>Ga0157358_1000017_pt1 | contig 65146 bp, 76 predicted proteins | sample AttcapACBM2_FD_111484 | JGI IMG/M metagenome (GOLD analysis project Ga0157358, IMG submission 111484) | Fungus gardens microbial communities from leaf cutter ant in Botucatu, State of São Paulo, Brazil - Atta capiguara ACBM2 | ecosystem: Host-associated > Fungi > Mycelium > Unclassified ... | reverse complement strand
GTCCAGTGCCGCCATTAAAGCATCTGCGTTTGCACGGGGCTGCTGCTCACTGAACAGGTCAAACTGCGTCATGCCGGACGGGTAAAAATCTCCCAACATCACCCCAGCTTTGGCATAGCGGAAGCCCTCCCGCCAGATAGTGCCAAGACCGCGAAGCGCTGATTCTATAATGTCCCGCGTATCACTGGTCGGATAATCGCACATGCAGGATGCCGTGTTGGAATATCGAGGCTCATCGCCATGTCTGCCGGTGGCAACTGAGACACTGATATGCCTGCAGCGTGAATTCTGCTCCCTGAGCTTTTCTGCCGCACGCGTGGCATAAAGCACGATTGCCTGCTGCATCTCTTCCAGTTTTGTGACTCTTTCACCAAACGACCGCGAGTTCAGTATGTGCTCTTTCGGTGGCGGTGCATCCTCAAGCGCGATGCAGGACTCACCATTCAGCTCACGGGTGATACGCTCAACGATGACGTCAAAATTTTTCCGTATCATGCTGATGTTGCTGTCTGCCAGCTGCAGAGCCGTTGTTATTCCCAGCTGATTCATGCGTTTGCTGATGCGCTGACCAATACCCCAGATATCGCTGACGTCGGTCAGATGCAGGAGCTTTCGCTGCCGGTGTCTGTCGGACAGGTCCACGACGCCGTTAGTCTGTGTCCATTTCTTTGCCGCATGGTTGGCCAGTTTCGCCAGCGTTTTCGTCGGCGCAAACCCCACGCCAATGATGAGTCCCGTTTCCCTGCGGATACGCTCGCGCATCTGCTGTCCGAAGGTCTCAAGCGGGATAAGGCTGTTAATCCCTGTAACGTCCAGAAAACACTCGTCAATTGAGTAAACTTCCTGCCCTGCAGCCATCTCCCCCAGTATCGCCATCATGCGTGCCGACATGTCGCCATACAGCTCGTAGTTGGAGCTGAATACGTATACCCCGTTCTCCCTGAAGAAACGCTCATTCTTAAACAACGGGGCCGCCATTTTTATGCCCATTCGCTTTGCTTCAGCCGAGCGGGCAATAACGCAGCCATCATTATTCGACACAACCACAATGGGTTTTCCGCGCAGGTCGGGCCGGAATACCGTTTCACAGGAGGCGTAAAAATTATTGGCATCGGCCAGCGCAAACATCCCTACTCTCCTGCTGGCCCGTTGAATCCCACCCCGGCCACATCAGTGAGCGCATAGGCAACCACACCCCAGACGGGCAGCGTCTGGTTCACATCCAGCACTGTTACCGTTTCGTCCTCGTCCAGCGCCTGCAGGGCGGGAACCGGATTGAGCAGCAGTCGTCTCAGCGTCAGCTCCCCGTCAACCTCAGCAACGATTAGCTGGCGGTGTACAGGCGTCAGTGCACGATCGATAGCCAGCACAGATCCTTTCACAATACCGGCATCGGGGCAGTCGCTTTCGCTGCGCATCAAATAGGTTGAGTAAGGGGAAAGATGAACGAGATCGCCCAGGTTAAGGCGCGTTTCGGTGTAGTTCTGAGCGGGATTCTGAAAGGCCATTAAAATGCTCCATTCTGACCAGCATTACTGCCTGTCTGCATCCAACAGGCGTACACATTTATGACTCCTGTGATGAGTATAAGTCGTTACAGACGGCAATGCGCATGTGTGTACGCCGGTGTCTGCTACAGGGGAAAAGCGGGTTTTGTACTCTTATTCATATTCAAAAGCATCCACATCTTTCCAGCAATGCATTTTCATTCGGTATATGTATAGCTCGCAGAAACAGAAAACCGGGGGCGGCAAAACGTTGCCGCTCCCGATGTTTCAGTCGTGGAAAGTCACGCTGGTGTCGACCGGCACGCGATCCATGCAGAGGCGACTTCCGGGGGCTGACTCGTCCGGGTAGCCGAAGGAGATACCAAACAGCAGTTTTAACTCGTCAGAAACGCCGAGGAATTCGCGGATGGGGTCGGCAAAAAAACCGAGCGAGGTCTGAGGAATACCACCGAGACCGCGTGCCGCAAGCGACAGCAGGAACGTCTGACCATACATACCGATATCACCCGCAACGCGGACGTTGTCGCCAAATGAAGGCATGAACAGGAACGCGGCCTGCGGGGCGTTAAAGAACGAGTAGTTCATCGCCCCCACGCGATGCCGGCCTTCTTTATCCTCGCGCATAACGTTCATGGCTTCGTAGTAGGCTTTTCCCATCGCATCGTTACGCTTACGATATTCGCCGTAAAAGTGATTCTGGTCGAAAGAGAAATCCGGGGAGAACTCACCGGCATCATTTTTTACGTGGAGAATGCTGGAAAGCTGCTTAAGCTTTTCGCCCCGAACGATGTGGGTATTCCAGGGCTGCGTGTTACAGTTGGATGGCGCGCTCTGGGCGTCCTCTAGCACCTCACGTATGATGCTTAGCGGCACAGGTTTGTCGAGAAAACTGCGGATAGAGCGACGTGCGTGGGCAGTTTCTTTGAATGACAGTGTCTCATCGGATGATGTTTCGGATTGGACAGTCTTCATCGTCATAACGGCTTCCTTAGTCTGGATAATGTTTGAAACCTTTTTTCCTTCACTTTTCCAGTCATCAGGACTGGAACCCGCAAGATATCGTGGCACCAAAAAAGTTGGATCTTTTAATGTCTTTAGCAAAGGCAACTTTTCGGCCAATGCTAATAACGATAAAATCGCCCTGTAATTATTACTTCAGGCTATCAGAATAATTCTTATGGGCCTCATCCGCACCACTGGAAAGCAGCATGGTATCCCCTCCTACAGCCAGGAATGAAACGCCCAGATCTTTATAATTTTTTGCTTGCTCCGGAGTGACGGCTATTGTCCCAACAGGGATGCCGAGTGTTTTAACTTTTTTGATAATATATTCCATCGCCTCAACGACTTCTGGATGGAAAATATTTAACCCATGCCCCATATCAACGGCCAAATCAATTGGGCCCAGGAAAATGGCACCAATATCCGATACAGAACAAATTTTTTCCAGATTCTCAAGGCCTTTACGGCTTTCGATTTGAATAATCATCATTGATTCACTGGCAATCCTTTCCATATAGCAAGGTATACGACCATATAAACCAGCACGAACAGCAGAAGCACCCATACCACGATTACCACGAGGTGCAAAAGAAGACCAGTACATGATTTGTTCTGCTTCTTCTTTTGTTTCTACTTTAGGGAATATAATATTGTTTATCCCCTGGTCCATTAACTGTTTAATCAGGCCGGTACTGGGGCCTCCGACACGAACTACAGGCGTCATATTAAATGGTGCAATGGCCCGCGCCGCAGCAACAATACTTTCTACAGTATGAGCGCCATGTTCACCGTCAATGAACAACCAGTCAAAATTACTGGTTGCCAGAACCTCAGCCACATCAGCTGAGGGAATTTCGAGACCTATACCTAATTGCAGGTTTCCCTTTTCGATATTATGCTTAAAATTATTCTTCAGATAATCTTTAACAATAGCCATAATCTGTATATTCCTTATTATAGAGTTGCGTACTGAGATCAGAACTGCGTAAGGATATTTTTCCTCGCGCTAATTGGGCATTTTATTAATGCATCAGATATCAAAAGTGTCGACAACACTTACATGCAGACGAACATTAATATTATTTCGAGTGGCATTTGAATATGGGCACACTTCGTGTCCTTTCTTCACAAGTTCAGTTGCGGAATTTTTGTCCATTCCCCGTACTTCCACATCCAAATCAACATCCAGAGCAAATCCCCCCTGAGCATTTTGTCCTATGCCAACAGCGCAGGAAGTTTTTGTCGAAACACCTTCCAGTTTTTGTTGCTGGATGATATGAATCAGGGCGTTATCGAAACATGCTGCATACCCCATCGCGAATAACTGCTCAGGATTTGCACCTGTCTTACCACTTTCATTTTTGAAGCTGACTAAATCCAGACCGAATGAACCATCATCCAGCGCGACGTGGCCATCACGACCACCGACTGAAGTTGCACGAGTTTTATAAAAAATTTTCATGGTGTTAATCCTTACTGGTTTATTAAATCGTATGCGATATATTATGACCAGATCATATCGCATGATTCAGTGGCGTCAATAAAATTTACAAAATAAATCGTATGCGATATGATAGGGCGAAATGCACGGGAGAGATCTGATGACTGACAGCAAAATTCCTGATATGACTGAGTACACTAACTTGCCGAAACTTGGCGATTTTCTGTGCTTTGCAACCTATACGGCTAACCTTGCATTCGGCAAGGCTTATCAGCCCTACCTGGCTGAACTGGGCTTAACTTACACGCAATGGATTACGCTTCTGGCTCTGGCTGAAGAGGATGGCCAGACCGTGAATCAATTAGGTGAGAAACTGTTTTTAGCCTCCAGCACCCTGACGCCATTGTTAAAAAACCTTGAAAAAAAGGATGTCGTACTGAGGTTACGTTCAAAGGAAGACGAGCGAAAAGTGGGCATTTTTCTTACTGATGGTGGGAGAGAATTGCTCAAAGCAAGCCATCGCTGTCTGGATGTTTTTAATGGTCTTGGACTGACCCTGGAAGAAGTGCAGGTGCTGCAAAAAGCAATCCTCAGGGTACGAGATAATTTATTAAATACATCAAACTCAGACTGAATTTTAACCTCACTGTCTGAGCTACTTATCCCGTGAATGAATCGCCACAGGTTTAACAGCCCCGTCCTTTAAAATATTCTAAAGAGAGGTGCACATGGGCAGTAAGCGCTATTCTGAAGAGTTTAAATTAAAGCAGTAAAAGAGGTTGTTGATCGTGGCCATTATCAGGATGCGTCCAGGGTTATCGCAGAAACCATCTGGATCTGCGGGCAGATAAAGGCGAGGTAAGTATCTTGTCTCCCAACAGGCTCCTGCGACAATCAATCCTGTTGCTCCGCATGAGCATTGGATGAGGGACATTACCTGCATCAGGCCCCACGAAGGCTGGCTGTATCCTGCCATGATTGTTGATCTGTTCTCACGCGAAATTGCTGGCGGTCAATGTAACCGCAGATGGACAAGCAGAGTGTCCTGAACGCATTGCTGATGGCTGTACGGCGGCATACCCCCCAAAACAGGCGCGGGTTCTCTGATCAGGGCAGTCAGTACACATGTCATGAGTGGTGGTCGTTCCTGAAATCACATGGACTTGAAGTCAGCATGAGCCATCGCGGTAACTGCCACGATAATGCAGTTGCAGAAAGCTTTTTTCAGTTGCTGAAGCAAAGAAAAAGAACTACGAATCGCGTGAACAGCCCGCAGCGCCAAATCCCCCTCCCTGCACCATTCAATGAACTCATCCGGTAACGGCCAGAACAGTGAAACGCTGTCCTGCGAGCAACTGCTGTACGTTCTGTCCTCATTGCCCGACTGCGTCTGATAACACCCTGCCTGCCCGTTAATTTGCATCAGAGACTGACATTTCTGAAGCACCACTGGATCTCCGGAAGTTATTGATGTCCTCACACTCAGCGCTTTTTCGTGCCAGACGCAGACAGGGCAAATACCGTGGAACGGGCAGTTCTCCGCTGACCAGCTAAATAAACTGGACATTTTCTGAACATCCGCAGGCGCCTGCCGATAATCAATAAGGGGTATATCACCAGGTTGCTTTCCACAGAAAGCTCGTCACATGAAGAAAATAATTTCCTGATAAATAAGGATAAATATGTTTCCTGCACGTATTGCTACAAAAATGACATTGGGTGGCGTCCTGCTGTTAGGCGTGACGACCGCAATTGTCTGTCTTGTACTGTTGTTACGTGGCCAGCCACGCATTATTGAAGCCAGCAATAAATTAATTGAGCAAGCCGGTGGAAACCTGGTCAGCAGGCTGGACCAGCAGCTGGCGGGCATTCAGGGAGAGGCAGTCAGCATGGCGCGTCTGGCAGAGGTGCTGCCACACGATGTTTCGCTGTGGCAGAACAGTTTTCCGCAAATGATCGACAGTAATGGTAATCATACTATCGCCGGTGGAGGTATCTGGCCTGAGCCGGATGCGTTTGTTGCAGGCACTGCACTGCGCAGCTTCTTCTGGGCGCGTGAAGAGAGTGGCAAACTCGCTTACTCTGACGGATATAATCAGCCTGCTACCGGCGATTATCATAAGGAAAGCTGGTATACACAGGCACGCAATGCACCACGCGATCGCTGTACCTGGTCCGATGTTTATCAGGATCAGGTTTCAGGCGTCAAAATGGTGACCTGCAGCGTACCCTACTATGCCGGTGACCGTTTCGCGGGTGTCGCTACACTGGATGTGATGCTGGATAACCTGGCACAGTTTGTGAAAACTCAGGGTAATGTGACGGGGGGTTATGCCCTTGCGGCAGACAAGACCGGTACGCTGCTCTACTACCCTGGCGTGGATACCAAAGTGCTGAATACCTTATCCACTGTTGCTCAGAAAGAGAGCTGGCTGCAGCCCGTTGTGTCAAAACTAAAAAGCCTCGGGCCTGATGCAACCCTGACCACAGTCGATCGTATTAATGATGCACACCTGAATCAATCCGCACAGGTTACCCTGTTCCGCATGCCGGGAACTGGCTGGATCATAGGTCTGGTTACGCCGGAGAAAGTGGTCAGTGGCATGGCCCGCACGATCATGTGGGATATTTTCATATTCCTTGTGCCTGCCATGATTATTCTGCTTATTCTCACCTGGTGGTTTACACAACGTATTGGTCAGCGCCTGCGTCATACCTATGATGCTCTGAACGAGATTGCGACAGGAGATGGCGATCTGACGCGCCGTCTTGAGCGTAATGGTCACGACGAACTTGCCGACATTGCGGGAGCCTTCAACATTTTCGTCGATAAGATTGCGGGTGTAATCACGCGTGTTCAAGGCAGCAGCGAAACGGTAGCGCTCAATGCATCTGGGCTGGCTCAAAGCAATCAGTCATTTTCAGACAAGATTGCGGAGCAGGCCGCTGCGCTTGAGCAGAGTGCTGCTGCGATGGAACAACTTAACGCAACAGTACAGCAGAACGCTGAAAACACCCGGCTGGCTGATACGGTCGCGGAAAAAACTTCGCAGATTGCGCAGACCAGTTCAGGAACAATGGAGGAAATGGTGCATACTATGGCAGCCATTCAGAACTCCTCACAACGCGTCGCTGAAATCCTGGGACTGATTGACAGCATTGCCTTCCAGACCAATATACTGGCGCTGAATGCGGCAGTAGAAGCGGCGCGCGCCGGTGAGCAGGGAAAAGGATTTGCCGTTGTCGCAGCAGAAGTCCGTGCGCTGGCGCAGCGTAGCGCAAACGCAGCACAGGAAATCAAACTCCTCATTTCCGATTCCGACAGCACGGTCATTGCTGGCAGCAAGCTGGTGAAAGGTGCTGGTGAGCAACTGAAACAACTGGTTAACGACGTACATCGCGTCAGACAGGTTGTTGGGGAGATGCGGGTCGCCGGTGATGAGCAGAGCAAAGGCATTTCTGAAATGACGCTGGCGGTTACACAGATGGAGCGCGGTATTCAGCAAAACCTGTCACTCATTAACCAGACTGCAGAAAACACTCAGGTTCTGCGAGACGAGGCAGCACAGCTCGCACAGGAAATATCCGTATTCAAAGTGGTTAACGGATAGTGCAAATCAGGGTTTGGCAGCGATGAGCCCGTAAACTGATCAGCATTACTGCCCGGGCCAGCTATCTGGCGCCGGGCGATTCACTAACCTGCAAGCATGGCTGCAGCTGAAAGCAATGTGTTCCGGTTGCACGCAGCGATCTCACACTCCCTCAGAAGGACCTCCCTTCACGTGGCGATACGTATCTACTCGTATGATGTCTCCGTAATTATGGACATTTTCCTGCGCGCATAAATTTACCCTTGCAACCCATGCCATAATAGATATGCTATATACGAAACATGTTTATCATAAAATTAACAGTTAATGTAATGAATTCAATTATATACGGTTAACACACCTTCTTATAATCGATGGCAACGCTTGCCAATACATTTCCTTATAATCAAAAAGTTATAAATCTTTCCCGCCACTTTCGTACGGATTTCGGTCAAAACTCAGGAATATGACAGTTAAGCCGTGTTGAACCCCGATTTTACTGGGTTTTGAATCGCGATTGCTAAGCCTTAACTTAATTATGTACACTGCTATGTACACAAAAAAAACAATAGCAATCTCCTTAAAATAAAACTGTAGGTGACGAGGGTTAGTAATCATCCATGTCGAGCACCGTCACTTCTCAAGCATTATTCTGCCCTTAGCCCTTATCACGTTGATGGTCCTGCAGTCATTTGAGGTATCCCCGAAATAACCACCTTGCCAATTATTTTTTCCGCGAGCTGGCGAGCTTGAACTCTACGAGATAGCCAAGCTAAGCCTTGGGCGCAGGGTTAATTGACATGTATCCGTAAGGCGTATTAATGGGCATCATGTTTGTCGGATTTGCCATCATCGTGCCATTCGAGATAGCCGGGGCTGCTTCTTAATGCAGCTAAGGTCCGCTAAGAGCGAGAAGCGGACATCATGTGCAACGGCAATTTCGCTCAAAGTTCAATCATTCTGTAAAGGTTATGATAAAAATTTATTTTTGTCATACATGGAATAAGACTAATGATTATACATATAAGACCAGCTCAATTGTCTGACGTTGAAGGTATTTTCACTGTCAGAACATCAGTCGCCGAAAATCATCTGAGCCGTGAAGAGATGCGGGAGATGGGCATCACCGAAACTACCGTGAGCAATATGATCAGAGAGGGTCGTTGCGCATGGGTTGCAACAGATGATGATGAAGTGGTGGGTTTTTCGATGATTTTAAGTGAGAAAGGCTCTCTTTATGGTCTTTTTGTCCTTCCTGCCTATGAAGGCAGAGGCATCGGTCGCAGACTTACAAAGATTGCGGAACAAGAGCTGTTCAAACATCACGAAGTTGCCTGGTTGGAAACTGATAAAAACAGCCGTGCGGCCAAATTCTACGTGCAACTCGGCTGGGGTAATAAGACAACATTAGATGGCGCTTTTATTCGATTAGAGAAGCATCGTGGTAGTTGACCTTTACAGCTTTTATAGAGCTCCGCTTTTGGCTGGCAGCAGCCAGTGGACCGGCAGAGCAAAAAGCGGACGTGCTTCGTTCACGTCCGGGCGATGCATCGTATTTGCTGATAACCCGCAGAACCACCCAGATTGAACTATGCATCGTGGTCTGGAGGCTGCGCTTCCCGATACGTGAGTCGACTGATCGTATAAGATAACTACCAGGGCACGCGCTTAAGCATATGGATTGCTAAGCCGCCGTTTCGTACTTCAGTGCGTTCAACTTCAAAACCTAATGATGCGTAGAGGCGAAGGTTCACTTCAAACAACGAGTTCGTATAGAGTCAGACGACATCTAAACCGGCATGAATGGTCAGTTGCTCTGCATGGGCCACCATTTTTCTTCCGTAACCGCGCTTCTGGAAACGCGGGTCAACGGCCACGTTTTCAATCAGGATATCGTCCTTGCGCTGAATTGTTTCTACAAGCGCGGCCAAATGTGCGCCACAGAACAAAAGATCGACTCTGTTCTCCTGTATGAACGTAGCGTGATCTGTCTTCATTGGAAGAGGCTCCCGGCCAATCATGGGGATCCACTTAGCGTAAGCCATTCTTGTGAGTACCGTAACGGCCTCAGCATCGCTAATCGTTGCAATTCGCATCGTCTCCGTCATAGTATTGTGAGTCCCTCAGAAACCCAATATAACTGTTTCACAGCATTTCCCATGTCTGCACATCATAGTTTTCCAACACACGGATAAGCATAAAATCACCTTTACAACTCTCGGAAGTTAACCCTGTACAAAGCATAAGCATCTGTTCAGTGAGTTTGCCATGACTCTGGACAGATTGAGCGATCAGTATGGCGTTTTATTTGTGGTTGCTGCTGGAAATTACACGGATCAACCTCGCAGGGACTGGCCTGAGCCGTCAGAACTTGATGGCGCAGACCTTGTTTCATCACCGGGTGAAGCCGTACGGGTTCTTACTGTGGGGTCAGTCGCGCATACAGAGTCTGCGGGTGCGCTCAATACTATTGGTACTCCTGCAGCCTATTCCCGACGGGGACCAGGGCCGGTTTTTACGCCGAAACCTGATGTTATCCACGCGGGAGGTGGAGTTCACTCCCCATGGAATATCGGTGATGGCAGCCTGAAGGTTCTAGGTCCCGATAACCATCTGACAGCTAGCTTCGGTACCAGTTTTGCATCTCCCATTGTGGCGAGTATCGCAGCGCACAATTGGCAGAAAATAGCCACATCACCAGACTTCAATGCCACACACTCGCTTGTGAAAGCGTTGCTCATTCATTCTGCCCAACTCTCCTCCCCTGATTATTCACCGATTGAAAGGCGTTATTATGGATCTGGCTTGCCCCAAGAAGTCATCAACACGCTGCATGACACAGACGACAGATTTACACTGATTTTTCAGACGCAGTTAATTCCGGGCATGCGCTGGCGCAAAGAAAACTACCCCATACCAGCCTCTTTAATTCGAAATGATAAGTTTCGCGGAGAGATCATTATTACGGCTGCCTACTCGCCTCCCCTAGACCCTAATGCCGGCAGTGAGTACGTTCGTGCTAACGTCGAGATAAGTTTCGGGACTGTTGCTGATAACACGATTACGGGTAAGGTTCCAATGGAGGGAGAGGAAGGACAGTCCGGTTATGAAAGTGCGCAGGTTGAGTTCGGAGGCAAGTGGTCACCCGTAAAAGTGCATCGCAAAGTCTTCCCGCGCGGTACAGCACACGGAAACTGGGCAATTCAGGCGAAAGCGACACTGCGTGCAAATGAACCCGCGCTTCGGGAAGCTTTACCTGTGACTATCATTGTTACTTTGAGGTCACTTGATGGTGATGAACATGTCTATGCTGACGGTGTAAGAGCTCTAAATGCAGCTAACTGGCTGAATATTCCTCTTCCGGTTCGCTTGCCTGTAACGGTCTGAAATAATGCGCGGTTCGCCTTGGCAGCTGGGTTGTACTCATTAACCACAATCTGTTTGGAATCAAATGCGTTCCGCGCCTCTGGCGTTTAGCTTGATAGATTATGATACTTAGTGAATGTCTCAGGGCTTAATTTATATGCTGGTCTCAATTCAGGGTAATTTTTCGGCAAGATGCTTTGCAGACATGCAGTAAGTGTAATAAGACTCGGTATGATACCACTTCATCCCTTGAACTGGTCCATTAGCATGCATCCCGGTTCCAGTAGTCAAAACGAAAAAGTTGCGGCGAATCAACTCAACCGCTTCGTTGTAATATTCGTGGAAACTGTCCCCCTGATCTGTTTTGACTCTGAGGATTAAATAGCCCTCATCGTCTGATATCTCCTCATAAAGAGAAATGAAAGCATTTAAAGTCGCATCGCTTACCTGTGAGAAAGCCTGTATTGCTGCAATCAAATACTGCTCATCGTTCCAATGGTTCCTGTAAATAAGCGCCAGCGTTACAAGTCCAATTTTTGAATGTGTCTGGCGTACTGCCTCTAAAATTGCATAAAAACAATTCGAATATGACTCATCTTTGGAAATTCTGTCGAGCAGATCCTGGTCGACATCTGCGTCAGAAATGAATTTTTCAAAGCGTTTTTGTAATTGTTTTTCATAGAATTTTTGGACGAATTTACCTACCAGACCGATGCCTGGAACACCGGCGCCTGCCGCAAGACCTGCTACGTCACTCCCTGCTTGAACTAATTCTTTGCCCCATTCGAACTTATTTTTGTTCATGATTATAACCTTCGTGTATTTGACCTTCTATCCACAGATTAGTATATCCCAATTTCAGCAATGTCCGCTCTTGGCACAAAGCGGACATTGATGGATTTGAAAATTAGCTCTGCACTAACTGCTCCATTTTCAGAGCTTTTTATGCTTGGTGTAGTACTGCTAGTGTAGTGCTTGCCGCCAGGTTATCACGACACGCTGAAAGCTGAATGGTCATGCAGGTTATGGTATCCGGCATTACCGATTCATCTGACAATGCCAGTTGCCCGTTGCCAGACACCCTAACCCATTACTGTGCATGCTACCTTACACGCCTGTTCCTGAAACCCAATTAACTGGATCGAGCTCAAAAAAGCTGGATGTAAAACCATTATGCGCCACTGCAAATCTTGATCACAATATTGCGCACACCTCCCTGAGCTGTCTGGTCCCGGCTTCTCCATTCAGAATCAGGTCGTTATGCCCGCGAATAAGGATTGCCGACATCAAGCTGAAACGCTGCTTTCATCATTCATGATTTATTGCTATTGCCCTGCTTCTCTGGAATAAACTTTCATATAACAATGCCTCTGGCACAGCATTCATTTTAATGCATTGAAAACAATAGTTAATTTTCACTTTTCTGAACTTCACACTGGATATAAATGGGTCTCCCTCAACGGGTATGCATGCCGAAATCAGCATCCCATGTTTAAAAGGAGTTCAGATGTTGTTCAGAAAATCATTATCAGGTCTCGCGATCGCTGTGATTACGTGCTCCGCCACGATGGCGTACGGGTCACAGGAAAGGCCGACCATGTCTTTAGGTTATGAACAGGGGCATATCAGAGATTTTGGAGATGTCAGAGGCGGGAACTTCAGGTTTCAGTATGAGAATGCGAAACCCTGGGGGGTGATGGGGTCGCTGACCGCGATGAAGAATAGCTGGCAGGATGAACTCTCCTCATGCAGACAGGCTGATAAAACCTGCAGAGAGAGTTACCGAAAAAAACATAACCTTGATAGCAGGGCTGAATATTACTCCGTAATGGCAGGGCCAACCTACCGGCTAACTGAGAATTTAAGCGTATTTGCTCTTGGGGGTATTTCTCATTCGAGAGTCGAATTCCCTGCCCGAAGCGTCAAGCCTGTTTCTGCTTCTGACTACCCGCACGGTCAGTCATCCAGTCAGTATGCCTACAGCACCGGTATTACGCTTAATCCTGCTGATAATCTGGCGCTGACTGCAGGCTATGAAGGCTCGCGCGCCAGTTTTGATGATAAAAAACACCCGGTCAGAAGCGTTTTCATGGACGTCGGTTATCGCTTCTGAGTTTTTGTTTTATGGTCCACAGGATGTGGGCCATTTCATGCCTTGCCCGGCGCACGGGGCCAGTCAGCCTTATCCTTACTGTTTATTTCCATCCTGTAAACGTCGGCTAAATGCGCTTTCCAGGCGCTGAGTCTTTTCTTCTCTTCTTCATTCAGCCCGTGAACCTCCTCGACAATCTTTAGCATGCGTATCTGTTCATCAGCCTCTTCAAGAAGTGAATTTTTAACAGCGCGTTGCTCTTCCGCTTTTCTTTTTTCAGGGTCAGCGACGTCAATCCATGCGGGCAGGCCATCCTGTCCTGCGCCACGTTCTTTATCTTCCGGAGGTTCACTGACAAACTCCAGCCATACTGCCTCTGAAACGGGAATAATATCATCCTGCCAGGTTCCGTTATTCCTGTATGCAGCCTCTTCATCAAGCAAAAAAAAGGCATTCATTTTTGCACTGTAACCAGTCTGCATATTCAGTATCCTAATGCCAGCCAGTAAAAAGCCGTTTCCCCATGCCCTGCATGTAACTGAAATCCGTTAATGTCGATATCGGATACACGTGGATTCTTTATGCTCTTACCCTGTTTGTCGCATTGCGTGATTAATGCAAGAAAACAGTTTGCAGGAAAGGTTGCGGGAAAAGCGACTTTCCCTCCGGATGACCTGTGTTCTCCTCCCTGAATAATGAGTTTACTCACCGGGTCTTTCCAGATTAAAGGAGCTTTAACCTTTTTCAGCGATGCTGACCGCGCATTCAGCCACGAATACAGACTTCCCCCCCATGTTTTGCCGGAAATGTCACCCTCGATCGTGACTTCTGCTTCACCTATCCGGAGTGGCATGTCTGTACTCAGACCGCCATCTACTTTTAGTGGTCCTTTAACCTCGCCACCACTGACAGGGATATATCGGCGATCAGACTCATCCCAGTCAAAATTCTGCAGATTATTACGCAGGATCCATGCCGTCAGAGACGCATTCCATTCAACTTCAATTTGCTGGCAGGTGCTGAGCATGCCCTTACTGATTTCCTTCGCAGCATTATCATGGACAGGATAAGCCGGCAGGTCGCTGACACGAAGCGTACAGGGCCCGGTATTCGTCGATGTTGTGCGAAAAAACAGTCGCATGCCATCATGCAGCTTTGTCACTGGCGGATGACAGACTAAGTGATAATGGTCTTTCTCCGATGTAGCCTTGCCGGTGCTTAAATCGCCCTGCCGGATCGCATTGATGAGGCCTTCTCCGGGGATAAATGGTGCGCTTTCAGCAATGTGAATCGCTGATTCCTCAACTGAAAGTGCGCCATATTCAACGGTTATAACCCATGCAGATGTATATCCCGGATCGGCAGCAGGCGTCTTCTGGTCATCCTTCCAGTAGGGCCAGTCACCCACGAGCAGCTTGAAATGCCAGTCATCCACGCCAGAGCTGTTGAGTGCTTCGGACACCGCCCTGCATCCGGCGGAGGCCGGGCCCTGGGCAATGGCATAGGCACCTTCGGAGCGTGCAAACGCTGCCATGGCGGGCCAGCAGGTTTTATCGGTCACATCGGTAAGATTAATGACCTGTGAATTTGTGCCACGCAGGGCATACATGCCTTTACGGGGAGCATCAGTGCCGTCTGTACCGAGTAGCGTGGCATCCGTGATGCCGGTTGCGCCGTCGGTGCCGCCGCCGAGGGTGACCTCTTTCACCGCGACCTGTGCTGGCGCTTCAGTTTCGGCAACTTTCGCGCGCACCAGCTGGCTGGGACCGCGGATATTCATCTGGCCGTGATTCACCGCCTCCGCCATCGCTTTCCAGAGTGCATCCCCCTCACCCTGCAGATTATCGAAAACTTCCGCGCTCACGCCCGGGAGACTGACCGTGAGCTTGCGTGTATTCACGGCGGTGCCAGGGCTGATGCCTGCGCTGATATGATTACCACGCGTGCCGCTGTAGAGTGCGGTCAGCAGCAGGCCTGATTTGCTGGCATTTTCACAGAGCCGCCCACTGGCAGCCTTGTCCTGACCGTTTGTCACGCGAACACAGTTCAGGTTTGCGGCACCGAGTTGCAGCGAAATCGCCGCCGCCGTGGCAAGGTCATACTGACGGACTCTGGGGGTGCCAAGAAAAAATGCCATATCGTTATCTGACGTGATACGAAAAGCGCTGTTTACCGGCCCCCAGCTGGCAGCACCCACCAGCCCAAGACCGTCGGTGGGTACACCGTTAATATAGCGGGCCCGGGGCGGAACAACCTGAACATACAGGTCGGGGGCGGTAAGTGCTGACGTGCTGAGGTCGCCGGTCGAATAAATCGGCATGTGAGAAACTCCGGATGAGTGAGCGGATGCTGAAAAAGCAGGTTTACTGCGAGACCGGGTGCCCGTTCAGGGTGACTGAAATCTCGGTCACTTCAGGTGCGCTGATGGTCTGGGTGGTGGCAAAGTTCACGCTGAAGATCAGGTCACGCCGGTAGACATGCCAGTTCTCTGACCTGTCCGAATCAAACTGACGCGTATAAAGGAGCTGCGCGGGGGCGCCGTCGTCAAGGTCGATATGGCACTGTTCAGAGAGTGCCGCATCAATGGCACTGCCGATGCGGTCTCTGAGCCCGGGCGCAGGTGCCCAGACAGTGATCTGGAAATCCTTTATCTGCCTGCGCAGTTCCCTGACAGCAGTACCCGCAGTCGTGACAGAGAGGCTGAGTTGTGTCACCAGCATGATGCAGAGGCTGCTGCCTATAGTGAATGACCCGGGCAGTCTGACAGAGAGAACATAAAGCGCCTTTTCCGCTGTGGTGCCCGCCCGGAAGTGGAAGGTGTACGTTTTCCCGTTAAGGGCTATCTGCACGTTAGTCAGTGCGGACGCCACACCGGCGACGCCTATCGTGGTGCCGTTCACTGTAAACTGCAGCGTGGGTTTTCCCTTCGCCAGAGTGAGGTAAGGCCTGCCCAGCGCCGTGCTGATTTTACGCTCTACTGGCAGCGGCCAGACGGAGACATGCACGCCTCCCTTCTCAATATCCTGCTGCAGTGTGCCCGGCACCGGCCAGCCCGGATAAATTTTCACGGCGGTATTTACGATGCCCGGTAACTGGCTGCCGCCCGGATAAACTACGTCTGCAACACGACGGGCAAGATAACGGGCAACATCATCAGTACCTGCCATGTTACACCGTCACCAGAAGCGCCGTCAGACGCCAGCCCATGTCTGTGAGTTCCGTGCCGCTGACGACATAACGCTGCCCGGCTTCATCCGTCACAAAATCCCCGGCATGAAGAGACAGGCCTCTGAATGCAGGCATGAGAATATTGTGCCAGGCACTGCGCGTCTCACCCGGCAACTTAAGCGCGCTGTGCTCACCTCCACGGCTGAGCAGAATACTGGCAGGCCAGTCTGACAAAATAAGCTTCTCACTGGCGGCTGTAGTGCCACCGTAATCCTGCAGTCCGCTATCGGAACCTGCCTGCGCGGTACGCCGGACGCTGACAAGCCGCTCAGCTCTGACGCACAGAATAGGCTGTAACAGTGGCATGGCGGCCACATAAAAAGTCCCCTCGGTGGATACCAGGATATCGCCGGTCTCAAACCCCGCCGCATCGAAGATGCCCAGACGTATGGCCTGCCCGAACCGGGCAGCGCGCATGTAGCCGTAATCAGTGGTGAATGAGGCCGACAGCTCCCTCAGCGGCTGTGCATCCAGTGGACTGAACGGTGATACGGCCCGGTAATGACGCGCCGTACCGCCCAGGCGTTTCGCGGCCTTCCCGTTTCCCTGGTTTACCTTCGCGGCCAGCTGCTGTGCGTCCATATCAGCACCGGGTCACAGGTGTGGTGCCATTGCCCAGCGACGGGCCCGGCGGGATACCGAGGAGTCCGCAGAGCTGGCGACGCCACTGATTGTAGAGTCGTGTGCGGTCTGACACCTCTGACCGGTTGCGCTGCCAGACAGCCGCTTTATCCGTATCAAGGTTATCTGCTGCCCGGGTGATACCACTTTCCAGACCTGCCAGCATCACCAGAAAATTCGCCACAATGGCTTCCTCCTCAGCCCGCAGCGACGTCAGCCGGTGCGCCAGCGTCTGGAACCGGCCTGACGTGACCTGCGCGTAAGCCAAATCACTGCGATCGTCAGGTGACGTGTCACCAATCATGGGATAGCCCATATAGCGACGTGCGTCGGCCTGCTGCTGGGGTGTCAGCATGTATGACCTCATCTGAAAGGGTTCTGGCTGAAATGGCTGACCCGGACTAACCCAGGAGCAGGGCAGTATGCTGAGGCTTAATGTTCTGACAGCCCCAGGCCGCGGCGATTTCGTAGCGAACGCGGCGGTACTGTTTGTACATGGAAACTTCGAACGACATGTTGGTGCGCGGATCGGTAATCATCATGCGGTCATCCGCCATGTCGCCTTCTTCCGGCAGCGCCGGGGCGCGTGTGGCCAGGATAATGGCTGAACGGCTGAATGCGAAGTTGGCAGTGAACTCACTGACAAATTCCAGTTTTGTTCCGGGCTTAACATCTTCCATCAGTCCGGGCTCATGAATGTCAATGGTGTTAAAACTTTTAGCGGCAACGATATATTTGTGCTTCCCAATAATGACGACGCACCCTTCCTCAACGAACCCGGGCACACTGGACTTGCTGTTGTCGTTTCCAGTGGGCTCAATTTTTACAGACAGGCTTCCTTCAGCGAGATCTTCTGCAACAATGAAGGTTCTGTCCTTAACCGGCTTTTCACCCGACTCACTTTGAGCCTGAGCGACACCCGCCGATTCACGCAGGGTAAAACCATGCAGCTCCAGAAGTGTGCCCTGAGAACGCAGCGCAGTGGTTCCTGCTTCATTGGCTTTGGTGAGCTGCGCCATGGTGCGCAGTGCCGCGCCTGCTGTGGTGTCAATGACACACTGCAGATCGCTCAGTGGTGCGCCATTGTCAGTCAGAATTTTGCGTACCTGGGCCGTGTCAGTCAGTGTATCTTTGAACGGTGTTTTTCCTGCCTCACCGGCTGCGCGTGATGCGCGGCGGAACAGCAGGCCCAGATCTTCTTCGATTTCATTGACCAGTGTGCGCATCGCCTGAGTAACCTGATCACGGCGGATACCGTGATAACCCGGGCCGGATTTGATGCCCTTCTGCTGTTCGCCTTCCCAGCGGAACGGCACCATGCGTGATTTCGTTATGGCCAGCGGCACATTACCGATATCCTGGTCACCGTCATCCGGCGGCAGCTGACCGGGTTTAACATCTTCAGCGTCTGAAGCCGGCGTCACAGGGATACGAATCGGCTGATTCAGCGCTGCACGCTCTGCCGTGGCGTCCAGTGTTACAGAGGGAATGAAACCGCAGAGTTCACGGGACACAATGTCCAGCGACTGATACAGGTCAGGAATGAGTTGAGTCAGGGTATTAGACATGCAGGGTTATCCTGTTAATCGGTAATCTGTACACCCGCACAGGCGCGTTCGCTCTGCTCCTGAGGGCTGAGGGATTCGAACTGTGCACGGGTAAGTGTGTTTGAGCTGCTGTTGCCATTTCCGCCGGAGGAGCCGCCGCCTGATGCGCCGGTTCCTTTGAGGATCTGCTCTTTATACGGATAGTGCTCAACGAGAATGCTCAGCGCTTCATCAAACCCCGCTGCTTCACCGGGTCTGACCGCACTGAAGATTTTGTTTCCGTCGCGATCAAACGCCGTGACGGCGTCACCGACGACCTGAAAATTGCTGCCGAAACGGGCTTCCACCAGGTCAGCCGGAATACTCATCTTCTCGGCGATGAATTTTGAACGGGCAAAACTGCCGCCAATTTTCTCTGCCGTGAGCTTCTGGCTCAGGTCGTCGCGTTCTTTCACGATGGGGGCATACTTCTCTTCCAGTGCACGGACAGCTTCAGTGCGGACCTTATCGATTTCACCGGCATCCACCAGCGTCTTGTCTTCCAGATTCTTCACGGTGTCCAGTGCCGCCAGCGCAGCAGCCGGATCATCAATCCCTTCAAAGGTCTTAAGCTGAGTTTCCGCACTCTCAGCACGTTCACGGTGAGACTTAGCCTCACCATTAAGGCGTGAGATGGTCTGCAGGGTGCCGGGAGCATCAAATGGCAGTTCCTTGCCGTCGTCCTGCACGTACACGGGTTTGCCATCGTTTACGACCACATTGCCGTTCTCATCGAGTTTCAGTTTCATCAGGGTCATCCAACCGTATAAGAGCCATCCGGCCCGTGACGCCGTGCTGCATCCGCAGCGGCCGGCAATAAAAAAGGCCCCTGCATGTGCACGGGCCCGGAAAGCGTTAAACCGGCGGTGTGGTGACCGGCTTAACTGGCAAAGGTGGTGTCATGGCACGTATCCGCGCCTGCTCTTCCGACCAGCGGAGCTCGCTGTTGATGAGGCCGCGGCGCTGTATCTCGTTAAACAGCGTCTCATCGGACAGCGCCCGCGTTTTATACATGTCCACCAGGAAGTCAGCTGACGCTTCAGCAAGGGTAGTGGCACCAAAATCGCTGAAGATGGTGACGTGCCCGCCTTCAGGCTCACCCGTCCATTCCGCCAGATACTGCAGTGCAAGACGCGCTGCATCGGTAAGGTCGCAGACCATGCGCTGCAGAGCACTGGTGCTCGCCTCGTTATCGGTCAGCGTCTGCACCACGGTGCGGTGGCCGGGTTTTACCACCAGCAGTTCTGCCCCCACCTGGCGCATCTTTTCCTCAAGGTCGAGGATGTCTGTGCGACCGGCCTCGATAGCTTTGCCGCTGTGCTCAACATAACGCAGGTCGGCGTCATCTTCTTCTGACAGAATGGCCGATGCCGCACCAACCGAAATGGGACCATCACCGAGCTTTTTACCGAAGAGCACCGGTACGCGGGCGACATGCAGGATGGTCTGCTGATCACTGCGGGACTGCCAGTGTTCGACGTTGAGCCAGGCCAGTTCAGCCAGCGGCGGCCGGCCGTTCATAAAGCCGCGTTTGTCGCCGTAGACCGGGACAAAAGTGATTTTTTTCAGGCTGGTGGTGCCTTCGTCATGCAGCTGCCATTCCAGTGCACCGGTTATGGCATCAGGCTTTTCGCGGTAAACCCGCCAGCGGCCGGGATTCAGTACCCTGACCTGCTCGATGTCTTTGACGACAAATTCATTTTCCAGGTCACGTTCACTCACCACCTCAACAAACCGGAGCATGATGAACGTCTCCTGCCCGTTGACGCGTTCGGAGTCGTAGTCCAGCAGGCTGGTGGCATTCACCCTGACGAAATATGGCCGTAGTCCGCGCTGGCGCTCTTCAGCCAGAGAGAGCTTTTTATCCGCAGGTGGATGTTCAACAAGGATGCCGCAGAGTCCGTAGGCCATCGCTTCTTCAAAGGTGTCAGCCAGAAAGGAGTGCAGATTGGTGCCCTGCAGGTCCACATCCCCAAACATCTCACGTATTCGCGCAGGTACAGCTTCTTCATTCCAGGTCACCGGTCGGGAAAAGGGTTTGCCGCTGAGTACCTCTACCGTCCTGGAAAACGCCGGAAACAGCGTGGCCACCGAAAGCCGGTTCTGGTAGAACGCCTCTTCTTCGTTAGGCCATCTTGGCAGGTACGTCTTGCCCGCTGCACGCATGGCGGCCGTGCCGCCCAGCAGCGTGCTGATCATGGGCCAGCATCCGGCCATCGACTCGATTTTTGGCGATCGCTTCCGGACATCGTTGCTCATATTGATGTTCTGTCAGGCAGAGAATGGACGGACTGTTGTGCCTTTCGGCTGGAACAGTTCAGTAATAGCCCAGACCAGCGCATCCAGGCGGTCTGGCGATTTCTTCGCGGCAGCGGGCACGTATTCCAGTAGCTGGTTCTCAAGCTGATAGAGGTTGCCGCAGTGCGCTACCCGCCCCTGTTCATACAGCGCAGAGATGGGCTCAGCCCGGGCAAACTTCCCCTTGCTGGCATGGACGCGGACGATGCGCCCGCGAAAGCCCGCATTGCACAGGGTATCTTCGGCCATATCACCGCCCTGGTTGGTTTCAATGACGATGGCTTCAGCATGGTGCTCCTCATACGCCCTGATGGCGCGCTTCGCCCAGCCGTTGGGCGAGTATTTCCCGGAGTAATCGGCATCCGCCGAGAACAGCCGGTCATTGCCACGCCCGTAACTGCTCGCCACGACAATACCGGTTTCGTCACTCTCTTCGCTGTTTGTCGCCTGCGGGTCAATGGCAACGACCGTCCGCGACGGCTGCAGGGTGATATCCAGCGCACGCGCACCGGACACCATCGCTTCGGTCCAGAGTGCCCCGTCAGCATTAAACCGACGGGGCCGCTGCATGTACTGCGCTTCGGCTGTGCGCCGGTGTGAAAACAGCGAGACGCGATGCGATTCGTTGTGCTTGTAAGTCCAGAGCCAGCCGTCAGGGAGACCATGATCGATGGGGATCGCGTGCGTGTTTTCCGGGTACACCAGCGAATACGGTTCGCTGTGATCAATCAGCACCGGCAGGTTCAGGTGGTACCACTGTTCGCCGCTGCCACCACGCAGCAGGTATCCGCTGAGATCGTGGTAGTGAATGCGCTGCATGATGACTACGATGGGCGTGGTCTCAATAGCCAGACGGGAACGAATGGTTTCGTTGAAGCGGGTGTTGACCCCGACGCGTATGGTTTCGCTGTAGGCGTCGTCAGGTTTGACCGGGTCGTCAATGATCAGACTGCCCTGCCACCCCGGCTCCATGTGTCCGGCACGAAAGCCGGTAACCTGCCCCGCAGCGGACGAGGCATACACCCCGCCGCCGTGTTCGGTCCACCACATGGCTTTACTGTCGGCATCATCGCGCAGCGCCATCGGCCACATGGCCTGAAAGGCAGCAGACTTCACGATGCTGCGCGTGGTTGACGAGTTCAGTAATGCCAGGTTGTGGGAATACGACAGGTGCATGAAGCGTGCACGGCGGTTCAGCGCCAGCCCGCGGCCCATCATGTTGATGGTGGCCAGTTCCGTTTTAGTGTAGCCCGGGGGCACATTTATGATGAGTCGCCGGATGTCGCCATCAATCACCCGGTCCAGCGTCCGCTGAATCACCTGATGATGAGGCGCGACGATCATTCTGCTGCCAGTTCGCTGCTTAAAGAAGTAGCGGGTAAAGTAGAGCCCGTCCTCTTCACACTCTATACGGCGTGCAGCGGTCTTGAAGTCAGCAGTCGTCATACTCCAGCATTTCCCGGCGCGCCTGCCGGTATTCCTCGCGTGAAAGCAGCGCAACCTCAAGCGGGCCGCCGTCTCTGCCGGTCAGTGATGTCGCGGCCTGTTCGCGGAACGCCTGCACTGAGATGTGTTTGCCGAGCAGCTCCAGATTTCTGACTTTGTCCGGCCACTTAATCTTTTTCAGGATACCGACCATCTCGCGCTCTTCGCCACGGCCTTCAAACATCTCGGCCAGATCGAATCCGCTCAAGTAGCGTCGCCATGATGAAGGCCATTGCGATACAGGTTTGATGCGCATGTCATCTGTCATGATGTCGATCACGTCCATCTGGTCTATCTCAAACAATCGCTTCAGAACATAATCAGCATCAACATCAACCCGATCATTGCGTCTGGCTTTTAGTTCAGCGATTCTTATCTGGACGCTAACATTTGCTAATAGACGGGCACCCTGTTCATTCGCAGTTTTTGGACTATACCCAGCTCGAATAGCAGCCTGCGTTGCGTTCAAATCGACGAGGTACTCTCGACAGAACATTTCTTGTTTGTCAGTGAGTGCCATAACTTTATGTGCTCAATGGAGGTGATGTGAGTAAGTATTCAGATCTGGAAGAGTATCTAAACAAGGATGAGTCGTTTTATTTTTACCCAACTAATATTGAAATAATGGGCGACTTTAGAATTTGGTGCAGCCTTCCTGGGACTTGTGACCTAACCCTGTCAGATGTCACTGTCAAAAGTAAATCCATGATTTTGATAGAATATAATGATGAAGACGATGATAGACCTGCTGAAGTTAGCCTATTCGAGGCTGACAGTACTATCGCATCAATGGTCAGTTTCTTGCGAAATATGGATTCGGTTTATCACGAGACTATCTATAGAGCCGTTTTCGAGTGGGCAATAAGGGCTTTTTTTGTGTCCGCTAGATAATGCTGATAACAATACATACTATATTTGAAATATCAGGGGCACTAAGTATCTATCCTTAAACTCAACTGAATAAAAAACCGCCCGGAGGCGGCTTAATCAATGTGACTGTTTTTCGAGAGATTCAGCTATGCGACGCAGGTATTCATTGTTTTTAAATGAAACCATAATGCATTCAAAAAATATCCTTGCGAAAAGAGCCATTATCAGTAGCAGTAAACCGGCAGCATTGAATCCTCTTGTAAAGAAGGTCAAAACAGCAGCAACAGCAAGCAGAGCAACAGTGATAATGTAAAGGGCGCTAATGATTCGTGGGGTTATTAATTTGTCGAATCCAAACATTTGGCAATCTTCCTGATTGAAAAGAAGAATAATCTTAATGTTTCGAAATCAATTCTTCAAGAGTTATCATCGGGCGCACTCGCAAATGCGCCCTGTGATGAAGCAGCTGCGGTTAGTAAGCTTTTTCGGCTAACCAATCTGCTGCAGATCGCATCTTTTTGATTGCTTCAGTTTTAGCCAGCTTTTCTAACTCAGCTAAAGTGGTTTCCACCTCATAAGGCAACTTCAGGTACAAAGACACGTTTTCACCACCCGAGTCAGGGTCGGTGTAAATCGTCACCTCAGCATAGACAGACTCTCCATTAACTCGGGTAAAACTTCCAATCTCAATTTCCATGATTCACTCAGGCAAGAAACATTTACAGAAGATAATGCATTACTGCGAGTTAAGCTGGAACTTAAATATGCGCAATAATCTCAGATACTGCTTACTGATGTGCTACTGCAGCACGAATCTTTACTTTTCTGCGACTGTAATTCGCTCTCTGAGTGTGAAATGATGCTGTTGAGCGGCGCAAGTATGACCGGTGGTCAATTTTTCATAAGCTGTCGCCGCTGCAATCAGGCGAAATAAAAAATGCAACTGATAGTGCTTACTTGCTACTCATAGAAAATCACTTTTTGCTGAACTCAACACTATCTGTCGTGCAATCAAGCATGCCAAAGTATTCCCCGTTAGCTGACTGGCCGTTACGCTTAGTAAAAGGCACTAACCAGATATCGTTCCCGAATGTCATCTGTCCATAGTCGATCAGAATCCCATTATTTTGAGCGGCGTCCTGAACGTCAGAGAAACTTTTCCATTCAGCCTGATCTCCGGTCTTAGCCCGAATAACCTTAGTCATGATGGTCTGATAATCATAATGTCTGCAGGCTTCAGCCTGGGCAGCATCAACTTTTGAAGGTCTGATCGATACTATCAACAGAATCATTACAGCAAAAGCCAGCACTGCCAGAACTGTAATGGCGATGACTAAAGTTTTGACTACCTTTTTCATATGATCCTCATCCTGAGCTATTTATATGAGAATCATACCTGATGCTCCTTGGAATGCTCACGTTGCCTTGCACGACGTGTGCACTGCATTACTCAGCGATACATAATCGCCAGTGCTTTCACATCGTCCTTTGCGGCTTCGCCCAGCAGAGCAACGCCACTTTCAACAAACGCCAGCGCAGCTTCAAAATCATGAACGCCCACTTTGACTTCAGCTGATGGGGCCTGAGCTGCTACGGCAGAGAATTCGGACTGTTCAACGACTTCGTCATTCATTGATTCTGACATTTCAGAATTCTCTTCAGGAGGGATAAGCAGGTCCTCAGCCCAGCATATTCATTTCTGCCGTTCCCGTTCGATTTGCCGGATGCCGGCTTTGTCGTGGTTGCACTGCTCCAGAGCGTTAAGCAGGCGCTCATTCAGCTCCAGGCTGTCTCCCCAGGTCAACGGGTCAGGAATCAAAGGCACAGCGCAGTCAGCCAGCAGACTCACCGGGATGGGCACTGGCGGCACCGGTACGTACTTTGTCCCGGTGCGCACGCAACTGGTCAGCAGCAGGATGAGGCACAGGTTCAGTAGCACAGCTGTTACCCTTGACCAGCTTGCGAATAACCACCACTCTGCGCTCGCTCTCTGCATTACTGACGTGATTCGCATTGTGGGTTGCCTGTGCAATGTCGCTGAAGAGTACTGTTGCCCTGAGGACGTTATTCGCAATCATCTCAGCTGAAGTTTTTTCCTGCGCAAGCTGCCTGTTCTGCTGAATGAGCACGGCTTTCGATAAGGACTGAAGTTTCAGGGTGACGCTCAGCGCCATGACAAGAATAAGCAGAGCCGTGATGGTCACAGCACCCCACTTAATCCTGCTAAATGTCATCGCTGCTCTTCGCCATGCAAAGTGCACGTTCAGTTTCGCGGCGTTTCATCAGCCCTCTCCACTTTCTGCCGCCCGCAAAGACCCAGCGGCGCATTTCACTGCACGCACCCGTATTGTCGCCTGCGTTGAGCTTTTTCAGAAGGGAAGATCGGGAAAAAGCGTCAGTACCGGTGTTAAAGCTAAAGCTGTAGAGTGCAGCGCGCTGGTAATCGCTGAGGGGGACAGCGACCAGACTGTCAACAGCTGCCTGAACGGGTTTCAGGTCTTCGCGCAGAAGAGCATCACATTCCCTGGCGGTGTAGGTTTTATTTCTGACAATATCGGGGCCGGTGTGACCATCGCAGACGGTGAGCACACCGGCGACATCCCGATATGGAACATAACGACGCCCTTCCAGACCATCCGGACCGCCCAGCAGTATCATTGCCAGAGTCAGCGCCCCTCCACCAGCTGCAGCCAGAAGTCTGTTACGCAGCACGACGGAGATGGCCATGAATTAATTCGCCTTGTCCTGGCAGGTGCAGCGCAGTGCCCTGATTTCTGCCAGTGTTGCCTTGCGCCGGTAATACCCGTTGATGATGCAGGTGATAGTCGCGAGGCTTATGCCGGCCAGAACGCCCACCGCACTCCACTCTTCCGGGCTGAAAAAGGTCAGGACGCCATGGACAACTTCGCCTGCGGATACGCCGTATGCGATGCCGGTTGTGAGTTTGCTCATCAGGAGTTGCCGCGCAGAAAGGAAGAAAGGTAGCCGGAGCCGGTGGATGAGCAGGATACACTGACGGCATCCGGCCATAAAAAAGCCCTGACAACATGCCAGGGCTGAACAGGAATTTCTTGAGGGTCATTTACCCATCGTTGGAGTCAATCTAACACAAAAAATGGAAAAGTAAATAGCGAGCGATAACATCGTAGATTTAATTATCGCTTGCTACTTAGTGATATGTGTCAGCTGCTTTTCCGCCCAGGCCTCTTCCCGGTGCAGCTCGGCGACCAGAAACTCCAGCAGCTGCTTCACGCTCTTGTTCCACGTATCCAGCGTAACAGCCTGCGTGACCTGACACACCGCCCTGAACACAACAGCGGAAGGGATACGTTCAAAGCCGCGCCCGGAACACCGCTTACAGGGCTGATAAACCGGCACGCCCTGAAAGCGTGTCATCACACGGTTAAGCGCTTCCCCTCGCCCTTTACAGTCCTTGCAGGCTGCTCGCACGACACCCTTCCCGCTGCATTTGCTGCAGCACTTTCCGTTGCGCAGGCCTGTGCCGTGACAGGCATGACATAACGATTCGGTATCCGGGCTGCGCGCATAATCAAGAAAGGCATAGCCCGCGATGGTCGTGATGATGGCCATACGCTCTTCTTCCGGCAGTTTTGCAAGGGCCGGATACCGGGCTGATGCCTTCATACCGGTCATGGTGAGCAACCGTATGGCACGATCTCTGTCGTAACGACTCAGGTGCATTTTACCGAAGAAGGCGGAGTAACCGAGAGGGGCTCGCTTTTGTGTCATACCCAGTGCAGCCATCACATCGCTGCCGGTCATATCATCAGGTGAACGGGAGGACTGGCGGGTGAAAGGCGAAACGGAGCGCGGTGAATGGTACTTAACAACACTTTCAAGTTTCATCATAGTGACTCTGTGCCGGTAAGAATGCCACCGGCACTATGAGTCGGTTCAGATTCATTTTTCTGAATGCCTGCAGACGCGTTCTCGCGAATGAAAAATGAATTTCTGAACAAATTTTTCCCTGGGCAGCTGGTGTCTGCCCTTCTCCGTCACCCGGCACCACAATTCAATGAGCGCTTCACCAGAATGGTGACGGGGGCTGGCCCCTTTCTTCCACCCGATAAGTGTGGAAGCCACCACATCCAGTTCGTCTGCGATGTCCTGCAGAGAGTAACCGGAACGGCTCAGGTCGGTGAGGATCCGAAACCAGTCGATTTTATGAATATTGATGACAGGCACGCGACTTCCCCTGCTGTTAGAGCCTGAGTAAATCTTTAAGATTCCTGACGCCCAGCTTATTGGCACAGTTTTTCCGGTGCTGATAGACCGTCCGGATTTGGATCCCCAGCAATGAAGAGTGATGCCGGACATCCATTCCGTTCAGAAATCCATCAATAACGGCATGCTCGCGCAGGGTTATTCTGCAGTTTTCTCTTTCAGAACGCTTTCTCTCCAGATAGCGTCTGAGCACAAACGCGATGTATGAAACGGGCATGGATACATCCAGAACAAACTCCATATCACAGACGCGGTTCAGAAGACTCCTTTTCCGGCTATCCAGCAGGTCCTGATTGTCAGTGAAGACCAGAACATTACCGTTGGTTTTTCGCACCAGTGTCAGAAACAAGCTGAACCAGCAGGGAAAAAAGTCATCGTATCCCAGGCACATAACGGCGAGATGATAACGCCCCTGATATCTGGCTGCTGAATGAATACTGAATTTCCGGCTGTCCCTGCACGATAAAACTGTCAGGTTTTTTTTACTGCATGCACTGTCTATGAGGCTGAATAAACCGTAATGCAAAATATTGTTGTCACCGATGACCACAACACAGCGTTCTTTACTATTCATATCCTGTTATCCGTCTCTGGCATTTAAGGCCAAAAAAACTAATCTCACCCTCCTCAAAACGCATATTATTACTACTCACATCCCGCTGCACATTCAATGCAATCGTTTGGCACTGGAGATTCTCAGCCTGACGCATTAAACGTAACCTGCTGAATAAAATGAATTAACATTGAACCAGGATTAGTATTAGGAAAAACTTTCAGACTCCTGTTAGCACCCATTCCTACCCAAAATGAATTCTGACGATCCTGAATATCAGAAGGAGGATTTATACTTTCATTCAGATACTCACATATCGGTTAAATTGACACCGTGAAAATCACCTTTCAGTCATGAAAAAATAGGGAAGATAATGAGAGGAGTGCTTTTTTCCCACTCACAGAAAGGGAGTATTACATGATGCTACGGGGTATCTCTAAAACCATCCTGATACAAATTGAAAAAGAAAGCGCATATTACTTCAGATGAGATGGCAGGCATGACCGAGGGTGCCGACGCCGAACAATACTGAAACAGCTGACACCATTACGCGTGCAATTCAGTGACTGCGTGATAGCACTATTGACACTATAGCCTGCTCCAATTGTCTTAAATTCGTTGAACAGCAGATGAAATGAAGTCTGGCGACCGCCAGAAGCCGATCAGGATGATCCCGTTGCGTCCTTGAGGCCCATTAGCATTTCCATACCGCTGCGCTGCGCACAAGGACTGAGAAGGTCAATACACATCTCCCTTCAAGTCATCAGAGAGAAAATGCCCCCTGTCGGGATATCTCTGCAGACACCTCACGCAGGGCACTGTACTGTCATCAGCAAAAAGGGATATGAAATGACGATCAATGCCAGGTCAGGTCATCGTAACTGTCGGTTGAGTTCATGGTGAATTCTCCCATAGCACTTCTCTGTAGTGCATCGCGCCTTTTGATTTCGTCGCTGACATCATTGATAGCCAGTTTCAGGGCATCAATCCTGTGTATATCACTTTCTGTTTTAAGAAAACTGTTCAGCTTGTTCAGTATGCCCGGCCATGAGACACGTGTGTTGTCATTAAGTATGGCGAGAGTCGCTTCCCCGATGAGCACATCACGCAGCAATTGCATATCCTGTTCTGTCATGACTGCGGCTGGTCTCCTGTCTCACGACACCGAAAAGATGGCAGTGAAATCACACTCATTTGCTGAACAAAAGCTCAATCAGCGCATGCAACTGCTGTTCTTCTGCATCAGATGAAGCCTTATCAAGACGTACAATCAGCCTTAAGCAGATAGCTTTGCGATTCAGTGTCTGACCTGAACTGAGGATCTCAGCAACAACTGAACCAAGCGTTTCCTGCAGCGGGAGCAGATTTGCACGGCTGAAATAGTCAGCGATATCGCTGTTGGAACCTGTGGTGCTAAGATTCAGTTGCATGACTGACCCCACTGTATGATTCGAAAATAACCTTTTTTGCGAAAATTATACAGAAAACCTGGCTTTGTACAGATATTTCCGTTTCGCTTACAACAGCTACTGACAAGGACAGATGCTGGAGAGTATCCATCCGGGTGGAGTACTGCTACAGCCTGACTGGAGTCTTATCTTGCCCGGGGCAGGTCCGATACCCGCGTTGTGTAGGCAGGCGACAGCATATCCCGCTTCATAGACCAGGATTTCTGAATCCCCTGCCCTGCAAAAAACAGACTGGCCTTACCACTCTGATTAAGTCCATCGACGACCCGCATCAGGGCCTCGCTGTTTGCCTGCGGCTGATATTCGTCAAACAGGCTGAGCTGGGCCACGCCCTGGCTGTAAAAATCGCCCAGCATCACGCCTGCTTTCATGTACCGGTGCCCGTCCACCCATATGCGGTCGAGCGCATCCATAGCGACGCGGATGATATCGCGGGTGTCGTTTGAAGGGGTAAGCAGTTTGCCGATTGCCTGATTACCGTAAAATTCCTCACCGACGGCATGCGGACTGGTCCGGACAAAAACCGCTATCTGCCTGCAGTACTGCCTCTCCTGTCTCAGCTTTTCAGCAGCACGCTCGGCGAATGCGCACACTGCCTGCCGCATATCCATATACTCAGTGATGCGTGAGCCGAACGAGCGCGAGCAGACAATCTGCTGTTTGACAGGTGCAAATTCTTCGAGCGCCAGACAGGGTTCGCCGCGCAGCTCCCTGACGGTACGCTCGAGTACAACATTGAAGTGTTTGCGGATGATCCAGGTGCTCTGTTCGGCGAGGTCTCTGGCTGTGGTGATGCCCATGGCATTGAGTTTTTTACTTATACGCCTGCCTACTCCCCACACTTCTTCAACCGGCACCAGTGCCATCAGCTTTCGCTGCCGGTCAACATTCGACAGATCGACGACGCCACCAGTCTGCTTCCACTTCTTGGCGGCGTGGTTTGCAAGCTTAGCCAGCGTTTTGGTCTGTGCGATGCCCACGCCCACGGTCAGATGCGTGTTACGTTTGATCGTCTCACGCACTTCCCGTCCGAAGTTTTCCAGAACCATGCAGTTGCGCACACCGGTCAGATCCAGGAACGCTTCGTCTATCGAATAGACTTCCACGCTGGGAGCCATCTGCTCCAGCGTTGTCATAACCCGGCTGCTCATATCGGCATTTATGTGGAATGGAAAATCTACACGATTAGTTTGGATTGGAATGGCTGCTATGAGCGAAAAGCAGAATCCATCTTGTCAGTCCAGATAATGCGCAGTTAATGATTTTTAACTTAATACACGAAATTTCCCCTGGGAATTACCTCTTACTGGCACCTGACCTGTGTGCCACATATAACTTTTAATGCGGTCACAGAAAGCGAGCGTGAGTCGCGCGCATCGTGAACAGGACAAAAGGTGCATATACCAGAGCTGATATAGCACCTTATTGATGAGAGACAGGATGTGTAACCTGATAAAAATCATTTATTCTGCGGAAAATGTTTAACGGTAAATTTTATCGTCTCAGCAATACCCGCCTTGAAAATTCTTTTTTGAGCTCAACGCTGTATGGGGCGTTATAAAAGCTTACCTTCTGAAATTTCTCATCGAATTCCTTATTCAGATGTTTATTGACAGGAATTGAGCCAAAAACGTTATGGAGTTCGCTTTGCGTTTTTTCACTGATCAGCCAGTTGACAAACAGAGCAGATGCAGCGGGGTGTGCTGAATTTTTAGCTATTACTACAGCGTTGGCACCGGCAGGCATATCAAACCCGGGTACATAAAATTTTATGCGTGATGTCACTGCACCTGTTTTTTTAAGAGTCAGCAGGTGATCTTCCCACGCAGGTGCCAGAATAAGCTCGCCATCATTGATACGGGTAAGACTGTCTGCCTGCGATTTTGTGAGCGTGATTTTACTTTTATTTTTAATAAACCATTCCCATCCTTTATCCCACTGCTGGAGAACGGCCGGGTCTGCTTTATCAGCTAACTTATGCTCTCCCTGTCCGTGGAGTGTCAGTACTCTCTGTATAAAAGCTTCACCCGCCCCGCCATTTTGCGGATCATTGTATCCAAATAAATTTAGATTGTTGTCGATGAAGCCCTGAAGCTCCTCCAGAGTCTGAGGCAGTTTTTTGTCCTGCATTTGCAGCGGGTCATACGCAAACCCGGTCTGGCTTCCCCAGAATGCAAGGCCATATCCCAGGAAGTCGGTACCATTGACTTGACTATAGCCATTCTGGTATTCAGGAAGCCATGCTACTGGCGAAACGGTATGAGAGTTAAGGACAAGTGGCATCTGGCTCATCGTAAAGCCTACTACATCAAGCTTCCCGGTTTCTTTATTTTTTTCAGCAAGAATTTTATTCAGATTCCCGTCTATGGTCGATTCAGGAATGATTACTTTAATACCGTACTCATGTTCAAATTCTTTTACAAAATTTCGCCATTGTGGCTTGAGATACCAGACATTAAAGTTAACTGTCCCTTCGTTTTTTGCCTGGGAGACAACCTCGCTCCACGTCATTTCTGAAAGCTGCGCTCCCTTTGCCGCGGAAAAAGAGAGACAAGTAACCGTTATAACGGTAGTTAAAGTTAAAAAGCGTTTCATATTAACCTCTTCATATTAATATTTGCCAGTTGCCTCAGCCGCATAATTATCCTTCAGCGCTCTTTCAATGATGATCATAAGGAAGATGTTAGGAATGATGAGTATCATTGATACAACTGCTGCGTCTGGTCTTACAAACGTGTATCCAAGGAAAGAATAAAGTATTGTCGGAATGGTAATAAAATCCGGTGAACCCAGTACATATGAAACGGAAAATTCCTCAAGACTCCTGACGAAACACAGTATCAGAGTAGCAAGAATGGCACTCTTCAGAAAAGGCAGATAAGCATTCCTGAATGTTGCCCACCTGTCCGAACCCAGATCGCGGCTGGCGTCAATCATCTCCTGCGGTACAGCCCGGAAACCGGCGGAAAGTATTCTTATTGCATAAGGCAGTGCGAGGACAGTATGTCCCGTAACGATGCTGATAAAAGGATTTTCGATATTGAGCTGCAAGATCATGGCGCTGAAAAATATGCCGATCAACATACCCGGCATAACGAGCGGGATCAGCGTCAGGATTTCAGCTATCCCTTTTCCTCTGAAAGGTATGCGTCCGAAAGCATAAGCAGTAGGAAGAGCCAGTAACAGACTCAGGGGAGCTACTGTTAACGCTATCGAATAACTGTTGAACATAGCGTCAGGAAGCGATGTCGTCTGCCACATATTTACCCATCTTGTGAAAGAGAGGCTGTCCGGAAATATGTCAGGGAAACTCCAGGGATGTGCAGGGTCAACCATCGACCATATTACCGCCATGCCCACGGGCAGCCCAAGCCATATAAAATTAGCAATGAGAAAAAAAGCTACCGAAACTCTCATGACTACACTGGTCTTTTCTGGACTGTTCACGTTCATTTCAGGTCGCCTTTGCATGTCATGAAAGGTGTTATCATTAACTTAACTGCTATACTGAATAAGAGTGAGGTTATCATGATGATCATGGCAATCACGGCAGCGTTATTCCATTCTCCGTACTCCATAGCCGTTGACTGCATCAGTCGCGCAAGTGAATAAACATCATGAGGCCCGGCGACTGAGTAAAAAGCAAAGTCACCGATCGCATCAATGAATACAATAATCAATGCCACCTGCACTGCGGGCAGGGTAAGTGGCAGTACAATAGTGATAAACCGCTGCCACTTATTAGCGCCTAAATTTACCGATGCGTTTAAAAGATCATTTTTCACAGTATTCACTGAACTGCTTATCAGAATCAGCGCAAAGGGCATATTCTTCCATATCTGCAGGACAATGACTCCCGTGCCGAAACTGTCATTCTGCATACGCAGCGGCGCAGCGATAACTTTTGCGGCCAGAAGGAATTCATTAATAACACCATGGAATGAAATGATGTTAATAAATAAAAAGGCTGCAACAAGGCCAGGAATAAACATAGGTATACGCAGTATGGCAATGATACTTTCTTTCATGGGCAGCGGCTTTCTCAGCCATAAAGCGATGGGGTAGGCGAGAATAACGGCCCCCAGGGCTCCGAGAAGTGAAACTTTCAATGAATAAAGAAGTGAGCTCACCAGTACGGGATCGCGAAGCATCCCGGACCAGTACTGAAGTGTAAAATAACTTTCACCCGTCAGATTAAAATAGCCAATACTCTGCGCTATCAGAACATAGAATGTTGAGCCTATAAGCATAAGGATAGTACCAAGCCCGCTTATCATAAGAAGCCAGGCAAATAACTCCTGCCGGACATTAGTTTTCATATCACAGGCTCCAGAAATACGATGGCATTTTCAGGCAAATAGAAACATGCCTGCTCACCGGTTTTAAAGTAAGGTTTTTTTATAAGTTGCAGCCGCACGCCGGTTCCATCGCTTGTGTGCCCCAAAGCCTCGGTATGGTTTCCCATAAAAGCCATACTTTCAACGGTGATGGTAAAGTGATTAGAGTCTTTTCTGCTTTCCGGAATGTATACAGCATCTTCGGGTCGCCAGCATATCCAGCAATGATCGCTTTCAGGTACTCTCGAAGAGCTGACGTAGAAGCCCCCCATTGAAGTGGATACCCTGTAATAGCCGGGTTGTTCTGCCCTGCATATGGTTGCCTGCATAATATTTGCCGCACCAATAAAATCGGCAATAAAGCGGTTTGCCGGCTGATAGTATATTTCTTCAGGTGTGCCTGCCTGCGCAATGTTCCCTGCATTGAGTACCACAATTTTGTCTGACATGGAGAGCGCTTCACTCTGGTCATGCGTCACATAAACTGATGTAAGATTGTGGCGCTCCTGAAGCTGTTTGATTTCATATCTCACACTTTCACGCAGCTTTGCATCCAGATTGGAAAGAGGTTCATCAAAAAGCATGACGTGAGGCTTTGTTACCATGGCTCTCGCGATCGCAACTCTTTGCTGTTGCCCGCCTGAAAGCTGAGAAGGCATTTTGTGTCTTTGTGATCCGAGGCCCATCTGTTTCAGCACGGTATTGACCGTAGCTTTCTGTTCGCCAGGGGGGATCCTCTTCTGCTTCAGCCCATAAGCAATATTGTGAACAACATTCAGATGAGGGAATAAAGCGTAAGACTGGAAACACATCGCAGTGCTTCGCTTCTCCGGGGGTAGTGTATTAATTGCCTGACCGTTCAGAATGATGTTTCCACTGTCTGGGGTAACGAATCCCGCAATCATCTTCAGAAGGGTTGTTTTACCGCATCCGCTGGGTCCCAGCAGGGTGACAAACTCCCCTTCTTCAACATCGAAAGAGATCTCTCTCGCTGCATAGTACTCGTCAAAACGCTTTGTAATTTTTTCAAGTCTCAGTTTAGCCATCATGCAGTCCCTAATTATCATCACGATTAACTTTAATGATTAAACATTAAAATTTTGTGACAGTGAATTGCTTGAGGATAACCCTCATTAAGAAAACTGTATGTATATGATTTTATTAAATAAAAAAATAAATTAGATTTTCGCTGCTTTTTTTATTAAGTTTAGATAACATACTTAATAGCGAAGAATAATACTTTTTCTCAAAGGTGCTGAACGTGTTCAACTTCCATCAGGCCAGTAAAGGGGTCGTACTGGCGAACGGCCATCGTGGATACTCCAGTAAGTATCCTGAAAATACGCTTTTAGCATTTGATGGCGCACGCCTGGCTGGAATGTCGAGTATTGAACTCGATGTGCACATGACTAAGGATGAGAAAATGGTGGTTATTCATGATTACCGCATTGACAGAGTATCGGATGGCTCTGGTTATGTGGCAAATATGACTCTCGACGAACTGAGAACGTATGACTTTGGCGTCAGCGTTTCCTCCGAAGAAGGAAAGGCTGCTATACCGCTACTGGATGACATCTTTGACTGGGCGATCAGACACGATATGGGTCTTGTCGTAGAGATAAAACAGCGCTGTCGTCTTGACCGCTTTATTGAAAGATTCACCCAACTGGTGAACACCAGAACCGGCATTATCGAAAGAATGCAGTTACTGGGGTTTAACCATGTACTGCTTAATCAGGTCAGGGACAGTGTTCCGGGTCTGAAGATTCAGACAGTCTCACTTGAACGTTATAAGAATCAGCTTGAAGCTATTCTCGGTTCGGGTGCTGATTGTGTTTGTCTTGAATATGAACATACACATATAGACGATCTGAAGGCCTATAAGCAGGCGGGATTAGGTGTACGCCTTTACCTTACTCCGGGCAAGCTCGGTCTTGATACGCTGGAGTACTACCGTTTTAAGTTCGGGCATGATGTCCGCAGCGAGATACTGTTCTGGATGAAGGAAGGTCTGATTGACATGGTCAGCCATGATGACGTCCTGTATGTCAAAAGACTCATCAAAGATGCCGGGTTAAAATGTGCTTAACCATTTGATACCCGCATATAGGAATTATCATGACTTTAGTCAGTGCACCTTTAGAACTGAGCGCGACGCAGCGTAACCTGCTCGACCTGATCAGGAATCATGGCACCGTTACACGTGCCGAACTCAGTCGCCTCTCAGGACTGACTCCGGGAGCTATAACACAGCAGTGTCGTGAACTGATTTTTACCGGGCTGATTATCGAGGGTGAGCCTGTACATGATGGCAAGCGTGGTCAGCCTTCTTTACCCCTGCGCCTGAACCCAGGAGGGGCCTGCTCTGTAGGCGTTTCCTTCAGTCCTGGGTTTATTGACATTGCCGTCGTTGACCTAAGCGGAAAACCGCTCATACAGGTTTCAGAAAAACATACTGAAAACCGTGAAATAGCCCATACGGTCAATCAGGTCATACAGATGGTTGCCGGTGCACTTAAAAAGAAACGTTTAAGTAACTCACGAATACTGGGCATTGGATATGCCGTTCCGGGATTCCTGAAAAAAGACGGCCGTAAAAGACAGACAGTAGCATGGCTTGATACCTGGAGGGAGGTTGACCTTCAGGCAGTTTTTGCTGCAGCGTTACCTTACCCGACCTGGGTAGAAAACATCGTAAATGCTTCTGTCATTGCCGAATATTACTCCGGTAATCACAGTAACATTTCTGACCTGGTCCTTATTGATCTGGGTTACGGAATTGCTGCAGGCATTATTGCTGACAATAAGCTTCTGAGTGGGGGGTTTTCGAATGCCGGAGAACTTGGAATGAGTTTCCCACTCGAACTGCCAAGGCCTTCTTATAAAGATTTGCTTATCACTCTGGAGAAGGCCGGTCTGGATCCCGATGAACTTGATGGCCTTGCTGGCAGCGGGAATAAGGTTATTGAGTGCTGGATAGCGCGTGTCAGTGAACAACTGGAACCCATTATATTCAGCTGTATCCAGTGGCTGGACCCTGAAGTTATCACGCTGGGTGGCGCGATGCCTAAAAAAATCGTCGGGCGGCTGGTGAAGGAGCTCAAACTCAGAGTCAGCGGACGATTAGAGCCGTTACGGCCATCAGCACAAATTGAAGCTTCTGCTTTCAGTAAAGAGGGTGCGTCACGCGGGGCAGCAATGCTGCCTTTATATTACACACTGAATATAAAAAAGTAGCAGTGCCGGATTAGTTTTACTCTGGTGTAAAGGGTACGCCGGCCCGTATATCAGTAAAAGAGGATGGGATATGTCACGTGATTTTGTCAGTTACGCCCCGGATGTGGGAAGAAAATTTTCATCCTCCGGGTGTCCTTTACCTTTTGCGGGTAATACATTTCTTGGCCACCTTGAACAGCAGGGGGAAGGATTTAAGACTTTTGATACAATTCTTAATGTATACAGAGCACTGCCGGAAACCAGTTTTTTCAGGAAAATGACGGCCCTTCCATCCAGTAGTTACCACATTACGCTTTTTACCGGTGTAAACGAGTGCGATCGTCATTCAGGCCCATGGCCAGCCGGTATATCTCGTGAGCTGGAGCTGGAGGAGCTTAACAGATGTTTTCTGGATAAACTTAATTTACGTCAGCCAGGCCTGTCTGAATCCTTTGATTTCATAGTGGACTCAGACGCACCATTACCGGGAAGAAATGATAATTTTTTCATCCCGCTAAAACCGGCCGATCAGACTACACACAATCGTCTTCAGAAAATAAGAGATGAGTTGTCAGAAATAACGGGTATTCGTCGCGACGATCATTGCTCCTATCAGTACCATATTACGCTCGGATATCTTCTGGAGACTCTTGATGGAGCGGAAATGCTGGAGTACAGAGATAAAAGCATGGAGTGGAGAGAAATGATTGCGAAGGCTGGTAACATTACCATTCGGGAATTTGAGTTCTGTACCTTACGGGACATGTATTCATTCCGAAGAATATTCTAAATCCGGCTCGACATGGTTTTTATTGTTTTCCCGACCTCGCAGCGTTGAAATATTCAAATAAAGAAACTCTACATTAAACAGGGTCAGGTCGCGCTCAATAAAAAAATTAACTATCAGCAACATAACTGTCAGGTCGCTCTGTGAAGGAGAATTACATGAGGTGGCTTTCTATGGTTAGACCTGTTTTCATTTTATCCGGGAGCGCAGGCTCTCCACTTGGTAATCTGATGCTTAATAAATATGATCAGATTGCTTCAGATATCGCTGCATCATGGGTAGGGGCATCTCAGGATGAACTGCTGATTTCATTAGGCTTACCACTAAAAATCATAAACCTGAGTAATGGAACCAGCATGCTGTTTTATCTGTATAGCAAGACTACATATAAATACGACTTAATCTCATGCAGTTACCTTCAGGAGTATGAAGTTAATTATCACGAGTTTATTTTCGTGAACGGGATACTAGCCAAATGGTTTTCAACAGTTATCCAACCTAAAATCCGGGGATGTGAAACTTAATAACCCTCCCAGAATATTAATCAGATACTTTATTAAATAATATAACTTTCGCCATTCTCTGATTGAGCTTACCTTTGATTCGGGATTAAAATGTGTAAAAAATTAAATATTAAAACTTTTGTTGTTTTAGTTTCCTGCCTGTTATCAGGGTGCTCGACTCTGGCTCCTGAGCGGACGGCAGCAGCAAATCTTATGGGAAAAAACATCAATGAAGCCTACAGGGTTTTCGGTAATCCATTGTTTGTTAGTACAGAAACAAGTGTCAGTACGGAAAGTAAATTTTACGGACATAATTTTTATCAGTTTTATTTTAAGGGGCTTGAATACGATCAGGAAAAGTTCAACGGTTCTTATATGGATACGTCACAAGGCCGTCCGATTCTGGTTAATCAGTTCGAAACACAACATGTGCAGGAGTCATGTAGAGTTGGATTCTGGGCTGATCCCAAAACGAACATAATCGATTACTACGAAGTCAAAGGTAACTGTGGATTAGGAGGCTGGGGATTCGGTACAACCGGCATATTACATTATTGGGGAATAAACTGACCTGAATACCTGCTAGACTTCAAATAAAAACCATTACTTAAAAGGAATACTTATATCAATAATCTTGACCATTTAACGATGAGCTAAATATGTTGCTGGTAGACCATTGGTAATTAGCAAATAAAATTTAACATGAATAATCTGGAGTTAAAATCATGAAAAAAATTATCTGTATTTCAGCTATTTCTTTTCTTTTAAGTGCGTGTACTACGATGTCTCCTGATCTCGCAATCCCGATACTACAGGCTGATACTTCCAAAATGTTAGGCCTGGGGTCTTCCGATGAGATAACTGTGACTAATGTTTCCATGTCTAAGCCTGACGCGCTCGGGTCTCAGGTGATATCGTATCGCGCAACTACTGATAAGGGGCGTATTTTAGACTGTGAAGCCCACGTGATTCCTGGCCTTCCGTTACAGGAACCAACCGTAAGCACGCCGACGTGTAAACCGGTTAAGACCTATAACAAATAAAATCACTACTTTATAAAGTTTTCAGTAAACGCCCGGGGCGTTCATAGTCAAGGACACGCAGTGGATTAGCCGCAAGTAAACAGCATGCTGTATGCCATTGTATTTTACCCTGTACAGGTATTCTGCACGGGTGCCCCGCGCTTTTACGATCAAATATTCTCTTCATCAGGGACCTGCCCGGAAGAACACTATGAACAGACATGAAGTTACATCTGCGCTTTTCAGAAGCGCGGGATACGACGCGACTACAGGCGTGCTGGAGCTGGAGTACCGGAACGGCGCTTGCAGGCGCTAGCTTGCCGTACCGGCAAAGGTTTACCAGGCGTTCTGTGCGGCCGCAGACAGTGACACTTTTTTCAGAATCCGTATTGATGGTCGCTACTTATCTGATGCGCGGTGATAGCAGCTATACCGCCGGCCTGACGCTGCTCTGTCCACCCATTTTTACGCCGAGGGTTAGGGTACCCAATTATGCCGTTCCGTGCGCCGCCGGCTTCCCCTCCCCTGCACAGGACTATGCCGAGAAAGAACTCGATCTGAACGAGCTGTGCATCCGCCGGCGCGCCTCAATATTCTTCGTGCGCGCCAGCGGCAACAGCATGCGGGATCTGGGCCTCTGTGACGGTGACGTCATGGTGGTTGACCGGGCCTAGGAAGCTGCTCACGGCGATATCGTGATTGCCGAAGTCAATGGCGAGTTTACGGTCAAGCGCCTGCAGCCGCAGCCCAGACTCGCGCTGCTACCCATGAATCCTGCTTACCAGGTGATCTACCCGCAGGAGCTGCAGCTGCTCGGCGTCGTGACCTGGTTCTTAAACAGCACCCGTGCCCGCCGGAGGTGATCATGGCCACGTTTGATCTGGCCGACGTCAACCCCTTTTACGCCAGCTGTGAGGCGCTGTTCCGCCCTGACCTGCGCGGCAGACCGGTGGTCGTGCTGAGAAACAATGACGGCTGCGTCATCGCACGCAGCGACGACGCAAAAGCGCTCGGTATAAAAATGGGCGCGCCGTGGTTTCAGATAAAGAATTAGTCCTATCCCAAAAAAGTGTTTATTTTCAGTTCGAATTACGGGCTTTACCATAATCTCAGCCAGCGCTTGATGACCGCCTTGGAGGAGATCACGCCCGGCGTCGAGCAGTATTCCATTGCCGAAATGTTCCTAGACCTGACCGGCATCGATCGATGTGAGGACTTTGAGCATTTCTGACGGCGCCTGCCCTGGCCAGACTGACACCCAAAAGTTTCCAAAGTCAGCAGGTGAATCTGTAAAGCTACCCTACCCGCCCCTGAACCCCTCAGGTATCGCATAATCCATGTCAGCCACCAGTTTGCAGTCCCGTCGCTCTCTGGAGTGCTTCATGGAAAGCTGTTCACGCCCTTATAAATGAAACGTGCCAGTTTCATTTCACTCTGCGCTAGCATGCTTGAAGGTGTTGTGCCTGTCCGCTTTGTGCCAAAGGCGGACATTGCGATAGCACTGGTAATGAAGAACTTATAATACAGAACGACATAAGTCAGGCTAATTTAATGCCGCGAGCGCGCAGTGTTCTCTGATTTAGGGTCAACGCATCAATCGTTCTGTCCCGACTTGAACGAATGTGCGTGCTTACAAGAGAGCACGCGGTTTTAATGTCATCCTGCTTCAGGGCATTCACTAATTTGTGATGTTCTTCCCATGCAGCCTGTTCGCTTCCACTATCCAGCCAGCGGGCCCGTGACAGTTGCTGAAGAACATCTTTCAGGCTCTCAGTAAGAAACTTATTCGCGGCCAGGTTTGCCAGAGCAAGATGAAACTCCGTACCGGCACGGCTCATCTCCTCTTTAGACGCAAGAGTTTTGTCAGTTTCCAGAATACCGACAAGTGACTGCAATTGGTCATCCGTAATTTTTCCTTCCGCCATACGGAGTGCAGATATCTCAAGCGCTTCGCGATAATCAAACAACTGTCGAATTTCTTCCGGCTCCACTGGTGCCGTCATCCAGCCACGTCCCTCACGACGCAGAAGTCCCTCATTTGCCAGCCTTATGAAAGCGGCCCTGACCGGCGTCCTGGATGCGCCCAAAGCAGCTTCAGCCCACCTTTCTGTGATGCGTTCACCTGGACTGATATCCAGATTCAAGATCATTTCTCTTAGCCGGTTTTCAACCTCTGTCTGCTGCGACATATCTCTAGTCCCATCTTTGATTGACATCACTGAGCTCAGATCTGTATGGTATCCCATTTTGGTATCCCAAACAAATTCCAAGGTTGATTTATGTCTGAAACGGGCAGTCCATTCTGGCATCGCAATCTCATTGTCTGCATGGTGGGATCGTTTTCTACCGTATTTGCCATGACTCTTATGCTGCCTTTTCTGCCCCTGTTCGTTGAGCAATTGGGCGTTTCCGGGCACGCGGCCATTGTGCAATGGTCTGGTATTGCCTACAGCGCAACGTTTCTGTCAGCCGGGCTCATTGCGCCCATCTGGGGTCGTCTGGGCGATCGCTATGGCCGCAAAGCCATGCTTGTCAGGGCGAGTTTCGGTATGGCGCTTATGGTTTCACTGATGGGGTTTGCCACGAATATATGGCATCTGCTGATCCTGCGGCTTCTGGTCGGGCTGGCGGGCGGATACTCTTCCGGCGCTACAATCCTTATCGCCGTACAGGCCCCCGCAAAACGTTCCGGATGGGCGCTGGGTATGATTGCCTCCGGCGTCATGGCGGGAAATCTGGCCGGACCGCTTGCAGGAGGCTGGCTTCCGCCGCTAATCGGCATCCGTACCACCTTCTGGCTCGCCGGCGCGCTTATTTTCATTGCGTTTCTGCTCACAATGCTGCTTATCCGGGAGCCGGTTAAATCCTCCGGCAAAGAAACAAATAAGGAACCTGTGAGCTGGTCACAGCTTCCCGGCAGGGCCGCTGTCATCTGCATGCTGCTGACGGGCCTGCTTCTTATGCTGGCAAACATGTCGATTGAGCCCATTATCACGGTATTTATCCGCACTATCACGTCAGATGCGGCGACGGTCACCCATACCGCAGGGCTTGTTATGTCTGCCGCCGCGCTTGGCAGCGTTATATCTGCTTCCTGGCTGGGCCGGCTGGCAGACCGGATCGGGCACGTCCGGATAATTACCGGTGCCCTGACAGCGGCGGGACTGCTCCTGATACCGCAGGCATTTGTAACGGCGGGCTGGCAGCTTATTTTTCTGCGTTTCCTCATGGGGATCGCGCTGGGGGGGCTACTGCCCTGCATCGCAGCCGTTATCCGCAGCCGCGTACCTGAAGAGCGCGTCGGGGGGATAATGGGTTACTCCGTTTCCGCCCAGTTTATCGGACAGTTTACCGGTCCGCTATTAGGCGGATTTACGGGTGCCCATCTCGGCATGCGTTTTGTCTTTCTGGTTACCAGCCTGCTCATGCTGGCTGGCGCCGTCCTCAACTGGCGCGTTCTGCTGGAACGCAATGCCAGATCGCTTAAATAATTTCTCTGGAGATTTAAATGTCTACTATTAAAAAATTTGAACCCGTTAAAAGTGTGCTCCTGATAATGGATTATCAGAATCTGATTCTGGAAAATTATCTAAGCGAGAAAACCGCAGCGGACGTACTGGCCAGAACTGCCGCCCTGGCTGATGCAGCTCGTGAGGCAGAGATTAAGGTGATTTATGTCACAGTTGGCTTTCGCGAGGGACATCCGGAAATCAGCAGCAAAAATGCCCTGTTTTCAGCCATTCGGGAAAACGGGCTTTTAGTAACGGGCGCCACTGAAAGTGCGATCCACCCGGACGTTTCGCCACATCCAGGCGAAACGGTCATTATCAAGCACCGTATTGGCGCCTTTAGCTTTACGGATCTGGATATGATCCTTAAAGCTAACGAAATCCAGACGCTGATAATGGCAGGCCTGACGACGAGCGGCGTAGTGCTCAGCAGCGTCCGACAGGCCTTCGATCTGGATTTCAACCTGATAGTTGCGGCCGACTGCTGTGCAGATGCCGACGAAGACATCCATTCAGTTCTGATCAACAACATACTGCCGCAGCATGCTGAAGTGCAGACTGCAGATAAACTGATAGAGAGAATGAGTACCGGTAAGAACTGATAGCTGATCAGTTGCCGGTCAGCTGGTCATCATTTATAGCAATGTCCGCTTCTCGCTCATAGCGGACATTGGCCTGCACAACGTCCTCTTTGTGCCAACAGCAGACATTGCTGTTCATTTCAGATGAGAAAGTAACTTGCTGCATACCAGTTACTGATGCTGGCACCTTATTTTGTTTTAAGTGCCTCGAGCATTCTAATTAGGCCGTATAAAAACAAGTCGGCCAGAGCAATAAGGCTGAATGTCAACGCCCCACCGCAAACCGCTATAGTCAACAGCTGCTCCGGCATAAAAGTTGCCGAATCAGTAAAAACCATAACAGTCGTCACCCCAAAAGAAATGACGCCTAATACTAAGCTATTAAACCTGTTTATCACCGGTGACCTCCTCGGGAAAGATCATATCGTCATAACTCACAAAGCGTGACTTTTTGGTAATTCTGTATCCCAGCCATGTCATTAAAAACAGCGGGATCCCGACATAGGTTGCCGCGACGTTGTACCAGTCAACACTTTGATGCATAAACGCCATGTAGTTCTGGCCGAGCATGACAACGACACACATTCCAAAAGCCAGTGCGGGCCCCACTGGAAACCATGCTGCGCGATAAGGCAGCCGGGAAAGCTTATGGCCCTGTCGAACGAACCCGCGACGAAACCGGTAGTGGCTGACGGCAATACCGGCCCAGCATATAAATCCGGTCATGCCGGTCATATTCAGCAGCCACATGTAGACTTCATGATTGCCGAACAGAGAGGTAAGCAGGCACGAGGCCGCCACCATAGTCGTAGCCACGAGTGCGTACAGAGGGACGCCGTGCTGAGTAAGGCGGGAAAAAATGCGAGGTGCATTTCCTTCACGCGCCAGGTTAAAGAGCATTCGCGTCGAAATAAACGCCAGAATTACCGGCAGATACAATCGAAGTCAGAATCACGGCGTTCATGACCGCCGCAGCTGACAGCAACCCGGCATTCCGGAATACCAGAGCAAAGGGACTGACGCTGATATCTGCAATATCATTTCTGAGCAAACGGGGATCGTCAGAAGGTACAATCAGACTGATCACCAGAATCGCAAATACGTAGAACAGCAATATCCGCCAGAATACCTGCCTGACAGCCCGTGGAATGGCTTTTGCTGGGTTATCCGATTCTCCGGCCGCAATACCAACCAGCTCGGTTCCCTGAAATGACACGCCGGCAATCATTGCCGTCCCAATCAACGCGGTAAAACCGCCCGAGAATGGTCCCCCGCCCGTAAACCAGTTATCAAAGCCTGATGAAGGTGCGCCACGAAGAATACCGGCGATCATCATAAGACCCGTTATGATGAACAGCAGCACGGTGGTCACTTTTATCAGTGAAAACCAGTATTCAGCTTCGCCAAATCCTCTGACAGATACCGCATTCAGTAAGAAGATGATAACGAGGAATGTTGCACTCCATACCCAGCCTGGAACATCAGGCAGCCAGTATCCCATTACCAGCTGCGCGGCAACCAAATCAACGGCAACCGCAACCGCCCAGCTGAACCAGAAGTTCCAGCCAAGCGCGAAGCCGAATCCCTCATCCACGTAGCGCGCACCGTATAGTGCAAAGCAACCGGATTCAGGCATAGCGGTAGCAAGTTCAGCAAGACTGGTCATGACGAAATAAACCATCACGCCAATCAGGATGTATGGCAGGAGCGCGCCAGCAGGACCGGCCTGAGAAATTGTGGCACCAGAAGCGATAAATAATCCGGTCCCGACAGAGCCGCCAATGGCGATCATGGACATGTGCCGGCTTTTGAGTACACGGCGTAGCCCCGTCTGCGAGGACGGTTCACAAAAAGATGACATATTCATACCTGATAAAACAGACGCGCAGAAACGCCGGGACGTCCGGCAATTCTGCGGACAGAAAAAAGGATTTTGGCTGGCAGCAGGTCGATCGACCTGCCGGGATAATTAACTACAGCGTCATGATCATTTCATGCCAGGCCATGCCGCCATGATCGGATTCCGATGGTTTGATATACACGTAGCCGAATTTCCTGTAGAGCTCAACGTGATGCGTCTTACACATAAGATGAATGGTTTTCTTGCCCTTCTCTCTCATCGCACTGATAAATGCACGCATCATCAATCCGGCGTAGCCCTTTCCCTGATAATCAGGATCAAGCACAACCGACATGATCACCACGTTAGGCGCGGCGTCATCATGACCAACAAGCTCTTTAAACTCTTCGTCTGACATGACAACGTCCCATGCACACCCGGAGTTGATGAAGCCAATCAGCACTCCGTCCAGCTCAGCACAAAGGAATCCTTCAGAGTATTGTTGAATACGTGTGGCAATTTTTTCCCGCGTTGCGGCTTCGTCACCTTCATACGCTTCACTTTCAATTGCATAACATCTGTCGAGATCTGACATGCTGACTTTGCGGAAAACTGGACTGGTCATTTTTCACCTGTGATTTCTGGTTCTGGACGCCAGCATTCTACCCGAATAGTATAATGAACATACTGCATTCTATTCAGAGATAAGATGAACAACATGCACCAGGAATTACGTACTCTTGACATGAATCTGCTGCTTGTTTTTGACGCTGTTTACCGTCATCGCAGAATAAATATGGCTGCCGGAGAACTGGCAACCAGTCCTTCAGCTCTGAGCCACGCTTTGTCACGACTCAGGACAACCCTTAACGATGAGCTTTTTATCAGGCAGGGTAATGCCATGCAGCCAACGGCCAGAGCCAACGTCATCGCCCCCGGCTTATCTGCTGCGCTGAATGTGATGTCGGAAAGCCTGCGGTCAGCAAACATATTTCTTCCTGAAAACAGCACCCAGACCTTTCGCTTTGCCGTAACAGACTACACGGCAGCCGTCTTTTTCCCGGCGCTGGTTACCCGCTTACAGCAGACTGCACCCGGCATCTCGGTTAAAACCACCTACTCTAAGGGCCATGACTCACTGGAAGACCTTGTCACCGGTAAAGTGGATTTCGCAATAGGATTTCAGACGCCGGACATGAGCCATCACAGCCAGCTTGGCGTGATTGAGGGATTCAGGGATGACTACATGGTTGCGGTGAGCAGTCGTCATCCGCGCATAACAGATAATCTGACACTTGAGCAGTTTCTGGCGGAAGGTCATGTGGTTGTTAATCCGTGGAATGAAGCCCGTGGAGCCATTGATCTGGAGCTGGAAAAACTGAATATCCGGCGACGCACTATTGTCGAACTTCCCAGCCTGTTATCAGCACCAGCCATCGTTGCGAATTCAGAACTGATCACCACACTGCCAGCAAGAGCGATAGCTACCCTGTTCAGTTCGGAAGCGCTGACCTGCTTTACTGTGCCGTTTTCCGTTTCTCCCTACGCGCTGAACGTTTATTTCCATAATGGCCGCAGTGTTACTCCGGGCCATCACTGGATGAGAGAAGTTATCCATGAGGTGATGAATAATTTAACTCATACAAAACTACATGAATGATCATCGGCAGCCCATATGACCAGTTCCCATTAATTAACATACCGCACTACTCGTTATGAACTGCGTTTCGTAATAGCAACTGCGAACGTCCGCAGATCGCTCATGGCGGACAATAAACTTCAATATCTTTACTTTCAAAAACACTGATTTCTAATAAAAATTCTCCTGCGTATAAAGCATAAAGGTAACTTTTCCGCTGTTGTATTCCTCAGGTATTTGACCGTGTTCGAGATAACTCAGCAGGATGTCTACCGACAGCTGCGCATGGCGAGCCGTGTTCTGATCCAGCGTAAGGGCCAGAGCGTTTCTGCTAAACAGTGCTTTCGTGGTGGAATACAATTCGTGAGTAATGAGTGTGCAGGACTGCGTCAGACGATGCCTCGCCAGAGCCTCGCTGATTTCGGTATTACCCAGGCCGGTGTTGTAAAGTCCCATCACCTCAGCCGACCGCACCAGCTCTTTTTCGAGCAGTCTGCTAATGGTTATGCGGCTTTCCTGACCCGCCAGTACCTCCCGTAATGTCACGTCAGGAAAGCGCTTTTCAAGGACATCGCGAAAGCCCTGAATACGCTGCTGATGGGCGCGGTATTCACTGCGTCCACTCACCACAATCACATCGCCCTGTTGTCTGATCAGGTTGCCCATCATCAGCCCGGCTGTGCGGCCTGCCTGCAGCTGGTCAATGCCAACATGACACAGCCTGTGCGCGCCAGGCAGATCCGTGACGAGGGTCACCACCGGCACTCCGCGTTGTCTGCAGCACTGCAGTGCCTGATAAATAGCAGGATGTTCATGGGCAAAGATAATCAGGGCGTCACGTGTCTTGCTGCGTTCTTCAATGAGTACAGCCAGTCTGTCCGGACAGGACTCCGGCACAAAAGTGCGGTGCAGCACTAAGCGGCGATAACCCAGAGCAGTCGCGATGGCGGAAAAATCGCCTGCAAGCTGTCTGAAAAAAAATGAGTCGTCGCCACTAAGTAATACCTCAATCTGCCAGGCATGACGGTGCTCTTCAGGCAGGATGCGCTTCAGTCCAGCCTCACGCGCGGCTTCGAGTACTTTCTGCACGGTCCCTGGAGAGACGCCGCCCCGCTCATTCATTACGCGGTCGACCGTCGCCAGGCTGACACCTGCCCGTTCTGCCAGCATTTCAAGAGTCAGTGTCTTCATCAGATTTCCTGCTGAGGTATTTCCCTCAAAATATCTATTTCTCAGGGTATGCCGACAGGCCAATTTGGCAACATCTTTATCGCTGAACTTTGACCTTCAGACAGATAATTCCCCTGGCGCAGAACATTTTTTGCTCTGCCTTTCCGTAACTTTGCAGGACACATGCGCAACATACTGCTCAAATGATGGTGAAAGACATTCAAAACTGACAGCTGTTTATCCGCGCCAGAGTTGTTTAAAAAAATCAGATCCACATGTAAACAATGCATCTTTTTTCAGGTAATACGCTGATGGAGCATCCGGCAGCTAATGAAGTTAACCATACGTGACTGTGCATACGGGTCAGGCCAGCGTCAAAGGGATGTAAAACGATGCTCGTTCAGCCATGGCGTACACGGTGTGGTCAAAGTGCTGATATTCGCTATCAAAAAAATATTGAGATTATCCGGGTTGTGCCGAAGTCAGATAATCTCTGGATTAATCTGTGTGATAACTTTCGTTATCTGAACGCGGGTTCAGCTATCACAAAAAATGGGAAGATAACTTTATGAAAATTACATTCGACGTAGATGTAATCAGGGATCTCGGTATTCCCGGCATGGTCAGGCAGGTTTCAGAATGGGGATACAAGTATATTGAGCAGTCTCCACATCCGGAAATAAACCCGTTCTATAAACATCCCCGTGCGGATCACGAGATTATCGATAAGTACAAAAGAGCATTGAGGGAAACTGGCGTTGAAATATCATCATTCATCTGTGTTTACCGGTGGTCTGGTCCGGATGAACTGCGCAGACAGGCGGCCGTAAAAACTGGAAACGCACGGTTGAAATAGCCGTTGAAATGGGAGTACAGGTCATAAATACAGAGTTAGCGGGCGATCCGAATCAAGCCGAAGTATGCGATGAGATGTTTTATCGTTCAATGTAAACCCTGCTTCCACTGTTTGAACGCGAAGGAATCCGTGTAGAAATTCAGGCTCATCCATGGGACTTTTGTGAAGAAAGTGATGAAACCGTCAACATCGTCAGATCATTCAGGAGTGATAACATCAAGTACGTCTACAGTGTGCCTCATACCTTTTTTTACGATAAAGGTAAAGGCGACGTACAGAATATGATACGCCATGCCGGACGGGATCTGTCTCACGTTTTAATTGCTGATACCATGAACCATACAAAACATTGCCGTTACATTGTAAATCCGCCGGGTGTGGATGCGACCATTCATCAGCATGTTGGCATTGGTGAGGGCGAGGTCAACTTTGACTCACTTTTTAATGCGTTGCGCGAAGTTAAATTTGCTGAACAGTCTTTCAGAGTTGGAGGCGAACCTATTGTCGCCGCTTCACTATTTGGTTATCCGGAAAAGATGAAGTATCAGGCCGTTGAAACCCGTGAGCGCATAGAACGCGAGTTGCTCTCACCGGAAAACTGAATCACCTGCCGGAATATGCAGAAACTTACTTGTCCCGGGTCTTCCGGATGCGGTCTCATTAGCCCGTCTGCGCGACCTACCTGCAGCTGGTGAATGCCAGAATAATACAGTCACAGATCCGTGACGAGTGCGACCAGAGTAACGCTGTAGCGCCTGATAAACAGCGGGATGTTCATGGGCAAAGTCAAGAAGTGCGTCATGCGTTTTACTGCACTCTTCCATGCTCACAGCCTGTCTATTCGGGAAAAGACGGCGCCTGGCTTATTCAGCACGCGGTCGGCCGCAGCGAGGCTCACTCCTGCCCGCTCAGCCAGTATTTCAGGCGTAAATGTTTTCATCAGTGTTCCTGCTGAGGTAATTCCCTCAAAACTTACATTTCTCAGGGTATGACGGCAGGCTAATTTGGCAACGTCTTTATCGCTCAACTATGACTTTCAGACAGGAAATCATCATGACGCAGAAAAAACGTTTTGCCCTGATTGGCTGTGGCTTTATCGGACAGGTACATGCTGCAAACCTAGCGACGCATCCGGATGTAGAGCTTGCGATGCTGGCCGACCTGGATACGGCCCGCGCCGCCGCACTGGCCGGACAGATGAAGTGCGCGGCGGGCGAAGTCAGCGCCGCCATTAACAGTGACAATATAGATGCCGTGCTGATAGCCAGCGCTACGCCGTCACATGCTGAACTGCTTGAAGCGGCGGCGAAGGCGGGTAAGGCCGTTTATTGTGAAAAACCGATCGATTTATCGCTGGCAACAGCAAGGCGCGTCGCTGAAAACGTGCTGCTACTGAAGACAAAAATCACGGTCGGCTTCAATCGCCGCTTTGACAGCAGCCATCAGCAGTTAAAGCGTCAGCTGGAACAGGGAACTGTCGGGCGTCCTGAGTTAATCCAGATGGTCTGCCGTGCGTCGGAACTTCCACCGCTCAGCTACCTTAAGTCTTCCGGCGGCCAGATGCGTGACCAGGCGATCCATTTTTTTGACCTGCTGCGCTGGCTAACAGCCGATGATGTTATTTCAGTGGGAGCTATGGGTGCCGCACTGGCGATGCCTGCCATCAGCGAGTTTGGCGATGTGGATACATCGGTGCTGATTATGCAGATGCAGCAGGGCGCGTTTGCGCAGCTCGACAACACGCGTCGTACGGGCTATGGCTATGATGAAAGGATCAGTGTGATGGGCGAAAAAGGACTGGCAGAGTCAGGTTCCCAGAGCCCGCCGGGGATGACGCTTTACCAGGGAAAGGCCATTATCAAACAGGGCCTTTATGCGGACTGGTTCAGCCGTGTCCAGGGCACCTACTATCAGCATCTTGACGCGTTTGTCCGCTCTCTGAACGGGGAGGATGTGGCTGATTTACCCGGACTGCTGGATGGGATTCAGGCGCAGGCGATCGCGGAAGCCGCGACGAAGTCCCTGACAACCGGAATGTTCTGCCCGGTCGACAGGGTGTTGTGATAAAGGTCCGGGGCCGGTCCTGTCAGGATATGGCCCCGGAAGCTACGGATACGCAGCCCTGGCTGCTGCAGATTTTAGTGCTCTTCGTTGAATACGATCCCAAGCTGTCCCCTCACCGTATCCATCGCTTTCAGAGTACTGAGTACGGCGGACAACGGGCGAACGGGCGAGTCGTTTAATCCCTGCCCCACGCACCATGAAAAATGGCGGATTTCATGACAGAGCTGCGCGTAACGGCTGGCGGGTTCTTCCCAGCACAGCGTGTGGCCACCCTGGCTTGAGGTCAGCACAAATCCGCCGGGTGCATAAAACTGTCCCGCCAGAACCAGGGTGGCATTGCGTCCCGCAATCACCGCACTTCCGGGCGTGTTACTGAACAGGGTCGTGTTCAGCACCGAATGCATGCCACAGGTATGTTCGAACAGCATAGAAGCCTGCCCGTTAACATTCTGTTCTGCCGGTTGACCGCAGGACTGGATGCGGACCGGTTCACCTGCCACCATCACGCTCAGCGAAACCAGATAACTGCCTAAATCCAGCATCGGACCTCCGGCCAGATCGGCATTGAAGATGCGGTGGTCGTGCGTAAAAAATTCGCCGTGATCGGCAGTCAGGGTATGAAGATCACCCATCACCCCGTCGTTTAAAAGCTGACGCAACACATCGTATTTTGGCGCGAAATCACACCACATGCCTTCCATACACAGCAGGCCTTTCTGACGGGCCTTCGCCTGCAGGGTCTCTGCCTCCCTGACATTCAGCGCCAGAGGTTTCTCAATCAGCACATGTTTGCCCGCATTCAGTGCTTTCATGCCATCCGGAAAATGATGGTTATGTGGTGTGGCGATGTAGATTGCGTCCAGATCCTTCATTGCCAGCATTTCATCTGTGCTGCTGAAGGCCGCCGGAATTGCCCAGCGCTCGGCGAATGCCTGTGCTTTTACTTTGTTTCTTGCTGATACTGCAACCAGCTGCTGTCCGGTGTGCGCTTTCAGTGCGCGGGCAAAGTGTTCGGCGATCCAGCCGGGGCCGATAATTCCCCAGCGCAGTACGGGTATCGACTTTTCAGAGGGCAGTCGCGGGACGGGCAGGGATGAGGGAAACATAGTGATTCCTTTTAAGCATTGTTCTGGCGGTTGCCTGCAACTGCAACCCACTGACGGGATATAATGGACTGCTCGATGGCGGTCAGGATTTGCTGGTTCTGCAGGCCAAATGCAAAGTCCGGATAACAGTCGCTATCGCTGCAGATCCCCTGAACCAGGTCATGAACTTCGATGACTTTGACATCAAAATACCCGAGTCCGCCGCCGCCAAAATCGAATCCGAAGAAGCCGGAATAGGCCGGGATCTGGCTGCCTGCATACAGGGTCTTGAAGCCCCGATCGTGTCTGTCATCACTGAAGCGATAAACCTGCAGCTCATTGAAACGTTCGCCGTCCATATAAAGGGTGCCCTCGGTACCGGAAACCTCCCAGAACACACCGAAAATGCGACCGGCAGCCAGGCGTGAGGCTTCAATCACGCCGCTGGCCCCGCTTTCAAAGCTGACAAGACACTGCACCTGGTCGTCGTTTTCAACCTCACGCCATTCTGCCTGGTCATCAATCCGGCTGGCATAACCGGCGTCCACCTGAGGAACAGGGCGCTGCCGGAGGTAGGTCTGCGCGCTGGCCGTTACCTCGCTGATCTCACCCATGAGAAACTGCGCGACGGAAAGGGTGTGAGCCCCCAGGTCGCCCAGAGATCCGCTGCCGCCCAGGCTTCTGGAGCAGCGCCATGACCAGGGCAGCTCCGGGTCATTGTAAAAACCCTGGTCAAAGGTGCCGCGAAAGCGGATTGGCGTACCGATATCGCCGCGCTCAATAATCTGTTTTGCCAGTAACGCTGCGGGCGTTTTGATGTTGTTAAAGGCCACCATCGTTTTGACGCCGGCCTGCTCTGCTGCCTGCGTCATCTGCAGTGCCTCCTGCGAACTGACGGCCAGTGGTTTTTCACAGTACACGTGCTTGCCTGCTGCAATCGCTGCCAGCGCCATTTCAAAGTGCAGATGGTTGGGTGAGGTGATATCCACCACGTCAACCTGCGGGTCGTTAATCAGATCACGCCAGTCCCCGTAGGCCTTATCAGCCCCGAAGCGCACCGCATTCTCGTCGGCTAAGGCCTGATTCTGATCGGCCAGTGCATAGAGACGAGGACGCTTCGGCAGGTCCGGATAAATCATTGCTGCGCGGCGGTAGGCATCAGCATGCGCCTGCCCCATGAATCCCGAGCCGATTAAACCAATATTGAGGTTGTCTTTCATTGGACGGTTTCCTCTGCAGAAAGAGACGGTGAAAAAGTGTTTTTTACCCATTGAAACGCCCGGGACACGGCAGCAGACGGCTCTTCTTTTTGCGGGTCCTGTTCCGCCTCGACTATCAGCCAGCCCTGATAGTCTGCGTGCGCAATGAAGTCAGTCAGCGGAGAATAATCAATGCAGCCCTCTCCCGGCACAGTGAAGAGTCCCGCGCGTACCGCATCGTTAAAGCTCAGGTCGTTTTCCCGAACCTGATGCAGGACATCGGCACGGACGTCTTTCAGATGAATGTGCACGATACGGTGACCAAAATTTTCAGTTATCTGAGCCAGGTTAACACCAGCGGCAAAAGCGTGTCCGGAGTCCAGAACCAGTCCCACACTGTCGGAGGTTTTAATCAGAAATTCTTCCAGTTCATGATGCTGCTCAACCAGCATCATCAGATGATGATGGTAGGCTAGTTTCAGGCCGAACCTGTCCAGCAGAATATCAGCGAACCCGCTGACTTTACGGGCATATTCATCCGCATCCAGGCTGCTCAGGGACGGAGAAAGAGAGAGAGGCTCGTCCAGCGGATGACTGCCAGGCATGCAGCCGCATTCGCCGTAAACCATGACTTCTGCCCCTGATGCCCTGAGAAGTGCGGCGTGTGATTCCACGGCTGCGATTTCATCGGCAACGCCGCGTTCGGCAAGGAAACCGCTGTGCCAGCCGGAAGCAAGCTGGAGTCCGGCCTTATGCAACAGCGGGGCTAACTCCGCATGGGTACGGGGAAATTTTCTGCCCAGTTCAATTCCCTGATAACCGGCAGATGCAGCCTGTGTCAGGCAGGTTTCAAGTGAAATACTCTCGCCCAGATCGGGCAAAACATCATTGGTCCAGCTCAGCGGGCTTACACCTAATCGAATATGTGAACTCATCAGGACATACCTCCTCACAGGTCAGTCTGAGAGCACTATAGGGAGGGTGAAAGCAGAATCGTTACCGGTTCAATGAGGTAAAACCCTCATCCGGAGAAAATATAATGCCTGCCTGTTTCATATTGTTATTGACTGGAAGAAACCCAAATATTAACCCGCTCGTCGGGTTAATAAGTCGCCTCGCTCTGGTCCTTTTACCACTTACCGTCCTGCGGCTGGAAATCATCAGTGGTAAACAGCAGGGCACCCATGCGATGCCGGGCGAAGAAATAAGGGGCTGGAATTTATCTACCCTGTAATAATAAGGAATAACGTCTGGATGGAGCTGGGGTCCCTGTTCTTCCCTGCGTCACCATTGGCTCGGATAGTATTATCAATGCCGGTGCGGTTGTCCTCAGGGGTGTACCTGAAGGCGTACTGGTAGCAGGTAACCCCGCGACATTGTCAGGTAAATAACTGAAGAATATAAACGACGATAATTCTGAACAGCTCTGCCCTTAACTTCAATAGCGGATGCGAAGACCCTTATATGTGTTTATGTCCTAATGTCCGCTTTTCGCTCAAAGCGGACGATTTCCATAAAAAAAGTCGCCTTCTTCGACAAGAGGCTAGGTACCGCCCTTACCCACCTCTGAACCCTTCAGGTATTTCATAATTCATCTCAGATACCCGCGTGCAGTCTCGTCTTTCTCTGGAGCGCTTTGAGGAAAGGTGTTTGCGCCCTTTTTCAACATAGCGTGCCAGTTTCATTTCCCACTGAACCTGGTTGTAAGCCGCCCCATCGGCCTCCCAGAAGGTGACAAAATCTGCAAGCCTGGCCTGGTCTGGAGGACCTGAAATTTCTATGCCGATTTTTTGCGCTGTGTCGCGCAATCCCGATGATGGCCGCCAGCCGTTGAACATTACGAATTTGTCCGGGATGTGATTTGCTGCGTGTTTGTTAAAAGGATCTGGTTGGTTTACACGCAACTGCACATCCCCGGTTTTCTGGGCGATCAGAGTTGAGACGTGCTCAATGGCGGCTGGAAGAACCGGATTCTTATGACGCGCCCGGGTGAATATGGTTTTGAGCTCAGGGGCTGATAGTTCCTCGGACGACCATGTCCCTGATTGCACCCAATCCCCGATGTGCATCTGCGGATTATTGCACTCGTGAGGCGGAGCCGTGGCTACGTTAACCACAGGTTCAAAATTGCTTCGCGCTGTGTGTGTGTTGTTTTTAGGTTCAATGGCTGGTTCTGAAGAGTGACTGGTTCTGGGGTCAGCTCCTGACCCACCCCCTAGGGCATGAGCTGACCTACCCTGGGTCATCTCATGACTCACCCCGGTCAAATCCTGACTCACCCCGGTCAGCTCATGCCCTATCCCGATCAAACCCTGCCCCAGCGCCTTGCCAGGTTTTGACTTAACCATTTTTGCCGCTTTGTTTCTTACAGTGCCAGCCTTCGAAATGTCAGTGATTGGACTATTAAAATTCAGGTGAAAGAGATTTGACTGATTCTGCGATCCATTTTTACGATACTCCCTGCGTACAAGTCCCATATCTTCAAGCGCTTTGATGTGGCTTTTCACTGTTGACCGGCCAATCTCACATTGTTCGGCGATATGTTGATACGAAGGCCAGCATTCACCTTTGTCATTCGCATTGTCTGCAAGCTTGATCAACACCAGTTTTCGTATCGGATTTCCTACTTTGATGCTCATTGCCTGAGCCATGAGTGTCATGCTCATAACAGCTCCGTTAAGAGAAGTCTGGATGCGGCTGGTAGTCAGCAGTTAGCGACATCGTCTTCCAAACCACAGGTTCTCTTCAGTTCATTTTCTGAAAACCGTATCGCTACTTGCATCAGCCAGCGATACTGGTCCTGAGGCATTTTCATTTCCCCTTTCATCACGAAATCCTCAATACCGCTGGCGGCCAGGGTTTCCATGAGTTCAGGATATTTTTCAGCGCGCCTCAGAATGGTTGAATCCGCAACTTTGAGACGACGGGCAACCACCGACTGACGCGTGCTGAAAAGGGCCCTTAGAGCCAGTGAATGGAGATGTCGTCCCTGAACTGATGTTCCCTGTTTGCGTGTGTTTGCAGTTTCCACAATGTAATTTCCTTACCCGGCGGTGACGTACTGACGTAATGTCACCTCTAGCTAACGTTCCAGCAAAGATATCCGGCTTTCTTCCAGTATCTTTTCTGAGTCAAACTGACCCTGAGAAAGCTTCTCAATGGTCATTGCATATTGAGTTCGCCCATAAAATTCTGTTTTAGGGAGTGAGCCTTTTTTGAGCCATTTGTAGACTGCACGTGGACTAATCCCACACGCTTTCGCAACTTCAGCTACTCCCACAGACTTAATTGCAAGGTTGATAACTGACATGAAACACCCCTCATCAGTACTTTTAGTTCACTTTAAATTGAACTGACAGTTTTATCAAGTTAGTTAAAATTGTACCCATGGTTCAAACAGAAACGATCCGTCATGAGTTTGCAGCGCGCCTTACTCAAGCGCTCAACGAAGCAGAATACCCGCCTCATGGTCGGGGAGTGATGCTTGCTCAGCGTATGGGGGTCACATCTAAAGCTGTAAGTAAATGGCTGACGGGGGAATCGCTTCCACGCGCCGCGATGATGAAAAACATTGCGAAGGCATTAAATGTCGATCCTTTATGGCTTCAGCACGGAGATGAGGCTACTGAACGCGAGGACCGGTTGATGAATACCCTCTTCACGACCAGATGTCCTCTGTTTCGTTGGGAGGATATTGATGACGGAAATATTCTGCCAAAACAACAGGCTGATAAGGTCAGGTATTTTTACTCCGGTTCAGTTATGGCTCATCATCACGGATTCTGGTTGATAGTAAATGATGATTCAATGACCTCCCCTGTAGGCACAAGCGTTCCTGAAAAAAGTATGATTCTGGTTGATCCACGTCGCACCCCTGAAAATGGACAGCTTGTAATTGCAAAACTTAAACACGCAAAATTAGCGACATTCAAACAATTTATTGTGGATGAGGGTACGAACAGAAAGTACCTTAAGTCTTTGAACAGAATATATAAACCCATTGAAATAAATGAGGACTGTACTTTTGTCGGTGTAGTTATCGAAAGCAGAATGAGCTTTATCAGCCCAGACCCCGCTGAAGACACATCGTTTCATAAGCCCTATCAAGATTAAAAATCGCTACAAATCAACACGGTGAGAAGAAAAACAAAAAAACGAATTTTTTTCGTACTTTAACCTTGACTAAAATCGTACTATTAGTTCATTATTCAATTGTTAGCTGAACGGCACAGCATATTGTCGGGCGGGGGGAGTGCAGAAGCACGAGATCCCGAAGTGGCAAAACCCACCATCCTCTCAGCAAACGAGATGGCACTACACAGCGCCATTTCCTTTGTTGATGGAGGTTCTAATGAAAAAGCACAGTGTAACGTGTCCGGTTTGCGGTCTCAGGTTTGACCCGCGGGCACCTCTGGTGCACATAAACAGATATCATCAGTCAGCAACGCGCAGTGAGTTAGTCCTGATCCGCGACGCGCGTCGTTGTTGCTTCGGGAAGAGCAAACCTCACAAAAATAAATCTCCCCTGCTCACTCTGTCCCATCACTGATGCACATAAATCTTTTACGCCTCTTAAAACGAGGTGTCTGCGCGAAAGGATTTATAAATTTATTCAGAACTCTCAATCTGAACTCCCCTATAACATCACCGTCAGGCCTGACCTGACACCAGGGAATTAAGAAAGTAGTGGCACCCTGACCCAAACTAAAAGTCGTTATCAACAAACGCAGTGCCTGCAACCTTCCCGCCCAGTGCGGGATTTTTTTCGGCTTTATGCTGAAAAGCAGTGTCTCTGCGGCTTCATACTCCCTTTCCACTCTGCCTGAAGGGCAACTTCACCTGAGGAGTAAACATGTTATATCGCGAAGCAGCAGTGCGTATCAGTCAGACCGTCATGATGATAGCCCGGGAACTTGAAGAGTCGACTGGCCAGATGATTCATTATCAAAAGGAGGGGAAAGTCACTGAAGAACAGGCTGGCACCCACCTACATAAAGTCAATGTCATCCTTGAGATCCTGTACACCGAACTTCTTGATCCTGTCATTGCTGAATACCCTGATTTAGGCTCCAGATGCAGTATCTGTGAGCGCTGTGAAGAAGGCTCCGAAAATAGTTCTGAGTAGCTTCATAACCGCTCGACTGGCAGGTCAGCATATTCACATGACCTGCTTATGTCGGTTTACTGATTATCTTTTCCTGACGGTTTCCAGCTAAACCAGACTCAACCCGCTTCGGCGGGTTTTTTATTCCTTTTCATCCGGAGTACATCATGACCAAAAACAGATCCACGGAAGCTCTTACACCCAAGGAGATGCAGCGGCTCGCATTGATCCATATACACGCCTATCTGAGTGCCAGCCAGTGTATGTCACGCACTGACGTGCTTGAGGCGCTGACGCAATGGCAAAAGGTGGGGGCTGATTTAGCGGACTTCGTTCGTCATACCCGCATCATCATTATTCATTGATACAAACATGTCCTGCGGGACAGGTGGGGTGTATGAAAATAGCTTACAGACCCAGAACGTGTCCTTTCTGCAATATCTGGGGACCACGAAAGCGTCCTGACAGGAAGTTTTCCTGCGACATGTGTGGGCTTGAATGGAAGCCTGAGCAGGATAAGCGCGGCAAAGACAAACAGTGAAACCCCGCCTCTGCGGGGTTTTTTTATGGACCGAAAACCGGAGGTAAATCATGGCTAAGCTGCTTACCCTGACTGAGTGGGCGAGCGAGACCTATTCTCATCCGCCTTCCCTGTCCACTCTTCGCCGCTGGGCACGCGAAGGGCGAATCTACCCGTGCCCGGAGTTACATGGCAAAGAGTACCGGCTTCATCCGGAAGCAGTTTATCTCAACCCCCGTAAACGCGTCAGAAATCCGTACGCTCATTCGCATAATGTAATCGGACGTAATCTGCTGATGGAAAAAGTGATATATGATCAAAAGGCCTGAATCTTATGATGCTAACCTCCCCCGTAATCTGACCTACCGCCGCACCCGCAAAACTTACCACTGGCGCAATCCTCATACCGGAAAGGAGTATTCACTGGGTAATGTCTCACGCCGGGAAGCGATTGCTCAGGCTATTGAAGCCAACCATTATCTGGACCGTAATTATGTTCCCTCCGCCCTTTTAAATAAATTACAGGCGCGCCCCGTCATGACAGTGTCTGAATGGCTTTCAGCGTATGAGGCCATCCTTGTCAGGCGCAAGGTAAAACCGGTCACCCTTCGGCTGCGTAAATACCAGCTGAACGCAATCCGAAAATCTTTGGGTGACCTGGCGATGAATGCAGTCACGACCCGCGATATAGCCCTGTTTCTGGATGTCTATGTCACCGAAAATAAACAGACAATGGCAGTCATTCTGCGCAGTGTCCTGAATGATGTGTTTCGTGAGGCGATTGTGGCGGGGGTGATTGAAAGGAATCCGGTTGAACCCACACGGGCAAAACAGCCCAGGGTTCAGAGGAGCCGGCTTTCAGTTGAGCAGTTCCGGATGCTGCTAGAGGCCGTACCTGAATCCGAACCCTGGTTTTACCGGGCACTGCTGGTCGCCGTAGTTACTGCTCAGCGCCGGGAGGATATCACCCGCATGAGGTTCTCCGACGTTCGTGAAGGCAGACTGTTCATCACACAGAGTAAGAAAGGCAGTAAGTTAGCCATCCCCGTTGATCTGGCGCTGCCCGATATCGGCATGACACTTAACGACGTGATCGAGTTATGCCAGCGGAATAATCCTTCACCGCATTTTATCTATTCTGCTGCACGACGTCATGGACGCAGACCCGGCCCGGTTCGCCCGGAAAACCTGACGCAGGCATTCACGCGCACGCGGGCCCGCTGCGGTCTGGACGCCTTGCCAAACCCGCCAACCTTTCACGAAATCCGCAGCCTGTCCGGAAGATTATATGAGGCGCATTACGGTCAGGCATTTACGCAGCGGCTGCTGGGCCACAGGAATCTCACCATGACTCAGAAGTACCTAGATTCCCGTGGCGATGCGTACGTACTGGTATGATGTATCTGTAATTTCGGACAAATTTCGGACATTTTCGGACGGGCTGAAATTTGCCTTTTCAACTCATGGGGTTAAGGATATGCTATATACGAAACATATACGTTTTATATAGGATTGGCATGGGTATCGTTAAAATCTCGGATTTGATGCATGAGAATCTGCGCATCGCCAGTCAGGCGATGAGCCGCTCCATCAATGCACAGGCTGAACACTGGCTTAAAATCGGCATGCTGGCGGAACTCTATCCCCAGCAGACCCAACACCAACTGGCGCAGATGCTGATCCGGCTGGAGGTGGAAGGCCGCACCGATATCCGGAATATGCTTCCTGAAGAGATCCTCGCCACACAAGGAGATGTGTCATGAACAGCGTTAAAATTCATACCGCAGCAGAAATCGAGATGGCCCGCGCAGCGGGACAGGCTGCCGCGCAGGTGCTGGCCATGATCACGCCACACGTCCGGCCTGGCATCACCACCGAAGAGCTGGATGATATCTGTCACGACTTTATTGTGAACGAACTGAAGGTGACGCCAGCCAACATCGGCTATCAAGGCTATACCCGCACTACCTGCACCTCCGTCAATCATGTGGTCTGCCACGGTATCCCGGCCGGGAAAAAACTCAAGGATGGCGATATCGTTAATATCGATGTAGCCGTCATCAAGGATGGCTGGTACGGCGACACCAGCCGCATGTACTTTGTCGGCACGCCATCAGTCCGGGCGAAACGGCTGGTAGAGATCACCTATCAGTCGCTGGTGGCCGGGATCAAAACGGTCCGTCCGGGCGCAACGCTGGGCGATGTCGGCGCCGCAATACAGCGTGTGGCAGAAGCGGCCGGTTTCTCCGTGGTGCGTGAATATTGCGGTCACGGGGTGGGCGAGATTTACCACACCGAACCGCAGGTGCTGCACTACGGCACGCCGGGCCAGGGTATGCTACTCAAAGCGGGCATGATCTTCACCATCGAACCGATGATCAATGCCGGTAAAGCGGGCACCAGCGTGCTGTCTGATGGCTGGACGGTGGTGACGAAAGATCGTTCACTCTCGGCGCAGTGGGAGCACACGGTTGCCGTGACGGAAAGCGGCTTCGATCTGCTGACGCCCTGGCCGGAAGGCACCGGTGATTACCCGGCAATTTAATCCAGTGGCCTGAGAGTATCTCAGGCTCTGGACTTTTTCAGTCGCGAACTTCATTGAGTGTGTTGAGGGAGGAAGCCCGCCAGACATGCACATCATTGCGTCCGGCGCGCTTCACCTGATAAAGCGCCTCATCAGCGCGTCGCAGCCATTCATGAATCGAAGCTGCTTCGCGCGCTGAAGCAATCCCGATACTCACTGAACTCTGAAAAGTGGACGAAGCAGGCAACCGCAGCAAGGTAATGCCTTCCTGGATCTTCTTAGCCAGTCGCAGAATGCTAGCTTCATCGGCCTCACGCACAATGACGCACAGCTCATCCCCGCCAAATCGGGCGGGGATATCCTTCAGACCGACGCTGTTGCGTAACAGTGCCGAAATCTCTGTCAGCAGAAAGTCGCCCGCCTCATGGCCAAACGTGTCATTAACCTGTTTGAAGTGATCCACATCCAGCAGCATGAGCCAGGCGTTGCCCTCGCCTCGCTGAGTGCGCAGAAATTCGCTTTCCAGTCGCTGCTCAAACAGACGACGGTTCGGGATTTTCAGGCCGGGGTCCATCAGCGCGATGCGCTCCAGCTCGCGATTCTTCTTACGCAGGCTCAGCGTCAGATTGTGCGAAACCACGCTGAGCGCCAGCAGATAAACGCTGGCCAGTGGCAGAGTCAGCCAGGCGGTACGGGTAGAGAAGTTCAGCATGATCGGTGCACCCGCGACTGACCATACCAGCACAAAAGTGAGCAAAAAGGCCTGCAGCGCAGATTTCAGCTGTACCCAGCCGCCCGCGGAATAGCGGTCAGAAATCAGTACGGCCATGATAACCAGTGAGGGGAAAGGACTCAGCGCCATCATCCCTACCCAGACGCCGCCAAAAGCCGCATCCAGCGTCAGACTCTTGCGTTCAAATCCTGTGGGGTCGCGCGATCGTAAGGCCAGCCTGTAGGCGGCATAGGGCCAGACAAACGCGTTGACGAACAGCAGCAGGCAGAGTTCCGCGCATTTCCCCCGCTCCATCAGCACTGACAGGATGGGCAAAAAGCAGAGCAGCGTACCGAGCTGACGCATCATAAACATACGGCGCACGAATCGGCTGGCGCGCCGCCTCAGTTGAGCATCGTCAGGTGTGTAATAGTTCATATGCAGACTGAAGCAGCGAAAGGTTACGTCAGTTTATCCAAACTGGTGAATAAAAGTAATATGTTTGCAGAATATTCTTATTGCCGGATTAAGACTGATCGACTACGCGTTAAAGCCGGTATTGTTCGGCTGACAGATGACTGCTGGCCTGCCAGCACGAAGGCTAGGTTTTTATCTGCGGCCTTTAGCAACCGAGGCGGACCAGCTGAAGTCGCTGACTTCGCTGGCTGTCAGTGAGGAGGGTTTCTTTTTGCGGAGGGGTTTTTTCGCCTTCAGCGCCTGCGCTTTCTCTTTTTCCTGCTTTGCCGTCATAACGATCCGACGCGCTTCACTGCTGAATTCTTTTTCCTTTTTACTATCCGGCTCTTTACCGGTGCGCTGACGATACTTTTCCATCAGCCCTTTAACGGTCTGTTCGACGGCCAGTCGTTCATCAGCGTTGAACTGATCAATGGAAATCATCTTCTTGTCGTTCATAGCAGTCTGTCTCGTGGCGAAGGGTGAGATGAGTGTACCGCATTTACGGTTTATTAAGTCAGAAACCGCCTCTGTCCTGCATCTTCTTCACTTTGCAGCGCATTCGTCCCGCTTCATCGAATGGCCATGCGAAAAACAGGGTTGTCTCTTAATATAAAACTAATGTTTATCAGGTTTACTGGCAGTGACCACGTACTGCCGGGAGGCTAACGGAATGACTAAAGAGACCGATCGCCTGTCACAGGCCCTGTTACGGCGGCATGGCATTGGCGTCAGACAGAAACGCATCCACTTTCGGGGACGCGATCTGCTGTTTCAGCTGCGCAATGCCCGTTATGATGTTTTCAACGGTGACCGCTGCATTGCGACCGTGGAAACCAATAACATTCATGACGCCATCAAGCAGTTTAAGGCGCTCGACACACCTGTGGAGAAATAGTCATGCCCGATTACTGCGTGCTTCAGAAAAGCCGTGAAATCATGGCCATTAATCTCACCCATAAGGACAAGCGGGAGAAGGTATATTTCCCATTAATGCGGGCTTAAAAGGTAAAGTGACTGTTAATTCATGTCGTGCCGATTAGAATAAAGGAAATTTCTCCGCACACAGGTTTCTGATGAAAATCACTATTCAGAAAGAAGATGCGCTGTTTATGCATAACTTCTTTGCTGCGCCCTGCGACACGCTCGACACAGATTCACCTCAGGCACGACAGATTCAGCAATCGCTTCAGCTGGCTATCCAGCAAAAAGAGGCAGAGATCGACGGTGACTGGAAACGCACTCTGACATTTATGCTGCTGTTCCTGTTTTTATATGCTGCGCTCGGTGCCTCGCTGACGCTGGATCTCAGCACCACCACCGGCCATAAGAGCATCGAATATGCTCTGGAGGCGATTCCGGTGCTGATCGCCTTCTCCGGTTTTTTTGTCTCTATACTCTATCTGTTTCTGACACGCGCCAGCGCGCGTAAACAGCGCAACTGGGAAAATGCCATCCTGGTGCTGGAAAAATATTCTCTCGGTAATCTGTTTAAAGCTACCCATACCCAGGGGGGCGGCACCAGTAACTACTCCGTGCCCAATCTCTACATTTCTCTCGCGCTGTTTATCTGCCTGACCTGGCTGGTCACCTATAACTATCTGACCTTCACCACCAGCGGCGTTTTCGGCAGTGTGATTTCTCTGTTCATCAGCACCATGGTCTATGTGATTCTGGATATACAGCTGCTCAAACCTTTCACTCATGCCGCAGAGAAAGAGGAAGCGGCGAAGGATAAAGCGGATGACGCGCAGGCGTAACTAAAACGCCAGAATCGAGAGGATACCCGGCCCGCAAGCCGGGTATTTTTTTGCTGCAACAGGCCCGGTCTGGCTGCTCAGCCCTTTCGCACCCGGCTATCTGAAACCTGATCCAAAAACGTAAAAGTATGTTGTAACTACCATCGCTCATTCAGCAACGCGGGCATCGTACAGGGCACGCCTTCACAGCGTGCCCCCTGGCGTTACCAGCGCGTTTTCTGCATATCAATCACAAAACGATATTTCACATCGCTGGTCAGCATACGTTCAAAGGCCGTTTCGACCTCTTCACCGGTTATCATCTCAACATCCGCCGTGATGTTGTGCTGCCCACAGAAGTCGAGCATCTCCTGCGTCTCCTGAATACTGCCAATTGAGGTGCCGGTAATACTCAGACGGCGGAACACCATCGGTGTCACATTCGGTGACGGATGAGGCTGATCGGGGATACCCACCAGCACCAGCTGACCGTTGGTTTTCAGCGCATTCAGATAGGGATCGAGATCGTGTGGCGCAGCCACGCAGTCCAGAATGATATCCAGCGACGCCTGACAGGCCGCCATCTGGGCCGCGTCACGGGAAACCACCACGTTTTTAGCGCCCAGCCGGCGGGCATCCGCCCCTTTCTCTGGCGAGGTGGTAAATAAGGTGACCTCTGCGCCCAGCGCACTGGCCAGCTTAACCGCCATATGGCCCAGGCCGCCCAGGCCTACTACCCCGACGCGATCCCCCGCTTTGACGTTAAAGTGGCGCAGCGGTGACCAGACGGTGACGCCCGCGCAGAGCAGCGGTGCCACCGCGTTCAGCGCCAGGTTATCAGGCACCCGCACGACAAAATGGTGATCGGCAATCACATGCTGGGCATAGCCGCCAAAGGTCGTGTTACCGGTGTACTTATCGGTTCCGTT
>Ga0157358_1000015_pt1 | contig 67367 bp, 79 predicted proteins | sample AttcapACBM2_FD_111484 | JGI IMG/M metagenome (GOLD analysis project Ga0157358, IMG submission 111484) | Fungus gardens microbial communities from leaf cutter ant in Botucatu, State of São Paulo, Brazil - Atta capiguara ACBM2 | ecosystem: Host-associated > Fungi > Mycelium > Unclassified ... | reverse complement strand
CGTTAAATAACTGTTGACGTGTCGGGGAAAATCTCTAGAATGCGCCTCCGTGGTTGCAATATAACGTTGTTATGTTGACGGTACGCGAAGGTGGCGGAATTGGTAGACGCGCTAGCTTCAGGTGTTAGTGTCCTTACGGACGTGAGGGTTCAAGTCCCTCTCTTCGCACCAAAAACCACGTTATTCATATTACGCAGCATCTGCGCGAAGGTGGCGGAATTGGTAGACGCGCTAGCTTCAGGTGTTAGTGTTCTTACGGACGTGAGGGTTCAAGTCCCTCTCTTCGCACCAATGCGGTGATATGAGTAAAAAGTTCAACACGATGCGAAGGTGGCGGAATTGGTAGACGCGCTAGCTTCAGGTGTTAGTGTTCTTACGGACGTGAGGGTTCAAGTCCCTCTCTTCGCACCACGTTGAACGCTCTTTTCTGCGCTTTTATCCTCTCGCATTACCCCTTTTCTGTTTTTACCTTCTCTGCTTTCAATATCTGTTTTTGCTTCTGATGCCGATACCTGCTTCGCCGTCATGCTTCCGTACGCGCTGGCTATGCGGTAATTTGCCGTCTATAACATCGCCATGCTGCTGCACGGCTTGATCTTCCAGGGGATCGCCAGGTCACTGCACGGGGTTTGTCGTCTACGGCATCGCCAGACTGCTGCATAACGCTTTATCGTTCACGAGGTCGCCTCGCCGCTGCATAACGTTTTATCGTTCACGAGATCGCCGCGCCGCTGCATAACGCTTTATCGTTCACGAGATCGCCTCGCCGCTGCATAACGCTTTGCCGCAGCGGATTGCTATGCTCCCGCCGCTATGGTTCCCCGTCGTGCTGGCTAGCCGCGTCGGCAGGCGTATGACTGATTCCGCTGCTGGCTTTATCGCAGGCCGCTATTTTATCAGCGCGCCGAAATTAACCGAGATCGCTATCATCCCGCCCGCCAGCGCCAGGCAAGAAGGCAGCAGCAGATAGTGGCGCAGCCGTTTGTGATAAAGCATGACTACCGTCGCCAGTAGCGCGGCCACCATTACCAGCCGCCACTGGTTGAAAGAGAGATTCAGTAACGTAATCAGCGGCATAATCGCGCAAGGAAGCAGCGCTCCCCAGGCACTTTCCAGTTTGTTTCCTGCCATCCAGCCTGTTCCCCCTGTGCCGCAAGCGGCTTTTACGGCGGTCTGCATCGCTTTGCTCGCGCCACTAATGATAATGATTCCCAATAGCATATAAGAACTCCTATCATTTTGCAGCAAGATTTCTTGACGTGTCTTTACGCCCGATGATGACACCAGAGTTATTAAGTGTTAAATTGTCGGCGCCTTACTATTATTAAATCCATATAATAACAACAGCAGACTCTTCCCGGCATGGTCCTTTTTTCAGGCCAGGCCGTGCGCTATTCAGGCAGTCATGAGTAGAAAAGAATGAAATTACAAAGCTATAATGAATTGCTTCACAGCAAATATCGGCTTTCGCTGATGCTATTTCTCTTTTTAAACACAGCAGCGTCTTTATTTTATATTTACAGCAGAAAAGAAAAAACCGGCGCGCCCACGCTGATTATTGCTTTGCTCAGCGGGCTGTTATTGTTATGGACATTTTTGCGTCCCAGAGGGAAATTTCCGCTATTAAATATCGCGGCGGTAACCACCGGTCTGCTCTGGGCCTGGCAAATTGTCCTGACATTTGAATTAATTTTCTATTTTGATAACAGTTTTTTGCTGCTCAGCCTGTTCTGCGCCTTTTTTATCGCGGCCATTGCGTTGAACGATAATCTGCTGGCATTTTGTCTGCATACCGCGCCGCCTTCGGTGGCGGTGGTCGTGCTGGATCGCGGCCAGAATACGGCGATTATCGCCTTCACTATCCTGCTGCCGCTGGTGGGCTTTACGCTGAACCATATCCTGCAAAGACGGCGGGATCGCTTTACCCGACGCCTGGTCAGCCAGCTCTACGAAGAGAAAGAAGCCTGGAGCGATCTGAGCATGCTCGACCCGTTAACCGGCCTGTATAACCGGCGGGGTTTGATGAACCGGCTGAAAAATATATTTGATAATCATGCAGGTAACCATTTTGTTCTGCTGCTGGATATCGATCATTTTAAAGCCTACAACGATAACTATGGGCACGCGATGGGCGACCAGGCGCTGGCACGCGTCTCAATCGCCATCCGCGACGCCGTGCGTTCCCGCGATATCGTGGCGCGCTACGGCGGCGAGGAGTTCCTGGTGCTGCTGACCAACGTTAACGACGCCATCGCGATGAAGCTGTCGGAGCGTATTCGTCAGTACGTGCACGAGCTGGAGATCCCGCATCTGTTTAACGAGCGCGTCGCCACACACGTTACCCTCAGCGCGGGCTTTGCCCCAATAATCGATGAGGATTTTGACAGCGCGGTCGCCAATGCCGATCGCGCGCTCTATCTGGCGAAAAATCGGGGACGGAATACTATTCTTTCCTGGGAAGCGCTTAGTCAACACGATCTGAACAAACCTGCTAACACGCTTTAATGCTTTCACCGGCCTGAACAATTCGGGTCGGTGAAATAAATTTGCCTTAATATCCCCTACCTGCACCAGTCTTATTTGATTTATATTCACTAAAAAGAGCCAACCTGCCGGAAACGTTTTTTTTCAGAATTCCTTTATGCGTCTTTAAGGTAAATTCCGCTACGAGTTTTTATTATTCATATACTGAGTAATTATTTTCTGTATCCGGCCAGTCTAAAATCAAATTAATGGCCGGACAAAACTTGCGGAATCGTTACCGCACGATTTTTTCCCGCCTGCGACATTAATACAAATTACTTTATTCAGAAAATACCGTGCTTTTCGGCGTCCGGGCGGCGGAAAAAATGGCGCTTGTTTGTCCGCCAGGCCTCAGATACAATCAAGAACGATTATCATTTGTTTTCCCACTTAGATTGATGCCGGGTAACCCATGAGCACACTTCGTCGTCAGGCCCCAGATTCAGCGGTTTCTCCGCTTATCTTTCTCCAGAGCCATCGCCCGCTGGCCGGCTCGATACGTGCGCTGTTCAGCGAGCATCGCGCTTACTTTCTGGAGACAATCAGGCTGAACGAAGCGGCGCCTGCCGGCTGTTTGACGCTGGAGCAGTGGTCGCAGCCGGAGGCGTTCGCCCGGCTCAACGCGCGCTACGGCGATTTTATTTATCGCGCTCACGGCGACCAGGAAAGGGAAAACAAACCGCTGCAATCGCTCTGGGCGCAGTGGTATCTGGGTCTGCTCCTGCCGCCGCTGATGATGGCGCTGCTGCTGGAAAACCGCGCGCTGGACTGCTCGCCGGAACATATTCACGTTGAGTTTCATGAAACCGGCCGCCCCGCCGCCTTCTGGATCGACGTGCAGGAAGATGACGAGGCGCGCTACCTCAGCCCGCGTCGCCGGATGGATCGCCTGATCCAGCGCTGCCTGATCCCGATCGTAAACGGAATTGAACGGCACGGCGATATCAACGGCAAGCTGATCTGGAGCAATACCGGCTTCGCGGTGCACTGGTTCCTGGGCGAGCTGGCGCCGTTGCTGGGCGAGAGCCTGCGCGCCGAGCTGGAGCACGCATTTTTCTTCTCGCGCTCGCTCGCCGATGGCGCCGACAATCCTTTTTACCGCACTATGCTGCCGCGAGACGGCGAGATGCAGCGCCGCACCTGCTGCCAGCGCTATCGTCTGCCTGACGTAGAGCGCTGCGGCAACTGCACGCTCAAGCCCGTCTGACCGCCCTTCCCGCCCCGAAAGGTCTCAATTTTTTCCTGCCCGTTTACAGCCGGGCCGCTCTGTGGCAGCTTTATCGCCCCGAACGTTAAGGAGCTGGAGCATGAGCCTGGAGTCTGTACGGCAGTTCTTTGCCGAGCGCGCGCCCGATATCGGCATTATTGAGCTGGCGGAGAGTACCGCCACGGTGGCGCAGGCGGCGCGTGCCCACTACGTCAAGCCGGGGCAGATAGCCAAAACGCTGTCGCTGAAGGTAAAAGACAGGGTGATATTGATCGTGACCTGCGGTGATTTAAGACTGGATAACCGCAAGCTGAAAGCGGTGCTGGGCGCGAAGGCGCGAATGCTCAGCACCGATGAGGTGGTGAGCTGGACGGGCCATCCCGTCGGCGGCGTCTGCCCTTTCGGCCTGGAAACGCCGCTGCAGGTGCTGTGCGATGTGTCGCTGCGGCAGTATGACGAAGTGCTGCCCGCGGCAGGCTCCATCTACAGCGCGGTGCGTATTTCTCCCCAGCTGCTGGCGGAGCTGACCGACGCCACCTGGGTAGACGTCTGCCAGCCGCCGGGCTGAAGCCGTTTTAGTTTTCCTGGCGGGTAATGACTTTACCCTGCGTTTCCCTGCCAAAGGCGACGATAACCGCAATCAATACCGCCACCGTTCCGGCCACTATCGCCATCGCCAGGCCGTAATTATTGCCGTGCGCTTCGGCAATGCCGGACTGGAGCGTGGCATTGACCGACGCTATCAGATTCCCCAGCTGGTAAACGAAGCCCGGCAGTATCGCTCGCGTATTGGCCGGCACCAGTTCAGTCAGCCAGGTCGGCACCACGCCCCACGCGCCCTGTACCATAAACTGCATCAGAAACGCGCCCAGCCCGATGGTGAACGATCCGCTGGAAAAAGCCCACAGCGGCAACACCGGCAGCGCCAGCAGCGCGGCGATAATGATCGCCTTCTTGCGGCCGATTTTCTCCGACAGCGAGCCGAAAAAGACGCCGCCCATCATCGCGGCAATATTGTAGGCAATGGCGATCAGGCTGACGGTATGCGGGTCGAAGCCGTGCTGCACCTTCAGGAAGGTTGGATAGAGATCCTGCGTGCCGTGGCTGAAAAAGTTAAAGCAGGCCATCAGCCCGACCAGATAGAGGCACAGCTTCCAGTGCTTACGCACCACCGGCAGCAGCGCCACGCTCTCTTTCTGCGCTCTGGCGGCCAGCCAGACCGGCGATTCCGGCACCTTAAACCAGATAAACGGCAGCAGCAGCACCGGCATCGCGCCAATCAGGAACATGCCGCGCCAGCCGACAGACGCATAGCAAAGCCCAAAAATAATCGAGGCCAGCAGATAGCCTGCCGGATAGCCCGCCTGAAAAATGCCGGACATCAGCCCTCGGGAGCGATCGGGAATGGTTTCCATCGCCAGCGACGAGGCTACGCCCCAGACGCCGCCCATCGCAATGCCGTAAATCACGCGCAAAATCAGGAAGGTGGTAAGCGTAGGCGACCAGGCGGAGAGCAGCTCAAACAGCGAGAAAAGCAGAATATTGCTCATCAGGATTGGGCGGCGGCCATAGGTCTCTGCCAGACGGCCAAACAGCAGCGCGCCGATCGGCCGCACCGCCAGCGTCAGCATGATCGCCAGCGACACTTCCGCCACCCCAACGTGAAAATTCGCCGCGATATCGCTCAGCACGAAAACCAGAATAAAAAAGTCGAACGCATCCAGCATCCAGCTGGCAAAACTGGCGAAGGCCACGTTGCGCTGGGTAGAAGTCCAGTCAAGCATATGAAGTTCCTGTCTTGCAGACGGCAAAATCCGCCAGGGAAGGCGGCGCAAATGTTAACTATTTGTTTATAGCATGTAAGAAGTTGCTAAAGGCCGAAGCAGTTGTCAGCCTTTAATTCAGGTTGTAAGCAACCTTTTCACAACAGAGGTGAGTGAATTTGCTACACTGGCCACCGTTTATTCGCTGGCGCCGTTGCCGTTGAGGATATGCCAAACCTTTCGCTGATTAAAATGCGGCGTAGTTGCCTTGCCGCCTGGCTTGGCCTGCTTGCGGTCATGCTGCTGTTTATCGCGCCGGTGATTTCTAAATCGCTGGTGGCGTCGCCTGCGTGGCACAGCATGATGATGCCGGGCATGGCGATGGATGAGGCGATGATGGCCGATGCCGCCATGATCGGCCACGCCGGGATGGCACACGACGACGCGTCCGCGATGCCTGGCGAGAGCGCCACAGTAGCGGAAGATAACGGTCGCGCCAAAGGCGGACCTCCCCTTTCTGTAATGGACGACAGCGCCTGCGGTTACTGCGTGTTGCTGGCCCATCTGCCGCTCGATCTTACCCGGCTGCCGCCGCTCTGGTCGTCGCTGCAGGCTGCCAGACTGCCCGCGCTGCCGCTGTTCAGGCCCGTTGTCGCCCGCTTCGTTCCCCACTTTTTCCATCCCCGCGCGCCGCCGCGCCGCTAAGCCGTCCCGCTAAAAAAGCGTCGCTTTTGCGACAGTCACCTGCTTATGCCTGGATTCAGGCGGATGGAATTCCTATGTCAGAAAAAAGCCTGGCGCAGCCTTTGCGCGCCGCCACCACTCACGGCGCGCTGCTGCCGCTGCTGCGTCGCCTGCATTTTTATATCGGGCTGTTTATCGCGCCTTTTATTTTTATCGCCGCCCTGACCGGCACGATCTATGTGCTGACGCCGCAGCTGGAAAATGCGCTCTATAGCCACCAGCTGTTTACCGATAACGCGGAACCGGCCAGGCCACTCGCCGACCAGGTGCGCGTGGCGCAGGATTTTGTCGGTGCCGATCTGCCGATCGCCGCCGTGCGTCCCGCGCCTGCGCCGGGCGAGACCACGCGCGTGATGTTCACCACACCGACTTCCGGCCCTTCTGAAAGCACGGCCGTTTTTGTCGATCCCGCCACGCTGGAGATCCGCGGCATGCTGCCGGTTTACGGCACCAGCGGCGTGCTGCCGCTGCGCACCTGGCTGGACTATCTGCATCGTAATCTGCTGCTGGGCGACCTCGGCAGAAACTACAGCGAGCTGGCCGCCAGCTGGCTGTGGGTCGCTGCGCTTGGCGGCGTGCTGCTTTGGGCTGCCGGTCGACCAAAGCAGCACGCCAAAGGACGCGGTCAGCCGATCCTGCGTCAGCGCTACTGGCACAGCACGCTGGGCGTGATCCTGCTGCTCGGTCTGCTGTTCTTCTCCGCCACCGGCCTGACCTGGTCGCGCTGGGCGGGCGATAATATTTCCGCCCTGCGCGCCCATTTCGGCTGGATGACGCCTGCCGTCAATACCTCGCTGCTGCCCGATAAACCCAGCCCGATGGACGAACACGCCGGACACCATATGACCTCATCCGCGCATCACGACATGCCGGGCATGGCCATGCCGAAAGCGGCCGCCGTGGCGATGACGCCAGCGCAGTTTGACGGCGTGGTGCAGGCCGCGCGCGCTGCGGGGATCCGGGCAGAGAAAATAGAAATCCGGCCGACCACGAAAGCCGACAAAGCCTGGATCGTCAGCGAGATCGACCGCCGCTGGCCGACGAAGGTGGACAGCGTCGCGGTGGATCCGGCCAGCTTTCGCGTGATGGACAAAGTGACCTTTGCGCAGTTCGGCCTGCTGGCAAAACTGACCCGCTGGGGCGTGGATGCACATATGGGCGTACTGTTTGGCCTGCCGAACCAGCTGCTCCTGGCAGCGTTTGGGCTGGGACTCTGCATAATGATTGTGCTCGGCTATCGTCTGTGGTGGCTGCGGCGCCCTGCCGCTGCCCGGGGCTGCCATCCGGCGGAAACGCTGATCTATCACTGGCGGCGACTCGGCCTGAGCGCGCGTTTTTTGCTGCTGGTCTGCATCGCGACGCTGGCGGTCAGCCTGCCGGTGATGGGCGTCAGCCTGCTGCTGCTGCTGCTGATTGACGCGCTACGCTGGCAGCGGGCAAAAAGCTAGCGCGCGCCGTTTGCGTCAGGCACACCTGCACTTGCGCACAGTGCAGTTGTGCAATAAAGTATTGGCCAGGCGTCACACGGAGGTGGCAAAAATGCTGAGAAATATCGACAGTTTTCGGGACAAATGGTTGGAGGATTTTTTCCTGTATAACAAGTCGCACCGTCTTATCCCGGCTGATATTCAGTCAGCTCTGGCGCGCAAACTGGATATGATTAATGCGGCCATCACCTGTAAAGACTTACGATCGCCGCCGGGCAACAGATATGAAGAATTGAGGCCGCCGCTAAAAGGCTACTCTTCGCTGCGGGTTAACGAACGGTACAGACTTATATTTAAGTGGCTCGATGGCAAAGCGGTCGATCTGTATCTGGATCCACATCGTTATAAAACATACCGTTAGCGCAACGTTGATTTGGAGAAACTAATGAAACAGGCTACACGCAAACCCACCAGCGTCGGAGATATTTTGCTGTACGAGTACCTGGAGCCTTTAGATCTGAAAATCAATGATTTAGCAGAGATGCTCAACGTACATCGCAATTCAGTCAGCGCGCTGGTGAATAACAACCGTAAGCTGACGCCCGATATGGCGTTCAGGCTTGCCGCCGTCTTTGATACCAGTATCGCGTTCTGGTTAAACATTCAGAACAGCCTTGATATCTGGGAGATAGAGAACGATGCCCGCACCCAGGAAGAACTGAGCCGCGTGGTTTCCGTGGCCGATTTCCTGGCGCACAGAGGGGCGGCCTGAACGCCCCTACCCTGCCAACGCCTGCTCCAGCATTGCCAGCAGCCTGGCGTTATCCACCGTTTGCAGCACGTGCGCCAGCCCGCCGGTCAGCTCGCCCACGGCCGTATCGACCCGTAGCGGCAGACGATAGCGCCAGGATTTTCCACGCGTCATGCCAGGCCGCAGCTCTACATCGACATAATAATCCGCCGCCGTGGCGACGCGCTGATCGATCAGCCATGCCATCACCAGCGCATCATGGATCCAGCAGCCCGGCAGCCTGCGGGTTTGCATGGAATAGTCGAGCCAGGGCCGCAGCGTTTCACCAACGAATCTCGCCAGCGGCGTATCAGGCGCGGTTATCCGTTGCAGATCGGCATGGGTCAGCATCGTGCGGGTAGTGACGTCCATCGGCACCAGCGTAATACAGGCGCCGCAGGTCAGCACCCGTCGCGCCGCTTCAGGATCCAGACCAAAATTGGTGTCTTTGATAAAGTCGTCCAGCGCAAACACGCCGCCCATAATGGCGATTTCCTGCACGGCTTCCGCCATTTGCGGATAGCGCTCCAGCGCCAGCGCGACGTTGGTCAGCGGCCCAATCGCCACCAGCGTGATTTTGCCGGGATTAGCGCAAATCAGCCGTCCCATCGCATCGGCGGCCTCTTCCTCCGGCGCCTGATAAGCGCGGGGCGGACGAACATTCTGCCAAAAGTGCGCCAGCTGCGTATGCCAGACGCGGTTATCCAGCGCCTCGCGCCAGGGTTGCGGTGGCTCCGCTAACGCCCTGTCGGCGCCTTTATAGACCGGCACGTCCAGCTCAAGCCTGGCTAACAGCGCCTTTGCCACGTTAAAACCCGTCTGGCTCGGCGTATTGCCCGCCACGATAGTGATCATCTCCAGCGAGATGCCGGGCGAGCCGATCGCCAAAGCCAGCGCCAGGCCATCGTCCACGTTCGCGCCGACCACGCCGTTGCCCGGATCGCAGTCGATTATTACTCTTTTCATTAGTTCTGCACCGCAGCGGAAACAGGGCCACAGCCGCAGGATTCTCCAATCTGCAGCTGGTGTGAAAACTCGCTTAGCTGCACCTCGCTTTGCGGCGCGGCCAGCATCGCCAGCGCTTTTTTCGCCATCGCATCCACCGGCTGGCGTACCGTCGTCAGGGAAGGCACATGAAAAGCCGACTGCTCCGTCCCGTTAAAACAGACCAGCGCCATATCCTGCGGCACGCGGAGTCGCTGCTCTGCCAGCGCCCGCACGCAGCCGATAGCCTGTAGCTCGTTAGAGGCAAACAGCGCACGGGGAAGCGCGCCGCCGCGCAGCATTTTCTTTGTTGCCAGGTAGCCGCCCTCGCGCGTGTAGGCTGCCGGGAAAATCCACTCGGGCCGTGCCGGGATGCCGAAATCCGCCAGCGCCTGTCGCCAGCCTGCCAGACGATCCTGCGCGTTATACATCTCCGGCGGGCCGCTGATTATGCCAACCTGCTGGTAGCCGTGGCTGAGCAAATGCGTGGTGACCTGATGTGCCGCCTCGCGCTCGTCCACGCGGAGAATATTGACGTTCAGCGCCGGATCGACGCGATCGAGCATCACCAGCGGCGTACCGCTGGCCTGGATAATATCGATATAGGGATGACGATCGACGCTGTTGTAAAACAGGCCGTCAACCTGCTGGCTGAGCAGATTGTTGATCAGCTCCAGCTCGCGCTGGCGGCTGTTGCCCGCGTCGCCCAGCAGCATCACCATGCCGTTGCTCAACGCTTCCTGTTGCAGGGCGTGCGCGAAAGAGGCGATAAACGCGTTGCCGATATCCGGCACCACCAGCCCGTAGGTTTTGGTCGTGCCCAGCGCCAGCGCTCTGGCCAGGCTGTTAGGGCGATAGCCGGTTTTCCGCACCGCCTCCAGCACGCGCAGCCGGGTCGCTTCCGCCACCGGCCTCGGCCCGTTATTGATCACATAGCTGACCACCGCGACGGAGGTACCGGCTTCTCTGGCTACATCGGCACGCGTCGCCCTCTCAGAACTTTGTCTCGCCAACGTGGCACCTCTTTTTCCTGACGGGCGGCGCAACCCGCCCGCGTTATATCAGATGGCATCTTCCGGCGCGTTAAGATCGCGACCCCGGGTTTCCGGCGCCACAAAGGTGGTCAGAAATCCGATAGCTGCCATCACGGCAAAATAGCTGGCGATCGCCCACCAGTGGCCGGTCCAGGATAGCAGCGCCGCCGCAACCAGCGGTGCCGTGCCGCCGGAGAGGATAGACCCCAGCTCTTTGGCGGTCGCCATTTTAGTGTAGCGGTGTTTTACGCCAAACAGCTCTACGCCCCAGGCCGCCTGCACGCCGTAAATCCCCAGCGAGGCTAATCCCATGCCCGTGACGATCACCGCCATCACGACAGCCGGTTCGCGGGAGTCCAGCAGCATAAAAGCCGGAAAAGCGTAAAGGATCAGCAGCAGGCAAAACCAGCGGTAGACGATACGGCGACCAAACCGGTCAGAGAGCCAGCCCGCAAAAGGAATAATCAGGAATCCCAGCAGCGAGGCGATAAATACCGCCGAGGTCGCCACCGATTTATCCACCGCCAGCACCTTCACCACGTAGCCGATCATAAAGCCCTGCGCCAGATAGGAGGGGCCGTTTTCGCCGATGCGCAGGCCCAGCATCACCAGAAACGAGCGGCTGCGCTGCCAGAAACTGCGGTCAGCGGCGGGCTGATACATCACCAGCTTGCCTTCGCGTGCCGCCTGCATCTCTGCGTTTTTACGCTCGAATACCGGCGTTTCTTTCAGGTGACGACGGATCCACAGCGCCAGCAGCGCAATCAGCGAGCTGCACAGAAAGGGAATGCGCCAGCCCCACGCCTGCAGCTGCGCCTGATCCATCTGCACCACGGCCAGCCAGACCAGCGAAGCGATCAGCGTACCGCTGTTCGATCCCAGCGCGATAATCGAGGAGACCAGACCACGCTTTTTGGCTGGCGCATATTCTCCCAGCATCACCGTGCCGCCGGAGAGTTCCGCCCCGGCGCCAAACCCCTGGGTAAAGCGTAAAATCACCAGGCAGACCGGCGCCCAGAAGCCGATAGTGGCATAGCCGGGAATAAGACCAATAAGGGTGGTAGAGAGGCCCATCAGGATGATGGTGGTGACCATCACTATCTTGCGGCCTTTGCGATCGCCCAGCCAGCCAAAAAAGAGCGCGCCGATGGGACGGGCAATAAAGCCGACTGACCAGGTGGCAAAGCTCGACAGCAGCGCCATGGTGGGCGTAGCGTTGGGGAAGAATACGTCGCCGAAAATGATGCCGGCCGCCAGGCCGTAAAGCGCGAAGTCCGCATATTCCATCGCGGTGCCGAGCCAGCAGGAGAAGGTCGCCCGCCAGAAATCCTTACGCCCTTCCGGCGTGGTCAGACGCGCATCCGCTGCGGAAACAGCGTCCTGCCGGGTGCTTTGTGTCAACATGAAAAATTCCCTGATATGAGGAGGTCTGTATCGCCTTCCCTGGCTACCTGCTACGTGGGCGATCCGCCAGTGAGGACGTGCTTTTGCTGAGCCATGATTAAAGGTCAGTAACGGGTTCCCTGGTGTTGGACTTCGTTTTGTTTACTTTGCGTCCGCTGATTTAAGGTATCAGTCGTTTAAAACGTAAAGTAAATTTGACCTTCACTGGACAAACAAGCCTCGTCACCGTGAATTTTCAACGCGCCACCATTGTATCTACGCGCGTAGATAAATCAAGCCACCTGACGAAACAAATTAGCCTTTCTTCACATTCATCAAAAAAACAGATGATATAATTTGTTTTAAATCATAAAGTTAATTTACGTTAAAATTTACGCATGCGGCTTTTTGCCAAAAAACCATGCAAAGCGTTTACTTAAGTACAATTATTGCGCTTTTTCGCGCTGACATCAGCGGCTGCATTCTATCGCTGGCAGATTGCAGTCGGATGACAGGTTAACGATCGGCAGGCCCGGGTTTTTCAGCGCGCTGCCGTTCTTAACGTTACCTTTGAGGAAACCGATGACTATTATCCTGATGCGCCATGGTAAACCCGATCATCCTCAGGGCGGTCGTCTGCCCGCGCTGGCTATGGCAGCGTGGTGCGAGGCGTACGATATGTCGCAGGTAGAGGATATGCCGCCGGACAGATGCCGCCAGGTTGCCGCCACGGCGGACTATATTGTAGCCAGCCCGCTGCCCCGCGCACGCTCCTCGCTGGAGAAGCTGGGGCTGGAAGCGGCTGACGTCGATCCGTTGTTCAGCGAGGTTTCCCTGCCCGTGATGCGGCTGGGCTATCCCCATCTTCCTCCGGGCTTCTGGCTGTTGGCATTGCGCCTGATGTGGCTGGGTGGCTATGCCGGAACGGTGGAGTCTTATCAGCAGGCGGAACAGCGGGCGCAGCAGGCAGCCGCAAAGCTGATTGCGCTGTCGGCACGCGGCAACGTGCTGCTGGCCGGGCACGGCATTATGAATAAACTGATCGCCCGACAGCTGCGTAAACAGGGCTGGCTGGCCGAGAAGCATGCCAGCAGCCGCCACTGGAGCACCGCCATTTACCATCCGCCTTTTATTCCGGCGGACGCGTAGTTTCAGAGGATCGGGCAAGCTTTAAAGAGCCACGGCTATTTTTCCTGCGCGGCAACCCGCTTACGCTGATGACTGCTGACGGAGATGCCGTTCAGCCGTTCTCTTATTGGAGGTTTCCGTGTCTGAACTGAAAAATAAAATCGTTGCTATTACTGGTGCCAGCAGCGGTATTGGCGAAGCAACCGCTCGCTTGCTGGCTGCTAAAGGCGCTCGCGTCATGCTGGGCGCCCGACGTGTGGATCGCCTGACGGCGCTGGTCGAGGAGATCCGCGAGGCAGGCGGCGAAGCGCATTCAATGGCGCTGGACGTTACCCTCCCGGAACAAGTTGAAGCTTTTGTCGCTGCGGCGCAGCAGCGTTTTGGCGGGCTGGACGTCATGATTAATAACGCTGGCGTGATGCCGCTTTCGCCCCTGTCGGCGCGCAAGGTGGATGAGTGGAATCAGATGATCGACGTGAATATCCGTGGCGTCCTGCACGGCATCGCCGCGGCCCAACCGGTAATGGAACAGCAGCAGCACGGCCATATTATCAATATTTCTTCCATTGGCGGTTTGAGCGTTTCCCCTACCGCTGCGGTTTATTGCGCGACGAAATTCGCCGTACGGGCGATCTCTGACGGGCTGCGGCAGGAAACGGATAAATTACGGGTGACGGTTGTTTCTCCTGGCGTGGTGACGTCTGAACTGGCGGAGACGATCAGTGACGCATCCGCTCGTGAGGCGATGAAAGCGTTTCGGCGCGTGGCGCTTGATGCCGACGCTGTCGCCCGTGCTATCGCCTGGGTTATTGCTCAGCCTGATGAAGTGGATGTCAGCGAGCTGGTGATCCGCCCTACCGCCAGTCCTTACTGATATGACCCGGCCAGGCTGCAAGCCGGCTCCAGCCGTAATATTTCCTGCATATACTGCGCCTCCTGCTGCGGGCTTCGGCCAAAAAAGCGCTTAAACTCCCGGCTGAACTGCGACGGGCTTTCATAGCCCGTCTCTGCCGAAGCCGCGACGGCAGAAAATCCCTGTCGCACCATCAACAGCCTGGCCTGATGCAGGCGCAAAGACTTGAGATACTGCATTGGCGAACTTTGCGTGACGGCCTTAAATCGCGCATGGAAATTCGCGCTACTCATTCCCACTTCACGTGCCAGGTCGGCTACTTCCATATGCTGCTGATAGCGGGTTTGCATTATCTGTAACGCGCGCGCGATTTGCGCAAAGTATCCCTGATTCGTTAATGCGGCCCGCAGCGCAGCGCCCTGCTCGCTGACCAGTACGCGATAGTAAATTTCACGCAGCAGCCCTGGCGCAAGAACCTGAGTCTCCTGCGGCGACTGCAACGCTTCAAGCAGGCGTAACACGCTGTCTCCCAGACGCTCATCAAGCGGCGTGGACAGCATACTTACCGGCTCCACCTCCGCCGCAAACGGCAGTTGCAGCGTAACCAGCAAATCCGCGAGCACCTGTAAATCCAGGCGCAGCGCCACGGCCAGCATCGGTTCTTCCTTTGAGGCCTCTGTCTGGCTGATAAAAGGCAACGGCACGGCCACCACCAGAAACTGCTGAGCATCGTAGATATAAACGTTGTCGCCCAGGAAACCCCGCTTGCGTCCCTGGCAGACGATAACGATGGAAGGCTCATACAGCACCGGCGTTCTCTCCAGCGGCACATCAGAACGCAGCAGCCGCACTTCTTCCAAAGCCGATTGGGTGTAACCATTGCCTGGCGCCAGCCGGGTTATTAAGGCCGCCATTTTTAGCCGACGGCGTTCAGATGAGGAAAGATTATCGGCCACGGTCAGTCTCTGTAAGGGATGAACATAACGGCCGGCGCTTTTGTTGACGGCTTGCCGGACAGGATAAAGAACAGATTAGCCAGGTTGCTGAACCAAAAACAACCCGATTCAGAGAAGAGAATGGAATAGCCAGGCGCAGGATGCTGGTGGCAGGTGGCAGGTGGCTGGTGGCAGGTGGCTGGTGGCAGGTGGCAGGTGGCAGGTGGCAGGCGGCAGGTGGCAGGTGGCAGGTGGCAGGTGGCAGGTGGCAGGTGACAGGTGACAGGATAATAGTTTGTTATTCAATCATTTTTACATTTAACCTGATGCCTAAAAAACAGACAAACAGTGGTGGATAGCTGGATTGCATCCGCAAGTTACTTTATAATCCCGCGCCACAGGCCCCTTAGCTCAGTGGTTAGAGCAGGCGACTCATAATCGCTTGGTCGCTGGTTCAAGTCCAGCAGGGGCCACCAGATTTAGTGATTAAAATCATGCAGTTAAGCCACTTCGCAAGGAGTGGCTTTTTTGTTTCTTGGGGTCAGTGTCGCAAAAGTGTCGCATGACTTTTTTGCTCTCCTGAATTCAGTTACAAAAAAACCCGCTTTCGCGGGCCTGTTAGTGAAGCAATGATGGCTGTCTGTCGTTGTGCGTAAAAATAGGCACCTTATTAGTCTGGCCGGGCGAGACGATCATCCCCGCTATGCTTTCATGCGTTTTGAAGGTACAGCTGCAATTAATGTTCTGGCACTGGTGATAACGTTCTTTTGTCTCGCGTGAGATATAGCGGCTGCTTTTGGCATGAGCAGCGGTCTGGCAAAGCGGGCAATGCATCATGGTAGCGTTCTCCTTGTGTACCCCGCCTTAATAACCCAAACCTACAGAAATAACAATGAAATTCACTCAAAGTGAATCATCATTTTCTGATTCTGCCTCATACTCAACGTCCGACAGCAACACCTCAAAATCCAGCGCCGTCGTATACCCGCTGCCGCTCAGGCTGTGCGTTACCTTGCTGATTAGCCACGGCTGCGCGTCGATCACCGCCTTAAACCCGCTGACCTTTACCGGCGTTTCCGGGAAGAGATCTGCCCGGCCCATTGCCAGCGTCAGCGAGAACTCAGCAACGCCACGCTGCAGCTTGTCCCATTTGGCCTTTGCGGCCCGCATCGCGGCGGCTTTGGTCGCGTAAACCGTAGTCAGCGCAAACACGTTATCTTCCGTTCCGGCCAGATAGTCGCCTTCCTTTGCCTCTGGCGTTTTGGCAGTTGTGGCCTTTTTCTTTTTGGCCGCCGGATGCTCCAGCGCGCGCAGGTGCTGCTCTTTCGCCTTGCGTTTTACCTTTACCTTTTTCGGCTTCGGGTCTTTGGTATGCAGCCAGCTTGCGGACACGCCGGTATACGCGCCCCGGTCGGCAATACTGAAGCTGTGCCGGTCGCCGTCCTGCCGGGTAATGGTCAGTTGCGGGATCGGTTTGCCGCTGGCCGTCACGCCGCTGCCCGGTCGCAGGAACAGCAGCTTTCCGGCCTTCACGGCGGCCACTGCACCGTACAGCGTGGCAAGGCGCGTCAGGAAAGCCGCATCGGTTTCCTGCGTCTGGTCGATATGGCTCACCGCCTGCGCGGCGAATCCGTCGGCCAGCACGGGGCTTAGCTTGTTACGCCCCGCTATCTGCTTCACGACCTCGCCCAGGGTGGTATCGTGATAAGACACCTCACGCCGCGAGTTAAGCGTCCCGCGAAAGTCCGCGCTACGCGCCCGGATTGTCATGGTGTCCGGTGCGCCGTGATGCTCCACCTCGTCCACGGTAAACTCGCCCTTACCGACCAGAGCCTGCCCTTTCCAGCCGAGAAACAGCTTAATCACCGCGCCGCGTACCGGCATCGCCAGCAGCCCGTCGGCGTCGTCCAGCTCAAGGTCGAGCTGGTCGGCCTCAAAGCCGCGGTTATCGGTCAGCGTCAGCGAGATAAGCCGGTCGCGGATATTGGCCGTGACGTCCTTAGAGTTGACCGACAGCATAAAGTCCGGGGCCATCTGCGCGCCCGCCTGTATTGCCATGCTGCTGATACTCATGACAGCAGCCCGCCCACGGTTGCGCTCACGCTGGCGGCGGCGGTTTTCGCCTGGCTGATTACCGACGTGACCTGGCCCGGCAGGCTGCCCGCGCCGCTTATCATCCCGTCGGCCTGCTTCTGTAAGTCGCCAAACATCGACGTTAACGACTCGTCAACGCGCTTCAGGCTCAGCGTAAAGGTAATTTTCAGCGCGCTGCCGTTGCTTAAAAACTCGCTGTGCGAGGCGGAAAAGTTCTCCGTGACGTACATCCCGTAAATGGTGCCGTTGCCGCCAATCAGCGGCCACGCCCGGCCCTCGTCGGCCAGCAGCTTAAAGCTCAGCAGCGAGACAGCGCCGCCGGTCACCTCCGGGCGCAGCTCGCCGGTCAGGGTGATTTTTTCATCACCCACGCCGAGGAACTGCGCCGACGCCCGCTGCCCGACGCGGCTGTTAGTAGGCCAGCGGTAGTCGATATTCTGCTGCATGTCCGAATAGGGCAGCGTCTGGCGCATAAACGGCAGCAGCCCGTAAATCATCATCATGTTTATTCCCATCCCATTTTGCTGCGCTGCTGCGCCTGGCGGTTGCGGTCGTTGCGCGCCTGCTGCTGCGCCATCAGCGCCAGCGCGTCGTCTTTGGTCATGCCCGGATGCATGTGGATATCGTACTGATAGTTGTTCTGGCTCTGGTCGCTGTAGCCGCCCGCCGCCGAGGACGTAACCGGCTTATAGGCCGGGCCGGTATCGGCCAGGCTCCACGGCAGGCCGTTCGGCGCGACCGGGTCGTGTTTATCCTTCGGCTCGCCTCCCGGCACTTTGTCCTTCAGGTCGTCGGACTTGCTGTCGATAAGGTGCAGCTTTTCCAGCATCCAGCTTATGCCGTTTGTAAGCTGGTCGAGCGCCTTGCCGGGTATCTTCAGCCCCTCGGCCAGCGCATTGCCGAACTTTTTACCCATGTCCCCGGCGTTTTTCAGCTCCGCCTGCGTGGACTTCACCGGCTCCAGCAGCTTTTTAAACCAGTTCCATGCGCCCTTAATTTTTTCCATCAGCCAGTCAAAGACGGGCTTCAGCGGCGCAAAGGCGTCGCTTATTGGCCCCGCTGCGGCGCTGAAACCCTCGGCCACGCCCGCAATAAACGCCTTAATCGGCTGCCAGTACTTCCGGATCAGCAGCGCCCCGGCCACGACGGCGGCCACCACGAGCGCGACCGGCAGCGTGATGGCGCCCAGCGCGGTTGTAATCGCGCCGCCTACCACGCTAAATACGGTGCCCAGCAGGCCCACGCCCGCAATAATGGTGTTTACCCCGGCCATGACCGGCCAGGCAATCAGGCCGATAGCGCCCAGCGCGCCCACAAAAATCAGGCCCGCCGTCGCGGCTTTCGCAATACCTCCGGCCAGCACCGGGTTTTTCTGGATCCAGCCGTCCACGTTCAGCAAAAATTTCGTGGTTTCTTTGGTCAGCGAACGCAGGGTTTTATCGAGGCCGTCAAAGAGATCGGTGCCAATAGCCTCTTTCGCCGACTGCAGCTCCTTTAAGTCGCCGCCGAGGTTATCCTGCTGCACGTTAACCAGCTTTGCCGTGCTGCCGTCCGATCCCTGAAAGGTTTTTGTCAGCTCGTCAAGCTGGCCGCTGGCGGCGGACTTCATCAGCGTGACCGCCGAAGACGCGGCTTCCTCGCCGAAAATGGTCTTCAGGTATTCCGCCTGCTGCGCCGTGCCGAGCTTGTTCTTTTCAAAGGATTTTTGCATCTCCTTCAGGATGGTGAAGAACGGCCGCATATTGCCCTTGCTGTCGGCGGTATTTACGCCCAGCTCTTTTATCGCCTTTCCCGCTTCGCCGGTTGGCGCCTGCACGCGCAGCAGCATGGCGCGCACGCCCGTCCCGGCCATGCTGCCGGTGGTGCCTTCTTTCGCCAGTGCGCCGATCATTGCCGTGGTCTGCTCCACGCTGACGCCCGCTTTTTTGGCAACTGGCGCGATGTAGGTTAACGCGTCGTTCAGCCCGTCAAAATCCGCCGCCGTTTTGTTGAGCGTGTTGGAAATCACGTCGCCCAAGTGCGCGACCTGACTGTTAGCCAGTCCGAAGGCATTCTTCGTGCTCATTAAAAGCTCGGCGCTTTCTTCCATCGTGCGGTTGTTCGCCAGCGACATATTCAGCGTAACCGGCGTGGCCGCCTTAATGTCGTCAACGTTCGCGCCCGATTTGGCGATAACGATTTGCGCCTGCGCGGCGTCGTTGGCCGAGGCCGCCGTGTTGTCGCCGATGCTGCGCGCCTGGGTGCGCAGTGACTGAAAGTCGGCGGAGTTTTTATCAAGGCCGAGCGTCGCCTGCAGCGTGGAGTTCGCCAGCGCGAAGTCGTAGCCCGGACGCAGCACGGAAGAGGCCGCGACCGCGCCGACCGTGGCGGCGCCGACACCGGCCGCGCCGACGTTGCGCATTTTCGCCGACAATTCCTGGCCTTTGCGGTAGCGCTCGCCGGTCTGGTTCAGCCGCTCCTGCTGCTGACTCAGGCGCTGCAGCTCCATTTTCTGACGGCTCAGGCTGACGGTCGCCTGGGCGGCGGCGGTTTTCAGGCGCTGCTGCTCGCTGCCGAGGCTTTTGGTGGAGATCCCGGCGGCGTTCAGCGCTTCGCGCTGCTGCTGCACCGACAGGCGCAGGCTGTTGCTTTTGGTCTGCAGCGCGCTGGCCGCCTGCCGGGCTTTTTCCAGCGCGCGGGCCTGCGCCGTGGTGGGCTTTTCGGTATTTTTAAAGGCCACGGCCAGCGCGGCCGCTTCCGCCTTCGCATCCTTCAGGCTCTGCTGCGTGACGGCCAGCTGTGCGCTTGATTTGCGAAAGCCGTCAATCTTCGCTGCCTGCGCGTCCAGTTCCTTCAGGCTGCTTTGCGCGTCGCGGATGCCGCCCGCCAGCGCTTTGGTCTGGTTCTGGATAGCCTTAAAAGGGCGCGTCGCCTGATCCACCGCCTTCAGCAGCACCTGCAACTTGAGGTTATTCATCAGTTTTTACTCCGCTGCGAATGATGGCCTTGTGCCGCCAGTCGATAAGCTCTGCCAGCGGCATGGCGTACATTTCAGACGGCGGCCAGTGAAACACGGTGGCAACGTCCGCCATCAGGTCGTTAACGGTCAGCGCTTTGGGCCAGCTTACGCGTCCGACTTCGGCGACAAAAAACCGATCACCTTACCGGCCAGGGCAATCAGGTCGGCCGGATCGAGGTTCAGGCATTCCGCTTTTGTTAAGTTGGGCAGCGTAATGCGCGGCAGCACGGTGATCAGCGCGTCCACGTCCGAGCCTGCAAGGTCTGCAAGGCGGGTGCCGCGCAGCGCGCCGGAGTTGGGCTTAATCACCTCAACGGTATTAATTGCCTGCTCGCCGCGCATCACCGGGGTTTCCAGGGTAACGGTGTTTTCTTTAGTTTCCATGATTGTTCTCTCTGCAAAAGGGGGTTAAGGCCAGCGCCGGGCGCTGGCTCAGGGGTTAAACGAGGCCGATATTCTTGCGGCGCTGCTCCAGGCGATCGGTGCCGCTGACCTTCTCCACCATGTTGATGGTGTCGATTTCGATCAGCTCCTTGCCGTTAAAGGTCATTTTGTAATAGGTGCATTTGGTGGTGATTTTGGTTTCCGTGTCCTCGCCCTGTTTGGCCTCGCCAAAATCAAACGCCTGGTGCTTGCCGCGCACCTCAATCTCTACCGGGATTTCCTCGCCGGTGTCGTCGCGCTGGTACGAGCCGGTAAAGCGCAGCGGTACGGACGTCGCGCCCCACTGCGTCAGTACCAGCTCGTCAATACCGCCGATGCTCCATTCGATATCCAGCGCGTCGTCGTCCAGACCCATATCGATATGCGCCGCGCCGCTCATGCCGCCGCCCCGGAACGGGTCAAGCTTGCGGCTCAGCTTCGGCAGCGTGACGCTGGTAACGACGCCCTGATAGCTGTTGGCGTCGTTAAAGAGGTTCATCCCCTTGAGTTTTCGTGGCAGTGCCATTTATCCGGCTCCTCAGCTGTTTACGGATGCGGCGAAGTTCGCCAGATATTTGTCGGTGATGCGCTGGCGCAGGGTTAAATCTTCCAGCGGCGGCACCGGCGTGTAGTCGTAGTCAATCGACAGCTTGCCCGCCTTCAGCGTGTCCTTGTCGTTGGCCGCCTCGTCATACCAGCACGATGCGCCCAGCAGATAACCGGCGTTCACCAGCTCGCGGAATTTGGCGTTGATGCCCGCGATAATCTCGCGCACCAGTACCGGCGTCAGCGGCCTGTCGTTGGCCCACATATGCGCCTCGGCCATCGTGTCGGCCAGCACCTGCGCGGTGCGGGTGTAGTTCTCAAAGGCAAACAGCGGATCGTCGCTGCAGGTGCGGTTTCCCCAGAAGCGGAAGCCGTCCTTACGGATAAGCGTGGTCACGCAGGCCTCATTCAGCAGGTCGGCGTCGGTGCCGGTCTGCTGCAAATCCCAGAAGACGCCCGCAGAAATCCCGGTGACGCCGTTCACGCCAACGTTGGAAAGCGTTTTGTGCCAGCCGGTGTCGTTGTCGATTCTGGCGCGCAGGCCCAGCGCCCGCGCCGTGGCGTACGCGGTTTCAGACGCGTTGGCCGTGGTGTTCCAGGCAATGAAATCCGGCCAGATAACCATGATTTCGCGCTGGCTGAAGTTTTCGCGGTACTTCCTCGCGTCAGAGACGGTTTTGCAGTTCCACGCCGAGACGTAGCAGAAGGCGCGCAGCTGCTGCGCGATGCTGGCAAGCGCGGTCGCCACCTCCGGCGAGTCGAGGCCCGGCACGCCGAGAATGCGCGGCTTGACGTCAAGCTGGGTCTGCGCGCTTAGCAGCGCCTTCATGCCGGTGTACCGGCCGTTTTCGTCGGTGGTGCCGATGATATTGGAGACGGTTTCCGCTTCGGTCGCGCCTTCGGCCACGCGCACCACGACGGTAACGGGCTTTGACTGGTCGGCAATCGCCTGCAGGGACGCGGCCAGCGTGCCTTTTTTACCGGCTTTGGCAATACCGGCCTGCACGTTGGTTAACAGTACCGGCGTATTCAGCGGGAACGCGGTCGCGTCGGCGTCGTCGGCGGTACAGACCAGCCCGACAATTGCCGTGGAGACGGTGGAAATGGTGCGCGTGCCGTCGTTGATTTCGACGACGCGGACACCGTGATGATAATCAGACATCTGATGCACTCCGTGTAATGGGTGCGCTCAGATTGCCCGTTCAGGCGGGGCGGTGCATTCGATTGGGGTTTGTTGAGCTACCAGTAAACATCTGTTCTAATCCTCAGAAATATAGACGCCGATTTCTAGAAACTTGTCATCTGATAGTAAGGGGGTAATTTTGCGTGCTGAATCAACACTGTTAGACGAGTGGTCAAAAAAACGCCTTACGAATGAGATTGCCCTACGTGTTTTGACGTGGACATTTATTATTTTTATAGGTTACCTGCTGACTTCACTAACAAAGGGTTTCTCAGTAGCCGGATATTATAAGTCTTATGCCATAAAGCAGCTAGGCATGATAGCACCAGTCCTTTTAGCAATTTTTGCATGTACAATAATCCCAATGGTATTCAAAGATATGAAATATTTGGGAGGTGAATCATGGAGTGAGAAAAGTGCAAGAGGGAAAACAGGCATTGTCATTAGGAAGGTTTACTCTGAGATATTGTTATGGATGGGAGGGTTACTTTATGCCTTAGCATTAATAACAGTAATAACCCTGACCATTTTGTTATATCGGGAAGGATTTAGGGACTTCTTCAACATTAGTCGTGTTTTGGGTTATGCTATTTTATACACAATTCTTTCGTTTCTTTATTTAGCTTGCTTTCATCATTTAAAGAGAGATAGGCCGACTATATTCGCCCACATTTCCTCTCAGCCAAAATTCATCCCATTTATTTATTCCCTTATTCTGCTTTTTTCATTGTTTTTTATATACATTACTAAATAGTAAGCAAGTGCCCTGAAGGGCACTTGCTGTAAAATTTCCGTCATCTACATAATTTAGATATTCATTTCAAACTGCCGGTAGTCTTTTTCATACGCCGGATCGCCGTAAAATCGCCCGTCGTCCGGGTTATAGTAAGCGCCGGGTTGGGCTGAATTATCGTTGCTCAGCTCAACGAGATAAGCCCCCTCAATCCTGAAGTCGGCCGGTGCAATGATGGTATTGGCCACCTCAATATCGCCCTCAGCGATAACCGCAAATTTTTTATTTATCATCACGCATACTCGTAGAAAAAGGCCACGCCGTCGGCTCCTGCGCCCGAAGGTTTCGCATTGTAGGCAACGGGATTAGGGTTGTTGCTGTCGTAAAGGGTGCAGGTGCCGCTGCCGCCCGCGCCGTATCCAACCCCGCCGCCGGGATTGCCCACGGACTGATTACCTGCCGCCGGTGCCTCACCGGATATCAGGCTCGAACCGCCCGCGCCGCCGAGCTGGCCCTGGGTGCCCAGATAACCCCAGCCGCCAAAACGTCCGAAAGCTTTTTTAATCAGGGTGTAGGCCGGTGACGTTTCATTATAAACAACGCCGCCGGGGCCGCCGGGTAACACCATAAGCGAGCTGACGGTATTGGAATAATCAGACATTGGCCTGTTTCCGACGGAACCCGCCGAGCCGCCCGTAACATAAATTTTTGTACCGAATGCGGTATTGCCCCCCTTTATGCCAGCAGTTCCCGTAACGGATGTGCCGCCCAGCCCGATGGTGACCGGCACGTTTTTAACAGCAGTGGCCGTCAGGTCAATCTCAAATTCCACATAGCCACCGCCGCCACCGCCACCGCCTGATGCCGTGTAGGAACCGGCATTAGCCGTATAGCCGCTTGATCCGCTTGCACCGGCGGCAACGAGTATTGCCAGCACCTTTTTTGTGTCACTGCCCGGCGTGTAATTACCTGATGTTTTCATCGTCACCGTGCGCAGCAGACGCCCGGAAAATTTATCGCTCAGGCCGAGATTTTTTAGCAGTTCGGCGACCAGCCCGGCGTCCTTAATTTCCGCCAGCGCGTTGGCCGTTTGCAGATACTGCTTATGGGGATTGGCATCGGCAACGTGCGCGGCCAGCGCCCTGTCGGCGTAAGCCTTCACCTCAATCACCGAATTATCCACGTACTGCCGCGTTGCCAGCACTACCGACGGATCAATCTTCAGCGTAACGGCGGTCGTGCTGTTAACGATTAAAATCATGCGCACGGTCTGCGTGCGCCCGCTGCCTTCGGCCAGTTGCGGCTTGTAGGTTTCCGGGCAGTTAGCCACGGCTATCATCACCCCGTCGGCGTCAAACAATCCGATTTCGCGTATCCAGAAACCGCCCTCGCTTTCGGGGATAATCTGCTCGGCGATGATCTGGCTGCTGTTGGCCGCGTCAACCGTCAGCGCGTTCAGCGAGGCCCGGCGCTTTTCACCGATAAGCTTTGTCTGTGCTGCGTCGGGCGTGGGCAGCGTGCCGCCGCCGTCGCCCACGGCCATGTCGGTAATCTGGATTTTCGTTCCCAGCGCGGCGGCATTGGCAAGCTTTGCCGCGCCCTGGCTGGTCAGCAGGGCAAAATATTTCGTGGTCATGTGCTCACTTCCGTCAGGTCAATAAGATGCACCGCCGCGCCGGAATAACCCGGCCCGCCGACGCTGATAAGTTCAGGGGTATAGGGGTAAACGGTCAGCTCGTCGCCGCTGTAGCAGGCGGCGGCAACCGGCAGCGCGCCGCTGGCGTCAAGGTTAATCGACAGCCCGATAAGGTGGCGGCTGCACGGCTTCGCGTCGGCAATCAGGCGCTCCAGCTCGTTATACATTTCCTCGGTAATGCCGGTATCCAGCACGCCCACATCCAGCCGGAACGTGCCCGGCTCGCCGCCGGTTTTCCACCATTCAACGATGCGGATCAGATAGCCAAGCGGCTCCACCACGCGCCGGATCGAGCCGAGCGTGCCTTTATGCTTGTGCACGTACTGCGAGGCCGACACCACGGCGCGCTTTGTGGACTCGCTCCAGCCCGCGTCCCAGCGGTCAACCGACCACGCCCAGGCGAGGTACGGCAGCAGCTCCGCCGGGCAGGTTTGCGGATTCCATAACCGGCGCAGCGGTGCCGGAATGGCTTCAATAGTGGCGCAGGATTTGGCAGCGGCCACCTCCAGCACCGACGAGCCGGACGGCAGCAGGCGATCACTCATCGGAACCCCCGACCGTAATGCCGTAGCCGGTGCAGTAGGCGGCCTGGGTTTTATCCAGCACCACGTCGGCGGCGGGCTTCAAAAGTTCCACGCGCTGCACGCCTTCAACGTGAAGCGCAGCATACAGGGCAGATTTGCGGATATCCCTGCCGAGGCGGGCCTGCGCGCTGACAAAGGCGGCAAGCTTTGCCTCGGCGGCGGCGCGTATGGGTTCAGATTCCGGCCCCGGATAGAGATAAAGCACGACGTCCACGGCATAATCCACAATAGCGGCCGACTGTACCGTGACCCGGTCAGCTACCGGGCGCACGTCTTCATCGTTTAAGGCAGCATCCACCACGGCCAGCAGGTCGGCGGCCGCCTCGCCGTTGCCCTCGCGTGACAGCACGGTAATGGTAACGCAGGCGGGCGACGGGCTGATGGCAGACGCATCGGCCACGCGACCGTCGGCGCTTTTGGCGTGGTACTCATACGCGCCGGACGGCCCGGCCACGCTCAGCCCTTCAAAGGCGGCGGCGATGCGCACGCGGTAATCATCGTCGCTTTCCATCACGGCGGCAGTTGGCGGGGTTGTGGTGTCGTCGGCAGCCGTCAGCGTCAGGCGGGTAACGCCGTTGTTTGCGCCAAGCTGGTCTAAGTCGTCCGCCAGGGCATACGCCACCATGACGGCCTTTGCCGCCTCGTTGACGCGCTGGCGCAGGATAACCTCGCGGTACGCGTTTTCCTGCAGCAGCTTGACCACCGGCTCGGACTCCAGCGCCAGCGTGCGCGCGATAGCGTCCTGCTGCTCCGCCGGGTACAGCGATACCAGTGTGGCCTTGCGCTCGTTGAGTAACGTTTCATAGTCCAGCGCTTCCACCACGTCGGGCGCGGGTAGCTGGCTCAGGTCGATAGTTGCCATATCAGCTCACGGGAACGGTTAAGGAAAAATCCTGCGCGGAGTCGGTGCGGCTGCCGATGATTTCAACCACCATGCCGCCGTCGAACGCGGATTCGTAAGAGATGCCGGTCAGCTTTACGCGCGGCTCCCACTGCAAAATCGCCATGTAGCAGGCCGACATAATTTGCAGGCGCAGCGCCTCGTTTTGCGGCTGGTCAATCAGCGCGGATAAAAGCGAACCATAGCTGCGGCGCATCACGCGGCTGCCAACCGGCGTTAACAGAATGTCGCGCACCGACTGGCGGATATGGTCGAGGTCGGTCACGGCCTCGCCGGTGTCGCGGCTCATGCCGGAGTATTTTACGGTCATCACTGCGGCCCTCCCGACGTATCGCCGCCGGACTTCACGCCGCCGTGCTTGTGAGAATCAACGACCACGCCGTTAGAGCTGAAGTTGCCGCCGCTGTGCTTCACGTTGCCCTTCATCGTGCCGCCGTTAGTGACTTCCAGCGTGGCGGTTTTCAGTAGCGCCGAGCATTCCACCTCGGGCGAGTCCAGCATGATTTTGACGGCGGCCTGAATGGTTGCGGTCTGGATGCCGGTTGCCTTCAGCGCGCCATTGGCAGGCTCGTACTCAATCACCGCGCCGTCGGGAAACGACCAGTGCAGCGCGTCAGCCGAGGCCGACGGTGCGGGATTTTCATCAGAGAACACGCCCGGCAAAATAAAGCCGGTATCCAGCTCGCCGCCCAGGCACAGGACAAGCACCTGTTCGCCGACCGACGGCGCATTCCATGAACGGGTACGACCGGCCCGGCCGGTCAGCCAGTGCAGCCAGTTGGTTGTGTTGTTGCCGGTATCCACGCGGCACAGCCCGTCGTCAAGATTGACGGCGGACACGGTGCCGATGCGGATCAGGTTGCGCAAGAGGCGCAGGATTTCTGGGATTTGTGAGTTCATAGAATAAGAATGCCGTGTTAATAAGGCATCCTCAAAGCAAGAATGTTTGCTGGCAAACCAGCAAACATTCCCGACTCTAGATTAAGTCATTTTTTAGGCGGTTTATTAGAGTTATTTTTTGGATTAGATATATTTGATCTATCTAACTCTTTTGTTGCTTCCATCCCTTTTACAAGCGGCTCAATGCTAAAACCCTCAAAAGATGAGAAGCAACTATCAATATGAGCAATTATTTTTTTTCCATCAGTAATATCGAATGATTTAGCTAACCATTTAGCTTGTCCTCTTTGGCTTGATTCAGAACCCCAATCATTCGTTTTACACCTTGACATTGCGTGCATTATGGCTATTTTTGTTTCCGACAAGAAAAACATAAAATATAATTCGCATGAGTTAACATTTGGGTACTTCCTGTTTGCTCGCGATATTATATTGCAAAAAGGAAGTTCGGTCGTGCTAAGTATATCCTCGCAATAATAATCATCAACCTCCTTAATTTCGTACTCTCCTTTAAAACCGAAAGCTACCTGTACCCCTAGAATAGATTCATTCTTTGGGACTTTCTTTTTAACTTTATGAGCCTCCCAGTAAATCTTAGCAAAATAATTTTCGTTATATTTCTCGAGCCAATCAGCCGCCTGAGTCAACTGAGGCATTGATGCATTGGACCGGTTGACTGTATGTGATATTTCAAAAATATCATCAAGACCATCCCCCTTAAAAATAAGAGTTGATGATATTTTGTCATGTATTTCTCTTAATAGTTCTAAAGCAGCCTCTTTAGTAACATATCTTTTTGCGTCCTGTTTTATGAAATCAATCAAGGTAAGTTTTTCTGTTTTCGTTGATGCGGATACTGGAACGTTAAAACTCTTAAGAAATGTAGATATTTTATTTTTAATTAATTCGTCAACCGGCGAGAATATCTCTGTAAAAGTTGCTTGAGTTACAAATAAAGGTGTTTGCTGCTCATTGTCGCTGAAAGAATCAGAAATATAATCCATCACTTCTTTATATCTTACATTTACTGAGATGCTATTTTTAACAGCCTCTACAAAATAACGCGTAAAGTGACTAATGGTTGAGGAGGCAAAAGAGCTTTGGTCATTGTTTGAAGAGTACATAAAATAGCAACCCTTAAAAGACTGAGCCTTCTGTTGCAATGTTTTCTCAAGTTCAGAGCCGGTATTTTTAATATAACCAACACCTGATTGACACGCATCAACTACTTTGACAGTTAAGCTTGGCGAAAGGCTCCTTATTAATTGATCAAGTTCGCTATTTTCAAGTGAGGTTTGCTTTAATTTATCAGTATCAATATCACTCAATGCGTAATGAAACTCTTGATTGATAAAAATTCCATGACCGCTAAAATAAAAGAAAAGTTCATCAACCTCCTTTCCAGAGTAACCTGAAATGAACTTAGAAAGTGAAGATTTAACAGATGCACTCGAAGTATTCTCATTTAAATAAAGAACAGACTCGAATTTACCAGAGCTTGTAATTATCTCATTAATAATGTAAGCATCGTTTCGGCAAGCAGGCAAAGAGCTAGCATTCGCATAATCACTAACTCCAATAATAATGGCTAGTTTCACTTTTATCTCTCTATTGATTAGAAAACGTTACTTTACCCCCCTGTTCAGGATAAGTTCAATGGCTTCAAAATCTTCTTTTGCAAGTCCTAGCAACGGCCTGGCCTCATACTGCACCTCTTTCCCCGCACGTGCTGGACGGTCTCGCAGCCCGTAGTGATGCACGCGGGCTATGCGCTGCACGTTTCCGGCAAACTCCACCACGGCGTCGTCGGCGCTGCCTTTTGCCTTCATGTATTTGGCCGTGCGCAGCCTGGCGAACATCTCACGCTTTATGCGGCCTTTCTTTTTGCGTGCCGGTGCCTTGCGTGGTTTGAACGCCGTGCCGTCCGGCGCCTGCTGGCGCTTGATATTCTGCTGCTGACCGGCGCGCAGGCGCTTTGCGATGGTGCGGGCCATTTCCTTACGTGCGGCCGGTGACAGATTGCCGATCAGCGCGTTTAACCTGGCGTCGAACGCCTCCAGCCCGTTCACGGCTGCCACTCACTGACCAGCTCGCCGCTCGCATAAAGCTGCGTTGGCCGGGACACGTTATCCGGCAGCGGATTTTCGCCCGCGTGGGTAACGTGCAGCGCATCGCCTTCCTGCTTCACGATCACGCGCTCGGTCAGTTGCAGATCGATGCTGATATCGCACAGCGTATCGCTCAACACGTCCACCTTAAAGGTGAAGCCGGTGCGGCGCTTCTCTTCGGTCGCCATAATATCCGGCTGATTCTCGCGTAGCCACGCTAGCAGCGGCACCATAATCAGATCGATATCGTCGCCGTAATCGGTAATGACCAGATTAAGCTGATACTGGTACTCAAACGACAGCGAGCCGGCGAGCGTTGAGGCGATGCGCCCGCCGTCAATAAACATATTCAGCCCGTCAGGATTTCGCTGCAGCAGCGGCACGCTGTCGGTCAGCGCCCGGCGCAGCTGTTTCGGTTTCTCCATCGTGTTGCTCCTGGCATTCTTTGATGATTTCCATCTGCAGCCCGCACGATGCAAGCGCAGCCTCTAACCGGCGGTTATCCGCCGCTAAATCGCCCTGGGTCTGCAGGCTGTTGCCCGGCAGCGGGCAGCTTGTCACGCGCGGACAGCCAGTCCAGATAATCTCGGGCGTTGCTGAATGCGGGCCGCGACTGCAGCTGGATAACGTCAGCAGGCAGAGCAGCAGCAGACCAGTTGCGTAATGTCGGGTTGGCATCGGTTTCCCTCTGTATGGCCAGTTCACGGTTAAGGGCAGCCGTCCCGGCGCGGCCCTGTAGTAGGCGCAGCGCGGCCTCGCGTTTCTGGCCCGCTTTTGCCTCGTCGTTCAGTCGGGTAATCGCCTTATCGCGGCTTTCAATTCCGGCGGACAGCGTGCCGATAATGCGCTGCGCGTCGGTAAGGTGGCCGTTTGCCGCATTCAGCCGCCAGCCGGTCAGGCCCAGCGCCACGAGCGCCACGGCCAGCAGCGCCGCTAACAAACGGATCATGCCGCCCCCTTTAAACACCAGGCCTTTTCCCGCTGGCGGCGGTTTTCCAGCCCGGCATTTCTGACACCGTTCACGTATACCCAGCGGTCGAGCTGGCCGCACGCCTGCCGCCACTGCTGGCGCTTCAGATAACCGGCCAGCGTAGACCCACAGGCCGCACCGGTGCCGACGTTAAACGAGAAGCTCACCAGTGCGTCATACACCGGCTGCGGCATATCAACCGGCACGCAGACGGCAAGCTGGCGCTCCACGCGCATCACGTCGTACACCAGATTAACGGCGGCCTGCCGCTCGCTGACGTGACTTTGCGGCGTCACGCCTGCGGTGTGGCCGATCCCGTTTGTCCAGACCCCGGCGCTGCATTGATAGGGCGAGGTGCGGCAGCCTTCGGCGTCGGCAATCAGCGCCAGCCCGCCGTCGGATATCTTCAGCGTTTTAAACTGCGGCAGCAGCGTTGCAATTGCCAGCACCGCCAGCACGGCGCAGTGTTTAGCGGCTTTCATTGCCTTTCCCCTTAGCCAGCGCCTGTTGCAGCTCCCAGGTTTTGCGGCGGTAGTGCCAGTTGATAAAAAACGTCGCCACGTTAATCACCAGCGTCACCACGGCGACGCCGGAACCGACCATAAAGGCGATATCCTGCGGCGTGTGACGGCCGAACCACATCAGCACCAGGCCGATCAGGTAGTTCACCAGCGAATTGATTTTCTCCATCTTTTTCAGTCCCACAGGTTGACGGTTTCATCCGCTGACGATTCCGGCAGGTCGGGCAGCGTGACCTCGCAGCCGTGCATTAATACCGGCCCGCTCTCGGCCAGCCCCGGATTGGCGGCATAAACCAGTTCGACGGCCTGCGCCGTGCGTCCGTAGTACCGCCAGCAAATCTGGTCTACGGTGTCGCCCTGCTGCGCGTAAATAATCACAGCAGGCTCACGATGCAGCCGGGACGCCCGGCGATGCGGCTGATGCTGAAACGCGCGTCGCGCCAGTACTCGTCCGCGCTCGCCTCCACCTCCGCGCCTTTTTTGCCGCTGGCATCATAGCCGCGATAGCGTTCAACAATCGCGGCCCCGGTCAGGGCGCTGACGGCGGAAAAATAGTGCGCGGCTTTTTCGCTTTCGCCGTCGAAGGTTTCCGCCGGAACGTCGGCCAGGGTGGTAAAGCCCGCCGCCATTTGTTCGGCGCGCTAGTCGTACAGCTCGGCGTTCACTTCTGAAATCGCCGTTTTTACCGCAAGGCGCAGGCGCTGCGCGGTCACGGTGCCCTCATAGCGCAGCGTGTTGCGCAGCTGCTGCAGGTCAACGTCAGGCCAGAAAAAGGTGTTCTTTACCGGCGGCTCGGCATCGTCTGCCGGTCGCGGGGCGGGTATCACAATCGTGTTCATAGTCGGCCTTAAAATAGGTGGGCGGTGGAGAACGGCGCAGACGCTGAAAGCGCATTACCGTTCTGCCGCCCGGCGCGGGGCGCGTTCGGTCAGCGGCGGGCAACGGCCTGTTTTTTCAGGTCAGTAGCCAGCCGCTCAATGTCTTTTTTGACGCCGCAGGCCTCGTGCAGCTGCAGCGCCCGTGTAAGGTGTTCCATTGCATCCAAAGCCCTGCCCGCATCGCGCAGCACGTACCCGGTTATCTTGTGCAGCTTGGCGCGCACCTGATCGGGCATGTCTGCGGATTTCGTCAGCTCAAGCGTTGCCAGCAGCGGGCCGATATCGACAGCCTGCTGCAGCGTCCGGGCGCGGGTCGCCGCGTCGGCCACCTCTTCGGCCAGCAGGTAGGCGGTCGCGTCGCGCTTAAAGCCCGACGGCGGCACTAACCCGTACTGAAGCGCGTAGCGGGCTATCTCCAGCGCGCCCGGCACGTCGCCCGCATCCAGCCGCCAGATCATGACGGTCATCAGTACCGCGTCCTGTGCGCCGTTTCCTTTTGCTAACACGCCCGCCACCCACGGAAGATACTCAGGCAGCATGTCGCGCTTGAGTTCGGCCTTGCGCTCCTGCGAGCGCACTTTCTTCAGGCGGCGTTTGTCGTCGTTGAGCTTCAGCAGCATCAGCTCGTAGCCGTTGGCGTGCCGCAGCGGGTTGCTGGCCTGCTGTGAGGCGGCTTCCGCCTGCTGGCGCATAAGGTGACGTCGGGCAGGGCTTAACATACGTTATGCCTCCGGTGTTGCCGCTGCTGCAGGCGCGTCGGACAGAGTGATTTTTTCAATCAGGCAGCCCGCCGCGTAATCCTCCACCACGTAGTCCTCGTTGATGGACTCGTAGTTTTCGATGCGGTCGCGCTTCGCCACCTCGTCGATCATGCGGCGGTGCGTGCCTTCCTGAAAATAAATCGACAGGTTGTCCAGCCGGGTGATCAGCATCGCGTCCGCCGGGAAGTACGGCACGCGCACGGCGGGCAGGTTGCCGATACGCTTCTGGCTGACAATCAGGTCGCCCGCCAGCGCCTCGGTGTTGGCCTGCGCCTGGTTAACCAGCGGGAAATACTTGTCGGCCAGCAGCTGACGACCGCAGACAACAACCAGCTCCGGGTCTTCCTGATACCACGGCTCGATCAGGGTGTTGGTTGCATCCATCACCACGGCGTCAAGGTTGGCGTAGGTGCGGCCCTTACCAATCAGCACGCCGTCGGTCACGGTGCCGTCTTCCGCCGTGGTTTTGTTCATCACGCGCTCCGGCGCGTCGTTGCGGTACTTCTGCAGCCAGCCAACCGCCACGTCCTGCAGCATCGGATTTTTGGCGCGGTTGGAGGTTTTGGCGCGCGACACGCCGTTAAAGCCGATCATGATGCGGTCGAGCGACTGGCGCTTGATGATGGCGTCACGCAGGCGGGCCTGAAAATCTTCATAGCGTGCCCACAGGTCAAGCGTGTTGTAGCGGATGTGGAAATCGTAGTTAACCTGCACGCACTCGTAGCCGGTGCTGTCCAGCGCGGAGAAGTCGGCGGTTTCACGTTCGTCGCCGCCCGCCGTGTCGGTGGTGCTGGCAATCGAGCCGGACACGCCGATCCCGATTTTCTCGCCCTTCATTTCGGACACCGGCACAATGTTGATGCGCGTTAAAAAGTCCGACGACTCCTGCACGCGGTTCATCAGCGTTTGTGTCACCGACGGCTCAACGGTGAATTTCTTGTTCATGTCGCCGGTTTCGACGCCGTTCAGCTCGGCCAGGCGGGTCATGAAAGCGTTAAATTTAAAGCGGGTGTTCTGGCGCATTTGCGCTCCTGTATTCAGTTAAGTGTTTTAATCAGCGGCCAATCTGCACGCCGGGAATCAGCAGTCGGTCTGCACGCTGGCGGTACTGTCGCCGCCGGTCGAAGCCGGGCGACGGGAAAAGCCGCCGTCTGTTTTCGCAAGCTGTGCCTGCAGCGCGGTAAACGCGGTGCGGTCTTCCCCGGCCTGCAGCTCCAGCGCGTCGAGCCGTTCGGTTAAAGCGACTTCCAGCGCCGACAGGTTTTGCGCCTGCGCCTCGCCGTTCTGCTGCACCTGCTCGGCCACGGCGGTCACGGCCGCGCTGACGTCCGCAAACTGCAGATCGGCGCCTTTTTTCTTCGCGGAGAACATTGCGGTAACGCGGGCCAGCAGCGACGGCACCGGATCGGCCTCTTCGGTAAATTCGATTAGCGTTTCTTCGGCAGCGGTAAACAGGTTGTCTTTGTGCTGTTTGCGGGACGCCAGCGGATTAGCGGAAGCGCTGGCGCTGAAGCTTAAAATTTCCGTGCCGAGGCTTGCCGGGTCGTCGGTGATGGCAAGTCCTATCAGGTACGCTTCGCCGGTGTCGGCAAACTTCGGATTCACCTCAACAGAGGTATAAATTTTCTGGCGGGCTTTGGTCAGCTCAACCAGTTCCGGCGTCGGGCTGATTTCGCCGTACAGCGCCAGCTTGCCCTTAAGCGGGCCGTCCGCAATTTCTTCCGCGCTCAGGGCGGTAACGTCGCCATAGCGGCGGAACGGGCTGTCAGGGGTGTAACCCTTGATGTGCTCCATGTTGATGCGCGCGCCGTACATCGCCGGGTCATAGTTCGCGGCCATCTGGGAGATCCAGTCGCGGGAAATCACGCGGCCGTCGGTGGTTGCGCCTTCAACTGCAATTCGAAAACGCTTTGCTTTTAGTGTTGCCATTACAGGCTCCGGTCAGTGGATGGGTTCGGGTCGGGGTCAGTTTCCCCGCCACGGCCCGTCCGCTCAACGAAAGCCAGCCCGCTCATCCATCAGCAAACAGGGACAGCGGGCGCGCCTTTTTGCGCCCCGGTAGCCTTGTCGGCATGAACATACAAACCACCATCAGCGATCCGCGCCGTCAGGCCGCACTGCTTTACTGGCAGGGTTACTCCGTGCGCCAGATTGCGGAGACGCTCGGCCAGAAAACACCGACCGTGCAGAGCTGGAAGCTGCGCGACGCGTGGGAAGACATTGCGCCCATCAGTCGCGTTGAGGCCAGTATGGAGGCGCGGTTAATCCAGCTCATCATGAAGGAGGTCAAGGGTAACGGGGATTACAAGGAGATAGACGCGCTGGGCCGTCAGATTGAACGGCTGGCCCGCGTGGAGCGCTACCGCAGCTCAGGCAACGAGGCGGACCTTAATCCCAACGTGCGCAACCGCAACAAGGGCGAGCGCCAGCCAGTGATTAAAAACGTCTTCAGCGACGAGCAGACCGACAAACTGACCGGCCTGTTTATGGATAACTGCTTTGAATATCAGCTCAACTGGCACCGGGCCGGGCTGACGCACCGCATCCGCAATATCCTGAAGTCCCGCCAGATTGGCGCAACCTTCTACTTTGCCCGCGAGGCGTTAATTGACGCGCTGACCACCGGGCGCAACCAGATTTTCCTGTCGGCAAGCAAAGCACAGGCGCACGTCTTTAAAAACTACATCATCGACTTTGCCCGGCAGGTTGACGTTGACCTGAAGGGCGATCCGATTGTGCTGCCGAACGGCGCCCGGCTGATTTTCCTGGGTACGAACGTGCGCACCGCGCAGAGCTACACCGGCAACCTGTACCTCGATGAGTATTTCTGGATCCCGAAATTCCAGGAGCTGCGCAAGGTCGCCAGCGGCATGTCGCTGCACAAAAAGTGGCGCACCACGTACTTTTCCACGCCGTCGAGCCTGTCGCACAGCGCGTACCCGTTCTGGTCGGGCGAACTGTTTAACAAGGGCAGGCGCAGCAAGGGCGACCGCATCGAGCTGGATTTGTCACACTCGCATCTTGCGAAAGGCGCACTGTGCGGCGACGGCCAGTGGCGACAGATTGTCACCGTTGAGGACGCGCTGACCGGCGGCTGTAACCTGTTTGACCTTGACCAGCTGTCGCTTGAGTACAGCCCGTCGGAATATCAGAACCTTTTAATGTGTGAGTTTGTCGACGATGAGGCGAGTGTGTTCCCGTTCGCAGAGTTGCAGACCTGCATGATCGACAGCCTGGAAGAATGGACCGACTTTAACCCTTACCTGCCGCGCCCGTTTGACTACCGGCCGGTATGGATTGGCTATGACCCGTCGCACACTGGCGACAGCGCGGGCTGTGCGGTAATTGCGCCGCCGCTGGTCGCGGGCGGCAAGTTTCGCGTGCTGGAGCATCACCAGTGGCGCGGCATGGACTTTGCCGCCCAGGCAAAATCCATTGAGGACTTAACCAAAAAATACTGCGTGGAGTATATCGGCGTGGATGCGACCGGCATCGGCCAAGGCGTGTTTCAGCTGGTACGGCAGTTTTACCCGGCGGCCCGCGAGATCCGTTACTCGCCGGAAGTCAAAACCGGCATGGTGCTGAAAGCAAAGGACACCATCAGCAGCGGACGGCTGGAGTACGACGCCGGAAGCACCGACATCACGCAGTCCTTTATGGCTATCCGCAAAACCATGACCGCCAGCGGCAACCGCTCGACCTACGAGGCGAGCCGCAGCGAAGACGCCAGCCACGCGGACGTTGCCTGGGCAATCATGCACGCGCTGTTAAACGAACCGCTTACCGCTGCCAGCGGCGGCGCTAACCCTTCAATTCTGGAATTTTACTGATGAGCAAACGCAGCCGCAAGGCATTCAAGGCAGCACCAACAGCACCGGCCGCGCCGCAGCAGGTTGAGGCGTTTACCTTCGGCGAGCCAACGCCGGTGATGGATAAGCGCGACATTCTGGATTATGCCGAGTGTATCGGAAACGGGCGCTGGTACGAGCCGCCGGTCAGCTTTCATGGCTTAGCAAAAAGCCTGCGCTCGGCGGTGCATCACAGCTCGCCGATTTACGTGAAACGAAACATTCTGGCCTCAACCTTTATCCCGCATCCGATGATGAGTCAGCAGGAGTTCAGCAAGTTTGCGCTGGATTACCTGGTGTTCGGGAATGCCTTTGCCGAGCTGCGTCGCAACAGCCTGGGCAGGCCGTTCAGGCTGGAAACCACCCCGGCCAAGTTCACCCGCAAGGGCGTTAAAGAGGGTGACTACTGGTTTGTAAATGACTGGAAGGAGCCGCACCAGTTCGCTAACAGCAGCGTGTTTCACCTGATTGAGCCGGACATTAATCAGGAACTTTACGGCCTGCCGGAATACCTCAGCGCGCTCAACTCCGCCTGTCTGAATGAAGCGGCCACGCTGTTTCGGCGTAAGTACTATCAGAACGGCGCGCACGCGGGTTACATCCTGTATATGACCGACGCGGCGCAGAGTTCCAGCGACGTGGATCGGATGCGTCAGGCGATGCGCGACACAAAAGGCCTGGGCAACTTCCGCAACCTGTTTATGTATGCGCCGAACGGCAAGCCTGACGGGATTAAAATCCTGCCACTCAGCGAGGTGGCGACAAAGGACGATTTCTTTAACATCAAGAAGGCGAGCCGCGACGACCTGCTGAGCGCGCACCGCGTGCCGCCGCAGATGATGGGGATTATCCCCGATAACTCCGGCGGGTTCGGGGATGCGGTGAAAGCGTCACAGGTGTTTGTCAGGAATGAGTTAACGCCGCTGCAGGAGCGAATGAAAGAGATGAATGATTGGTTAGGAGAAGAGGTAATCTCGTTTCAGAAATATTCGCTGGAAATTGCTGCGAAAAAGTAAGTGACACTATGTCTACCTATCCTGGCACTATATCAGTGCTGAACGTAATCTTACCTGCGCGCTTAATTTTTATCAAAATGTGACGCTACAATCAGAACAGTACGATAATCAATGAGGCGCGTACTTTTGCAAAAAAGAATGGGCCTATTCCAGAGTTAGTTAAGCACAGGCCATAAAAATAACTATATTAGCCAAATAATGAATCATTATCTGGCTAACATTGCAATGTGTACTATATTTTTTTGTAATTTAAATAAATTTTTGTTCTATTACTCTTTTATAGTCCTTAACTGAATCATCAACTTTTTCCCTTTATCTGTCAAAATCCAGAAATCTGACATCCCTCCTTTTGTGTTTTTAAGATGTTCGACCTTTACCAGACCATAGGCTTGAAATTGGACGCTTATAGTAAAAAAATCTTGTTCATCTAAGACCATTGTCCGTCCCTTGCTGCCGGTTTTAGCAATAGCACATTTTATTATAGAATCCTCAACTCCTGAAACATGTGTAAAGCTAGTGAGCATAGGAGAAATATGATGGAATATATCTTTCCAGGTTAAAACTGCTTTCCATGTAACTCTTTCACTTTGCGAATATCTTGTGGAAACATACCCAGAATAAGAAACGGTAAATTCAGATTCAATGCTAGCTAAATCAGGGATGGATTGGTAATTATAACTTTTTGACTTTATTTCATTTTCCAGTGAATTATTTTTTATTATTAAATCACTATTTTCCTTTCTTAGGTTATTAATTTCAATCAATGAATTTTCATTACTAACCCTATCGGCCCTTACCCAACCGATAGCAGGATGCATGGTTCTGGCATTCATAATGCCTAATGCTACCTTACCCGGCAACTCATTTGCGCTTGTCCAAAAATCCACCAACCTTTTAGTCTTAACTTTGTCTCTAAAAGCCTGTAATTTCTCCCTTAGGGATGGTTCTTGTTCAGAATTTTGGAAAGTAAGCGTTTCTGGGCTTCCGTGGATCAAGGCTACAACTTTGATATTTTTTGAGACGGCATAATCATATTCTTTTTCAGTAAAGCTAAGCCCATCGTCATCTAAACTTCCATATCTTCCACCAATAATAAGAAGATAATAGTCACTATAATCTATAATACGCTTAATAAAATTCCATTGCTCTTCATCAGCAGCTGGAAAATGCTCCATTCCAGCCGGAATACAATCCATTTTCATAAGAGTAAGCATTATTGAATGGCGCTCATCCACAAGGTCAGTGTAAGTAGAGCTAACGAAAACTTGATATCTTTTATCCATAGTCTTTTCCAAAATTGCAACAGGAGTAAGACTATATGATAGATAAACCTGTATAAAATGTGAACCAAACTAATTTTTTTATAATCCTGTTATTGATAGTGTAAAGCTATCATTTTTAGTAAAGATCCTAAGGGAACGCATCTTTGCTCGTTTTCCATTTTTACCAGATGCTATCAAACGTATCCAAACACGTTTATTATCGTACCTCTCGCTCCGCTTGTAGCTTCGGCCATCACCATTTTTTCAACCCCGTACTTGGCACAATCGGCCGCGTACATGTTTACCTCTTCCGCGCGCAATGCTATCCCCGCCACGCCTGCCCGCTTTGTGCAGCGATTATCATGCAGTTGCATCCAGCCACAGAAACCACGCCAGAACAGGTCGGGAACATCAAAAATGAGGGTGCGGAATGCATGCAGAATGATGCACTCAATGCATGCATAGCTTTGATGAAGCGGATTATCGGTAATGCCAGGCTTCACTTACTCTCTGAGCGTGATCCTGATCGATAGATTTTGCTTACAGCGGAGACAGTGAGTAAAGCCAAAACGACGGAAAAAAGGCCCAGAAAAATTACTAGCGAGAGTAAAGGGTTCATCACTCCCCCTAAGCTCGTAAAATCACTCATCCTCGCGAGCTGTTCAGGCGTCAATATCCGAAGAATGATCTCCGGTATAATTAGAAAAAAAATAATAACAACAGGAACATAAATCAGTGTTTTTTTTGCTTTTCTCATCTTCTTTCTTGCCCTTGTTGGCCAACATGATCAAAAATTGGGTAAATGATACAACAAGGACCTAAGGTATGTCACAACCCTATTTGCAATTGAAGATGCAGGCCAATAAGCAATTAGCAATTGCATTAACAAATTCACTTAATGACATCCATGCAGATCATATATCTACTATTGAAAAAGTAAAGTTGGGTGGGCAGCGGCTTATCAATTATGGTTCATGCCTTGTCCCGAATGAATATTATCGTAGTTCATGCCGCGATACGTGGAGAGAGGACAGACGGTTAGTGCTTTCTTTAGGTGAGATATATAGAAGAAATGATGTGGCTCTGGATATGGTTGAAATTTACTTCCGTAAAACTTTAACGAGGCTTGGCAATGAAAAAAGTAATAATCTTGTGTCTCATATCCAAAAATTGTTAGGCAAAGCGGCAGAGCATGCATCTGCTAAAGCCAGTAAGCTGGCTCTATCCTTCACAATTGCCAACTTAGTGCTTGGCAGCGCCGACTTCAAAAAAAACCATATCAAACTTGTTAATTCTTTCTCAACATGGTTTGTGAACGCAACAACACTTTATGCCAAAGCACAAGTAGCCGCATCAGCCGCAAACAGGCTTAAATTCCAGGATTCTTCATATTATCAGGCTCTATGCAAAGAAAACCTTGAAATGCTTTACTTTCTTATTGAACCCCAAATGTCTGAAATAATTTACCAGGTGAATTCTGGAGATAATAACGAAGAAAAAATCGCAGATGCTTTATATGAGATTTTACGTAAATGAAGCGTGCAATTTTATGGTTAATCCAGTCATTTTTCTATTTGATACCTGCCGCAGTCATTGTGGCAGGCGTGTATTTCTTTATACGGTTTATCCCGAGCTATGCAGCAATTCTTAGCTTATCATGGATAATCGTTGTTTCTTTCATATATATTAAATATAACAAATGGTATTAATAACATTCTGGCACCAGTAAGGCTTAATTTTCAAACGAGACAGTCGAAAAAGCGACCGAAAATTGATTGACAGATAACGTGTGATTAGCCGCGATTTCGGCGATTAAATTCAGCGCGATCTCTCTGTCCCGCTCTTTACAAACACCTTCCGTAGTCAGGCGCGCTATCAGCTCTACTCGCTCAATCATCACCCGTTCTTGTAAATCGTCTGCCATTTTTACCCTCCCAACCCCAAAACACTGTACATAAACACAGTATAGTTTTTCTGACAAATTGTGAAAGGCTTTTTTACCTTACAATGGGATTAATCTTACAAAACCTTTTCTGTAAAAATCATAGGCACCAACAGGTTATAGTGGAAGCGGCTCCCAATTTAGGCGGTCCGCCTAAAGCTATACGAGTGCCAATGCCACTCATTAGCTGGAAAATTTGCCATATTCCGTGCAGCAAAACCTACTGCCGTCGATGGTCATCCTCCTGTAATCGTCCGCTCCGGTAAAAAAGCCGCTTTTTTGAACCCTCATCCAGGCTACAGCCACTTACCAGTAGCCTGATTTCCTCCGTACTACCCTCAAAACCCCTGGCTTTCAGTTCCAGCTCTAACCGCCGGCGCTGCGGCCCCGTACAGTTATTGACAGAACTCCAAGGGGCGGCAGAGCCGCCATGAAAATCAGCCTCCGCTGGCGCATCGGCCAGTTTGGCGACCTTTTCCCACTTAACCAGGCGCGTGAGAACTTCAGAACCAGCAATGAAAGGCGAATAGATACCGTTAACGCGCTGGACGTCTTCAGCGTATTCATTCCCCATTTCGGTGATTTCATAGCAAAGGCGGATCACCAGGTCATCACGCGCAACCAGCGGGCCGCCCTGCGCCATGGTGTAAGAGGCCCAGCAGCTTGCGACAGAGGCTGACGCAAGCACGGCATCCATTTTACTGTCCGGCAGGCTGGCATCTTTCAGGCGACGCAGTTCACGCCATACAGTGACAGGCGCACCGCCAATCTGCTGAAACTGACGAATAGACCAGCGCGACGCCCAGGCAGAAACGGCTTTCGCCATGTCGCGCATGTTCGCACCGGTTTCATCGTCTTTTTCGCCGTCCATCGCGTAACCGTCAATGTTCTTGGAAATGTACTTAGCGATGTAACCCGTCGCGCTGCCCTTAGTCGGGTCGATGGCTTCGGCATGAAAGCGCGCCTTGCGTGCTTCCGGCGTGTTCATCTCGTGCGCATCTTCAGCACGCGCATAGCGGGCCATAATGTCGTACACGCGTTGTTTGTGCTCAGGCTCCATAAACAGCAGTATGTGCCAGTGCGGCGTACCGTCGTGATGCGGTTCGACCACACGGAAACCAAACAGGTGAATGCCTTCGCGGGAAAGCGCGGCGCGGATTTTTGACCAGACTTTGCAGAGATAACGCTGCGTATCTTTCGGGCTTGAGCCGTTCCACTGAGAGATAAAACCGCCCTGGCTGTAAACTGCATGGTATTTAGAAGGGGCGGTCAGCGTATAGAACTCGCCAACGCAGCCGGTTTCGTTGGCAACGTCTTCAAAACCACGCATACGCGTCATTAACTCGCGACGGCGTATCGCCGGGTTAGCCACGCTGCGATTAACCATTTCATCCAGCGCAATGCGATCCCCTGCCTCATTAATCAAATCGAAGCGCTTAAAGAAATCCCGGTTGCGTTTCTTCTGCTCCACCCATTCGGCCAGCGTGCTGCGTGACACGTAAGGCGAGGCAGATTTCTGCACCTGCCCTACTGCTATCGCCATGTGCTCACGCTGCAAGTCACGCATCTTTTTGAGGCGACCACGCCACCATTCCGGCGCCATCATACGCAGCAGGCCGGACTGAGCTTTACGCAGGGTAAGCACGCCGTTACCCGCCTGGAAGTCAGACCAGTAAGGCGGAACAGTACCGGTAAGCGCCGTCAGTTCAGCAATATAACGGTAAGCGGTCAGGGTAATGGCTTCTTCGTCAGCGTCATCGGGCAGGGTTACAGCCGTGGTAAAGTCAGCCACGCTTTGGGTCATGAACGTGCCGACTTTATAAGCCAGATCGCGGATGTCCTGACGTGCCAGCATGGGCAGGCGTTGTAGCTGCTTAATAAACGGCAGCTCAAAGGTGGCAGATTCAGAAAGCTTGTAACGGTTTTGAACCAGTTGCAGGCGTGGCAATACATTCTTGCCGATAGTCTGGCGTAAAAATGTATTGGCCCGGCGGCGACCCTGTTTTTCATTTCCCAGCAATTTGGCGTAACGCTCACCAAAATAACCGGCCAGAAAATCCGGCATGTCGTGCAGGTACTGGCTTCGCCAGTTATGGTCTGCGGCATCCTTATGCCACAGTTTCAGCTCGGTCAGGGTGATGTCTTTCGGTGCGCCAGGTGCAAAAAATTCACGCCGCATGTGGTTAACGGCGTGATATTCACCCTGTACCGGATTCAGCACGGTATCAGTCATGTATTGCTTTCAGCTCTGCAAGCGCCAGTTCCGTCAGCTCTGCCAGCCTGCGGGTTTCTGCGACATAGCTGCTGATGGTTTTCATGCCCCTGCGCAGCACTTCCTGCCCAATAGCGTCAGAGACCAAATCACGGGTAAGCATCACCGGATCGGAATACAGGGCCATAACGGCAAAAACCTGTTTGCGGACACCATCCATTTCACGCCATGTCAATTTTTCCAGGGCAAGAAGCCGGGGCTTGCCCGGCTGTTTTTGCTGATGCACTGAAACGGCATAACGACCATCAATAACCGGCTTCAGGCTCATAGCGCGCCGCCTTTGTGATACTGCGCTAAATGCTCGGTCATTTCCTGACAGGCTACACAGCGGGTAACGCCCTGAACGGCGCGGCGGCGTGCTTCGGGGATCGGCGCGTCACAGTCTTCACAGAAAGAGGCACTGACCGTAACCAGACGGTGAGTAACCTGAGCAATGTTGCGCGCAAGCATTTCTTCGGTGCGCTGCTGTACCAGGTCCATAGAATCGGCCATTAGTGCAGCTCCCTTGATTCGTTGTCATAACGCTCGGCTTCGCGGCGGATCAGCTCGGCGGCTTCAACGCCGTTTAAGCCTTGCTGATGAATATGTACGGCCAGCTCAATCAGTCGGTCAGATACTGCCAGCGCACGGTCTTTGCGTTCTTCACTACGGGCCTTATTCAGCAAGGCGGTCATTGCCTCCACATCGCTGTCAAAATTGTGGGTTTCAATATTTCTCATTTCTCTTTTTCCTGAATTCGGGCAAAGCAATGCCCGACGGGTTGACGTCATTTACTGAAAAGACTTATTTAATTGGGCAGAGTTAATCGTTTAGGAAATAAACTCACGACTGCACGAAAATGATTCATGGCACGAATAAGCGCATTTCTTTCATCAGTGGTCAGCTCACTAAAACTAAGCTCATGGCGGTCTGTCTTAATGTTCGCCAGATAAAAAATTGCGCTTAATGCCCGTTTGTTTTCCTGATAATTGCTGTCCCTTACATCACGCATATCATCCATAAAGCGGGAAATATCTTTTTCGCTGTTGTCGCCCCACAATCTGGAACGCACTTCAGCTATATGATTCAGCCCGGCAGCTCTTGCCCCCATAGTCATTGCAACCAGTGCGGAGTCAGCTTCGATAGCCATGCTTTACCTCTCTTACTCTCTCGCTCGCTAAGAGCAGATTTCTTTTCACTTAGTACCGGATGCCAGCGCTTACCGCCTTCACCCATGATCCAGCCGTGACCGTATGAGGCCGACGGGCTTTGACGCTTCAGCAGGGAAGCCATTGAGATTGTCGTCATGTTTTCAGCTCAACCCGATTGAGGCGCTGAGGCCGCTGATTGCATCAACGGTATTAGCTAAAGCAGGGTTTGAATGTACACGGGCGTGAACGCTCAGGCCGATCAACGACAGACAGCGGATGCCCGCGTTAATATTTTCCATGAACGCGCTTTTGCCAGATGCAGTCATTTTTTGTCCTGACACAGCGGCAGCGGCCACCTTCCCTATTTCCGACGTTGCCTGCAAAACGTAATGCGTCATGCGCTCGGCCCTGGCTTCATTGACCGGAACCGCTGGCATACATTTCATCTGCGCCAGTAAGCCGTCTATCAACGTAGCGTCTTCAGTGACATCGGTAATTGTGGCTATTTCCATTGCGGTCAGTTGATGCGCCTGATCCGGGTTCAGCTTGTTGCGCAAAGTCTGGTGATTCATCCCCAGCTTGTCGGCCAGCTCGCGAATGTTATGGCGGCTGGCAAAGGTCTGGCAGGCATTATCAAAGTGCGGTTGTATGGAAACCTGATAATCAAACATGATTCGCTTCATCCTAGCTGATACGATTTTTTACGCCTGGAGTGAGATATTGCACTCACTTAATGCCTGTATAGTCAGTGCAGCCATATTTACTTCTACCAGGCTTTTTTTATGCTTTCCTTTCGGCTTGATTGGCAATTTTCCATACTCAATCATGTTCTTAGCCGTTTCTTTGTGGGTCCCAGTTCGACGGCAGTACTCATCTAACGGCAAATAGGGTTCAGGTATCACAATTGTAATGTTGGGGCGCATGGGGCAAACTCCGGTGGTTAATCCGATAGGTCAATATCGGGCAATAAGTGTCAATACTTCCTTAAACCTACAAAGCGAAGTTTAAACTCACTTCGTGAAAACTTGCAAGGTCAAACTTTCGTGAACCTACAAATTAACTTCACTCAGGGCGGTGGTGCGGTACTGGATCGGATTATTGAAGCGTACGGTTTTAGTACAAAGCTCGCTTTAGCCGACCACCTGGGGATCGCAAGTAGTAGTCTCGCCAATCGTTACAAGCGCGACTTTTTTCCTGCTGATGTTGTAGTGAGATGTATGGCGGAGACTGGCGCGACGCTGGAGTGGCTGGTTACAGGTCAGGGACTTAAGCACAGCGACGGCGAGTTAGATGTAATGAGTTTTCCGCGCTATAAAATCGTTGATGGCCAGCTCCTTGATGACGGCATCTTCATGCTCGATAAAAATGCGTTCCTGCCTGGTAAAACCTTGCCAAATAATCCCATTTGCGTTGTAGAAGGCTCAACGCAGTACATTATCGATAAAGATTTTGGAGAAATTTACGATAACAATTGGTTGATTGAGATTGAAGGCAAAACTAGCGTAAGAGTGCTTACACGCATTCCCATTAAAAAAGTACGCGTGTCCGGTGTTGGTGCAGGGGCATCTTTCGATTGTTCTCTTGATGATATCAATATAATCGGGCGCGTCGCTTTAACTATAAACTAGCTAAAGGATTGATTATGTTAGACTACACAAAGGCAACTGAAACACAATTAAAACAAGAGTTTAAAAGACTCGCACAGGTTGTAGGCGATAATGGTTTTGGGACGAAAAAAGAGTTTTTTCACTTACCCAAAATACTGAACGCATCTGAGCAACCTTTAGCTATTGCCAGTGGTGCAATGGATGGGAATACCTGGTTAATTACTCTGACTAATCAACGCATCATTTTCCTTGATAAAGGGATGATATTTGGCGTTAAGCAGATTGATGTTAACCTCAAAAACGTTGTCAGCGTCGGAGGTAAAACTGGCGTATTACTCGGTGAAATTTCTATCAGCACAAGCGGACAGAATTACACCATTAAGAACGTGCAGAAAGGTACCGTAGTCCCCTTCACTAACCTTATTAACGCCACCAGAAACGCCCTTGACGAGAAACCGCGCTCTGCGGAAAGCAGCGTTCCAACCGATGTTGTGTCTCAACTTGAAAGGCTTGCTTCACTTAAAGAGAAAGGCATTCTGAGCGATGAAGAGTTCCAACAACAAAAACAACGGATACTGAATAACTAATTATGCCAGTAAGGAAACTTCCTGACGGTCAATGGATTGCTGATTTTTATACTGTTGACCGTAGTAGCGGCAAAGAAGGTAAGCGCGTCCGCAAAAAGTTCTCAACCAAAGGCGAAGCTTTAGCGTTTGAGAACTATACGCTTGAAAAAATCGAAGCGGCTCCGTGGTTGGGCGAAGCAAAAGAAACGCGTCGGCTAACTGACCTGGTAGAGCTTTGGTTTAGCCGCCATGGCATTACGCTTAAAGATGGCGAGAAGCGTAGAAGTACTATGACCTGGGCATGTGAATGCATGGGTTCTCCCCTTGCAGCAGAGTTTAATGCTCAGCTCTTCACTTCTTATCGCGCTAAGCGCCTTGAAGGCCATTTTGCCCGCACGAAACGGATTAGTAAGGTAGCTCCTCGCACTCTCAATCTGGAATTGGCTTATTTTCTCGCCGTTTTTAATGAACTGAAAAGACTGGGCGAATGGACGTTGCCGAACCCCCTCGAAAACGTCCGCCATTTCCGCGTTGATGAGAGCGAAATGGCTTACCTGACCGCAGAACAAATAGACCTGCTCTTAGAGGCATGCAAAGCAAGTACAGCGAAAGACCTGCTGATGATCGTTAAGCTTTGCCTGGCGACCGGTGCACGATGGAGCGAGGCGGAAGGTCTCAAGCGTTCACAGGTTTCAGGGCAGCGTATTACCTTCGTGAAAACCAAAGGGAAGAAGAACCGCACAATTCCCATTTCATTAGCTCTTGCTGATGAACTGCCTAAAAAGAACGGTGCGCTCTTCACGCCTTGCTATTACGCTTTCCGTTCCGCTCTAAAGCGAGCTGGTATGGATTTGCCCGACGGTCAAATGACGCATGTTTTGAGGCATACTTTTGCCAGTCACTTTATGATGAATGGCGGGAACATCTTGGTTCTACAAAGGATACTGGGTCACACCGATATCAAAATGACAATGCGTTATGCGCACTTTGCACCTGACCATTTTGAGGATGCGGTTAAACTCAACCCGTTGGAAATGTGTCGCAAAAGTGTCGCTGAAGAATAGGAATACTGACCTATATTGCCCTATATTGACTTTATAACTTACTGATATATATGTAAGTTACTGTTTTTTAGGGGTGCTGAATGGTTCTCATAATCGCTTGGTCGCTGGTTCAAGTCCAGCAGGGGCCACCAGATTTAATGATGAAAATCATGCAGTTAAGCCACCCTTTATGGGTGGCTTTTTTGTTTGTGTTTTTTGAGTGGCGATGAAATGGCGATGTATTTTTCATTCCTCTGAAATTAGCGACAAAAAATCCCGCTTTCACGAGCCCTTCATCAGAGCAATCATGCTTTGTCTGTCATTGTACTAAAAAATCGACACCTTTCCGTCTGGCCGGGCAAACGCTCTCCCCGACACGCCTGTCCGTTTTGTAAATCAATTTTTCATACAGCCATATCGAGCCATTAAAACGGTGCTAATACAGGTCGGCAATATCAAAAATGAGAGGAAGTAATGCATGTATAATAATGCACTCAATGCATGCATAACTTTGATGAAGGTGATTATCGGTAATGCATGCTTCACTTGCTCTCAGGGCGTGACCATGATCGATAGATTTTGCTCACAGCGGAGACAGTGAGAAAAGCCAAGACGACGGAAAAAAGGCCCAGGAAAATTATTAGCGAGAGTAAGGGGTTCATCGCTCCCCCTAAGCTCGTAAAATCACTCATCCTCGCGAGCTGCTCAGGCGTTAATACACGAAGAATGACCTCCGGTATAATTAAAAATAAAATAATAACAGTCGAGACATAAATCAGCAATTTTTTTGTTTTTCCCATCTTCTTTCTTGCTCTTGTTGGTGAATATGATCAAAAATTGGGCGAATAACACAACAAGGATCTAAGGTAGATCACAAACCTATTTGCAATTGAAGATGCAGGCCAATAAGAAATTAGCTATTGCATTAACAAACTCTCTAAATGACCTCAATGATGATTATATGTCTACTATCGAAAAGATAAAGCTGGGTGAGCTGCGTATTATTAATTATGGATCTTGCCTTGTTCCAAATTAATATTATCGTAGTTCATGCCGCGATACATTCAGAGAAGATAAACGGTTAGTCTTTTCTTTAAGTGAGATATATAGAAGAAACAATATAGCTCTGGATATGGTTGAAATTTACTTCCGCAAAACATTAGCAAGACCTGGAGATGAAAAAAGCTATAAACTTGCATCTCATATCCAAAATTTGTTAGGTAAAGCAGCAGAGCATGCATCAACCAAAGCCAGCAAATTGGTTCTGTCCTTCACAATTGCTAACCTGGTACTTAATAGTGCCGAATTCAAAGAAAATCATATAAGAATTGTTAATTCTTTTTCAACGTGGTTTGTGAATGCCGCGACACTTTATGCAAAAGCGCAAGTAGCTGCATCAGCCGCAAACAGGCTAAAGTTCCAGAACCCTTCATATTATCAAGCGCTATGTAAAGAAAACATTGAAATGCTTTATTTTCTTATTGAATCCCAAACATCTGAAATAATCTATTAGGTAAACTCTGAAGATAACAATGAAGAAAAAATTGCAGATGCGCTGTATGAGATTTTACGCAAATGAAGCGCGCATTATTATGGCTACTTCAGTAATTTTTTATTTGGTACCTGCCGCAATCATTGTGGCAGGCGTGTATGTTTTTATACGTTTCATCCCTAGCTATGCCGCACCTCTTATTTTATTATGGGTAATTATCGTTTCTTTGGTATATGTCAGGTATAATAAATGGTATTAATAATACCCAGCCCCCTAAAAGTTAGCTTGTAAGGGCAGTTATTAAAATTATTATAAGATGCTGTATTATGCGCTCATAGAAAATATCATCATGTTTAATAAGGCGTATAACACCATTCCTGAAAAGTAGATCCTCAGCCTTTTGATGCTGGCAAACATCGTTATATTCATCGGTGAAACAAGATGTGTAATACAGCAGACGGGTAGCTCCTTTTTTCAACTCTCAGCTTGATTAGCAACCGGCTGCCCGACCGCAGAAACAGCCTAGTAAAGCTGAGCACTGCCACCATGAAAACGCCGCCCCGGAAAGATGAATAATTTTGTTGTGGGGAACAGCCCTGTAAAAAACTCACACCCCGAAAGACTCCACTAATCGCTGGCCCTACTCCACCATTACAAGCATCTCAAATGCGGGTTTCCCCGCTGCTAAAGCGCCTCAGAAACCTTCTCATAACGTCGGAACAAAAATTTGTTAGCGCACCTTCTGCAAGAACTTTCGACTGTAAAGAAACGTAGTTAAATGTAAATAAACCAATTTTTAGATAAACGTTATTTATGCATTTGCCGCACGTTAATCATATGTTAAATATATATCCACCTTCAAATCAGCATTTTATCTTAGTTGAATCAGAGCTATTTCTATTGAAAGGTTGGCAGTTCAAATAATGAAGAATGGGCTAATTTTAACAAAAGCGGGCAGGATACGTGATGCACTGCCGATGAGTACCGTGGAATTTACCACCGGGTTAAAAAGAGAGTGTTTTGTATTATGGTCTTTGCCGCAATTCAGGGCAGACGAGCTTACCAAAACGCCTCTTTTTTCATCAGATGCAGATCTTGTTGAAAGTAAAAATTCAGATTTACACGGGGCTTTATTATCGGCGCATTTCGAGGCTGGCCTGTGGCCCGTAGTCTATCAGGGTGAGAATAACGGCCATTTAATCCGCCACGTCTGTCCGATGATGAAAGCAGAAGATAAAATCAGTTCTCAGGGAGGAAAGTATGATTTTTATCCGCACGTCGATAATCCCGATCTGCCGATTACCGGAGAAACGCCGTTTTCAACCTTAGGTAATTGTCCCGATACGCTGACGCTTCTTTGTTTACGAAAAGAAGATAATGTCAGGACCAGTTTACTGAAGCTGGATTCAGTCATCGCCCTTCTGTCTGAAGAAACAAAATTTATTCTGACGCAGCCGTTTTTTAAAGTCGACAGGCCGGCAAGCTTTGAAGGAAATGCTTCTGTAGAAGGCGTCCCTGTTCTTGTAGCAGAGAGCGGCGTATGGTACTCGCGCTTCGACTGGCACAATACCAGCGGCATGAATCCTGAAGCAGAAAACGCGCTGAAAATTATGCGTGAACTCACTCTGGACCGAAGCCTGTGGTTTGATGCGCCGCTCAATCCCGGCGATGCCATTACTTTTTTAAACCAGAGAACCATGCATACCCGAAATGCATTTCAGCCACGTTTTGACGGCACGGACAGATGGCTGCTGCGGGTCTTTGGTTTACTCAATCGTCCGCTTAACAGTCAGCTGCTTGACGCTGCAAACTGCCTTCATCACTTACGCACTATTTAACGGAAAGAAGTATGCCTGAATTATTTAATTCCTCATTTTTTATTGAGGGAAGCCTCATTGCCCACTATTTTTTTATTGGCTTAATTCTGCTGGTCGCAGCCTCTTTTGTCGCTGGTTATATTGATGCCATTGCCGGTGGAGCGGGTCTGATTCTTATTCCTGCCTTTATTTTAACCGGGCTTCCTCCGCAGCTCGCGCTCGGTCAGGAAAAATTAGTCAGTACCATAGGCACCATTGCAGCAATAAAAAACTTTATTAAAAACAAGTCAGTAATATGGAGTGTCGTACCAGCCGGTCTGATATCTGCGCTCGTTGGCGCCTATGTCGGTGCCCGGGTAATACTTTTATTACCTGCTGAGGCGCTATCTCTGGTTATCGTTGCGTTGCTGCCTGTCGGCTTACTGGCCGCCACCATCAAAGGCAGGGTAAAAACCACGGCGCAATCTGCAGGTAATGCCTCGTTTCTGGCCGTGTTCCTGGTTTGCTTTACCGTGGGTTTTTATGATGGTTTCTTCGGGCCGGGCACGGGGAGCCTGTTTATTATTGCGTTGACGGTAATTAATAAGTTTGGGCTTTTACAGGCCTCTGCTACCAGTAAAATATTCAATTTCTCTTCAAATATCGGCGCGTTTGTGGCTTTCGCCATTGCCGGAAAAATGGCTTATCTTATCGGCATTCCAATGATCGTTGCCAGTCTGCTGGGCAATCATATTGGCAGCCTGCACGCGATACGCACTAACGGTGAAATAATAAGAAAAGTTCTTTTTGTTTCCGTTGGCGTGATGATGATTACTTTACTGGTTAAATATTTTACGGGTTTTTAATGATGAAAAATTGTGCTGAAAATATCACTTACCGTTTGGCAACCCACGATGATATCGCCGGAGTTAAACAGCTGCTGGAGCGGCATCACGTTAAGAATCTGAATAGCGACCAGCGTGAGAACGGCTTTGTTACTACCGATATGACCGAGCAGCAGCTACAGGATTTAAGCGATAGAGAGAACGGCGTGACCATTGCTTACGATGAAAAAGAGAAAAAAGTCGTTGGCCTGTTATTAGGGGCATCATGGTTTTTTTTAAAACCCTGGCCGATGTTCGATTATATGGCGAGCATTCTTAAAGATTATTCGTTCAATGGCGAGGCGCTTTCCGCCGATACTTCCTATCAGTACGGGCCTGTTTGTATTGATGTTGCCTACAGAAGCCAGGGAATTGGCGAGAAATTGCTGGCCCATCAGCGTAAGGTTTTTGCCTCTCGTTATAAGCACACCGTGACTTTTGTTAATGTGCTTAATCCTCGCTCTTACGCTTTCCACCACAGGAATAATTTCGAAGACTTAGGCTTCTTCGAATTCAACAGCAATAAATATTATATGCTGGCCATTAACACCGCAGAGTAAAAAGCTTTTCAACCCGGCCCTGGCGACGTCAGGGCTTTAGTCTGAAAGTGAATTGTCCGTACGGCCACAGAAGCAAAAGAAAGTGACAAATTTATTAATAAACCTTATAAATTGTTTTGTGCCGATGGTTTGGTTTTTAGCATGGGGTATTAAATGAAGTTAAATGAACTTCTTGCGTTCGTAACGGTTGTGGAGACAGGAAATATTACTCAGGCCGCCGAGCGTCTGAATCGCGTGCAGTCGAGCATTTCACACCGAATCAGAAGCCTTGAAGATAATCTGGATGTCACCCTGCTCGACCGGAAAAGCGATGGCTGTTCGCTGACGGCGCAAGGCCAGATACTCTACGACTATGCAGTTAAAATACTGAACCTCGCGGATGACTGTAAAAGCAACATCTTCCACTCCAGAAGCAGCCAGGTGAACATGCGTATTGGCATAATCGAATGCCTGCCCGCGTGGGTGATCAGTTCAATGATCGACTCAGGTTACGATCTGGGCTGGAACATCGATGTGTCGATTGGCAATACTATCAGCCTGCTCAACGCTTTCGATCAGAATGAATATGATGCAGTAATCATTGGTGCCGGTTTCTCTAATGCGCAGCATACGCGGTCGACTTTGCTATCCAGCGAGCTGGTCATCATTACAGAAAAGGATTTTCCGACCATCACGGATATCTCCACGCTGGATGACGAAGTTTTTATGCTTAGCAGCAAAAAGTGTGCAACCTCGACCCGCAACTATACCACTTTGTTCAAAGAAGGCCGTATCACCCCAAGACGAATTGTCGAGTGCGGCTCTTATCCCGTGCTGTTTTCAAGCGTTGCTGCGGGTAAAGGCGTCTCTCTGGTATTGCGCTGTTCAATCAGCAGCGAGGTACAGAACAAAATTAAAATCCATGAGCTCTCCGGCCAGTTTAACGACTTCAGAATCGAGCTCGTTTACCGTGCCGATTGCGCTAACCTGGACAGCACGAAATTCAGAAGCGTGATGACATCCGTTTTTCAGGATCCCCGTCTGCACAATCCCGGTCATTAAGACCTGGCCTTTCCGCCAAAGCGCATACGGACTTCCTGCTGAGCCAGCAGGAAGTCCGTAATCTGCTACATGCTCTCAACCTGAATAACCGAGCTGTTTGTTGATCCCGTTGCCTTAAGTTATGAAGGCTTACGCACAATGACCAGCGCCTTGGTTCGGCACTTTTCCAGAATCAATTTCATCACTGGCACTTCAAAATACTTGTACATAAATGACGCCAGCGAAACGGAGAGCACCAGCGCAACGGCGATCAGCGCGATACCTTCCGGCAGGCTGAATTTTCTTCCCGCCGTAAGGTTTAAAAAATAGAACAGTACTAAAAAGTGAACCATATAGAACGCATAGGATATTTCTCCCAGCCATACCGAGGTCTGATTATTCAGCACGGTCTTTCTGGTTTTCAAATCATCGCCAGCCATAGAGATAATCAACAGGCAAACAGGAATGATGAATACCACGCTCATGCTGAACTGGTAGGGAATATACATTGAGCCGACGTAAGTCGCCGCCAGAATGGCAAGCGAGGCCGTTTTACTCAGCACCAGTGCCCGACCGTTAATCAACAACCTGGCGGCAAACATACCGGCGAGAAACTCAAATATACGCGCCGGGGGAAAAATATATGACACCCAAAAATGCTGCTGCGAAATCGGAAATGCGCCCATCATGTGGTTCGGCTCAACCCAGAGATAAATGCCGGTCTGCACCAGCAGGGAGGCAGCAGTAACGGCGATTAATCCGGGCAGGTCAAATTTTGCCGGTATCGCTTTCATGACCCTGAAGAGGAAAGGAAAGGAGAGGTAAAACATCGCTTCGATGCACAGTGACCAGCTGGGGCGGTTGCCCACAAAGAAATAATGTACATCATCAAACCAGGTATTCAGCAGCAGCAGGTTCACGGACCACAGCTTATATTGATAAAGGCTGGTCGCGCCAATAATAAACGCCATCACCCAGGTGAGGCAGTGGGTAGGATAGATCTTGGCAAAACGACGCAGATAGAAATCGCCAGGCGTATCGTTATTTTTCGCTGACCATACCATGATAAAGCCGCTGAGTATGAAGAAGTAGGAAACGCCGAGCCAGCCCGCTTTCCCTACCATCACCGTAAAGATGTGCTGGATGTTGGCATCAGCAAACGGCGCCAGATCGCTTGGCAACGATGAATGAAATAAAAAAACTAAAAAGGCGGCCCAGAATCTGCTCCCTGTTAATGAGGGAAGTTTAGGCAGCCTGGGAAGTTCTCCTGGGCCCAGCGATTGACCGTCATTAAAATGATTCACCTCGCCGCAAGCGGCATTAACACCTGTTTCTCTATTAAGCGCAGAATTCATTATATTCCCTATAAGGATAGTATTGAGATACCAAAATATATTCTGAAAGATAGCGATATGCAGAAAAAAGCAGCGATGACAAAGCAGCCTGAATAAATACTGCCTTGCCATTCGATAAAACAATTATTTTCAGAGCATGAAGCTCATTACGTTTTTTTATTTTTTAATATTGACGACTCCGTATCCTGAATTGCCCTTTTCAATATGGCCAAAGCCGTATTCTCCGAAATGCATGCCGCCAATAAGAACGCGATCGGAGCTGACCATATCGAGCACGCGAGAACGAGTTTCTGCCGCCATCTGAGCGTCGTAATCAAAGGCGATCGTCACTTCCGGTTTCTGCAATTGAATGTGCGGAAAATGTACAATATCGCCCCAAATCAGCAGGCTCTCCTGACTGCCTTCAATTCTGTAGCCCGTATGGCCCGGCGTGTGGCCTTTCAGCGGCATGGCAAAAATACCGGGCAGTACCTCACCTTTATCGAACGGGCGAAAATTCTGCTGATACTTTTCAAATATGCTGCGCGCCAGCAGGAAATTCCCCTTAACCCGATCGGCGACCGCCGCAAAATTTTTGTCATCCTCCAGATAGCGATATTCCTCATTATTGATCACCAGTTCGGCATTGCTGAAGACCGCTTCACCTTCCGCATTGAGCAGGCCACCGATATGATCGGGATGCGCATGTGTCAGCAGCACCGCGTCGATATTTCCCGGCTCCAGCCCCATTTTTGCCAGGTTAGCCACCAGCCCGCCTCCCCAGCCCTTAATGCCGCCGGCTCCGCTATCGATAAGAATATTTTTGCCCTGGCGGCGCACCAGGAAAGTATTGATATGCACATCGTTAAGCCCGTTTACCCGTGCGCCATTCTGAATGTTTTCGCACTCTGCTGCGTTGACGTTAGCCAGCATGCCAAAGTCAACCTGCAGATAGCCGTCGCTCACCGCAGTAATCGACATATCACCGAGTTCGAGGGTGGGAAATAGTGTACTCATAGCCTGTTCCTTAGTTTTTTACACAGATGTTATTTACGTCATAAGAGAAACAGCGGATCCTCGCAACGACCCCCATTTTCTCCCTAATTAATTCATCAACCTGATGCAAAAATTCTTCCAGTACCGGCGCGGTACGAAATGTTTCCTGCCTTAGCTTTGCTTCAAAGTATACCGGCGTACCAAAACCTATTTCGGCCGTAAGGTAACTAATATGAATATTGTTTTCTTTTGCCTTTAATACCTTCATAGCAATATGAGTTAACGAGGCTGAAAATTCCGCAAAGGCATCGTGGTTAATGCGATGGGCCGCGGATGTATAAAGGGTAATACTGGGCATTTTACCTCGCTCCTGCGAATGGATATTTACGCTGCTTTCAGTGGGATTAATCTCATGCTTTTTATAACGTCAGGATTGACCACCGTACCGAGTTCAGAACATCCACGGCGAAGCCCATCGATCAGTTCCATTCCGCGCGTCACTTTGCCAAAAGCGGTGTAATTTTGATCCATAAAGCGCGAGCGGGCGGATGTGATAAAAAACTGATGGCTGGCACTGTGCGGATGTCTGGATCGGGCCATGCCGAGAGTGCCGCGTTCAAACGGCAGGCTGTTAAATTCTGCCGCCAGTTTCGGTAGCCTTAAATAATCCATGCCAGTCTCTTTTACCGGATCTCCCGTTTGTGCCATAAAGCCTTCAATAACTCGCGCGAACGGCATGCCGTCATAGAATCTGGCCTGCACCAGAGTTTTAATGCGATCCACGTGATTAGGAGCCAGCTCGGGAAACAGGCTTATGGTTACCGTTCCACTGTGCAGCTTCATTTCAATGAGATCATGACGGTTATTTGCCCGGTTAATCATGCCGGGCAATATCAGCGCCCCGGCACACAGGCCCAGGCTACCGCCAATGAACTTCCGACGATTCATAGTGTTACTCCAGTTGCGCGGCCGGATCTTGCCGGGCATAGTTTGCTCAGCCCGAACCTGCCTCAGGATGGCTTATCGGCACCAATAAACGAGAGAATTTCATTCGTAAGGGCATCAGGCTGCTCAAAATTGGGCAGGTGTGCCGCCCCAGGTATGGTGTGCAGCTCTGCGTGCCATTTTTCAGCCAGGCGTCGCGCATAATCTGGCGGCGTGAGCAGATCGTCCGCACCTCTCACCACTACCGCCCTGACGCGTGGAAAAGTCATATTGGTCAGATCGGTATCGGCGATGGCATAAGAACAGCCGGCGAAGGCTTCAACCGTGGTGCGGCGCAGCATCTGCTTCATGCCGTCTGCGTAGGGCGAGTCGATAAACTTCGGCGTGACCCATTTACCCAAAATACCCGTTTCAAGATGTTCAACACCGTGGTGAAAAACATCTTCCGCTCTGGCTCGCCAAAGTGAAGGCGGAGCGGCATTGACCAGCGAGGTATCGACAATCACCAGTCCCTGTACACGCTCAGGTATCTTGAATCCGATCCACTGCGCGATGGTTCCACCAATTGACACTCCCGCAACCGAAAACTCAGTGATGTGCAGATGGTCCAGCGCGGCGATGACATCGTCGGCCAAATCGGCCATGGAGAATGGCAGCGCGTCGATTGCGCTTAAACCGTGGCCTCGAATATCCAGCCGCACCACGCGATAGCGTTCGGTTAAACGCGGCATTTGCAAATCCCACAGGTGCAAATCCGTGCCCAGCGAATGAAGAAGTACCAACGTTTTCGCATTTTCTGGCCCCTGCACGTCTACATGCTGAGTTATTTTAAGCGGCCGAATAAACATTCAATACTCCCCATTTTTATTTTTTCTTTCTCTTCGGTTCCATCGCTTGCACTATTTGAATTTGCAATATTTACTTATGGAATCCGTGAATTTTTTTGAGCTGCAGGACTATGCTGCCGCTCTTATTAATAGGGTAATCCGGCCGTTTGCCCTAATGGATAATTTCGATACCGCTATCGAAATTATTGAGTCGCCCCGAAAATTCGCACCGACGCTGATGTTAAACAGCACCAAACGGATAGCTTCTCCTGCCAGGATAATATAAGTAATCAAAAAATATTCAGCCCGATCTCCCGATTTTTTTCGTAATGCTGCCCATCTCATTAGCCATCTTCCATTTTCAGAATATCGCCAGAATATTCATATTTTCGATGAAGATCTCGATTTTATTCGCTGGCGTTTACCTGACGTGAAAAATAACATCTGGCGAACAAGACCCGGCGATAACTCACAGGTTAATGCTTTATTTTAATTCTCTGCATATAGCCGTAGCGGATCGCCGTTGCTGATTTCCTTTAAATCTGTTTTAGCGTATGGGATAAATTATGGCGCAGGCCGAATTTGATAAAATAATGGTTGAACTGGTTGATTATGCCTATGAGCAGTCAACCTTTGATGATGAGACTTTGCGCCTGGCGCGTTTCTGTCTGCTGGATTCCGTCGGCTGCGCGATTGCCGCCTCCAGCGATGACGACTGCTTAAAACTGATGCGCAGCGCACAGTTCAGTAAGAGCAGCGAGGGTGTTCCGGTGATGGGGACCGCCCTGAAGCTGGGACCGATTGAGGCTGCCTTTCAAATCGGGTCGATGATCCGCTGGCTTGAGTATAACGATACCTGGCTGGCGCAGGAGTGGGGACATCCCTCCGATAACCTGGGCGCAATCCTGGCCGCCGCAGCATGGCATAGCCTGACAGACGGTAGCCAGCAGGAACCCGATATGGCAGCCGTATTAAATACGCTGATTCGCGCCTACGAGATCCATGGCGTGCTCTGCCTGTCTAACTGCTTTAACGCGCTGGGCATCGATCATGTTGTGCTGGTCAAGCTGGCCTCGGCGATCGCCTCAGCTCAGCTGCTTGGCCTGTCAAAAGCGCAGGCGCTAAGCGCCCTTTCCAACGCCATTATCGATGGCCATTCTCTCAGAACCTACCGGCATGCGCCCAATGCAGGCACGCGTAAATCCTGGGCGGCGGGTGACGCGACAGCACGCGGGCTTCAGCTGGCGCTGTTCGCTCAGACCGGCGAAATGGGCTATCCCTCCGCGCTTACCGCCAGCCGTTGGGGATTTGATGATGCGGTTTTACGCGGAAAGCCCTTTAATTTGTCACGCGGCCTCTCCGACTTTGTTATCAAAAATATCCTGTTCAAGGTTCCCAATCCTGCGGAATACCATGCGCAGACCGCAGTGGAGGCGGCGATTAACCTGCGCGAGCGGATAGTCGCCGCCGGATTCTCGCCCGAAAGCATTGAATATGTCCGCGTGGAAACGACGCGACCGGCCATGCAGATTATTGATAAGTCAGGGCCGCTTAAAAACGCCGCCGATCGCGATCACTGCCTTCAGTACATGATTGCGGTTGGGCTGCAGACCGGAAATCTCACCGTACAGGATTTTCACGAACCGCTCGCCGCCGATCCGCAGCTGGATGCACTACGCATGAAAATTACCTGCACCGAGCGGCCTGCTTTTACCGAGAGCTACTACGACCCGGAAAAACGCGCCATTCCCAATGCGCTTTACCTGAAGTGTCGCGGCATGACGGAAGAGATCGCTGAAACCATCCACTATCCGCGCGGCCATGTACGTCGTCGTGGAGAGTGTTTCGATGCGCTGCTGGCCAAATTCCATCTGAATCTTTCAGACAGCCCGCTGCGCAACCGTGCGTCGGTTCTGGCCGACACCCTGATTTCTGAATCAAAGCTGGATGCGATGCCCGTTACCGACTTCCTGAAGATGTTCTCATGGCTATAGATCCCATAAAAACAACATCCGTTAATTTATTTCGAGGTGATGAAGTGAAAAAAGCAATACTGGTTGGCTGCGGCGCGGAGATCGGCGCAAACCTGCTGATTCAAAACGATCCGGCAAAAGATGGCTTCGCTATTCAAACCGTGGTGACCAATCCGCCGTCTTTAGATAAGCATTATCCGGACCTGCGCCCGATTGACGGCATCATTGCCCGCCTGGCGATGGCGCAACCCGGCATGCAATCGCGTATTGAGATTATTAGCGACAATACGCTCAACATCGAAGGTCGCGAAGTTCACTTCTTCTTTGGCAATTTAGCCGAAGAGCTTCCGCCGCAAAGCGGCCGCTTCGACATCGGTTTTATCGCCACCAGCAAGCTGGATATGGACAGAAACAGCCCGGTTGCCCGTAATATGCTGGAGCTCGCCGACGTGGTGCTGGGCGTTGCAGAGGCAAACGAGCTGCCGAGCATTTATGGCTGCCTGGAAGATCTGACCAGCGATGAGATCGGCACCATTCAGCGCCGGGTGGTTGATTCCGGGATGTACTGCCTCGGCTCCTGCCAGACGAACGGCATGCATGCCTCGCTACGTGTCGTGACCGAGGCGCTGAAAGCCGTTCATTGCAATGCCTCGCATATTATTTCGGTAGAAACCGATATTGTGCATCCCGATACGCCTAACGGCGTGCTCGGCACGCGATCTTTTGAAGGGCGCATGCAGGACGCACGCGACAATCTGCGTCCCAGCTTCTCGCAAATCGCCATGAGTCAGGAGAAAGTTATGCCCTGGGCGCCGCTGGTGAATACCGTTTCACTACGCGCGCCCGTCCACGCGCCTGGCTATCAGATTAACCGTTTTATCGTCCGGGACAGCGGCGCGTTAAGTCTCGATCTTATCAAGACGGCGATCGAGCGCGTGAGTGAAACGCATCCGCACGTCGTCAGAGCATCCCAGACGCCTTTGGGCAGCCGTGCCTATGCCTGGGAGCGCCGCTGCTCCACCATCCTTTCCGACAAGAATCACCTACTTATCCTGCGTCCGGCCTGGCTGGCAGAGCAGAATTTAAGTGAGATTATCGTTCAGTCATTTGTAAACAATACGGTTGGCTATAGCGCAGTCGTTCGCTCCGTCGCGCGCAGCGTCGCGCTTGGCCTGCCCGTCGCCACTTTCCAGGGGATTGAAAAATGACACGCTCCCACACGGTCGATCTGTTGAGTTCAGGCCTTGTCGTTAAGACGGCCAGCTCCGCCACGTTTAACGGCAAACTAAAAGCTGAAGTCGATCAGATACGCGCGCTGCACGATATTTACCCGGATTTGATGGTTCCGGTATTGCACGACGGGCTGGCCGCCGGACGGCAGTTCTATATTCTGGAAAAGATCGACGCCCTTCCGCTGTCGAAAATCGTGTTTGACGACGGGCGCCCGCTGGCTGAACGCAGAACAATTGTTATCAACGCGCTGGAAAACGTTCAGCGAGCCATCGGCATGGAGCTGGATAATCAGCTGGCGACGTTCGACGATATGCCGGCCAGGCTACGGGAAGAGTGGGAAGGCGCGCGTTTCGCCCATGACCTGTTCGATAAGCCGATTCTGCTTAACGGGGCGAGGTGCAACCGAACCGCCCGCGAGATCGTCGAAAAGTCGCTGGAGCTGGCGCGAACGGAAAAATTCAGATCGGTGGAAAAAGCCCACTTCAATTTTCACTTTGGCAACGTGCTTTACAACGAGGAACAGGCGCAGACCCGCTTTATCGATCCCGATTTTTCAGTGCGGGGACTCGATCCGCTTTTCGGTTTCTCCCGATTTGCCTTTTCTTTTTGGCACGAACTTGCCGCCGAAGTGAAGGATGCGGTGAAAGTGGTGCCGATGGCTGACGCGTTGATGTTCGTGCTGGCGAAGCCCGACTACGGCAACATTCTCGGTGCCATCCCGGAGCTGGGAGGCATTGCCGGGCTGCTGCCGCTGATGGGCGAAAGCATGCGGAATCGGTTCTACGTGCTCACCACCTACTGCTTCCTGAGAAGTATCCGCATCAACGGCAGTAAAACGCTCTGGAAAGCCCCACGCTCCCCTATGGTAGCCAGCCCGGAAGAAGTGCTGATGCTGGGCCTGGTGGCTTACCTCGAAGGGGCGAATGTTGAAACTGAAAGTCTCTGTGCATAATTTTCACCCACTACAGGATGTTAAGGCATGTCGTTGGTAAGCAGCAGTACCCTGGAACAGGGATTTGAGGCCCCGAGACGCTATCTGGCGGCAGCGGCTATTTTAATCGGTGTGATCATGGCGGCGCTCGACAGCTCCATCGTTAATATCTCGCTGCCCTCAATCGCCGCAGCCTTACAGGTGGATTCAGCCTCTGTTATCTGGGTTACCAACGGCTATCAGGTTGCCAGCGCGGCGGCGATGTTGATTTGCGCCTCGCTGGGTTCGAGGATTGGGGAGCGGCGCTTCTACACGGCGGGAATGATTCTGTTTACGCTGGCGTCGCTGGGCTGCAGCCTCTCCCCAACCTTTGGCGTTCTGGTGGCGATGCGGGTGCTCCAGGGAATCAGCTACGCCGTTATGATTAGCGTCGGGCTGGGACTTTATCGGGTTATCTTTCCGCCGCACATGCTGGGCACCATACTGGGGCTGAACGCGCTGGCGTTTGCGGTGGGAACGGCGATTGGCCCTGCGCTGGGCGGGCTGATCATCTCTTATCTCTCGTGGCCCTGGCTGTTCTATATCAATCTTCCGCTGGGGGCGCTTGCCATCGTGTTTTCGTTTGTCTCTCTGGGCGTGGATGCGGAGAAGGAAAAAGGCTTCGACTGGGGAGGCGCGATAACGTCGGCCGCTGCATTAGGCCTGATGGTTGTCGCAGTCGATCAGATCGGCCGCTGGGATAGCCGCACGCTCGTGCTGTGCGGCGTCGCATCGGCAGTGCTGATCGCCATTTTTGTTAACGCGCAGAGGCGTTCAAAACATCCGCTGCTGCCTTTTGATATCTTCCATTCCCGGCAATACACCTTTGCGGTGCTCTCTTCCGTCTCCATGTTTGTGGCGCAGGGGATGGCGCTGGTCGGGCTGCCGTTTGTTCTGCAGCACGCCTTCCACTATTCCGTGCTGGAGGCCGCGTTTATCTTTACGCCATGGCCGATTGCCGTAGCCGTCTGCGCCCCGCTTGCAGGCAGACTTTCTAACCGTTTAAATCCGGCGCAAATTTCTACCGTCGGCGTGGTGATTTTCTGCCTGGGCCTGGGGTCGCTGGCGCTGCTGCCGGAAGCCGCCACGGTCAATGATTTCCTGTGGCGGGTGGCGGTTTGCGGGATCGGCTATGGGCTGTTCCTGCCGCCGAATAACAAAGAGATGTTTTCCAATGTCGCCGCGAACCGTACGGTAACCGCCTCTGGCGTTTTATCAACGGCGAGAACCGCCGGCCAGTCGATCGGCGCGGCGCTGGTGGCGATGGTCATTGCCCTGCTTAACGGATTGAGCGACCCGGCCGGAATGCGGTTCGCCGTCTGGGTATTTGGACTGGCCTGCCTGATATCGGCGCTGTCGGCACTTTCCAGCATGCTGCGCCTGCAGCGATAGCGATTGAGCCACTTCGCAGGAGGTGGCTTTTTTATCTCCTTTTCTTGCTTCAGCGGGAGATTAAAATAGCTTATCGATCCTTCACTTAGAGGGCTTCACATCTCGTAAAAATAAGATTAATCTTAACTGTTCGTTTTTTTTAAGGTTTTTCAGCATGAAAAAATTTCTGGGATTCGCGTTATTTTTTGCCGCCTGCGCGGCTAATGCCGCTTTTGTTCATCCAATGGATTTCGACGGTTCAGAAGCGCAAAAAAAAGGAGTGATTGAATATATTCAGGCCAAAGTTAAGAAGGATTACTGCGAAGGCAGCATCGATATGTGCCAGCCGACCACGCTTCGCATGATGGAAAAGCAGAATCTTAACGCCTTCAAACATCTCACCGCGGCGAAAGATCGAACCATTCTTAACAAGGTCATCAGCGATTACTGCAAGGGCTCAATTGATATGTGCAGTTATGTGACGCTGGATATGATGTATAAGCAGAATCTCAAAGCCAGCAAGGAATCGCTTTCCTGGTAAGCGACAAGATAACTATTATCACGTAATACTTATTTTTGGACGCAATGCCATGACCTCTTCCCGCGCCTCACTCCCCTCATCCTGCTGTATCGCAGGCGCGGGCCCTGCCGGGCTGATGCTCGGTTATCTGCTGGCCCGCAACAGCATTCCCGTCACCGTGCTGGAAAAGCATGCCGATTTTCTGCGCGATTTTCGCGGCGATACTATTCATCCCTCTACGCTGGAAATTATCTGGCGGCTGGGCTTTCTGGAGGAATTTCTGGCGCTGCCGCATCAGAAAGCGGAAAGGCTCTCCGGCGAGATCGACGGTCAGGAAGCCACCATGGCGGATTTCACCCGTCTTCCTACCCAATGCAAATACATCGCCTTTATGCCGCAATGGGATTTCCTGAACTTTATCAACGCGAAGGCCGCAGAACTGCCGGGCTTTACGCTTATTCATAATGCGCAGGTTGATGGGCTGATCGAAGCACAGGGTAAAGTGTGCGGTGTTAAAGCCACCATTGACGGTGAGCAGCAGAAAATTCGTAGCGAGCTGGTGATTGGCTGCGACGGCCGTAACTCGGCAGTGCGTAAACATGCTGACCTGGCCGTACAAAATTTTGGGGCGCCGTGCGATGTGCTGTGGTTGAAAATTGCCAAACTGCCCGACGATCCTGAATAGTCCGTGGGACATCGCGGGCCGAAGAAGCATTTTATTATGATCGATCGCGGCGATTACTGGCAGTGCGGCTACTCCATTCCCAAAGCGAGCCTGGAGGCGCTGCAGCAGGCCGGTTTGCCTTCATTTCTGGAAACGCTGGCGGAGGCATCGCCTTTTACCCTCGCGCGGCTGCGACAGGAAGTAACGGACTGGAATCGGGTAAAGCTGCTGGAGATCCGTATCGATCGCCTGCAGCAGTGAGCAAAGCCGGGACTGCTCTGCATTGGCGATGCGGCCCATGCGATGTCGCCGATTGGCGGCGTTGGCGTCAACCTGGCGATTCAGGATGCCGTTGCCGCTGCCAATCTGCTCTCTGCACCATTAAAGGCCGGTTCGCTTACGCTCAAAGATCTGCAAAAGGTGCAGCGTCGCCGGATTTTCGCCACATGGGCAACGCAGTCGCTGCAAATCATGATAAGCAAGGCAGGGCAGAAACCGCGCCGCAAACCGCCCGGTAACATGGAGAAGTGGCTGCGCAAGCGGAAGTTTTTGCCTTTCCTGTTTGGCCGCCTGATTGGCATCGGCTTTTATCGCGAGCTGCCGAAAGAGCCGCAATAAAAAACGAGATTGTTGACAAAGTCTGGTCAGGTCAGCGGCAAGATCGAGTCTGTGCAGGGAACACGGTCAGATCGGAAAGACGCAAAAAACGTCGTCCCTGACAGCTCGACCCACGCCGTCCATGGCGCGGGACGCTTTCCTCCTCTGCTTGTGTTCCCTGCACCTTGAGTCTATGGGGTGCTGCCAGATTCACCCTGTTCCAGGTTTGTCAGTACGCTAAACGGCCCTTTCGGGCCGTTTAGCGTACTGAGCAAAAAGCGGGCTCAGGCGCCGGAAGGTCGCTGCTGCCGCTATTACGCTACGGCCCTCTTTGCAGCCTTAGAAAGCAGAACAATTAATTGCCATGCTGATCATCCGCTGATGAAACGCTACAAAACTGCTCTTATTTCTAATTAAGTGAAGTAAGGGTTAGCCTGTTAATAATAAAAACACACGCCTTTTCTCATAGCGCTAAAACCTGCCGGACTATGCTAAACCGGTTGCCTGTATCGGCTTGCCGCAGCGCAGCTTTGCCAGCACCAATATGAAACATTAGTGCTGTCCGGCCCGATGTAGTTTGATCTTCTTCCTGACCAATGATAACAATTATCATTTATTGAGTTAGCCGGACGGTCCTGAATGAACACCTCTACCCCTTCTTCCTGCTGCATCGTCGGCGCAGGCCCGGCCGGGCTGATGCTGGGTTATCTGCTGGCGCGCAACGGCATTCCTGTGACGATACTGGAAAAACACGGGGATTTTTTACGGGATTTTCGTGGCGACACTATCCATCCCTCTACGCTGGAAATTATCTGGCGATTGGGTTTTCTGGATGAATTTCTGGCGCTGCCACACCAAAAAGCAGAGAGGCTTTACGGCGAAATCGATGGTCAGCCCGCGACGATGGCGGATTTCACTCGTCTGCCTACCCGCTGTAAATATATCGCTTTTATGCCGCAGTGGGATTTTCTGAACTTCCTGCACGCTAAAGCCTTACAGCTGCCCGGTTTTCAGCTAATCCAGAACGCAAAGGTTGACGCATTAATTGAAGAGCAGGGCCAGATCAAAGGCGTTAAGGCGACAGTGGAAGGCGAAGCGCGCGAATTCCGCAGCAATCTTGTTATTGGCTGCGATGGCCGCCGCTCCGTCATTCGAGAGCTCGCCGGTCTGGAAGTACAGCGTTTCGGCTCGCCACGCGATGTTCTGTGGATGAAAGTCGCTAAACAGGCCGACGATCCTGAATGGTCGCCAGGCCATCGTGGGCCTAAGAACCATTTTATAATGATCGATCGCGGCGACTACTGGCAGTGCGGCTATTCGATTACGCAGGGCAGCTTTACTGCTTTGCAGGAAACCGGACTTTCCGCTTTTCTGCAGCAGGTTGCCAGCGCTTCGCCTTTTTCCCTTGAGCGACTCCAGCTGGAAATTGCCGACTGGGATCGGGTTAAGCTGCTGGAGATCCGCATCGACCGTTTGCAGCAGTGGGCCAAACCTGGCCTGCTGTGTATTGGGGATGCCGCGCACGCCATGTCACCCATCGGCGGCGTGGGGGTCAACCTGGCGATCCAGGATGCCGTAGCGACCGCTAATCTTCTGTCAGGGCCGCTGAGAAAGGGTTCGCTGACTTTGAAAGACCTGGAGAAAGTCCAGCGGCGGCGCGCTTTCGCTACCTGGGCGACGCAGTCGCTGCAAATTATGATTAGCAAGGCGGGGAAAAAGCCTCGACGCAAGCCGCCGGGTCGTATGGAGCTTTGGCTGCGTCATCGCCCTTTCCTGCCATTTTTATTTGGCAGGCTGATAGGGATGGGATTTTATCGTGAGCTGCCTGAAGAAGCGCAGAAATGAAAGCGGCCCCGCAGGGCCGCATTTAATCAGCTGGCGGGCGGTGTTTTGCCTTCCTCAATAAACTCTGGGTCCAACTCTTCGCTGTTGCCTTCGTGATCGCGTCCGGAAAGCAGGTTCCAGCAGGCAATAAACATTGCGGCAATCAGCGGGCCAATGACAAAACCGTTGATGCCGTAGATTTCCATTCCGCCTAACGTAGAAATGAGGATCAGATAATCCGGCATCTTAGTGTCTTTGCCTACCAGCAACGGCCGCAGGAAGTTATCCACCAGGCCTACAATCACCACAAAGAAAGCGACCAGGAAAATGCCTTTCCAAATTAATCCGGTAGAGAAAAAGAAGATGGCGGCGGGCACCCAGACAATAGCCGAACCTACGGCCGGCACCAGCGACAGGAAAGCAATCAGCGCGCCCCACAGCAGGCTGGCATCAATGCCGGTCACGTAGAAGGCGAAGCCACCAAGCGCGCCCTGCACCACCGCTACCACGACCGTGCCTTTTACCGTGGCGCGGGCCACCGCAGCGAACTTCGCCAGCAGATGGTGTTTTGCATAGCGTGAAAGCGGCAGCGATTTCAGAATAATGTTGACCAGCCAGGAGCCGTCTTTCAGCAGGAAAAACAGCAAGTAAAGCATGATACCGAAGCCTAACGCAAAGCTCAGGCTGCTTTTCCCGATCAGGAACACGCTGCCGGCCAGATACTGGCTGCCCCGCAACGCAACCTGAGAAAGCTTCTGCTGAATGCCGCCCACGGTATTCAGCTGATGATCGGCCAGGTAATTTTGCGCCCATTGCGGAAGATGGTGCACCGTATTCGTCATCATTGTCGGTAGCGGCGTGCTGTTAGCCTGAATTTTGCTGTAAACGATGTTGAACTCAACCGCCAGCGACGAGAGGATCAGCGCCAGCGGCGTAATAACGATCAGACAGATAATCGCCACGGTCACCAGGGAGGCGGCGCCGTTTCTTTCTCCCATCCACTGGCGGATTTTGTTTTTCATCGGATGGAAAATGACCGCCAGGATCGCTGCCCACAACACAGCAGAATAATAAGGTTGCAGCACCTCGAAAAAAGCGACGGTCACGATAAGCAGGATTAAGAGGAAAAATCCTTTGGTCAGGCCGGGAAATCTCATTTTATGCTCTCTGAAGCAAGAATTTGCTAACGCAGCATAGAGGGCTGTGCTGGTTTTGCAATACCAGCACAAAGATGAGGCCGTATGCCCGGCCCTTTTATCCACGCTTTTTTCCGCATATGGCTTTAGTGCCGTAAAAAAACTCTCTTTGCAGCAGTGGTATAACGAGATGCTGATGGCAATCAGGCAACCTGACACACATCCCTCTCCTGAGCTTCCTTCTCCGTTGCTTTCCAGCGGGTAAAAGGCTACCTTCATGTTGTCTGACATAAGGGTTGGCCTCACTTTGATAATATCGGGTGGGGCCTTTCTCTTTCTGTCCTTTGCTATGCCCGGGACCGAAAGATCCAGAGCACCCGCCGCGCAGTTTACCCCTTTCCCTTTGTTATCCCACCGGCAAAGCGCAGAGTTGCGTGACAGCTCGGCAATTCCTGCAACGGCGTCAACGGAT
>Ga0157358_1000014_pt1 | contig 68006 bp, 69 predicted proteins | sample AttcapACBM2_FD_111484 | JGI IMG/M metagenome (GOLD analysis project Ga0157358, IMG submission 111484) | Fungus gardens microbial communities from leaf cutter ant in Botucatu, State of São Paulo, Brazil - Atta capiguara ACBM2 | ecosystem: Host-associated > Fungi > Mycelium > Unclassified ... | reverse complement strand
CTAGACAATTCCTGCGCGACCTCTGTTAATGTGTGCCTCACAAAAGCTAAGACTGGAATTATCCATGCTGACAACAATAATCTATCGCAGCCATCTATCAGACGACGTGCCTGTAAAAACGCTGGATAATTTAGCCACACGCGCCAATAAAACGAATGAGACCTACGACGTTACCGGCATTTTGCTGTTTGACGGCACCCATTTTTTCCAGCTTCTGGAGGGTTCTGATGCGGCGGTTTGTGCAATTTATGAACGCATCTGCACGGATAAACGTCATCATAACTTAGTTGAGTTAATGTATGACTATTCGCCGTCGCGCCGCTTTGGCAACGTCGGCATGGAGTTGTTCGACCTGCGCAAGTATGACAAAGAGACGGTGCTGCAGGCGGTACTCGATAAAGGTACCTCAAAGTACCAGCTTACCTATGACGACCGCGCCTTGCAGTTCCTGCGCACCTTCGTCGAAGCGAGAGAAAAAGCCAACTACTTTGAAATCCCGCCGACCGATACCCTGCATTTTGTCGTAGAGGAGGCGCTGGAAAAAGCCATTGCGCCGCCGGACGCCGCTGACTGCAGCTTCGCCTTTCAGCCAATTATCGATCCGCTGATGCAGCAAATCGTCTCGCTGGAGGCGCTGATCCGCACGCCGGACGGCAGCGCGCCGACCGACTATTTCGCCCAGTTCTCCGGCGACGATATTTACGCTGCCGATATCAAAGCGAAAGGCGTCGCCTTCGCGCTGGCGAAAAAGCTCGATATTCAGGGCCAGACGTTATCAGTCAATTTACTGCCGATGTCGCTGGTGGTCGTACCGAACGCGGTAGAGATTTTGCTGGATCAGATTAAGCAGAACGGGCTGGTGCCGGAACAGGTGGTGGTAGAGGTGACGGAAAACGAGGTGATTTCACGTCTTGATGAGTTTACCGTCGCCGTTAAGCAACTGCGCGCGGCAGGCATCAGCATTGCGCTGGATGATTTCGGCGCCGGTTTTGCCGGGCTGTCGCTGCTGTCTCGCTTCCAGCCGGACAAAATCAAAATCGACCGCAATCTCATTATCGATGTGCATAAAAGCGGGCCGAAACAGGCGATCGTGCATGCGATTCTTAAATGCTGCTCCTCGCTGGAGATCAGCGTTATCGCCGAAGGGGTCGAGAAGCCGGAAGAGTGGATGTGGCTGGAAGCCGCCGGCATCAGCAATTTCCAGGGTTATCTGTTTGCCCGCCCGCAGCTGAACGGCATTCCGGCGGTCGCGTGGCCGGAGATTCAGTAAGGCTACCAGGCGAGCCGCCTTCAGCGCGGCCCGCCTGGTACCACTCAGCCAGATGCTAGATTTCGTCGTTCGGCGGAATCGCGTTTTTCCCCAGCTTCACCAGAAAACTGCCGTCGACGCGTTTGATTTTCGCACCCCGATCGCCCCAGTACATCGCGATGCCGAAAAACTCATCGGCGGAAAGCTCATAGCCGATAACCACTGATTTATGCTCCCCGCTGCTGAGCAGCTCATTCAACTCATCCAGATTGCTGGCGATAGCGTAATCCATGTTTCCCCCTGATGATTCACTTTAAATAGTGCGGCCAAAGTTTAACCATACGCTATCCCGGCAAATCCGCCATCTAAACCCCTTCGCCGCCGAGCACCTGCCTGATGCGCTGTGCGATATAGACCGCATGGGTTTCCAGCGCAAAATGGCCCGTATCGAGCAGTTCAACCTGCGCCTGTGGGTTATCTCGTAAATAGGCCTGCGCGCCCGGCGGAATAAAGAAGGGATCGTGTTTGCCCCAGATAACCAGCGTTGGCAGCTGTTTTTCGCGGAAGAATTGCTGAAAAGCCGGGTAGCGCGTCAGGTTATTCGCGTAGTCCAGGAAGAGATCCAGCTGAATCGCCTTGTTGCCGGGCCGCTCCATCAGCAGCGCATCGAGCATATAGCCTTCCGGCGCCACCAGCGTTTCGTCGCTGACGCCATGCAGATATTGACAGCGGGTTCCTGCCAGATTGAGCACGTTGTCATGCACGATCTGGCGATTTTCCGGCGTCGGCTGCGCCCAGTAGCGGCGAATCGGCTCCCATGCGTCGCCCAGCCCTTCGAGATAGGCATTGCCGTTTTGCGACACCAGGCCGGTTACCCTATCGGGATAAGCGAGCGCCAGCCGCAGCCCGCTCGGCGCGCCATAGTCGAACACGTAAAGCGCGTACCGCTCAAGCGCTAGCGCATCGACAAACGCGGCGAGCGTTTCGCCCAGCGCGTCGAAGCTGTAGACGTAACGGCGCGCGTCCGGTACGTCGGTAAAACCAAAGCCGGGCAGATCGGGCGCCACCAGATGGAATCTGTCGCTCAGCAAGGGAATAAGATCGCGAAACTGATGCGAGGAGCTGGGATAGCCGTGCAGCAGCAGCAGCGTGGGGAGTTCAGGATTGCCTGCCTCGCGATAGAACATGCGCACGCCGTCAGCGTCGACATAGCGATAATGCACTGGATAGAGCGGACTGCTGATCATATTGGCCTCTCTTGTAACCGTTAAAGTTGTTTTTTACAGGTTTCACTCTACCCTGGCACAGAAATACAACCTTTAAAAGTTATTTTTAACGGTTATCTGGCAGCATCACAGTTGCAGCAGGTAACCAGATAACGTAATCTTTAACGGTTATCAGGAGGCTCGAATGAAATGAAAGAAAGAAACAGCGAAAGCCTACCCGCCGCGCCGTTGCAAATTGGCGATCATCTGGCGCTCGATTTTCTGAACACCGTGGTGCAGGTCGATGGCGAGCCGCGTGATTTTTTTCAGCGCGGCGAGGATGTGGTGCGCTGGCTTGAGGCGGCGGGATGCGGGTCAGCCGGAATAGAGCAAGAAGCGCACGCTGACGGATTGCTCAAGGCGGCGCGTGAACTGCGCGCCGTTATCCTGCAGGCGGTACAGCGGAAAAAGAGAGAAGAGACATGGCAGCCGGAGCAGCTCAATCGCTTCCTGCGCAGCGCCTCCAGCCACTTTGAGCTGACGCTAAACCGCGACGGCCAGTATGAATATCGCCGCGTCTATGCGACGGCTACGCCGGAGCAGCAGCTTGGCCCGGTGGCTGAGCAGGCTGCCGATCTGCTGGTGAACGGCGATTTCTCGCTGGTGCGCGAGTGCGAGCATCCCGACTGCACGCTCCTGTTTTACGACCGCACCAAAGCGCATCGCCGCCGCTGGTGCAGCATGGCGCTCTGCGGCAACCGGGCCAAGGCGGCGCGCTTTCGCCGGATGACACAGAGCTAAAGGCATTACCCGCCTGACGGGCAACCTGAAGCTCTATCGCTGAAGCTGCTCCCCGACGTCTGTCGGGGATATCCCTTCCTCTGCCTTTCCTTTCTGCTATGCCTGAGCACGCAGAATTTTAATGCCATCACATAACCGCTATGATCGCGTCATCTTTTTGTGACATCTCACTCAACCTTGCAACATGCCACTGCAGATAAAAGCGCGTGCAGAGATAATGAGTTGTACTCTGTACATAACAGTTTTACACAGTAAAACAACCTACACCCGCAAGGTCGCGCTTTGCCGGGGACGATTTCTGTTAAGAGGTACATCATGTCTGAAAAGATGCACGCTTCACCTGCGCCCTCAGAGCTGGAAAGGCAAACCGTCAGGCGCGTCGTCTGGCGGATCCTGCCCTTTTTGATAGTCTGTTACCTGATTGCGATCATCGACCGGGGCAATATCGGCATGGCATCGCTGCAAATGAATGAGGATCTGGGGTTGTCGAAAGCCGTTTTCGGTCTGGCGAGCAGCCTGTTCTTTATCGGCTATTTTCTGTTTGAAGTGCCGAGCAACCTGGCGATGCAAAAGATCGGCGCAAAGATCTGGATCTCCCGCATCATGATTACCTGGGGCATCGTGTCGGTCTGCACCGCTTTTGTAGAGAGCAGCGAAATGCTCTATCTGCTGCGCTTTCTGCTGGGCGCCGCGGAAGCGGGTTTCTTTCCCGGCGTAATCCTCTATCTCACCTACTGGATCCCGGCGAAGTACCGCGCGCGCGTTATCGCCACCTTTATGGTGGCGATCCCGGCCGCTAACTTTATCGGGTCGCCGATTTCCGGCGCGATCCTGTCGCTGGACGGCTGGTTTGGCATGCGCGGCTGGCACTGGCTGTTCATTCTCGAAGGCGTTCCCGCAGTGCTGCTGGGCGTGGCGGCCTTCTTCGTGCTGAGCAATCGCCCGGACAGCGCGAGCTGGCTCACCAACGAGCAGCGCAACTGGCTCTCATCCACCCTGGCGGCGGAAAATGCCCAGCGCAAAGCCATCGGCCATATTTCCCTGTGGCAGCTGCTGCGCCACAAGCATATCTGGGTCATGGCGCTGATCTACGCCGGCGCTTCCGCCGCCGGCTCCACGCTCAGCGTCTGGTCGCCGCAGCTGTTAAAGTCGTTTGGGCTGGATAACTTTACGACGGGTCTGGTGAACGCGATCCCTTACGGGCTGGCATCGGTGCTGATGATTGTGTGGGGCCGCAGCTCAGACCGCACCGGCGAACGCCGCTGGCATACCGCACTGACGCTGTTCCTGATTGCGGGCGGCCTGCTTTCCGCCTTTATCAGCCAGTCCCTCACCGGCAGCGTGGTGATCCTGTCGCTGGTGTTGATCGGCGCCTATTCGATGAAAGGACCGTTCTGGGCGCTGGCGTCAGGCTGGTTATCCTCTTCGACCGCAGCGGCCGGGCTGGCGGCTATCGGCGCCGTCGCCAATTTGATCGGCGGCGGCCTGATGGTGAACGTGTATGGCATGATCAACCAGGCGACCGGCAGCCATACGCTGGCGATGATGCCGCTGGCGCTGCTCTGCGCGGCGGGCGGTATCGCGGTGCTGGTGATGGGCCGCAAGTCTCAGCTGCGGGTTGAGGCTGAGGCGCAGCCGCGATAAGGGATCGACAGACGTAAAAAAAGGCGCGATAAGCGCCTTTTTTATTGCCTGGGGCTTATACCGCCGAAGGCGCCTCGGCAGCGTCTTCCTGCAGCACGCTCAGCACATTGCGCGCTGCCGCGCAGCCCATTTTCACGTATGAGGTATCGCTTACGCCGCCGATGTGGGGAGAGAGGATCAGGTTCTCCAGCTGCTGCCAGCGATGCGGCGCTGTCAGCGGCTCCTGCGCGAAGCTGTCCAGCGCGGCGCAGCGCAGCGTGCCGTCCTGCAGCGCTTCCGCTAACGCCTCTTCATCGATGAGACCGCCGCGCGCGGTGTTGATCAGCATGGCGCCCGGTTTGAACTGCGCCAGCGCCGCGCGATCGATCATGCCCTGATTCTGGGCGGTCAGCGGACAGTGGAGCGATACCACGTCGGCCCGACGCAGGAGCGTCGCCAGCTCGACCGACTCGCATCCGTCGGGCAGCTGTTTCGCCCAGGGATCGTAGGCGATGACCTGCATGCCGAAGGCTGCGCCCACTTTCGCCACGCGGCCGCCGATCGCGCCAAGTCCGATCAGCCCCAGCGTGCGTCCCTCCAGCTCCAGCGATTTATGCCGCGCTTTATCCCAGTGCCCTTCGCGCAGGCGCCTGTCCAGCGTAATCACCGATTTGGCGCAGGCGAGGATCAGCGCCCAGGTGTGCTCCGCGACGGCGGCGGCGTTGGCGCCTGGCGCGGCCAGCACGCGAATACCGCGCTGCGCCGCCGCCGCCTGGTCGATTACGTCGATTCCGCTGCCATGTTTGGCGATCACCCGCAGCGCGGGCGCGGCCGCCATAACGCGCTCGTTAATTTTGCCGTAGCGCACAATGATGGCGAGCGGATTATGCTGCTGACACAGGGCGATCAGATCCGCTTCGCCTGGCTGACGGCCAGCATAGATCAGCTGATAAGCGTGCAGCAGATCGACCGCCTCCTGCGCCAGGTCGCTGCCGGTAATGATAATGGTCGGCTTATGGCTCATCACAGCATCTCCCCGTCGTTCAGCATGCCCGCCGCGCGCAGCACCTCTTCCAGCCAGGGCGCGCGAATATCGCCCTGACGAATGGCCTGAAGCCGGCGATTTTCGCTATCCAGCTTTTTCTGCGCCATTTCCAGCAGCGCCGCGACCTCTTCCCGCGGCAGCACCACCACGCCGTCTGCGTCGCCGATAATCAGATCCCCTGGCTGGATCGCCGCGCCCGCCACCGATAACGGGTAATTAACGCGCCCGGCAATGGATTTAGTCGGGCCACAGGGATTAAGCCCGGCGGAGAAAACCGGAAAAGCGCCCTGCGCCAGCGCATCGCTATCGCGCACTGCGCCATCGATAATTATCCCGGCAATACCGGCGGCGTGCGCCTGGGCAGACATAATCTCCCCAATCAGAGCACAGCTCAGATCCCCTTTCCCGTCGACGACAATGACGTCGCCCGGCTGGGCAATCGCCAGCGCCGCATGAATGGCCAGATTATCGCCGGGACGCACTTCCACGGTTACCGCCGGCCCGGCGACTTTCATGGCTGGGTTTAGCGGTTTGATTCGCCCGTGTAGCGTGCCGCGCCGTCCCGCCACATCCGCGAGTATGGCCGCCTGAAATTCTGCGGCGCGTTTGACGAGGTCGGGCTCGACGCGCGTAATAGCGCGTTTTAATAGAGATGATGGATGATCGGTCATGGCTCTCGCTCCTGTTGTTTTACTCTGTAAAACTGTGTTTTACTATATAAAACAACTATAGCTAGCCAGCCCCTGGCAAAGCCACTGTTAACTATTCATTTGTGATGTAAACACGATGTAAATCACAAATTACAGGTTACAATCCGTAGCGCCAAAATCAGGAGGAACAGGATGGGAAATGAAGGCGTAGTTGCCGTAGAGAAAGCGCTGGCGCTGCTCGACTGCTTTAAACCGGGCGAGGAGTCCTTGACGCTGACCGCGCTGGCGCAGGCCTCTGGCCAGCATAAAACCACGGTCTATCGCCTGATGAATTCACTGGAGCGCATGCATTATGTGATCCGCCGTGAGAACGGCAGCTACTCGCTTGGACCGCGTCTGCTCTACCTCGGCAAGCTCTATGAACAATCTTTTCATCTGGCGAATATTGTCCAGCCGGAACTGCACGCGCTGGCGGCCGCCACCGGCGAAAGCGCCTCCTGGTACGTTATCGAGGAGGGGCAACGGCTCTGCCTGTTCCGCGCCGAATCGTCGGAAGGCCTGCGCGAAACGCGGCTGGCGGGCAGCTCGCTGCCGCTGGATAACTCCGCTATCGGCCAGGTGCTGCGCCACTGGGGTCTGCACGAGCCGCTGTTTGCCCAGCCGCCTGCGCTGCCGCTCTATACGTCCGGCATCCGCGATCCGCATATCGCCGCGTTTTCGCTGCCGGTATTCGGCGAAGGCGATACGCTGGCCGCTGCGCTGGCCATCACCGGCCCCTCATCACGTCTGACGCCGGATCGCACCGACCGCGACGTCGCATGCGCGATGCAGGATAGCGCTTATCGCCTGTCGACGCGGCTGGGCGCCAGCAAAGGATTTTGCGACCGCTTTTATCAGCGCTGACGGGTATCGGAAAAAAGAGAGGAAGATCGTGCACCGCCGTTGCTTGAGCGGTGCTCGACGTTATTAGCGTTTGTTCGGCAGGTAATCAGGCTGGCGCCTTATTTAGAGATGCGCGAGTACGTTAAGCGTGTCGGGATTTTGCTGAACCATGCGGATCAGCAACACAGCCTGAGCATTAGGCTTTGCGCGCCCCTGCTCCCAGTTCTGATAGGTCGTCTCGCCTGTGTGGAGATAATGAGCGAATACAGCCTGAGAGAGATTAAGATTTTCACGCACGCGACGTAGCTCTTCAGGTGCAATCGTGGCAGGTGCGCGTTTTTCAACTTTATAGGATTTAAGCGTTATTTTGCCTTCCTGATGATCTTTTAGCTCCTGCATACCTTCCATCAGTTCACTAAAGATATCGCGTTCAACCATTTCTCAACCCTTTCTTAATTACGTTAAGCGCCCCAGCGAGAGCGTCGCGCTGTTGTCTGGACAAATCGTCATTTTGGTCTTTGTCATAGAGCGTAAACAGGATGAACTGGCGATGTCCGAGCGACCAGTAATAGATAACCCTGATACCGCCTCGCGTTCCCTTGTTTCTGCGTTCGTCCTTGAAGCGAACCTTGCGTAAGCCTCCTGTATCAGGAATAAGATCTCCCTTTTCAGGATCCGTCAGTAACATGTTCTGAAACTGCCGAAACTGATCGTCAGTAAGGTACTCCGCCCGATATCTTTGAAAGCTGGCAAGCTCAATGAAAGTAGCGTCCATGATATTTCCTGTCCCGAACTCAGGTGTAAAGTACCCCCAACCTGGGGATACTTCAAGCGTTTTGTCAGGACTATAATGGCACGCTGTAATCGTTAATCTTTACTGAACAGGGGGGTCAGGATGATGACGCATTCGCCTTATGCAGCGTGCTCATCGCCCGATCCAGCGCCTGCACCTCAAGCTGACCCGGCGCGGACGCGTCGTCCAGGGTGCCGAAGGTCAGATTGCTGCCGAAAACCTCACCCGACATGCGCGTCACCGCGCCCAGTCCGCCCATCGCCATGGTCAATAGCGGCCTGTCGCTGCGCTGGCGCATCTGCCAGGTCACGTCGCTCAGGCGGCTGACGTCGTGCGGCGTTTTCGGCATCACCGCTATCTTCAGAATGTCTGCGCCGTGCGCCTCCTGCCACGTCAGCCGCTGCAGCATGTCGGCGTTATCCGGCGTCGCCTGGAAGTCGTGATAAGAGAGGATCACCGCGACGTGCCGGCGGTGCGCCTGCGCCACCAGGCGATCCACCGCCGGCGCGCCGATACGCATCTCAATATCGATAAGATCGGCGAAGCCTGCCTCGATCCACTGCTGATAGAGTGCGATATAGCTGGCGTCGTCCGGCGACAGGCTGCCTCCTTCGTTTTTCGTGCGCAGCGTCAGCAGCAGCGGTTTACCCTGTAGTTCGCGGCGCATCTCTCGCCCGAGCTGCGCAACCTTGTCGACGTTAGTGGCGAAATTGAGCTTATCGACGCGCAGCTCTACCATCTGCACCTGCGGCGTTTGCGCCGCCTGGCGCGCCAGCTTCAGCGCGCTCTGCGCATCGTCACCCGTGGTCGAGACGATAATGGCGGGTTTGCCCTGCTGAATAGTAAGATTGCCCACCTGCAGCGGCCGCACGTGCGGCGTTGGTGGTTCCGCAGCCGCAGCGGAAACCGCCATCATCAGTAGCGCTAATGGTGCTTTGAGCATAAAACCTCTCCCTGTCCTGAATAAAACCCAGGGTTTAAGATCTAGCTCACACTTTTGCCATCAGCAAGCGGGAACGCCTCCGGCGTCGCTTTACCTATTGAGCGCGCTGCTGCTGGGGCGCCGTCAGCGATGCGCCTTTTTTATGGAACAGCAGATAGGCGGCGCTGGTCACCACCAGGCTGATCACCCAGGAGATATCGGCGCCAGGGATCAGATGCGCGTAGGGTCCGGTAAAGAAAGCGTTCTCAACGAACGGAATCTGCACCACCACGCCGCCGAAATAGATCAGCAGCGCGTTGGCGTTCACCAGCCCGTAGCGCCCCCCGTCGGCGCGGAAAATCGAAGGGATGTCATAGCGCTGCTGCTTCACCACATAAAAGTCGAGCAGGTTGATCACGCTCCAGGGGATCAGCACCCCAATCAGCGCCCAGATCAGATTCAGGAAGAAAGAGACAAAGTTGGCCGATGCCGCCAGTGACACCAGCACGCCGCCCACCAGCACCACCGCCGAAAATATCACGCGCACGCGCGCCGCCGGCAGCCAGGCCGGGCGAAAGGTCTGCACGGCGGTAATCAGCGAAAGCACCGAACCATAAAGATTCATTGAGTTATGGCAGATGATATTCAGCAGGAACAGCACCATCAGGACCGGCCCGAGCCAGCCGGTCGCCTGCCGCACCGCCGCCATTGCATCCCATTCGCCGCCGACTAAATTCACCGCCACCACGCCGAACAAAAACGCCAGAATGGTGCCGCAGCATGCGCCGAGCCAGGTGCAGATAAAGGGTTTGAACACCCCGATATTGGCGGGCAGATAGCGGGAATAGTCAGAGGTATAGGGTGAGAAGCTGATCTGCCACACCGCGCAGATACAGAAGGTGGCGAACCAGCCGTTCAGGCTAAAGCTGCCGCGCTGCCAGAAATCCACCGGTAGCGGACGGTCGAGCATCACGATCAACCCCACCACCAGCGCAATGCCCATCACCCAGGCGCCGACCTTGTTGATATGGTGGATGAAACGATAGCCGACGATACCGATCAGTGTCGCCGCGACCGCGCCGAGGATGGTGGCGCTGTGGACCGGCAGCGCCGGGATCACGTTATTGATCACCTTGCCGGAGAGCGTCACGTTGGAGATAAAAAAGCCGAGATAGATCGCTGTGGTAAAGCAGATCACCAGTAGCGAGCCGTAGCGGCCGAACTGCGCGCGGCTCTGCACCATTTGCGGAATGCCGACGCGCGGCCCCTGCGCCGAAGTCAGCGCCAGAAAAAGCCCGCCAAACAGATGACCAGCGATAATCGCCGAGATCGCCGAGAGAATATTGAGATGGTAAGTCTGGGTCGAGATGGCGCCGGTCACCACCGCCAGCGGCGCGATATTGGTGCAGAACCACAGAGTGAACAGGCTGCGCGCCTGGCCGTGCCGCTCGCTTTCCGGCACGTAGTCCACCGATTTGTTTTCTATCACGTTGTTTTGAGACATTTTATCCTCCGCACTGGGGATTTTTATTTTGTGATGTGTAGGGTTGATTAGCTGAACTGCGGCAAAGCCTGGCCGGAGGCCGTCGTGGCCCCGACAACAATCGGGCTTCTGGATTCATCCTTTACGTCAGACGCGGCGCCGGTATCCGTGCGGCGCGCGCCTGCGGGTAACCTCGTCCGTGAGGTTTTTTCCTGATGTGGAAACGCAATTAACGCATGACAAAGGGATCGCCGATGGGCTCATCGCTGGTACGCAGCCACACCGTTTTGGTGGTGGTGAACTCCAGCGCCGCCTCCATGCCGCCTTCGCGGCCGTGGCCCGAGAGGCCGTAGCCGCCAAACGGCGCCAGCGGCGACACCATGCGGTAGGTATTGATCCAGACCACGCCGCTGCGCAGCGCCTTCGTCACGCGATGGGCGCGCGCCAGGTTCTGTGTAAAGACGCCCGCGGCCAGCCCATAGGCGGTATCGTTAGCGAGGCGAATGGCCTCCGCCTCGTCGCGAAAGCTCACCACCGATAGCACCGGACCGAACAGTTCGTTCACCACAGTTTCAGCCCGCGGCGCGGCAGAGCAGTCGAGAATGGTCGGCGGATAGTAGAAGCCGGGCCGGTCGATAAGGTAATGCCCGGTCAGCAGTCTCGCCCCCTGATCCAGCGAGTGAGCGACCAGCGACTGGATGCGGGTTTTCTGCTGTTGCGTGCAGAGCGGCCCGAACTGCGTCGCCATCTCCTGCGGCGCGCCGATGACGATGCGCTCGACGCGCGCCACCAGCGTCGCCAGAAAGCGTTCTTTGATGCTTTCCGCCACCAGCAGGCGCGAACCGGCGACGCAACTCTGGCCCGACGCGGCAAAGATCGCCGCCACCTGCGCATTGGCCGCGCTCTCCAGATCGGCGTCGTCAAACACGATAAATGGCGATTTACCGCCCAGCTCCAGCGTGGTTTTGCTGAGGTTCTCCGCGCTGTTGCGCACGATATGGCGCGCAGTTTCCGGACCGCCGGTGAAGGCGATATGCGCTACGTCGGGATGGGTAGTCAGCACCGTGCCGCAGCTCTCACCGAAGCCGGTAATAACGTTGCAGACGCCCGCCGGGAAACCCGCCTCGGCAATCAGGCGAGCAAAGGCGAGCAGCGGCGTCGGCGCGCTTTCGGCCGCCTTCACCACCAGCGTACAGCCCGCCGCCAGCGCCGGGCCGATCTTCACCGCGGAGAGAAAAAGCTGGCTGTTCCAGGGAACGATTGCCGCCACGACGCCTACCGGCTCGCGCCGCGTCCAGGTTTCGGTGTCGGCCTTGTCGATGCTGAGCACGCGCCCTTCCATCTTGTCGGCCAGCCCGGCGTAGTAGCGGTAATAGTCGGCGACATAGGCGATCTGCGCCCGGGTTTCGCGGATGATTTTGCCGGTGTCGAGCGTTTCCAGCCGCGCCAGCTCGTCAGCGTTCTGTTCGACCAAATCCGCCAGCCGCATCAGCAGCTTGCCGCGCATTGAAGCGTTCAGGTCGCGCCATTCCGGTGCGTTAAAGGCCTGATGCGCCGCCGCGACGGCGCGGTTGACCTCTTCCGCGCGCGCTTCGGCGATGGTCGCCCACGGCTGACCGGTGGCGGGATTCAGCGAGTCAAACGTTGCGGCGCCCGACTCAAACTGGCCGTTGATAAAGAGTTTGAACGATTCCATCTCGGCACCTGTTAGTGAAATTCGGGCATCACCTGGTTGATAAAGCGGGTCAGAGACGCCTTTTTACGTTCGAACGTCATGCCGCTGTCGATCCAGAGCGCAAATTCGTCATAGCCCAGCGCTTCGTAGTGTTTGAGGCGCGTGATCACCTCGTTGGCGCTGCCGATAGCCAGGTTCTTGCGCATCGCTGCGGCAGAGTAGTAGGTATTGGCGGCGATATCGGCGTCGCTCAGCGGCTGAATCAGTCCCTGACTGACCGGACGTTCGTTTTTGAACCAGGCGCCGAAGTAGTTGTAGAAGCGGTTAAGCTCTTCCGCCGCCTTCTGCGCGTCCGCTTCGTCCTCCGCCACGTAGCCATGCTGCAGCAGCATGATCTTCAGCGGCTTCTCCGGCGCGAGGCGCTGGCGCGTTTCGTGGAAGCACTGTGCCAGACGCACGATCTCCTCATCGCCCTGATGCAGCGGCGTCACCTGGACGTTGCAGCCGTTGGTCACGGCGAACTCGTGGCTGTTGGGATCGCGCGCGGCGATCCAGATGGGCGGGTGGGGCTGCTGCTTCGGCTTCGGCGACGAGGTAGAGAGCGGAAACTGCCAGAACTCGCCGTCGTGGGCATAGTCCCCTTCCCACAGTTTTTTCACCGCCGGCACCAGCTCGCGCATGCGTTGGCCAGCATCCCAGGCGGTCAGGCCCGGCATCATACGTTCATATTCGTAGCTGTACGCGCCGCGCGCGATGCCCAGCTCCAGGCGACCGCCGGTAATGATATCGGTCATCGCCGCCTCGCCCGCCAGCCGCAGCGGATGGTTAAAGGGCGCGATCACCGTACCGGTGCCGAGCCGCACGTTTTTGGTACGGTTCGCCAGATCCGCTAGGTTAATTAACGGGTTAGGCGCGATGGTGAAGTTCATGCCGTGATGCTCACCGGTCCAGATGGCGTGCATATTGGCCTGATCCGCCATCTCGCACAGCGCCATCATTTCCTGGTAGAGCTTGTCCTGCGGCTCATCGGGCGAAATGCGTTCCATATGGATAAAGAGTGACAGTTTCATAGGGTACCCCGGTACGAGTTTCAGCTGGCGAATTGTTTTATTGAACCGTTGATTTCATCGCCGTAATAGATGCTGTAATTGCCGACGCTATTCTCTCTGACGAAGCGGTTCATCAGCGATTTCAGCGCCGAATCTTTGATGGAAAGCGCAGAAATTTTTTCCAGATCGAGCCATTCGCCCTGGCTGAGCGCTCCAGGCGTGCTGTCGGTCGGCAGTGCGCAGAGAAATACAATGTGCTGCTTGTTGCTCTGGCGATCTTCGTAAACCGAATAGACGAAGCCGGGGCTGGCGTTGACGCCCAGATCGGCCAGCAGCGCAGTAAGGGTCTCGCTGACGCTGCCGTCGGCGACATGGCGCGAAGGCAGGCTGGCACCGCCCTCTTTCTGCACCATGATGGCGTGGCCGTTGCATTCGATCAGCGCGCTGACTTCGACGCTCAGGCGATTGATCAGGGTTTGCGCATTCTGGTACGGCGTGAAATAGGCGCCGCGGTAGTAGCCCAGACCGGCGGTCGCCTGAGAGTCGAACGCCTCGACCTTGCCAATCAGGATCGCATGGTCGCCCGCGTCCACCACCTGATGCAGCGCACAGTCGAACCAGGCGGAGCTGCCCTCCAGCAGCGGCGTGCCGTTGTCGCTGGCGCGCCATTCCACCAGGGCGAAGCGATCCTCTACCTTCGAGGCGAAGATATTTGACGTCTCTTTCTGCTGCTCCGCCAGAATATTCACCGCAAAGTGCGCGCACTCGGTAAAGTTGGCGAAGTTGGCCGAACGCTTGTCGATGCTGACCAGCAGCAGCGCCGGATCGAGCGACACCGAGGTAAAAGAGTTGGCGGTAAAGCCTATCGGCTGGCCCGCTTTGTCGCGGCTGGTCACCACGGTGACGCCGGTCATAAAGGCGCCGAACGCGTCGCGCAGCTGTCTGCGTTTATCTGTCTGCATGAGAAACTCCTGCCAGTGCGTTGATCTGTTTTTCCGCCGCGACGGGCGCGGTTAAGAAGGTCATCATCTCCTGACTGACGCGCTCTGCGTCCGTCAGGCTCACCATATGCCGCGCGTTGGCGATAACGATCGCCTGTCCCTGCGGCGCCGCAGCGGCCATGGCGCGCGCCATCTGCGGATTCGAATTGGCGTCCAGCTCGCCGGTGAGCACCAGCACCGGACAGGTCATTTCGTCCCAGCGATCGGCGTAGACCTCGTCGCCGCTGGCGAATGCCTGGTAGGCGTCGGCGTAACCCTGACGATTGACCTGCTGCAGCCAGCCGCCAACTCGCTCACGCAGCGCCTCCTCGCGTTCGTCGTCGCCAAACCAGCGCGCCAGCGGTGAATCGAGATCGGCGCTGCCGGCCGCCAGCTCCTGAGCGCGCCGCAGTACCGCCTCACGCGCCGCGTCGCTGCGGCGGTAGACGCCGCTCATCACGATGGCGTGGCTGACACGCTCTGGGTAGTCGATCGCCAGCCCGGCGGCGATCAGCGCGCCCATCGAGTGCCCTGCTACGGCAAAGCGTGACTCCGGCCGCTGGTCAAGAAACGCTGCCAGCCAGGCGACATAATCCGGCAGCGAGACCGGTCGATTAAAAGCGTCGCTCTCGCCGTGGCCCGGCATATCCACCGCGATCACGCGGAAGCGCGCGCTCAGCGCCTCAATCTGCGGGTACCAGGCCTCGGCATTCATCCCGACGCCGTGGATCAGCACCAGCGGCGCGCCTTGCCCGGCCTCGAGATAGCTGATGCGCATCTGGCTGCTAGAGAGCCGCTGGGTTTTTCGCATCATGGCCTAACTCTTTCAGGTCGGAGTAACGGTTGCCGATACGGTGATGCGGACGGCCGCCCAGCGCCGCGCCCAGCGCGATGACGATCTCGTCGTAGCGCGGCGCGTCGCCGATATTGAATTGCATAGTCAGGTAGTGTTCGCGACTGCCTTCGTCGTTTTTATGCATCATCGGGATCAGTACTGGCGTGTTGGCCGGACCGCGCGTGTTGTTAAACGCCAGATAGCTTTTGCTCTGCACCGCGCTGCGATAGTGGTTGCCGAAGTGCAGCGTGTGGATCAGCGCGGAGGCGTGCTCCAGTTCACCATCGAGCCCGACCACGGCGCTTTTGCCGAAGGCTTCGACGTTTTCGCCGCTGCCCGCCTCTTTCAGGATGAGTTGGGTAAGCAGTTCGCCTAGTACCGGCGCAAACTCGCGGATTTGCGGGGCGAGATCCTCAACGTAGCCCCGATCGGCCCAGGGGTTTTTCACTACGGCGGCGGCGGCGATCATCACCAGCGGTTTAGCGGCGGCCTTGCCGCCGTCGACGTACAGCGTTTCGGTGGTCACCAGCGTTTTACGAATGGCGGGATGCATAGTCCTCTCCTGAAAGTTATCAAAATGCTAAATGAATGTTTCGTGAGTGGTATAGCATTGAGGAAATTGCCATGTCAAAATATGGTATACCATAATACGATATGTTATTAAACAGCCCGCCGATGGAGGTTTATCTGGCTTAATTAGCTGATTTAACGTAGAAATTCAGGCAGTGAGGTTGCGGCGATGTCGCGCCGCTCGTTACGGACAGGTTTAAAAAAAGAGAGCGGAAAAGCCACATCCATCAAGACATTGCGCGTCGCAAATCCCTGCGGCGCACTATTTTTTAGCAGAGTGCAAAAGTGTGAGGCGGGCCGAATTTACTCTCTGAAAGCGAATCAGCCAACGCAGCGAGGCCATTGCGCGCGCCGATCGTTAGGTGTTAATAGTAAGTGACCTTCCGGCGCAGTCGGACCCGCGTCAGGTTAATTTATCTAATTGAATACAGAGGGATTTGATGGTTGATAACCATTCTCTGAGAATTGAAAACGCGCCGGTGACCCTGCGCGAACTGGCGCTGAAAAAGGTGCGTCAGGCGATTATCGCCGGCTATTTCAAAGCCGGCGATCGGCTGGTGGAGCGCCAACTTACCGAACAGCTTGGCGTCAGCCGCAGCGTGGTGCGTGAAGTGATCCGCTATCTGGAAGCGGAAGGGTTGATTGAGATCCTGCCGAAAAAAGGGCCGATCGTGGCCCTGCTGACGTGGGAGATCGCCGAGCAGATTTACAATATTCGCCTGCTGCTGGAGCAGGAAGCGGCTTACGACTGCGCGCAGCGCGCCGGCGAGGCCGATAAGGCGCTGCTGCGCCAGCAGCTGCAGCAGATTGCGCAGGCGTCGCGCGAACACGACGATATCAAACGCGTCGAGGCGTCGCAGGCGTTTTATGAAACCCTGTTCAGCGTGGCGCATCACACCATCGCCTGGGAGATTGTGCAGCGTATGAACAGCCGCATCAGCCGCCTTCGCGCCCTGACGCTTGCCTGGCCGGAGCGCGAGGTAGCGGGCTTTGAGCGTATGTCACGTATCTGCCAGGCGATCGAGCAGAACGATGCGCCTCGCGCAAAACAGGCGGTTTATGAGCATCTTACCGAAGCTGCCAGCCTGGCGAAGCAGATCCTTTCTCAACCGGAGTAAACCATGGCCGCCTACTGGATTGCGCACGTCACCATTCACGACCCGACGCAGTATCAGCACTATATGGCGCTGGCGCCCGCCGCCTTTCAGGCTTACAACGCGCGTTTTCTCGCGCGCGGCGGCGAAGCGACGTCGCTGGAGGGCGCCGCTTTTCAGAAGCATGTGTTAATCGAGTTCGACGACTATCAGAGCGCGCTCAACTGCTATCACTCGGAGGCCTATCAGCGCGCCCGCGCCGAACGCGCCGACGTAGCGGAAGCGATGATCACCATCGTGGACGGGCTATAACGCGCTGTTGAATAGCAGGCATAAAAAAACCGGTCAGCGACCGGTTTTAACAGCAATGCGGCAAGATTCAGGCGGCGACGCCTTTGGGCTGCGTAGCGACATGTCCCGCCCACAGACTGGCGACCCACTTCACCCCTTTGGCGGTAAAGCGCGCCTGCGAAAACGCATGCTGATTTTCTCCCACGCCCGAGCGCAGCGTAAAGTAGCCCGCCTGCATATGGTGATGCTGCGGCGTCAGCGTGCCTTTGTCGCGGTACATGATATTGCGCTCCAGCAGGAACTGGCGAAACTCCGGCTCTTTCACCTTCAGCATTTTGCACAGCTGGCGAAAGCCGAGCGAGTCCGTCACCTCGACGAAGCGGTCAAAAAATTCCGCCTTTGGGGCAGAAAGCGCCAGCTGTTCTTCGGCGGCGCGGCGCTGCTCGAACTGCTCGGCCCAGGCGCGTGCGGCTTCGGCGGGATTGGTAAAGTCGGGCAGATGCGCCACTTTCTCACGCTCCTGCCATTTATCCAGCAGATCGGCGGTAAAGCCCGGCGACAGGCGCGCAACGGCTAACAGCGAGTCGCGCTTGTTCAGGCAAAACTCCTGACGCATCTCTCCTTCATGCTCGTAAAGGTTGATCGTCACCGGCTGCGAAAGCCGCTGCGCGGTTTCCAGGCTTTTGATCAAACGTTTGACTTCGCCGTGGGTAATGCCGGTCAGTCGGGCGATTTCACGGCTGCTCATCAGGACAGAAGCGTTGAGAGCAGAAAGATTTTCAGTAGAGAACATCATCAGCGTCACCTCATGCAAACGTACGCAGCCGTTTGGGCTGTTGAATAAGTATACAGGATACTGTTGTTATATCCAGTATTTTTTTTAAGCGTTTTACTAAGCGTTTGCCGTCTCGCCTGATTGCGCAACAGCCGCCGCGCTTGCTTTACCTGTATCTCCGGCCAGGCTTAAACCAATTCCGTCTTCTACGCCAGCCATCCCTGGAAAGTTTGGGAAGCGCACCCCCGGCGTGGAATTTCCGTGTTGCGTCATGGCGACCGGCACACTCATCAAGAAAGGATGTTGTTATGAGAGCTCTGACCTATCATGGCCCGCACCGGGTTCGCGTTGAGACCGTTCCCGATCCTGTTCTGCAGGAGCCGGACGATATTATCTTGCGCGTGACGGCCACGGCGATTTGCGGCTCTGACCTGCACCTCTATCGCGGCAAGATCCCCGGTACCGAGCATGGCGAGATATTCGGCCATGAATTTATGGGCGAAGTCGTCGAGGCGGGTTCGGCGGTGACCAGCGTCGCCGTCGGCGATCGCGTGGTGGTGCCCTTCGTCATCGCCTGCGGCGACTGTTTTTACTGCCATCTGCATCAGTATGCCGCCTGCGAAACCACCAACAGCGGCCGCGGCGCTATCCTGAACAAAAAGAACATCACGCCGCCGGCGGCGCTGTTCGGCTTCAGTAACCTCTACGGCGGCGTACCCGGCGGTCAGGCCGAATATGTGCGGGTGCCAAAAGCCAACGTCGGCCCGTTTAAAGTGCCGCTGACGCTGCCGGACGATAAGGTGCTGTTCCTGTCTGATATCCTGCCGACCGCCTGGCAGGCGGTGCAGAACGCCGGTCTGGATAAAGGCTCCAGCGTGGCGATTTTCGGCGCGGGTCCGGTGGGCCTGCTCAGCGCCGCCTGTGCCCGTCTGGTCGGCGCGGAAGAGATTTTTATGATCGACCATAACAATTATCGTCTGGAGTTCGCCCGTCAGCGTTACGGCGTCACGCCAATCAATTTCGACGATATCGACGATCCGGCGGCATGGATTATCGAGCATACGAAAAATAACAGGGGCGTCGATGCGGTTATCGACGCTGTGGGCTTTGAAGCGAAAGGCAGCCTGACCGAAACGGTATTAAGCAACCTCAAGCTGGAAGGCAGCAGCGGCAAAGCGCTGCGCCAGTGCATCGCCGCCGTCAGGCGTGGCGGCGTGGTGAGCGTGCCAGGCGTTTATGCCGGCTTTATTCACGGTTTTATGTTCGGCGACGCCTTTGATAAAGGGCTGACGTTCAAGATGGGACAAACGCACGTGCAGGCCTATCTGCCGCGCCTGCTGTCGCTGATCGAACAGGGATTGCTGACGCCGGAAGAGATCGTTACCCACCATATGCCGCTTGAAGACGCGGCGCACGGCTATGAGATCTTTGAAAAGCGCAAGGATGACTGCCGCAAGGTTATTCTGGTGCCGGGCATGGCGTCGCAGCGCGCCGCCAGCTAATGCGGTCGTCCAGGCTGCCACGGCAGCCTGGCGGCGGTTAACGCACGATATCTTCATCGCTGTCGTTAAGCTCCGACAGCGAAATTTCGCGCGACGGCGCGTTATCGAGACGGTCGCCATATTCGCCGCGCACGTCCGGCAGGCTGGTGAACTGACCGTCGACAAATAAAAAGCTCAGGTGCCGGGCGACATCATTCAGCATCTCTTCAGCCTCATTTTCCGTGGTGCCTTTCGCCTCTTTGCCGTCGAGCTGCCAGCGCAGCTTACCGCCAACCAACTCGGCGCCGCCGATATCGACCACATGGCCGTCGATATTTTCCACCAGCAGGCGAGACTGGCAGTAATAAAGTAAGTAAGGCATCAGGTCACGTTTATTTTCAGACATCTCTTCTCCTGCGGCAGACTATTTCTGCGGTTAAAAATGGAAATAATAACGTAGCGCATAGATCGCCCAGTAAATGGCGTTTGCGGCCAGGTAAATCCAGCATCCCCAACAGGCGACGGGTTCACGTTTGGTTCGGAGTTTGGGCAGAAAAGCCAGCAGATAACCGGCAGCGGCGATAAGCGAAACGAAATAGAAAAACTTCATCTTCCCTCCTGAAAGTCGTTTATTTCATAGAAGGATAGTCAGTTTTTGAGGTAATAGCGGGAGAGGAGCGTAAATAGATTTCAAACTGGATTAGGCGCTGCGCTTAAGAGCCACTTCAGCACGAAGGCTTCTATTTCGAACTTTTCTGTAGAATCGGTTTTTTTTTTCCGACATACCTTTACTAAAAGTTGAACTTTATCGTCATCGGTAAACTAGTGCGAAATTAATGCTTAATAGTATGCGGTTGCCAGTCAGGCCTTTAGCGCTTTTGGAAAACGCTGCCGATACGGCGCAGCGTTTTTATCCTAAACCGCGCGTCAGGAGGGCTTTTTCAACAGTCGCGGCAGCTGATTATCCAGCTCCAGCAGGCAGGCATCCATCATTTTCTCTGTCTCCTGCGTCACTTTCTGATAATTGTTCGCCTGCCATTCAGCCAGCGGCGCGGTTTTCGCCGCAGGCTCGCAGCTTGCGACCGTAAAGGCGCTAAACACCGTGCCGCCTTCAGGGCGCTTATAGAAGATTACGCGGTAAGAGAGGTCGTAATTGCTGTTAGCGGAAGATAAATCCATATAGACCAGAGACCAGCTTGACGCGCCGATAATGAGCGCGTGCTGCCAGGCATAGCTTCCGCCGTTTTTATCTAAATATTGCGCGATTTTCGCTTCAGCCTTAGGCGCGAAGTAGCGGCTGGTCGGCTCCGGCAACGCGTCTACTGTCGTGCCCCGATACCCCTTTTTATCAAACATATCGGAGCTGATGCTGGCACCGCCCAGCAACGCGCCTACCGCAGTCAGGCCCGCAACCACGCCCGTGGAGCCAGGTCCAACGACGCGCAGGTGAGCGTCGGCATAACGGTTGCCGTTCATATCGGTCTGCGCCAGGGTAGTAAGAACCTCCAGGCTGCTTCCGCCTGAGCCTTTAACTACCGTGGGTTTTTTGCCGCCTGCGCATCCTGCAAGGAGCGTGATAGCGATGGTGCCTGCTGCAATAGTCTTGATGTTCACTGGCCTTTCCTTTTTTAACGTCCCTCATGCATCTCACGCCGCCTGCCTTCTTGCGTCAGCGCTGCGCAAGACAATCTGACACTATTAACGGACAAAGATCGGTAAGCTTTAGTAATGAATTCATACTGCCGCCTGGCAGACTATGCTTAACAGCGGAGGTAAGGACTATGTGTGGACGCTTTGCGCAGTATCGCAGCCGAAACGACTATTTTGACGCGCTCGGCATCGAAGACGACGGGCTGATTTACGATCCCGAACCGATTGCTCGCTACAACGTCGCACCGGGCACCCGCGTGCTGTTGCTTAACATGCGCGACGAGCATCTGCATCTCGATCCGGTATTTTGGGGCTACGGCCCCGAGTGGTGGCATAAACAGCCGCTGATTAACGCGCGTAGCGAAACCGCGCCCACCGGACGCATGTTCAAGCCGCTGTGGCATCATGGCCGTGCCGTAGTACCCGCCGACGGCTGGTTCGAATGGAAAAAAGAAGGTAGTCGCAAGCAGCCCTTTTTTATCTACCACCAGCAGCGCGAGCCGCTGTTTTTCGCGGCTATCGGCAAGGCGCCCTTTGATAAAGAGCATGGGCATGAGGGATTCGTTATCGTGACCGCGGCCAGCAACAAAGGCATGGTAGATATTCACGATCGTCGTCCACTGGTGCTGCGCGCCGACGCGGTTGAGGAGTGGCTCAGCGAGGAAACTTCGCCTGAACGGGCGCAAAAAATTGCCGAGCAGGCGGCGCTGCCGGAGACGGCATTTCGCTGGCATCCGGTGACGAAGAAGGTCGGCAATATTCATAATCAGGGCGAAGAGATGATTGAGGAGACGGTCGACGCGGAGTAGCCGCCCGGCCAGGCCGCGTTAGCGATCAAATGATCTCAATGCAGGACGGAAAATGGCGATTGCAGTAAACTTCAGCTCTCCTTTTCTGCAGCAGTGAATGACAGTGAATAACGAAACGCACTCCTCAGTTAACGTTCCTCAGTCGATCCCGGCGCGCAATCGCATGTTCCGGGCGTTGCTTAACCGCGATAAAACCCCTGTCGCAGTGCTTATCTCCGCCGCGCTGGTCGGCGTTATCGTCGGGCTGGTCGGCAGCGCATTCGCCAGCGCGGTTCACTGGGTACAGCACTGGCGTCTGTCGCTGGCCGATCCGACGCTGCTCAGCGGCTGGAAGCTTTACGCGCTGGCGTTTGCGCTCTCCGCGCTGCTGGCGATGGTGGGCTATTTTCTCGTACGCCGCTTTGCGCCGGAAGCCGCAGGCTCGGGCATCCCTGAAATCGAAGGCGCGCTGGAAGAGCTGCGCCCCGTACGCTGGTGGCGCGTTATCCCGGTAAAGTTTTTCGGCGGGATGGGCACGCTGGGCGCGGGCATGGTGCTCGGTCGCGAAGGACCGACGGTGCAGCTTGGCGGCAATATTGGCCGCATGGTGCTCGATCTGCTGCGTATTCGCAGTGACGAAGCGCGCCACTCGCTGCTGGCGACCGGCGCGGCGGCCGGGCTGGCGGCCGCCTTTAACGCGCCGCTGGCGGGTATACTTTTCATCATTGAAGAGATGCGCCCGCAGTTTCGCTACAACCTTATTTCCATCAAAGCGGTGTTTACCGGCGTCATTATGGCGAGCATTGTCTTCCGCCTGATCAACGGTGCGCATCCGGTGATCTCCGTCGGCAAACTGGCGGACGCGCCGGTAGAGACGCTGTGGCTCTATCTGGTGCTAGGTATGCTGTTCGGTATGGTGGGGGTCTTGCTTAACCGCTTGATTTTTCTCTGTCAGGACGCCTTCGCCCGCCTCTATGCCGGGCGAATCTGGCGCGTGGTCGCCACTGGCGGCGCACTCGGCGGCGGCTGCGGTCTGCTGGCGCTGTGGTTCGCGCCGGGGGCAGGCGGCGGGTTCGAGCTGATCCCGCAGGCGACCGGTGGCCACTATACCTTCGGCGTGCTGCTGGTGATCTTTGCGGTGCGGTTGTTCACCACGCTGCTCTGCTTTAGCTCTGGCGCGCCAGGCGGCATTTTCGCGCCGATGCTGGCGCTGGGCACCGTGCTGGGCACCGCCTTCGGCGTGCTGATGGCAGATCTGTTCCCGCTCTACCATTTGCAGCCCGCCACCTTCGCCATCGCCGGCATGGGCGCGCTGCTGGCCGCTTCGGTGCGCGCGCCGCTGACCGGCATCGTGCTGGTGCTGGAGATGACCGATAACTATCAGCTAATCCTGCCGATGATCGTCACCGGGCTGGGCGCGACGCTGCTGGCGCAGTTCCTCGGCGGCAAGCCGCTCTACTCTTCTCTTCTGGCGCGCACCCTGGCGCGTCAGCAGCAAACGGAGAGCGGCAAGGCCTAGCGCACTTTGCCGCGGAATACCCAGAATGCCCAGCTGTGATAGAGCAGCGTCAGCGGCATCACGATGGCGGTGCCGATCAGCACAAAGCGTTGCGTCGCCGCCGGCGCCGCGCTGCGGTGCAGATCCTGCTGCCAGGGGATCAGCCAGGGGTAAAAACCGCAGGCGACGCCGGCAAATACCGCCGTAATCAGCCCGAGCGTCAGCGTCAGCTGCCAGGTCGCTCGCCCGCGCCACAGCGCCAGCAGCTGGCCCAGCCAGCAGAGGAAAATCAGCATGGCGGCGATTTTGCCCGGCCACCGCTGCCAGGCGGTCATCCAGATATCGCGGTTAAGCAGCAACACCGACAGAAACAGCACCAGCGAAAGTACCCAGCACAGCCAGGCCAGCGCGCTGGCGCGCTCTTCAACATCCTCGCCGATGCGCCAGCGGATCCAGCAGCAGCCAAGCAGTAGATAGATCACCACCAGCCCCAGCCCGCACAGCAGCGGCGTCAGAGAGAAGCCGATTTCCAGACCACGCTGCGGCTCCGCGCCGAAGACTACGCCTGCGCACCAGCCCTGAAGAAAGGCCGCCAGCGCCGAACTGGCGCACATCAGCCGATCCAGCCAGTGGCGAAAAGCTTCCTGCGCCTGCGCGCGATACTCCAGCGCCAGTCCGCGCAGAAACAGCGCCAGCACCATAGCGAACACCGGGCCGCAGAGCGCATTGAACAAAAGGCTGTATACCGCCGGGAAGAGCGCGAACATGCCGCCCGCCAGCAGCACCAGCCAGGTTTCGTTGGCATCCCAGACAGGCAGAATACTGTTAACCATGCGCCGCCGCTGCGACTCTTCGCGGAAGCAGGGAAAGAGCATGCCGACGCCGAGATCGGTGCCGTCAAGCAGCACGTAGATCAACATCGATAGCAGCAGCGCCAGCGCCGCGAAGTCGGCGAGCGTCATGGCGATGTCCTGATCTCTTGAGTGACAACGTCACCTTTTGGCTGCAGCGGCGCTGAAACCAGCCTCAGCAGATAACGCAGCCCTAACGCAAAGCTCAGGCCGTAAATCACCACTATGGCGGCGAGTATCGCCACGGTGGTAGAGAGCGAGAGCGCAGAGATGCTGTCAGCGGTGCGCAGCATGCCGTAGACCGTCCAGGGCTGGCGGCCGATTTCCGTCACCAGCCAGCCCGACAGCATGGCGATAAAGCCCGCCGGCGAGAGCCATACCAGCATGCGTAGCAGACGGCGCGAGGTGGTCAGCCGTCCGCGCCAGTGCTGCACGTTCGCCACCAGGCTGGCAAGCAGCATCACCACGCCCAGCCCCACCATCAGACGAAAGGCGAAAAAAACCGGCGCGACCGGCGGCAGGCTTTGCGCATCGAACTCGCTCAGGCTTTTAATGTGGCCAGTGAGGTTATGGCGCAAATAGAGCGAGGCGATATCGGGGATCGCCACCTCCAGCCGGTTGCGCTGCGCCTGCTGATCGGGCCAGGCGAACAGCCGCAGCGGCTCGCCTCTGTTTGCCGCAGGCGGACGCCAGCTGCCTTCTATCGCCGCCAGCTTGGCGGGCTGATGCGCCAGCGTATTCTCCCCATGCAGATCGCCGACCACTACCTGAAGCGGCACCGCCACCAGCGTGAAGGTAAGCGCGGCCGTCAGCATGCGTCGTGCAGCCTGTTCCTGAACATCGTGCAGCAGGCGCCGCGCCGCCACGCCCGCAATCATAAAGGCCACGGCGATCAGCGTGGCCAGCAGCATATGGCTAAAGCGAAAGGGAAAGCTGGGCGCCGAGAGCACCATCGCCCAGCTTTCCGGCAGGAAGCGCCCGCTCTCGTCGCGCGTAAAGCCGGTCGGCGTCTGTAGCCAGGAGTTGGCGGCCAGGATCCAGAAGGCGCTCAGCAGCGCGCCGAGCGTGACAAAGCAGGTGACGATAAAGTGCAGGCCCGGTTTGATTTTGCCCATGCCGAACAGCATGACGCCGGTCAGCCCCGACTCGAGAAAAAAAGCCACCAGCACTTCGTAGAACAGCAGCGGGCCAATGACGCCGCCCACCTTTTGCGATAGCCCGGCCCAGTGCGTACCGAACTGCACCTCCATCACCACGCCGGACACCGCGCCGATCGCCACCGTCAGCGCAAAGACCTTTAGCCAGAAGTGCAGCGCCTCGCGCGCGCCCGGCTGATTTCCCCACAGCCAGCGCGCTTCGAACCAGAGCAAAAAAGGCGCCAGACCAAGCGTCAGCGCGGCCAGCGTAATGTGCATCCCCATGGTGAGCGCGAACTGTCCTCGCGACAGCAGCAGCACCCATTCGGCGTCACTCATTGCTCGGCTTTCCGCTATAGCGGGTGATTGGCTTCTCCTCCTCGCGCTGCATGCCTGCGGAAAACGCCTCCAGCGCGGCGAACAGTGGCCGCAGTCCCTGCCATAGCTTCTCGTCGTTCAGCAGATGCAGCACGCCGCGGATCCCCGGCGCGGCGTTACCCTCCTGCTGTGTGGCGTCGCTGGCGGGCTTCATCGCCATCGCCGCGTCGCGCAATGCCAGCAAAATATGGTTGAGCCGCTCCGGCGGAATAGTGCTCAGCGTCATCAGGATCAGCGATATATTCTGCAGCGCACTCTGCGTGCCTGGTCGGTTCAGGCCGGCAACCAGAATTTTGCCGATATCGTTATTGGCTTTGATGGCGTCGTTCGCCAGCCGCAGAAAACCGTGCTCATGCAGGTTTTCCACCAGTTCATCCATCGCTTCCTGCGCGGTTTTCTCGGTGCGCGTCGGCGGCACGGTATAGGAAAGGCGTTCGGCCATTAGAATTTCTCCGGGTGTTCAACGTGTTCAGGCGGCTCAACGTAGCCTTCCTGCTGCCATTTCTGCTCAATGGGCAGATGATCCAGCGGCGTGCGCTGGCCGTGGCGGAAATTATGGCGTGGAATAGGGTTCGGCTGCGGCGTCCGCGTCAGTTTCGTCATGCTGACGGCGAGCTCTTTATAGGCCGGGGTATTGACGTCGGGATCGTGGTGCTCGCCCGTCAGGCCGTTGACGCCCGGCTTGCCGTGATGGATCGGGATAAAGAGCACGTTGCCCGCTACGCGATCGGTCACCACCACCGGCACTTCTAACGTGCCGCGCCGCGATGTGAGCGCGACCCACTCGCCCTCTTGCAGCCCGCGCGCCTGCGCCAGCTGCGGAGAGATCTCGACAAACCAGTTAGGCGAGAGCGACATCATGCGGCCGCCCTGGCCGGTCTGGTTAGTGGACTGAAAATGCTCCAGCATACGGCCGTTATCCAGCATCAGGTCGTATTCCGCGTCCGCCTCTTCCATCGGCGGCTGCCAGCTCAGCGGATAGAGTCGCGCCTTGCCGTCCGGGAACTTGAATTTTTCGGTATAGAGCAGCGGCGTGCTTTCGCCGTCCGGCGTTACCGGCCAGATCTGCGACTGCCAGCCTACCAGCCGCTCGTAGCTGACGCCGGCAAAGATCTCCGCGATGCTGGCCGCTTCCGCCATAATCGCGCCGGGATTAGGATAGTTCCAGTGATGGCCGAGACGTGCGGCCAGATCGGTAAAGATGCGCCAGTCGGGGCGGCTGTCGCCCAGCGGAGCCATCGCTGGCGAGAAGTGCTGGATGCGGCGCTCGGTGTTGACGAAGGTGCCCTCTTTTTCCACGCTTGGGCTGCCGGGCAGCACCACATCAGCGAACTCGGCGGTGCGGCTCATGAAAATATCCTGCACCACCATAAAGTCGAGGCGGCTGAAGGCTTCATGCACGTTGGTGGAATCCGCGTCGGAGAAAGCGGTCTCTTCGCCGGTGATATACATGGCACGCAGTTTCCCTTCGTGCGCGTGCTGCACCATCATAAAGTTATCTGCGCCGGGCTGGTCGGAGAGTTCTTCCGGCGTCACGCCCCAGGCGCGCGCCCATTTTTCGCGTATCAATGGATCAGAGACTTTTTCATAACCGGGATAAACGTTGCTGAGGCAGCCGAAATCGCTCGCGCCCTGCACGTTGTTGTGACCGCGCATCGGATAGCCGCCGGTGCCTGGACGCCCGTAGTTGCCGGTCACCAGCAGCAGATTCGACAACGCCGTGCTGGTGTCCGCGCCGTGGCTGTGCTGGGTAATGCCCATTGCCCACAGCAGGCAGACGCTGCCCGCCTGGCCGATCATCTCCGCCGCCGTAGTGAGCTCTTCCACGCTCAGACCGGTAACTTCGCTGGCGAAGTCCAGGGTAAAAGGCGCCAGCGACGCGCGATACTCCTCGACCTGATTGACGCGCTGCGCCAGGAATGCCTCGTCGGCATAACCGTGATCGAACATATATTTCGCCATCGCCGAGGCCCACACCATATCGGTGCCCGGCTTGATGCGCAGGAACTGGTCGGCGCGCTCGGCCATCTCATGTTTGCGCGGATCCACCACCAGCAGCTTCTGCCCGCGATGCTTGTGGCTCTGCTTGATGTGCGAGGCGATGACCGGATGGTTCTCCGCCAGATTGCTGCCGACGGTGATAATCAGCTCGGTTTTTTGGAGGTCGCGAATGGTGCCTGCGTCGCCGCCGTAACCCACGGTGCGGAAGAGTCCTTCGGTCGCCGGGTTCTGGCAGTAGCGCGACGAGTTATCGACGTTATTGGTGCCGAAAATCAGGCGGGCAATTTTCTGAGTCAGGTAGGCCTCTTCGTTGCTGGCCTTGCTGGAGCCGATAAAGCCGATAGCGTCGCCGCCGTACTGACGCGCCACGTCGCGCAGCCCCTGCGCCACGCGATCCAGCGCTTCGTCCCAGCTGGCTGGACGGAAGCGGCCGTTTTCGCGGATCAGCGGCGTGATCAGGCGCTCTGGGCTGTTAACAAAGTCCCAGCCGAACTTGCCTTTTACGCAGGTGGAAATGCCGTTGGCGGGCGCATCCGCGACCGGCTGCACCTTCAGGATATGACGATCGCGCGTCCAGATTTCGAAGCTGCAACCCACGCCGCAGTAGGTGCAAACCGTTTTGGTGCGCTTAATTTCCGCCTGATGCAGCGCGTCGTCTATCAGCGAGATACCTGTGATCGGCTCCATGCCGATGCTATTCTCCAGCGATTTGACGAAGTCGATCATCGGACGTTTCAGCCCTTCATCCATCGCGGTAAAGGGACCCGCATCGGGCTGCATGGTCTTCTCCAGCAGCGCGTTGCAGGGACAGACCGTCACGCAGTGGCCGCAGCTGACGCAGCTCGATCCGGCGATCTGCGTGCCGCCGTCCCACAATACGCGCGGATGCTCCTGGGTGTAATCGATGCTCAGCGTCTCATTCACCTCGACGTTCTGACACGCCTCGACGCAGCGTCCGCAGAGAATGCACTGGTCAGGATCGTAGGTGTAAAAGGGATTCGAATGATCCTTGCTGGTGGGCTTGCGCTGGTAGGGGTAATACTGAATCGGGATATGCATATCCGCGACGGTGTTATGCAGCGTACAGTCGCCGGTGTTGTGCTCGCAGACCGTACAGTAAAGCTCGTGGCGATTCAGGATGCGATCCATCCCTTCCTGCTGCGCGGCGCGCGGCCACTCTCCTTCGCTGTTGATTTCCAGTCCCTGGAAAGTGCGCAGCGTACAGCCGCGCACCTTTTCCCCGTTGGCTTCCACCCAGCAGACATCGCAGCTCTCCAGCGGCTGCAGCGCCGGGTGGTAACAGACGTGAGGCAATTTTTTTCCCTGCTCGGTGAGAAAGTCGATCAAGGGCTGATTAACGGCGCCCACCAGGGGTTCGCCATTATAAATAATGGTACAGGTTTTCTCTGACATTTAACGCCTCGTTCTCGACATTGCAATTGGCTTCTGCCAGCGTGCTTTTGTTTGTTATGTAAAGTTATGTCTTCAGCTTAGCGACTATTAAATTGCCTGCCATTGAACGGCTTCGTTTATTAACCGCAGCCTGGTGATAATGGCCGCGTTTAATCTGGGGTTTACTCATAAAAAATGAGCTATTTCAGAGAGGTAAATTTATTTACGAGAGAGATCTCAAAAAGTGTTAAACATTGCTAACCGTTGCGCTTATTTATCTGCCGCGCAGGATTTCTGACGCTTTCTATACTTTTTAGTCTGGCTGGTTTCCAGCAAACGACATACAGGCAACAGAGGTGAATAATGAAGGCACTAGTCTGGCACGGCGTGGGAAATATCCAGCTGGATAACGTCCCCGATCCGCAAATCGAACAACCGGGCGATGCCGTCATTCGTATTACCGCCTCGGCGATCTGCGGGACGGATCTGCATTTTATTCGCGGCACCTTTAGCGATATGCAGCCCGGCACCATTCTCGGCCACGAGGCGGTCGGCATCGTTGAACAGGTAGGCGACGAGGTGCGCAACTTCAGTCCGGGCGATCGCGTGGTGGTCTGCTCCACCGTCTCCTGCGGCGTCTGTCCTCCCTGTCGCGCCGGGCATACCGCACAGTGCGACAATGCTAATCCTAACGGCCCTGAGGCGGGCACCTGCTTTTTCGGCGGCCCCAAAGCCACCGGCCCGGTAAACGGCTTACAGGCGGAAAAGGCGCGCATTCCCTTCGCAGCCAATACGCTGGTAAAAATTCCTGACGGCGTAACCGACGATCAGGCAATCCTGATTAGCGATATCTTTCCTACCGCCTGGTTCGGCGCCGAGCTGGCCGATATTACCCGCGGCGATATCGTCGTGGTGTTCGGCTGCGGGCCGGTCGGGCAGTTCGCCATCGCCAGCGCCCTGCTGATGGGCGCGGCGCGGGTGATTGCAGTGGACTGTCACGAGGATCGACTGGCGATGGCGCGCCAGCAGGGCGCGTTCCCGGTTAACTTCGAACGCGACGATCCGGTGGAGACGATCAAAAGGCTGACCGGCGGCACCGGCGCCGACTGCGCCATCGACGCGGTTGGCGTTGACAGTCAGCACGCTCATCACGGCCCGGCCAGCGAGGAGGCCGAAGAGAAAGCGGAGAAATTCAGCGAAGAGGTGGCTCAGGTGGCGCCTGAAACTCATCCGCAGCATGGCAACTGGGTGCCGGGCGATGCGCCGACCCAGGCGCTGGAATGGGCGATCGCGGGTGTGAAAAAAGCAGGCCGCATCAGCATCATTGGCGTTTATCCTCCCGCGGCGGAGATCTTCCCCATCGGCAAAGCGATGAACAAGAACCTGACCCTTAAAATGGGCAACTGCAACCACCATACCCATATCCCTTATCTGCTGGAGTTGACGCGCAGCGGCGTTATCGATCCAGCCAAAGTGCTGACCAAAGTCGAGCCGATTGCGGATGTCATTAAGGCTTATGAGGCGTTCGATAAACGTGAGCCCGGCTGGATTAAAGTAGAGCTGGAGACCTGAGCAGTCAGTGGGTCACTTTTTGCTGCATGCAAGCTATGTCAACGCCCCTTCGGGGCGTTTATCTTTTAACTGGCACGAGCTATTCACGGCGAGACGCTGCTGACGTCTGCAAAAACAGGCGTCGATACACCGCCGGCGTCATGCCGGTGCGTTTCGCGAAAGCGCGGCGCATGACGTCGCCGCTGCGATAGCCACACGCTTCCGGAATCGCCTTGAGCGGCAGCCGTCCCGCTTCCAGCAGTTCGCGCGCCTTTTCAATACGGGCATCCTCCAGCCAGCTTCCCGGCTGCATATCCAGCTCCTGACGGAACAGGCGTCCGAGATGACGCACGCTGAGATCGATATGCGTCGCCAGATCCTGCACGCCGCCAATCTCTGGCAAATGGGCCAGCGCCCAGCGCTGTAGCTCCTGCAGCGCGGCGCGGCCGCTGATCGATACGCTGTCGCGCCGGGCGAAGTGGCCCTGATTGACCGGCCGCCGAAAAAACATCACCAGATTCGCCGCTACCTCTTCCGCCACCTCGCGGCCCAAATCCTCCTCCACCAGCCGCAGCGCCAGATCCAGCCCGGCGGTCACGCCCGCCGAGGTGCGCAGCGGCCCGTCGGCGATACAGAGCGCGTCCGGTTCGACCCGCGCCTCGGGGCAGCGCTGCGCCAGCAGATCGGCGCAGGCCCAGTGCGTCGTCACGCGCCGCTGTCGCAGCAGCCCGGTTTGCGCCAGCAGCAGTGCGCCGCTGCAAACGGAGCCGTAGCGCTGGCTGCGCGCGCAGATCGCGCTCAGCTGCGCGCACTGCGCCTCGTTTAAATAGCGCTGTTGCGCATCCGGCGCGCCCGCCACCAGCAGCGTATCGATCGGATGGCGCGCCGCCTCGTGCAGCAGGAAATCGGCGCTGAGCCGCACGCCGGAAGAGGCGGTAATGGCGCTGGCATTCACCGCCATTACGCGCAGGCTGTAAAACTGGCGACGCAGCGCGCGGTTCGCCTCGGCGAATACGTCGAGCGGGCCGGAAACGTCAAGCAGCTGCACGCCGGGCAGCGCGAACAGGGTAACGGAATGAGACATGATTACGGGGTGTCCTGAACTGCAGTTATGTCCTGAATCATCGTTATAAGATAATTTGAGACAGCGATCATCCGTTTTATGCTCACTGGCAGCTAACCCAACGGAGAATCCTGATGAGCTTTCATATAAACGGTATTGCCATTCCTGACACACAGCTTGCCCGCGACGCGACCGCCTTTATCCGCGACAGCGAATCCGATTTGCTGTTTCACCACTCCAGCCGCGTTTACTACTGGGGCGCACTGGCGGGCCAGCAGCGCGGGCTTAAGGTCGATCGCGAACTGCTCTATGTCGGCTGCATGTTTCACGATATCGGTCTGACGCATGAGCACTGCAGCTGCGACAAACGTTTCGAGGTAGACGGCGCAGACGCGGCGAAAGCCTTCCTGGCCGGTTACGGCATTGCGCAAAGCGATATCGACAAGGTCTGGACGGCGATCGCCCTGCACACCACGCCCGGCATTCCTGAATTTATGGCGGCGGAGATCGCGCTGGTGACCGCAGGCGTTGAAATGGACGTGCTGGGGATCCGCTACGACGAGTTTAGCGACGAGGCGCGCGAGGCGGTGGTAAGCCAGCATCCGCGCAGCGCCGCTTTTAAAGAGGAGATTATTCAGGCCTTCTATGACGGCATTCAACACAAACCGCAGACCACCTTCGGCAACGTCAAGGCGGATGTGATCGCGGACAAGCAGCCTGGCTTCGCGCCGCTTAATTTTTGCAGCATCATTCGGCAGTCGCGCTGGCAAGGCTGAGTGCCGACAATAAAAAAGCAGCCTCACGGCTGCTTTTTTTCGCTTACGGAGACCTGAAGATCAGCCTCTTTCCGCCCTAACGTTAAAAAATAACGTCGACCACCATAAGGAACAATTTCGCTGTTTACATATTAACCAAAAAGACCTTATAGTTAGCATGGCTATAAGGTTGCCTCCCCTGTTTTGACGTGAAGCCCAGAGCTAAGGGATGGTTAACCCAATAGTTCCACAGCCAAAAGGAGAGGGCTATGTATTACAAAGATGACATTATCAGTTATTTGCAATCCAACAATATTCTTGCTTTAAAACTCGACCATGCAATAACAGGCGTTCGCCATGCCATTTTAGATCAGATAAATACGATTGGATCAGGTGCAAGACGCGCTCTTTATTACACGTCCTGTTTTACTGAAGACTATTACGATGTCTGTGAAAACCAGAAAAATGAGGATTATCGATTTACTCTGGGCGTATTACGCCTTTTACAGCACGAAGATATTATTAGCGAGATGCTGAGAATTTATTTCCAGGAAATATTTAGATATAAGACTAACGATCAATTACAACATATAAAAGCCTTATTAATGAATGTTAATATTCATATTGCTTCAAGTTCTCTAACAGTTACTGGTTTTGCACTAGCAACGGCATCTGCCGCCGCCGCAGGCATGAACATGAATATTGAGCTGAGCGCATCAGTGGGAGGCCGCGCGTCTGGTATTATTAGCGGCATCGGAATTTATGGTATCATTCAGAAAGCGGCGAATAGCGCAAACCGCCTTAAATTTACCAATCCAGTCTACTACTCTGCTTTATATAGTCAGGATTTAGAGATGATGTATTTTTTGATAGAACCACTTTTCGAACGTTTTAACGGCACTAGAGAACAATGCATCTCAGATCCTGAAGTTGCCGATATCATTTCAGGGATGATTCGCTAATGCTTCGGCAGTTTATCTCTAGAGTTTTTTACAGAACTTTCAGATCGTTACTATCCTTATACGGCCCATCATTGTTAACTATAGCATTTGCACTATTGCAAATTTGGCTATTTCCCAATGCACCACTCTGGCCTATCCCTCTATTTTTCTTCAGTGTCATTTTTTTGTTTAAATGGTGACATTCATGGAAATGATTATCGTAAATTTTTAAGGAAAAAAATATGTCTACTCCCGCACACCTCTGGCTTGAAGATGAAAACGGATCGCCTGTTATTGGTGGTTGTACCATGCCACAGCGCTTAGGCTCTATCGAGTTAAAGTCTTTCTCTCACGGCGTAACTATTCCGGTTGATCCCAACAGGGGTAAATTAACGGGAACGCGGATTCATCGGCCTATCACTATAGTCAAAGAATTTGATAATACGACGCCGATTCTTTATCGCGCCGTATGTGAGGGCCGCCCAATGAAGAAAGCGACGATTAAAATGTATCGTATTGTGGAAGCGGGTATAGAAGTCGAATATTTCAATATCATTCTGGAAAATGTAAAAATCACTACCGTTTCGCCCTACCTTGCCCCTAACAGTATAAGCAGCACCCATCTGGAAACGCTGGAAATGCGCTATGAAGCTATTACATGGAAATATGTCGACGGGAATGTTATTTACCGCGACACATGGAATGAGCGCGCGATGGCCTGAACCAGTTGAGGTACTGATAAAAAAAGCAGCCCTCAGGCTGCTTTTGCATATGGGCTTAAGCAGGCTGCCCCTCCAGCCGGAACTGTTCGACCGACTGCGCCAGCAGAGAGGAGTGATCCTCCATCGCGCTGGCGGCGGCGGAAATCTCCTGCACCAGCGCGGCATTCTGCTGCGTAACGCTGTCCATCTCGTTGACCGCCACTGAGACCTGGCTGATGCCCCGGCTCTGCTCGTCGGAAGCGGTGGCAATCTCGTCGATAATCGCCTGCACCGAGGTCACCGCCTGGGTGATCTCCTGCATGGTGTCGCCCGCATGACGCACCAGGCTAACGCCGCTGTCAACGCGCTGCGTCGATTCTTCGATCAGCGAGGCGATATCTTTTACCGCCGCGGCGCTGCGCTGCGCCAGGTTGCGCACCTCAGACGCGACAACAGCGAAACCACGGCCCTGCTCGCCGGCGCGCGCCGCTTCCACCGCCGCGTTAAGCGCAAGAATATTGGTCTGAAACGCAATGCTGTTGATGATGGCGGTGATATCGCCGATCTTGCGCGCGCTGTCGTTGATTTGCGCCATGGTATGCACCACCTCGCCCACCAGCGCCTCGCCTTTGCGCGCGGTCTGCGAGGCGTTTTCCGTCAGCGACGTCGCCTGATGCGCATTGGCGGCGTTGTGTTTCACCGTTGCCGTCAGTTGTTCCATGCTGGCGGCGGTCTCCTCCAGCGCGGCGGCCTGCTGCTCGGTGCGCGACGCCAGGTTGATATTGCCTTTGGCGATCTCCTCCGCGCCGTCGCGCACCGAGGCGCTGGTCTCTTTAATGTGGCCCACCATCGCAATCAGCCGCGCCTGCATGGTATGCAGCGCATAGAACAGGCTGTTCTGGTCGCCCGCCTTCAATGGAATGCGCGTATTGAGCTGCCCATCCGCTACCGCCAGCGCAAAGGCGGCCGCATCGGCGGGTTCACCGCCCAGCGGACGCAGCACGATGCGGCTGAACACCACGCCCAGCAGCAGGCTCACCAGCACAATACTCGCCAGCATCATCCACAGGGCGTTATGCAGCTGCTGACGCGCGGCGCTCATCACTAAGTCCAGCGGCGCGGCAACGCCCAGATACCAGACGTTGCTGCTGTTGCCGATGGCGATCGGCTGCCAGGTCATCAGCGTTTTCTCGCCGAGCAGCGCATCCTCCTGCTCTGTCACCGCGGTGGTCAGGCGGCTTTTGTCGCCCTTCCACTGCTGGTTATTTTGCGCTTTATCGGGCGAAGAGACGATCTTACCGCCGCTGGAAAGCAGCATGGCGTAGCCCGCGCCCTGCCAGGGTTTGATCTCATTTACCCGCTGCTGCAGCTTCACCAGCGAAATATCGGAGGTGACCACGCCCCAGAGTTTGCCGCGATCGATAATCGGCGTGGTGATCGAGGTCAACAGCGTCGGCACGCCGTTATAGGCATAGCTGTAGGGTTCGGTCGGAAAGTCCTTGCGCGTACGCTGCGGCACCAGATAGTAATCTCCCTGGCCGGGCGTCAGATAGGAGGTCAGGGGATGCATTTTATAATTGCCCGCCTGATCGACATCGACAAACCAGGCGTAACGCCCTTCCGGCGCCTGGCCGCTCTGCGCGGCGAACTCGGCGTCGCGTCCGTCGAAAACATCTTTTTCCAGGATGACGGAAATGGAGAGGTAGTCAGGGTTGCTGCGCAGCGCATATTCAGCCAGCTTGTCGGCGACGTGGCGATCGTGTACGCCGGCATCCGGCAGCGCGATGATACTTTGCCCCAGACTCTGCGCCACATCGCGCGCGTGGTTGAGGCTCTGCTCTACTTCCAGCGCCTTGCTGCGCGCAATCTGTTGCAGATACTCTTCCGCCAGCGTGCGTTGCGCCTGGCCCGACTGCCAGCTCAGCACGCCAATGGTGACGGCGAAGCCGGTGGCGATGGTCAGCGCGCCGGTCAGCAGCATCATGGCGCGGGTACTTAATCTCTTTTTCGGAATGCGATCCGCTTTCATTATTGGTTTCCCCACTTTTCGGATACAGGCGAATAAAACAGCAGCGCTGTTAAAAACCTTATCGGCGTGGGCGATTGAAACTTAAGCAGCTAAACGCGGGAATGCAGGGCGAGAGGGCGAACGCGCAGGCGTTCGCCCCGAAATAGAAAAGAATCAGGCCAGCTTATTCAAAGCGTTAACCGCCAGCTGCGCCAGATACTGCGCGGTCGGGAAAAGCGCTTTATCGTCAACGCGGAACTTCGGATGGTGCAGCGCCCAGGGGCCGCCAGAGCCGACCATCATAAAGGTGCCGGGGATCTTCTGCTGATAGAAGGCGAAGTCTTCGCCAATCGGGCTGGCGTCGATGCGGCGCGCCTCGAAACCGACGTCGCTCGCCTGCTCCAGCGCAAAATCGACCCACTCCGCGGTATTCACCACCGAAGGCGGGCCGGCGTGCCACAGGAATTCGATTTGCGCGCCGAACGCGGCGGCGAGGCCGTCCAGCAGCGCCCGGAAGCGCTGCTCGATCAGCGCGCGCGCCTCGCTGCTAAAGGTGCGCACCGTGCCCTCCAGATAGGCGGTATCGGGGATTACGTTCCAGGTGCTGCCGCTGTGGATCTGCGTGATCGAGACCACGGCGTTCTGATCTGACGGCACGTTACGGCTGATCAGCGTCTGCACCGCGCTAATAATTTGCCCCACGATAATAATGGGATCGTTGCCCTCATGCGGTTTCGCCGCGTGCGCGCCTTTAGCCGCCACCTTGATTTCAAAGCGATCGACCCCTGCCGTTAGCGCGCCCTCTTTGCCGCCCACGACGCCCACCGGCAAAGTCGGATCGTTATGGATGCCGAAAATCACCGCGGCGTTATCCAGCGCGCCGGTGGCGATCAGGTCGGGCGCGCCCAGGCCGGTCTCTTCGGCGGCCTGAAACAGGATGCGCACGCGCCCTTTCAGCGACGCCGCCTGCTGCTGCAGCAGAATGGCGGCGCCCAGCGCGGCAGAGGTGTGGAAATCGTGACCGCAGGCGTGCATTACGCCCGCGTTCTCAGAGGCGAAGTCGACGCCCGACTCCTCTTCAATCGGCAGCGCGTCGATATCGGAGCGTACCACCACCAGCGGTCCCGCCGCCTCGCCGACCTCGGCCACCAGGCCGGTTTTCAGCGGCAGATCGAGGATGCGGATGCCCGCCGCGGTCAGGGCCGCGCGGATTTTTTTAGTGGTTTCGAACTCCTGATTCGACAGTTCGGGAAAACGGTGCATGTCGTGGCGAAACGCCTGGATCTGGCTGGCAAGCGCCCGATCCTGCTCGCGGATCTCTTTCATATTATTTCCTTCCAGTGCGACGGCCTGCGGCAAAGTATGCGGCGGCGCGCTTAAATATTGAAATCATCATTCGTGTCGATGTTAGTCATCTGACGCAAAAAGCGGCGCGTCACCGGGTTGTCGGAGAAGCTGATCACCTGTTCCGCCGGGCCCTGCTCGACGATATGGCCATCCGCCATAAAGATAACGCGATCGGCCACCTCTTTGGCGAACTGCATCTCGTGCGTGACGATGACCATAGTGGTCTTCTGCTGCGCCAGGCTCTTCATCACCTGCAGCACCTCGTGCACGCGCTCGGGATCGAGCGCGGAGGTCGGCTCGTCGAACAGAATGGCGCGCGGCTTAACCGCCAGCGCGCGCGCAATGCTGACGCGCTGCTGCTGACCGCCGGAAAGGGTGATCGGATACTGATGCGCCTGCGGCGCCATACCGACCAGCTCCAGCAGCTGCATGCCGGTCTCGCTGGCCTGCGCTTTCGGCATCTTCTTCACCATAATCAAACCTTCGGTGATGTTCTCCAGCGCGGTTTTATTGCGAAACAGGCTGTAGTTCTGGAACACCATGGCGGTCTGCCCGCGCAGCGCATGCTCTTCTTTTGCGCTGTAGCTGGCGGTGTCGAGCGTCACTTCGCCAATCTGGATCACGCCGGACTCCGGCTTTTCCAGTAAGTTGAGGCAGCGCAGCAGGGTCGACTTGCCGGAGCCGGAGGGCCCGATAATCGCCACCACTTCGCCTTCGCCGATGGTCAGGCTGATATCGTCCAGCACCACCTTGTCGCCGAAACGTTTATTGAGCTGTTTTACACTGATCATAAGAGCCTTAGCGTTGCAGTGAGTGACTGAGTTTTTTCTCCAGCAGCGCCTGCAGGCGGGCGTAACCAATAATCACCAGCCAGTAAATCAGACCTACTACGAGGAAGGTTTCAAAGTAGCGCAGCGACTCCGCCGCGATCATCTTGCCTTCGGCGAACATCTCCGAGACGCCCAGCGCAAAGGCGACCGAGGTATCTTTGATCAGCGAGATAAAGGTGTTACCGGTGGCGGGCAGCGCATTGAGCAGCGCCTGCGGCAGAATGATGCGGCGATAGATCTGCGCCCGACGCATGCCGATAGAGAGCCCCGCTTCCATCTGCGTGGGATCCACCGACGCCAGACCCGCGCGATAGATCTCCGCCATATAGGCTGAGGTCTTCAGGCTGAAGCCGATAATCGCGGCGGTGGTGGCGGACATGCCGGTCAGCGCCGGGAAGAGCTGCGGCAGGCCGAAGTAGATAATAAACAGCTGCACCAGCGACGGCATGCCGCGAAACAGCGAAATATAGAGCTCGACCAGCTTGCTCACCAGCGTGGATTTGCTGTTGCGCAGTAACGACAGCCCCAGGCCGATCACCATGGCGCACGCCATCGACACCACCGCCAGCATCAGGGTAACCGGCAGATAGCTGAGAATTTGCGGCGAGATTTTCAGCAGGTAATTAAAATCGAAATTCATAAAAAGCCCTTAACGACGTTTGCCACCCGGCGGTGGCAAACGTTGACAAGTAAACGCCAGGTTTAGTGAGACGGCTGCGCGGTGATATCTTCGCCGAAGTATTTTTCCGAGATCGCTTTCAGGCGGCCATCTTTGCGCATCGCATCGACCTCTTTGTCGAACGCGGCGCGCAGCTTGTCGCCCTTCTCATCTTTGTGGAACGGAAAGCCGACCGACTCGATCACCAGCGGCTGGCCGACAAACTTCAGCGGCAGCCCTTTCTGGTTGATCTCCGCCAACAGAATCGGCCCGGAGTTGACGTAGCCCTGCACGCGGTTGTTGATGGCGTCGTTCATCGCGCCGTCGCGGCTCTCATAGGTGCGGATAGTTACGCCGTTATCGCCGAAAGCTTTTTTCAGGTTGACCAGGTGGTTAGAGCCGAGCACGCCGGCGATGGTTTTGCCGCGCAGGTCGTCCAGCGTGTTGATATCGGCGTTGCTTTTGTTGGTGACAATCTGGCTGCCGTAATAGCTGTAAGGGGTGGAGAAGTTATATTTGGCCTGGCGCGCCGGGGTGATCGCCACCACGTTGGCCACCGTATCGAGCTTGCCCCCCTCCAGCTGGCCCATCAGGCCGCTGAAGTCAGAGGTGACCCACTCGATTTTGTAGTTCAGATCTTTAGCGATCGCTTCGGTGACCTCCACGTCGAATCCGGTCAGCTTGCCATCTTTTTTGAACGCGCCGGGAAAGCTCAGACCGGTCGCGCCGACGCGGATAGTGGATGCGTCGGAGCCGCCCTGTGCCGATTTGTCGCTGTTGTCGCAGGCGCTAAGCAGTGAGGCCGCCATTACGACGGACAGTGCGATTAACCCTTTTTTCATGGTGATCTCCCTGGTTTCTTATCTGCAGCCGCGCTTAGCGGGCGTGCTGTGAATGAAGGTTTTTTTGCATGTAAACGGTGATGTGGCCTTTGCCGAGGTCTTTTTTACTGACCTTCTCAAACCCCATCGCCTCGTAAAGCTGAATCAGCCACGGATGGCTCTCGGCGGTACCAAGGGAATAGGCCGGCGCGCGCAGCTGATCGCGCAGTACCGCCTGCTCCAGCCAGTCGAGCATCTTCACGCCCAGCCGCTGTCCGCGATAGTGCGGCGCGGTGGCGAACCAGCCGATATGCGGCAGCCCGAACGGGCCAGGCAGCGGCCCCCAGGGATAGCGCAGCGTGACCGACGCCACCAGTTCGCTGTCGCGGAACATGCCGTAGACGCCGTGAGCGGCGATATGGCGCTGCATCTGCGCCGCATCAGCCGTGGCGGCATCGAATTTAATGCCCAGATCGCGCGCGGACGCGTAGGCCGCGTGCACCAGCGCGTAATAGGCTGCGGTATCGGCCTCGGTCAGCTGGCGGAAGCTGTAGCTCATGCCCGCATCTCCAGCAGACCCGACGCCTGCGCCGCGGCGATCACCTCATCTACCTTGCGCGGCGCCGAACCGAGATAGTTCACCGGATCGAGCCAGCGGTTCAGTTCGTCGTCGCTGATGCTGTTGTCCATCTGCGGATGGGCGCGCAGCGTCTCTTTAAAGTCGCGCTGCTGTTCGTAGGCCTGCATGGCGCACTCGTACACCACGTGGTGCGCGGTCTGCTTGCCCATCTTTTTGCCCAGTTCGAACATCACTTTTTCCGACAGCAGCAGGCCGCCCTGCATGTCGAGATTGCGGCGCATGCGCGCTTCATTCACCGTCATGCCGCGCAGAATGGCGATGGCGTTTTGCAGCTGCGCAGAGAGGTAAATGCAGATTTCCGGCAGCGCGATCCACTCGGCGCGCCAGCTCATGGCGTCGCGCTCGTGCTCGACATGCATCGACTCATAAATCAGCGCGGCGCTTTTCAGCACCGGCGCGGTCAGGCTGGCCAGCCCTTCCAGCGCGGCGGGGTTGCGCTTGTGCGGCATGGTGGTCGAGCCGATCTTGCCGGCGGAGAACGGCTCCTCAATCTCGTTGATCTCGGTGCGCATCAGGTTGTAAAGCTCGTTGCCGATTTTGCCCAGCGAGCCGCTGATCAGCACCGCCACGGAGGCGAACTCCGAGAAGCGGTCGCGCGCCGACTGCCAGCCGATATTCGGCGTCGCCAGCCCGAGAATATCGAGCGTACGCTTTTCCACTTCCGGGCCTAACGGGCCGAAGGAGGCGTAGGTGGAGATGGCGCCGTTGATGTTGCCAGTGAGCGTGCGTGGTTTGATATCGTTAAGGCGGGTCAGATGGCGCAGGAACTCATCCAGCCAGACGGCCACTTTAAAGCCGAAGGTAGTCGGGAGTGCCTGCATGCCGTGGGTGCGGCCCACCATCGGCGTATGCTGATAGCGCCTGGCGACGACTGCGAGTTCATTCGCCAGCTGGGTCGCGTCGCGCTGAATAATGGCGAACGCGTCGCGCAGCTGCAGTACGGTTGCGGTGTCGACGATATCCTGGGTGGTAGCGCCGTAGTGGATAAACTCGCCCGCCTCGCCGCACTGTTTTTGCAGCGCAATCAGCGTCGGCATCAGGGAGTGTTTCATCTGCGCGCCCTGCTGCGCGATTTCGTCGATATTCAGCTTCGACGGGTCGGCGCGTTCGATAATGGTTTTTGCCGCCTGCGCCGGAATGACGTCAAGTTCGCCTTCCGCCTGCGCCAGCGCAACCTCGACCTGCACCTGCTGCCGCAGTCGGTTTTGCTCCGACCAGACGTCACGCATTTCTGGTGTACCAAAATTGTTGCCAATTAAAAGAAAATCAATAATATGTGACGCCATCGATTTGTCACTTATGTTGTTTTTACAGAGCTTTAAAATAACACCTCTAAACGGGCCTGGCCGATAATGGAAAGGCATATGTTATAGCGGTAAGTTATAACTCTGTGGCAAAAGCCTCTCTTCTCGCGGCGCTGCGCAATTGAGGGCAAAATAGCCTTAGCCCTTGCCAGACAAGGAAAGCATGCGGTGTTAACCTGAAGCGTGTAAAGAAAAATCGATTCTCTTATTGCGTTTTTGTTATAAGAAGAGAGCTTTGCGCCGCTTTTTTCAGAAAAGTTGCACTACTTTCTATAACTATCTGAAGATAAAAGTTAACACTTGTTTTATCTAGAGTTAGTTAGCACTGCAGGAACGCTTATCTAGGCTAATCACCCTTTGCTCATGCCCCTAAACATGTCTCAATGTGAAAGATTTGCCCCCTGCCATGCCCCATGTTAAATCATTGTTACATCCATCAATTTGGGCAGTCATCTCGCCAGACGCTCACGATCTTGTAAGTGACTTTTCCCAGTACTGTCAGTCTCTCAAACTCGTTGCCCGCAAGGGCCAAACTATCGTCGATAATCATCTAGTAAACTTGTCTTGATGCAGTTGTCCGCTTTGTGCCAAGAGCGGACATTGCAGTATGTAGTGCTTTCGGTTCAGATATTACCTTTATTCTTGTGGTTCATAACGCAGTGTCTCAATAATCAGGTACAGCGCTGGCAGAAGCTGGCGCTCGCTGTAATAGAAGATATGGTAACCCGGCTGTACAGGGCACCACGCTTCCAGCACCACCTGCAGGCGGCCCCTCTCCAGCCAGGGTTGCACAAGCATTTTCGGGAGATAAGCCAAACCATATCCAGCCAGCGCGGCATCAAGAACCGCGTAAACAGAATTCAAGATCAACGGGCCTTCGACACGGCACGTCAGATTGACATCACCCTTCTTCAGTTCCCAGGCTTTAATCCCTTCCTTGAATGAAAAACGGGTGGTAAGACACGAATGCTGGCTTAAATCATCAGGCGTCAGAGGAATTAGGTTATCTCTGAAATACGCAGGCGAAGCGACGATGACGGTTGGCAAATCGGGAGACACAGGCACAGAGGCCATGTTTTTGCCGATCCGGTCCCGCGGTCTGATACCGGCGTCAAAACGTTCGGCAATAATATCGATCAGCGCAGGATCGTTAACGACCTCCAGTTTGACATCCGGGTATTTCAGTAATTCTCCTGAAAGGCGGGGCCACACGAAAGCGTTAAAGGCAAAATCCGAAGCCGTGATTCTGACGGTTCCGGCGATCTTACTACTCAGCTCACGCAATGAGGCCAGCTCATCGGCGATAACCGCAAACCGGGGCGAGACGCGTTCGAGTAAGCGTTCGCCCGCCTCAGTAGGAGAGACACTACGGGTGGTTCTGGTCAGCAGGCGCAACCCCAGCCGCGCTTCAAGCTGGCGGATCGTGTGGCTCAGTGCGGATTGGGATACTCCCAGTTCCGCCGCCGCACGCGTAAAACTGCGCGCGCGGGCGATGGTGATAAAGGCCACAATGTCGCGGTAGATTTCATCAGCCATAGAATTTCACGCCTGTTTTTCCTGATAACGAAGGGCTTCAACCATCAGTGTCATGGCCCGTGAATGCTGCCGTCGGCTGGGATAATAGAGATGGAGCCCGGGCCAGAGTGGACACCACGATTGAAGCACAGAAACCATCTGACCCGAATCAATCCAGGGCTGAACCATATCCAGCGGCAAATAGGCAAGACCAAACCCCTCTTTCGCCGCATCGAGGATGTCATAAGCGTTATTACATATCACCGGGCCAGTAACCCTGACATCAAAGGTACGCTTACCATCCGTAAACTCCCAGTCATACAAACCACCATAGGTTGATGTCCGCAGCCGGATGCACTGATGCTGGCTGAGTTGATCAGGCGTGCCGGGAACAGCATGCCGGGAAAAATAGTCGGCGGACCCCACCACGGTATTTTTCACATCGGGGCCGATGCGTACAGAGATCATATCCTGCGCCAGCTCCTGGCCAAAACGCACCCCGGCGTCATAGCCTCTGGCAGCGATATCCACGCTGGCATATTCGCTGATGAACTCAATGGTGATATACGGATATTGCTTCAGGAAGGGGGAGAGTTTAGGCCATAAAACAGAGCGGATGGCGTAATCAATCGCGGTGATGCGCAGCGTCCCCGTCGGCGTGTCCCGGAGATCGTTGATAGCATTAAGCTCATTATCGATTTGCTGGAACTCAGGGACGAGGCGATCCACAAGGTGCTGCCCGGCCATCGTCAATGTGGCGCTACGGGTGCTACGTAGCAGAAGGCGAACCCCCAGCCGTTCTTCAAGGCCGCGGATGCTCGCACTCAGCGCTGGCTGCGTAACGCCGAGCTTAGCCGCCGCCCGGGTGAAGCTTCCCGTTTGCGCGACGGCGATCAATGCGATTAAGTCACCAAAACCTTCACGTGCCATTTTCACCTTTTCCTGCCCTTAGGGCATAGCACCATCCCGTCAGCAGATTAATGAATTCTATTTATGAATGCAAGAAAGCCACCGGTCTGGTTTACCATGCTCTTGTTCAGTAAATTACCCGTCAGGAAATAAAGAACGGGCATCGTAGAATATTAATACGTGAATACCTTTCGTTTTCAGAAGTTCATTGTCTGGTAGATGTAAATACCCCGGAGAGAATCATGTCCTTATTAAAGGTATCACTATTGTGCTCATCACTATTAATAGTGAACACCGCTATTTCAGCTCAAAATAATCTGGTTGCTGTCGCCGACGGTATTAATGCCGAGGGTTCGCACAAAGTTTCGTTTCAGAATGGGACGATCAAAATGGTGGCGAATTTATACCTGCCTGAGAATTATGATCGTTCCAAAAAATACCCTGCCATTGTTGTCTCTCATCCCTGGGGCGGCGTGAAGGAGCAGACTTCAGGACTCTACGCCCGGCAACTGGCAAAACGTGGCTTTATTACGCTGGCGTACGATGCCTCTCACTATGGTGAAAGCGATGGAATGCCGCGTGATCTGGAAAATCCGGCAGACCGTGTGCAGGACATCCGCAGTGCCGTTGGCTATCTCAGCAGCCTGCCGCAGGTTGATCCAGCGCGCATTGGCACCTTAGGCATCTGCGCCGGAGGTGGCTATACCCTCCATGAAGCCCAGAGCGACCTGCGCGTAAAAGCCGTGGCAGGCGTGGTCACTTATGATATAGGGGAAGCGACCCGCACCGGTATTGAAGGGCTGCCTGTCAGCGAAGCCGATCGACAGAAATTACTGCAAAGTGTGGATGAACAGTTGAATAAAGAAGCGACTGGAGCGCCTGTTCTCGTCCAGCAACTGCTGCCTTCACGGGAAACGCTGAATGACAGCACGCCAAATTTTGTGCGTGAAGCCACCGACTATTACCTGACGCCGCGCGGCGCCCATCCGAATGCTCACAACCGCTATGTGGTGACCAGTCCGGGGCTGCATATGGCGTATTATCCCCTGGCGCATATGGATCAGATTGCCCCCCGCCCAGTACTGCTGATTACCGGAGAAAAAGCGGAAACCCGTAAGTTCAGCCAGCAGGCTTATGATAATGCTAAACAGCCCAGGGAATTAATGGTTATTCCCGGCGCATCGCATTTTGATTTATATGACAAACCCCGGTTTGTTAATCCAGCAGTCGATAAACTTGCCGTATTTTTTACTAAAAATCTGTAATTAGCCTAACGTTATTTCAAACAACCCAGTGAATATTTCGTGACGCTTTTAATGCGCCGCGCAGGAACGTTAATTTCAAAATTCAGTTATCAACGGAGAAATAAAGATGAACTATTCCTTAGAAAATAAAGTTGCCTTAGTGACTGGCGCAGCATCAGGTATTGGTCTTGCCACCGCCCGCGCCTACGCCGAAGCTGGCGCGTCTGTTGTGCTGGCCGATCTGAATGCCGAAGCGTTACAGGGGGCAGTAAAGGAGCTCATCGCCAAAGGGTGCAAAGCGAAGGCCATAATTTGTAATGCGGCAAACCTCGACGAAGTGGAAGCGATGGTTCAGGAGACCGTTTCCGCCTTTGGCCGTCTGGATATCGCCTTTAATAATGCCGGTGTTCAGAATATCCTGGCGGAGATCGCCGATGCCACGGTGGAAGACTTTGACCGGGTGAACAGCGTAAATCTGCGCGGCGTGTGGGGATGCATGAAGTATGAACTTCAGCAGATGCGCAAACAGGGTAATGGCGTGATTGTTAACTGTTCGTCCATCGGGGGTATTGTCGGTGGCGCGGAGCGTGCCAATTACCATGCAGCGAAGCACGGGGTTTTAGGCCTGACCAAGAGCGCCGCGCTGGAATATGCCGCCCGTAATATCCGCGTCAATGCCGTCTGCCCGGGGCTCATCTGGACGCCGATGGCGGAGCAAATGGCGGCCTCCGGCCAGAAGGAAGCGCTGGACGCGATGGTCAAAAGTGTGCCCATGCAACGTCATGGCCAGGCGGAAGAGATTGCCGATGTGGTCCTGTGGTTATCCAGTGATGCCTCTTCCTATGTCACCGGTCAGTCAATTTCTGTTGATGGCGGCTTAACCATGCGTTAATTCCGGACTTAGCGATAGTATGCTTATCACTCAGGAGTTTTTGCTTCTCATTCTGGCTATCAATGCTCCCTGCTAATTCTTTGCAATTCACCTGTTGCAAATGATTGTATTTATACGGAAAACCTAATTGTAGGGAGCTGCAGATACGAACTCTAAGGTACGTTGCTCGATCAGAACAGATCTGATGCCTACATAGCTTGTCCGCTGCGTTCCAGAAGCATACTTTAAACTGGAAGTACTCAGGCCTAATGCCCACACTCCTTTCAATCCGGGCATTGGCTCTCCAGCCATTGACCGACGACTGGCCATAATTTCTCCGCACATCGCGCACGAAAAAAGCCCATATGACCAATAGATGACAGACCAAAATCTGCGCGCCGTATGTCGCGGCGTTCTATTTTTGCGTTTTGCACTGGCGCCAACAACCGTGCAATAGCTTCAGGGTTAGCCCATGGGTCGTCATCAAAACCCATCACCAGTACGGGTAACGTTATCTCACCGGCCCGTTGGCGTGCATTCCAGTCTGGATCGTCGTAGAAATAACCCGGCATTGCGCTCCAGCGCCCCCACTGGCGCATCACCGGAGCCGGTAAATCCTCACCCAGCCCCAGGCACCTGGCAGGCATGTAGCCGAAGATACGACAAAGAACCGGGGCCAGAACACGCAATAAGCACCAAACGCGTACTTTTTCTACCGTTCGTTTTATCGTACTCGTCACTCCGGCATGTGAAGCCACAATGACTGCGGCCTGCAAGGCTTGGGTGGCAGACGAAAGCAGAACGGCGTGACCTCCCACACTGTGCCCTACCGCCAGCAGGCTAACGTCAGGGAAATGCGCTTTAGTCCATGCTGTTATGCATCCGACGTCCTGCTCGATCCAGTCTGACATTGAGACATTGTAGTGACAGACCCTCCCGGACTTCGAAAGACCCGTGCCGCGGTAATCATAAGTGAGAACGCTGAATCCCCTGTTGAAAAGATACTCCGCAAATCTCTTATAAAATGCCTGTACAACCGCCGTTGCCGGGTGAATGATAACCATCGACTTGGCATTACTTCTCTCCCAAACCGTCGCTGCCAGAAAACCGCCTTGATTGACGGGTATAATTATCGAATTCATTTATTGAGCCCGCTCTGTGTGGTCATACCAGTAAGTCTGAATTCAATTTAGTCTGTACTACCAAATTTGGCGATTTTTTCTTTTTTTGAGCCTTATGTCCGCTTCTCGCTCAAAGCGGATCTTTCGGCATGCATGTTTGCTTTCAGAAAAGTTGCATTCGTCCTGTAATCATCCGAAAACAGAGGTTGACGCTGATTATCCTTTGTCATGCGGCCTGCCATTCTACCGCCTCACACGCACTAAGCATCGCAGTAGTTACCTGAAGAATTTTTCCTGAAGCAGGTGTCCGTGATATGCCTGAAGCGGACATGGCTAATATTTCCAGCATTCAGGCCTGAAATTACCTTTTTGCCACAATACGCATTTCCACCAGCGCATTTTCTGGAATGAATTCTGATACGCCTATGGCTGACCATGCCGGATAGGGAGCCTTTATATACTCATCTTTCACTCTGGAAAAAAGTTCTATATGCTTTTTTAAATCAATATGAAAGGTGGTCATCTCTAATATGTTTTCATAGGTTAAACCAGCGGCATTTAAATAAACACCAAGTTTATAAAACGCATCATGGAATTGTTCTTCAGGATGCTTACTTATAGGTTTGTCCTTACGGGCGGCGGTAACGCCTGACAGATAAACTGTGCCATCTGCTTCGATAACGGGAGAGAAGTGCCAGTCATTGAAATAGTGCTGGAATTCGTCAGGAACTATCGATTTTTTCATGATTTTTCTCACCTGGATGACGTCATAAACCCCAGCCTATATCTACCCTAATGAGGAGCAATGAGCCAGAGGCTTGCCATCTGTTTGTACTTCAGCGCGGGCGGCGGAGCCTTTTCGTCACCTCAATGGACGCAACAGTCCGCGCTGAGGCGCTGTCCCAAAAAACGTATCGCTGAAAACGACCGCGTATCGATAGCGGGCGTTTTGACGCAACAGCGTGACTGTTCAATAGAGGTTCCGTTTTATATGATTTGAAAACCTGAATATTTGATGAACAGATGCCCTTATGGAACAGATAACGATTGAACGCCTGACGGGCCTGATTGCATTTACGCGTGCGGCATCGCTCGGCAGTTTCTCTGCCGCCTCTAAAGCGCTGGGTATTTCTCCCTCGGCCGTCAGTAAAAGTATTGCGCGGCTTGAGAAGCAGATGAGCCTGACGCTTTTTACCCGCACAACGCGCTCTTTACATCTGACGCAGGAAGGCCGGGTGCTGTATGAAAAAGCGCTCCAGCTGCTACAGGAAGCTGAAAATATTCAGCAGGCTGTCATCTCTACCCGAAGCCGTCCCTCTGGCCTGCTGCGAGTCACGGCGCCCTGGCCCATTGCCGTGCATATACTGGCCCCAGCGTTACCCGCCTTTCATGAACGCTATCCTGATATTTTTGTCGATATTCGTAGCAGCGATCAGGTCAGCGATATGGCGGCGGAAGGCATCGATATCGCCCTCCGGGTAGGGAGTATTCCAGATTCGCGCCTGATTGCTCGTCGGCTAGGTCATCATCGCGTCTGCGCTTTTGCTTCGCCCTCCTATCTCAACCGCAAAGGGATGCCCTCACATCCTGACGAATTAAAGCATCACGACTGCGTGAATTTCCGCTTCCAAAGCACCGGGCAGGTATTTCGCTGGGCATTCAGTATTGAGGATGAAATTGAGGAGTACCCGGTCAACGCCTGGATGATGGCGGACGCGAGCGAAATAGTCTCTGGCGTGATCGCGGCAGGCGGCGGCATTGGATTTTTACCCACCTATATGAGCGCCCATCATGTCAGAAATGGCGTCCTGGTGCCTGTGCTGCCGGCATACGCCTTCAATCGGGCCTGGATCACGGCGCTATGGCCTGAGAGTCGCCGCAACAGCCTTAACGTACGGGCATTTATCGATATGTTAAGCGAGGTGTTCGCGTCGCCAACCGCCTGGGAACAGGAGCTGCTGGCCGTGAAAGATCCAGTCTGAATCTCTGCCTGGGTGCGAGCCTAAATCTATAGCCTTATTTGTTCCATAATGGCACTTACAAGGTGAGTATTAACGCCATTATATCAGCAAATAAAATCTCCTAGTATGTCCGGGAAGAGTTAATGACCCACAACTGCATTCCCGGAGAAGAATATGAACATCACTAAAGATCTTCCAGTTACAGACAAGGCGCAGGGCATCGCTGGCACTCATATCGTGATTTTTGGCGGCAGTTCGGGCATCGGCCTGTCGGCTGCGCGTCAGGCGAAGGAAGCCGGCGCCCGCGTCACTATTATCGGATCGGATGCGGCTCGCACAGCCAGTGTCGCGATGCAGCACGGATTCGACTGGCGTAGTGCAGATGTTACCGATACCGAAGCCGTTAACGTCGCCTTGTCTGACATCGGCGTCGTGGATCACCTGGTTCTGCTGGCCGGGTCCTTTGTGGCAGGAAAAATTATGGAAGCGAACACCGGCTATCTGCGCCGCGCTTTCGACGAGCGTATCTGGGCCTCGGTCGATATTCTTCGCGCGCTTGGCGAGCGGCTGAGCGAAACCGCATCCGTTACCTTTATCTCGGGCATTCTGGCCGATCGCCCCAACGCCATCGGAACGGCTGTTCTGGCTGCCGCCTCCTCAGCGATGGAAGGTTTTGCCCGAGGCCTTGCGCTGGAGTTAGCGCCACGCCGCTTTAATACGCTGTCGCCCGGTACCACCAATACGGCCCTGCTGGGACGTACGCTGGGCGACGCGCGCGACGGCTACGTTGCATCTTTAAGCGCGCAGCTTCCCTTAAAGCACATTGTTTCCGCTGATGCGGCGGGCGCTGCCGTGCTGTTTCTTATGCAGAACCCGTTTATGAATGGCGAAGTGCTGCACATCGATGGTGGACAACGCCTCGTTTGAGACGTCCGGCTTTTGACCTGGAGATAAAAAATTATGCGTAAACTTTTTGAACCCCTGCAGCTGGGCGCTATCGCCATGCCTAATCGTTTTATTATGGCGCCTATGACGCGCGCCCGCGGCACGCAGGATAATGTGCCGACGGCGATAATGGCGGAGTACTACGCTCAGCGAGCGTCTGCGGGAGTGATCATTAGCGAAGCTATCGGCATTTCCAGACAGGGGCTGGGTTGGCCCTATGCCACCGGCATATGGAATGCAGAGCAGATAGCGGGCTGGCAGCGTGTTACCTCGGCGGTGCATGCGGCAGGCGGCAGGATAATCGCGCAGCTGTGGCATATGGGCCGCGTGGTTCACTCCAGCATGGGCGGCGCGCAGCCTGTGTCGGCATCAGCGACCACCGCGCCGGGCCATGCTCATACCTACGCGGGAAAAACAGCTTATGAACAGGCGCGTCCGCTCGACCTCAGCGAGATCCCCGAGATTATCGCGCAGTACCGGCAAGCCGCCAGAAATGCCATCAATGCCGGTTTCGACGGCATACAGCTTCATGCCTCTAACGGTTATCTGATCGATCAGTTTCTACGCGACAGCGATAATCACAGAACCGATAACTATGGCGGCTCAAGGCACAATCGCATTCGTCTGCTGGCGGAGATTACCCAGGCGGTGTCAGATGAGATTGGCGCAAATCGGGTCGGCGTGCGCCTTTCCCCTAATGGTGAAACCCAGGGCATACGTGACTCCGATCCTGTGCCGCTTTTTCGCCTCGCGCTGGAGACCTTGTCAGATATAGGGATTGCTCACCTGGAGTTAAGAGAGCCACCCATTGATGGCACGTTTGGCGTGGGTGAGCAGCCTCCGCTGGCGCAGGTGCTGAGAGGCTCTTTTCGCGGCCCCTTGATCCTGAATTCGGACTTCAGCGTAGCCCGTGCTGAGCAGGCCCTGCTGGAGGGAACCGGCGATGCGGTCAGTTTTGGCCGCCCCTTTATAAGCAACCCGGACTTTCCATATCGTGTCGCTCAAGGGCGGCCGCTCACGCCTGACGATCGCGACACCTGGTTTAGTCAGGGAAGAGAGGGCTATACCGATTACGCCTGAGGCGGCACTGGTTAAATGGGTCTTGCTGAGCCGAAATATCCTTGGTCCTGAGCCAGCCTGAGATTATCAGGCCAGGGTATTTCTATTTAAATCGCATAAATACGGTGTAAGCCTTATTGGATAATGGTGAATGTCCGCTTTGTGCCAGAAGCTGACATTGACGTTTCATACTCTTGAATCTTATTTCAGCGATTCCGTCAGCGTGACAATCCACAACTCACTGTCCGACTCCGGTTTCTTCAGCGGCTTCAGACCGATAGTCGTTGCAACCGGCTTATCATCTATCGTCAGCGTTCCCTGCTCGGTCAACCGGTAATCCTTGCGCTTCTTACCTTCAACCGGGTTTTTCATTACCGTTTTTACGCCAAAGTCATTGTCATTAGTGACCGCCAGCGTTTTATCGTCGATCAGCGCCAGCCCTTCGGCCTTCTCCTGTTGCCAGCCGAGTTGACGTAAATCGACCACCTGCGTTTTAGCGGCAAGCTTAATGCCGCGCTGGGCCATGGCTTTCTCGTCGTCAAACTCCGGATATTCGCCAGGCTTATCAAAGGGTGAAAGCTCGGTAGCCGGGCTGAGATCAACCTTATAAACAAGGTTGCGCATGGCGTCGTTTTTGTCGCTGCCCTGTTCTATCAGCAGGATATGCTGATTGTCGATCGCCACGATATCGCCAATTTTTGCGTCGCTGTTTTTACTGTAAGCCTCGCTGTCGACAGGGTAACCATACATCGCGGTTTTTCCGGTGGCTGGATCAAAGCTCACCAGGCGGGTAAAACGCGCCTGCTTTTTACTTTTACCGTCGATATCCAGCGTGCTCTGTACCGCAGCCATGATACGCCCATCAGGCATGCGGGTGATGCCCTCAAAGCCCCGATTAGGCTGACGCCATTTGAGTATGTTCGGCAGCCCGCCCGCGATGGATCTCTCCCCTTCGGCGGCCTGCGGCCCGTGAATCGCCAGGATTTTGCCACGCTCATCAACATTAATCAGGAACGGACCATATTCATCGCACAGCCAGTATCCGCCCTTCCCATCCGGCGTAATGCCTTCCGTATCCAGACCGCGGTTGTCACCCTGCATCACTTTCAGCGTATCGCTTAGCGCGACTTCATTGGTTGATCCAATGACGCCATCCTGCAACGGCAATCCGTTAACGTTGCCCTTATCGTCATGCAAGGGTCTGGCATCTGTGGCCTCCGCTTTGCCGTTCTGCACCCGAATTTTCATCAGCAGAGGTGCGAAGTCCGGCGTGACGAAAATCTTTGACTCTTTCTTACCCGCATCAGGCGAATCAGCATTTGGCCCGCGATCGGTGACGGTCGCGAAGGTCAGCGCATCCCCCTGCTTGCCGGTAAACAGCAAACCAGAGCCTATCCCCACCGGCAGACCCTGAGGAAATGCGCTGGCGAACGCACCGTTGTAGCTCACGCGCGTCCCTTCAGGGAAACTGACGACGTAACGTTCGGCCTTCGGCTGTGCCGCTAACGTTGATAAAGAGAGCGCACAGCCAATAACCAGAGAAATAGCGTTGATTTTCATATTCTTATATCCATGAAGGAAAGCCACGAGCCTAAAGAATAAAAATGACAAAAAAATGAAATCGCCGGGAAACACTGGCGGTTAACCGGGTAATTATTCCCCCGTCAGGTTAGTGGGATGAACCTGTCTGTTCAGATACAGCAATCCAGACTCCGCGAGCAGTAAACGCAGGCGCTTCCGGTCAGCGATACGCATGATTATCAGGATGCGGCGGATCGCGCTGAGTTCACCGCTCGCCTTTGATTAACGCTGTTCTATCCCATAAAAGATGTTTACATTTGTTCAGCAAAATTATCGGCCGCTCAGCAGAGCGTCACTGACCGACACAGGGATTAATCGCGGGCAAGAACAGTGGTTAACGTCATTATCAAAATTACACCGCAACCAGTGGCAGGGAAAGAATGAGCGAGATTGCAACTGATCGCATAACCGGGATGCCGTCACGAGCGGCAGCGTATCTTTGCCGTCAGATTACTGGCCTGGTTAAAGCAGGAAGCCTGAACCCGGAGACCTGCCAGCGCATCTTTGCCTGCTGTGGTATCAGACCTTCAGATACTCAGTGGCGTCAGTTTCTTATCCCGGTTCTTTGCTTGCTGGGATTACTGTCACTGGTTGCCGGATCGCTGTTTTTTATTGCCTGGAACTGGGCCAGGCTACCGAAGATGGCGAAATTCGCCCTGGCCGAGTTGCTGATCGTCGCGCTGGCGGTGGTGGTCTGGTGGCGCTGGTACGGCAGGCTGGCACGCAGCGCATTGCTGGCGGCAGGGCTCAGTTTCGGCGCCCTGTTTGCGCTTTATGGACAGATTTATCAGACCGGTGCGGACAGCTGGGAGCTATTCCGGGCCTGGTTATGCGTTCTTCTGCCGCTGGCGTTGCTCGCCCGGCAAAACAGCCTGTGGTTTTGCAGCTGGCTGATCGCTAACCTGGCGTTCCAGCTCTACATCACCACGTTGCCGACCTCGCTGCTGGATGTCGCCGTGTCTGACAGCGTCACCCGGCTTCCGACGACGATGCTTCACGGCTATCTGGCGCTGCTGGCAGCCTGCCTGATAATCAGGGAAGCCCTGGCCTGGCGGGCAATAACACATCGCCCTGAGAGCTGGCTGGCAAGCCGCTGGTTCTCGCGGGTCATGGCCGGATTTTTACTGCTGCTGCTGACCGCCATCGTGGCCGAAAACATCTCTGACTGGCATGGTACTCATCACTTTACTTCTGTTACGGCCGGCTGGGTGATTGCCCTGCTGGCAGGCTACTACCTGTACCGTTATCGCTTTGTGGATCTCTGCATGCTGACGCTGGGCATCGCAAGTCTGACCGTTGTGGGCTGCGCGCTAATCGTGCAGTTATTTCTTTTAGACTATGATACGGGTGACCTGTTTTTGACCGGCACCCTGATGATTTTCTGGGTGGCGGCAAATGGTACGATCCTGCTGAAGTGGCAACGCAAGCTGGCTGAAAAAGGTCCTGTCGATCAGGCTCCGGCCGAGCTGACCTTACTGACAGATACCCTGTGTCAGCGGGGCTTGCTGAGCGTCTCACAGGTTGAGGAGATTCAGCAACGCGGCCATGCTTCTGACCTGCCCTGGTATCTGCGGCTGGCGCTGAGCGTCGGAGGCTGGGTCGCCGCAATTATCATTCTGTTACTGATGGTACTGCTGCTCTATATCTCTGACCTGCTTGATGACCCGGACGCTGTTACTTTTATTCTTCCTTCACTGGTGCTCGCTGTTATTGCGCGCGGCCTGTTGCGCAATGAGCGCGACGGTAAATATCACCTCGGGCTGGCATGGGCCATTGCGGCGACGTGCGGGCTGATAGTCGGCGTTGCGCTGCAAATCCCGAGCAATGACGTGCGCTTTATGATGCTGAGTTCACTGTGTGCAGTGCCGATCCTTGCCGCGATGGCTGTGGCTATGCCTGACCGCACCTACCGGCTTATGGCCATTACTGCCCTGACCTTTTTTCTTGTGCTGGCAGGCTATTTACTGGCCCGGCTTTACCTGTCACCGACGGCGGGTCGCTTTGCTGTTTCCATACTGGTGGCGGCGGTCATGTTTTGGTGGCTCTGGATTGTCACTCATCAGCTGAGGTTACAGGCAGGACCCTATGCTGACGCGGTACATCCCCTGCTGTATGGCATTCCGGCAGGTCTGATGTTGCTGAGTTTCCTCGGGATAAACGCGGCGTTTCTTACGGATCTCATCTGGTCTACTGCGCCTTTTTCTCTGCTTCAGTCTGCGACAGGCACAGGGATTGCGGCAGGTTTAGTGCTGAGTGCGCTTAGACAGCAAAAGAACAGCCAGCCGCTGTTGTCGATTATCACACTGCCCGCAGCCCTTATCTGCGGGGCTGCTGCCCTCTATGCACCGGGTATTGGGCTGGGCTTGTGGTTGATTCTGATGGCGCGATATCAGGGAAGTCTGGGATTGCTGGTGGTCAGTGGCGGTTTCATGGTGCTGTATATCGTTGGCTGGTATTACTTCCTGGAGGTCATACTGCTGCACAAAGCGCTGCTTCTGCTGGCTGGCGGTCTGGTTTTACTGGGGCTGGCATGGGGAGTCAGGAAAGTGTTACCCGCACAGACTGGAGGTGCCAGTGAGAATGCGTAAACAGAGCCGATGGCTGGCCTGCGCGGTGATAGCGCTGGCACTGGTGGCCGTCAATGTCAGCATCTGGCAAAAAGAACAATTGCTGAAACAGGGCACGGTCATGATTTTACCTCTTGCGCCGGTTGACCCGCGCTCCCTGATGCAGGGCGATTACATGGCGCTCAGTTATGCCCTCACCCGACCTCTGGAGCAGACGTTTTATCAACAGGCGGTGGCCTGCCGCGCGACCCTGTCAGCGCCATGCCTCCCCACCAGCGGGACCCTGATTGTTGACCTCGATGCGCAGCATCATGCGATTCAGGCCCGGTTTGATCAGGGTGAGCCTCTGCAGGCGAATCAGCTAAGGGTGAAATATCATTACAATTCTGGCTCACTGACCGTAGGAACTAATGCTTATTTCTTTCAGGAAGGTCATGGCGAGCGTTTCGCGCAGGCACGATACGGGGCATTTCGCGTGGGGAGTGATGGCACGGCACTGCTGACGGGTTTACTTGATGAACAGGGTAAGGTGATTCAGCCTTAGCGAGCAAATTACTACAAAGGGGATACGGTTTGGACGTTATGCTGGAAGACGTAAGGATCGGATAGCAGCTGAAATTGCTCGTCATTCGGATAGGCAACTGCAATCTGGTATTGTTCGCCTGCGAATGCCTTCACTGCCTCAAGATCTTTCCAGTAAGTTGCCAGAAAGAAATGCTCCCATTCATCCTGGGTCTCTCTGCGTACATATGCCCCCAGATTTCCTGGTGTCCTCTCTGAATGTTCAACACCCGTTTTTGGCAAATGGTTTGCAAAGTCTTCTGCATGCCTGACCGGTACGCATCCGTGCCATGTTCTTACTATCATGTTTCTACCCTCATGTTATGGAAGGGTTTTAAACATAACATAGTGTGTGGGAAGGTGTGATTCGTAATTGAACTCTTATGTTAATTTCATCTCACTGGCAACCTGTAATGGAGAAAGCATGGTGCAATGGTTCAGTCAGGATAAATATGAGATTCGCCTTGAATGGGGCCTGTCTGCCGTAGAGCATCTTGCCAGGGAAGTCGACTGTGCTGTCATTGTTGACGTTATGTCGTTCTCAACGTGCGTCAGCCTGGCTGTCGATAATGGTGCCCGCATTTATCCGTATCCATGGAAAGACGAGTCTGCCAGGAAAATCGGAGCGAAGACAGCCAGTCCTGACAGAAGATTCAGCGATAAAGGTTACAGCCTGTCGCCAGTTTCGATTCAGAGGATTAGCGAGGGAGAAAGCCTGGTACTTCCGTCTCCTAACGGTTCGGCCATTTCATTCAGGGCCCGGGATGCAGGCATTACGGTTTTCAGCGGCTGCTTCAGAAACCTTTCTGCTACGGCAGAGGCATGTAGCGGCTTCAGGCGTGTCCTGGTGGTACCCTGTGGAGAGCGCTGGCCAGATGGCAGCATTCGCCCCTCTGTTGAGGATTATGCAGCAGCCGGCGGAATCATCGCTGCAATGGGACGCGGTAGTTGTTCACCAGAAGCGCAGTCAGCCATTGCTGCCTGGCACTTCTATCAGACGCAAAACCTGCTGCCGCTTCATGAATGTTCTTCAGCACTTGAGCTTCAGCAGCGAGGGTTTAACGAGGATATCGCTCTTTGCCTTGAAGTGGATACAGCTAAGCTGGCGTGCCAGCTGTATGGTGATTTTTATGCATCGGTTAAACGCAGACATGATGGCTGGTAAGAATGTAACTGGCGTAGCGGTGAATCATTAATGCGGGTGGATCGCCTACAGGAGGAATATTTTCTGTTCCAAACCAGACTGGATTGGCCGGGCAGACGGAGCCACAGATATAAGCTGGAACGCCCGCGAACGTGCCGGCTACCGGTCTGTGAACATGTCCAGCACAAATTGCCAGTAGTCTGGCCGAAGTACGTTTAATTAATTCTTCTAACTTACCCAGGCCTCTGCACATCGATTCATCCAGCGTAGGTATGCCTGATTTAAATACGTGATGATGCATAAACAGCAGTGATGGCAAGCTCTCAGCTTCCCTGAGTTGTTTATCCAGCCATTTGAGCTGGTCAGTCACGCTGCCATAATCGTCAGTATCAACCGTAGAATCCAGACCTATTAATCGCAGACTACCAACATCATGGATGAAGTGAAGGGTTTCCGCAGGAGTATCAGTCGCCCATTTATTCTCTCCCCAAACCGAACGCATCAAATGGCGGTCATCTGAATTGCCGGGAAGGACGAGCGACGGATAACTCTGCTGGCTCAGGCGAACAGCTATCTGTTTATAACCTTCAGACCAATATCCGTCAGTTAGATCGCCCGTAAGTACCAACACGTCAGGTCGCAGATGCGTAAGCCACATTAGCACCCGGTCAAACATTAGTAAGTGATCATTTTCAGGTGAAGCGTGAATATCTGAAATCTGTGCTATCAACATAAAGTCCTCGACGATGAAGGTGCGGAGATCAACTCATGAGATAACTCAAACACAAGAGTGTTAATCAACATCATGACGCTGAAAATGATTCAGTTGATACTTCAACAGTACAGCAGACGACGAGCGAATTTTAAGCCCAGTGAGCTGGACTGATAAAATGTTCAGCATTAAGACTGAATCACTGCCTTCAATGGCAACTGAGTCAGCCCGATGCTGCCGGAGAGGTTTTTAGGAGGATGAAAGTCCGCTTTTCGCTTATAGCTAACTTTGCTTTGCGCGCATGGCTGCTTTGTGCCAGTAGCTGACGTTGCTCACAGCGTGATAGGTTCAGTGGTAGAGGGAGAGCATCATGCTATCCCCTTAACGCAAAAAAGGGACGTCAGATGGATTTAGAAACTGCGCGTTTGAGGCTAGAACCCTTTAATGACTCACACTACGAGGGTTTGAGGATGATGGATAACGATTCCAGCGTGATGCGTTATATCAACAAAGGGATTGTTAAAACACCCGAAGAGACCTGGGAAAGTATAAGGCGTGTTCAGTCGCGTTGGGAGAGTTACGGGTATTCGTGGTGGGCTATTAAAGAAAAGGCTTCTGAGATTGTCGTTGGCGCAGCATGCCTTCAGCATCTGGCAAACGTTGAGGGTGCACCTTTAGAGATTGGCTGGCGGCTCGTGCCGCAACAGAATGGCAAAGGCTATGCAACAGAAGCGGCTAAAGCGATTATTGAATTCGCAGCAGTGCAGAGAGGCGCAACGTATTTAGTGGCTGTTGCCGATCCTGAAAATATTCCCTCTCAAAAAGTGATGCAGCGGCTAGGGATGACTTACAAAGCTATAGAGCGGCATTACGACACACCCTGCGTAGTTTATGAACTTAGCATTCTGCACGCTGATCAATCGCAATGAGACGCGGACATAACGTCCGCTCTGTGCCAGAAGCAGAGATTGAACACTGATTTAGGGCAAAGGCAGATCCTGAGTATATTAGGGCTATTATTTTAAGCGCTGGCTCTATGGATAGACGGGTAAACCAAAATGTCAGCAAAACTGCAGTTTTTGCGCTGAAGACAAGAGCAATAGATATTAATAACGCCGGCATCTGATTTCACTCTGCGCCGCTTAAAATTATGCTTAACCGTACCGGAGTGCTAGATGTGGTTCTGTTTTGCCAGCCATTGAATGGCCGTTGTCGTTGAAATTCCCTGACGGTGATTGTAAGTATTACGCTTACTCCAGGCTACGCCGTCTGGCCGTGCGAAAGCAAGTCGGTAATTTGCACCTACATCTTGCGGATTGTGCTGCACATCATCCTGAAGCTTTTGCCCGTCCAGTAATTTTCTGTTTACTTCAGTGCCCCAGTGAGCACTCATTAAATCAGCAAGCTCACTATAAGTCAGTGTATCACCTGCAATATAAACAATCTCGTTTCTGAAAGTGGGCTGATGAAAGAAAATGTCTGCAGTCAGCTGGCCGATATCTTCAGGTGTGGTTAGGGTTACCGCGTACTGCCAGTTTCCCAGAGCACAAACAGTTTTACTTTGCGCGCCAATCACACCAAAACCGGGCTCAAACAGATAGCTGGTAAAAATACCTGTAGATACAATAACCCAATCTGTCGCGCTTTGCTGGCGTAAAAGTTGGCGAACGTCAAGTTGTTCATCCCAGACTAGTTGCCCGCTGCCTTTACCCACTACGTCATAGTCGACGCCAAACTGCCATGGGAAGTAGCGGGCTACAGCCGCTTTCAATACCGCCTGGGTAATTTTTATCTGTGTTCCCGGCCCACCGACAAAACCACTGCAGTTGATGACGGCGTCAAAAGCAGCAAAGAGTTCACTCAGTTCATCAATACTGTCTAGCTGCAGATCGCCCTCTACTACAGCGATTCCAAGCTTCGTCAGTTCATCAAGGCGTGCCTTGCGCGAGCCAGAAACGGCATGAGCGGCTTCGCTTCTGAGTAACACGCTAATTTTTACATCGGTATGTGCCTGTGTTTTATTGCTCATCGCTCTCAAGACCTGAATACCAAGCTCGCCAGCACCCAGTATTAGAACCGTATCTTTAGGTTTTTTTTCGCTATTCATTGTTGCTTCCTGTTGTATAAAAACGTCATCCTGACAGCTGACATGGCCTGTTTCAATTAGGCACACGCATGATACCGGAGGTGGTATGGAGTCTCAGCGGGAAGCACTGTTACGATTTTCCAGGGAGTTTTGTGAGGAATTAAGCAACGATGATGAAGGCCTAAAACGTGAGATCCTGGCCCATTCAGGTAATCGCTGGTCGCTGGGCGTGCTGCATATTCTTGGTACCCATGGACCTCTTCGATACGGAGAGTTACGCCGCTACCTTACGAATGTTACTCAAAGAATGCTGACGCGAACACTGCGCCATCTGGAGCGGGACGGGCTTATATCCCGCTACGATTATGAGGAAAAATTGCCCCGGGTGGTTTATGCGATTACAGATATGGGAAAAGAAATGCTTCTGCGGATGCTACCTTTATGGTCATGGATTATCACATCAGCCAGTTATTTCCGGGAAACAAGAGCACAGTATGACGGTGAATGAACATTCCCGTGACGACATGGCAGAAAGAAGCTTCAGGTATTTATGCGTATTGAAACTCTCATCAGGTAGGTTGCATCGTGACATTGCAGCCTACACTAAGATCCGACAGGTCCGCATTTCACTTATAGCGGACCTTCAACGCATTTGACTTGTCCACGCTTAGCCTGAAGCAGATATTTAGTTCGCTTCAGCATCCTATATAACCATAACAAATGGAAAAATAATAAAGCCGCCAGCGGGCGGCATATGTGCAGAATGATAAATTCAGTTGTATTCAATAATATCAAAACCTTCATCAGCCGTTGGTTCTGAAAAATAACGCGTTATAGTTTCAAATTGTTGATCTGACGCCGAAAATTCATGCGCACCTTCCGCATTACGGGCGCGTAACCGGGATTTACATACTTCATCTGATACTTTCAGATAATGCAGCCTATTACGGGCACCTGACTCCGTAATGATGCTCATCATCCATTCACGATGTGTTTTTGTGTTTGCCGGAAAATCCAGAACGACTGATAAACCAGCTTTGAGTAGTGACACCAGATGAGGCTTCATAGCATTTCTGAGTCGTGAAGAATACTGCACATAATCAGATATGGATTGCAATTCATCAGCAAAGAGGGCTGCCAGCCAGTAATCCTCACTGACAATTACGGTACCGGGTAATGAACCCAGTCTTGCTGACAATGTAGATTTTCCTGATGCAATTTTTCCACATAACAGGTGCAAAGTAGGTTTCTCTAACGCTGTTACTGTAGCAGTGTCCATTATTTACCTCACTGGATTATTACCGGTAAGGCCCGCCTTACCGGCGGGAAAATGGCGAACGCTATCCCACCTGAGTCAGACAGGTGATAATAATGATTGAATGGAACAAGACGGAGTGTGTTTTCATTGTCATTTAAGTTAACAAGGCTTGAATGCAAAATCAGCATTTATTTTACTTATACACTGAATGCCCGCTTCTCGCTCATAGCGAACCCCAGCGCAGGTTAAACGTCCCCTCATCAATCGCAAGAAGCACAAAAGATTTACCTAACAAACGTTAGATAGATGTTGACGTGCATCAAATCGCCCGCTAAGGTTTACCTAACTTACGTTAGTTAGACAATCCAGCCATCAACTTTCAGGATTAACCATGACGACTAAACTTCAGCTTTTTACCTCACCTTCGGCCTTTCCCAATCCACAGCGTCTGCGTCTGTTCGTGCACGAAAAAGGCATCGCTGACCACTTTGCCGAGACCATTTATGACATGTCCCCTGTAGGCGAACAGCGTGGCTGGCGTCATTTGAATATGAACCCGTGGGGCGAAACGCCTACCCTTGAACTGGCTGACGGTAGTTACATTTCCGAAACAGCCGCCATCGTTCGTTATCTCGACCAGACGTATCCCGGCCGCAAGATCATGGGAGAGACGGCACTGGAACAGGGTCTGGATAACATGTGGGATAACCGGGTATGGGTGCACATCCTGTATCGCATTGTTACAGCGTTCCACGTGCTGCATACCGGCCTCGGCTTCAAGCTTGAACTGACCAAAAATGAGGCCTGGGGCGAACACTGCCGTAAAGAAGCGCTGGCTCACGCCGCGCTGGTCAATCGTCATCTGTCAGACGGCCGTGAATGGCTGCTTGGCGGCGACGCCCCGACCTTCTCGGACATTACGCTGGCAACCGCAATCGCCTTCTCGAAATTCCCGGTCAATGCCACTCCACTTGACGAGCGTTTTGAGTTCTTAGATGCGTACTGGCAGCGCTGGACAAAACGCCCGGCCTTTCAGGCGGCCTACGCCGATCGCAGCAGCGGCATTCCTGAGCTGGATTCGCCAGCCCAGTAACCGCTTCTCACTAGCAATGCCGGTACGCCGGGATCGCCATTCCTTGACTTTCCCGGCGGCCGTAGCGATCTCGATAGCCTCGCCTGTCGATGCCGTTTGCTGAATCACGATGAAACAACGTCTGCCTGAGCAGCCTGGTCGCCATGAACGGGCTGCTCACCCTCACAATCCTCCTGTCACCCGGCAGGCGTCTGCTATAAATTAACCTTCCCTGTTTAAGCGATCGTCTCACGTCTCAGGACGAAAGCGTCAACGCCAGGGAAGCCACTTCTTTATGGTTTAAGTCGTTACAGACAGGAGCAATCAGTGCTGAAAGTATGGGGAAGGAAAACATCGTCGAACGTACAGGCGCTGATGTGGTGCATAGGTGAAATGGGGTTGCCTTATAATCGTCAGGATGTTGGCCATAAGTATGGGGGAACAGACACTGACGAGTTTTACGCCCTTAACCCCAATCGTACCGTACCGGTTTTGCAGGATGACGCAAATCCCCCACTGTGGGAAACAGGAGCGATATTACGTTATCTCGCTCATCGGTATGGGAGTGAAAGCTTCTGGCCTACTGAGCTGTTAGCTAAAACCGAAGTTGATCGATGGGCGGAGTGGTCAAAGCTCAATATCGCTCAGTCATTTACTGCGCCAGTTTTCTGGCGAGTCGTTCGCACGCCTGAAGATAAGCGGGATGCTGAGGCTATCAATGCAGCAGTGAAGTATTTTGAAATAAAGCTTCAGATTGCCGAGGAGCGTTTGGCAAACCAGAGCTTTCTGGTCGGAGAAGCCTTTACTCTGGCAGATATTCAGTTCGGTCACGTATTGTACCGTTATTATGATATCGATATTGACCGATGCCCCCTTCCCAATGTGCAGGCATATTATATGCGCCTGACTTCCCGACAGGCTTTCCGTGAACATGTCATGGTTTCTTATGATGAACTCAGGGCTTAGTCTCTGAAAATAGTGATAAGACCGGGTCATCGAGCTGGTTGAGTCCAACACTCTTCGTGCTGCTCCAGGGAGGCGTTGCGGAATAGCCAGAGAAAGTAAAAGCGATACCCGCCAGAAAAGCGCTAAAACGTCATGCACGCCGTCAATACATCTGAGTAAAACTTCCGCATGCAGGGCCGCGCTTTGTCCTGCGCTATCCCTCCATTACACTGTGCCCATCGCGTATCACCTTTATGGATAAAAGAAATGATAATTGAAAAAGCGGATGAGCCGTTTCTGCACACTTTTTTCGGCGAGCCGGTAGAGACGATTGAGCCCGGCTCCGCTCAGGCGGAGTCAATACGCCAGGCGCTGCAAAGCGCGCGGGCGCAGCGAACAGTTGAAGTAGAGAGCGACTGGAAGCGCAACGCGCTGTTCCTGGCGCTGTTCGTCTTTCTCTATGCCGCGCTCGGCGCTTCACTGACGCTGGATCTCTCGCGCACCACCGGTCATAAGAGCCTCGACTACGCGCTGCAGGCGGTGCCGGTGCTGCTCGCCTTCTCCGGCTTTTTTGTGTCGCTGCTGTTTCTGTTCGTTACCCGCAGCAGCGCCCGTCGGCAGCAAAACTGGGAGCGTTCCATCGTGCTGCTGGAGAAGTATGCCGGCGGCAATCTCTATAAGCAGATAATGGATCTTGGCGCGCGCACCACGCACTACTCGTTTTCCGCGATTAACGTCGCGCTGGCGCTGTTTATCTGCGTGACCTGGGTGGTGATGTACAACTTCTTTACCTTCACCACCAGCGGCGTTATCGGCAGCGTGATCTCGCTGTTTATTACTACCATGACCTATGTGATTCTGGATATTCAATTGCTGAAGCCGCACAGGCTGGATCATGAAGTGCCGCTTGGGCTGGAGAAAGAGGAAGAGCGGGACGATAAATAAGTGAAAGCAACACGTCGACAATGCGACGTGCTGCTTTAAGTGACAGGGTGCTGGCGTTTAACAGCGATCAGCGGCTCGGATGATTCACCTCGATCGGACGCAGATCGAACAGCAGCACTTCGGCATTATCGCCCTCGCTAAAGGTCAGGCTTGCCTCGTTACGCACGCGCGCGCCGTCGCCTGCATTGAAACGCATGCCGTTCACCGTCACGCTGCCGCGCGCAACGTGGATATAAGCGTAGCGCGTCTCGTCCAGCGGGAAAGTCTGCTGCTCATCGCCATCGAACAGACCGGCGTAAAGGCGCATATCCTGACGCACCGATAAAGCATTGTCCTCACCTTCAGGCGAAACGATCAGGCGCAGCTGACCGCGCTTTTCGCTTTCCGGCACCGAAATCTGCTGATAACCGGGCGGCGTTCCTTTTTCGGCCGGCACAATCCAGATCTGCAGAAAGTGCACGCCTTCGCTTTTCGAATGGTTGAACTCGCTGTGGGTCACGCCGCTGCCCGCGCTCATCAGCTGCACGTCGCCGGGGACGATAACCGAACCGGTGCCCATGGAATCTTTATGCTCCAGCGCCCCTTCCAGCACGTAAGAGAGGATCTCCATGTTGGAGTGCGGATGCGCGCCGAAACCGCGAGAAGCCGCAACCCGATCGTCGTTAATCACCAGCAGGTCGGAAAAGCCGCTCTGTTTCGGATCCCAGTAGTTCGCAAACGAAAAGGTGTGGCGTGAGTTCAACCAGCCGTGGTCGCCATGGCCGCGTTGCTCTGACAGTCGTTGCTCAATCATGGTCTGCTCCTGTGTTGTAAGGGGGAAGCGCCTGTGCCCTTCCGATGGAACAGACAATACCGTAAACTAAAATCCTTAAAAACAGGCTAAGATGGCAATCACTGTCACAAATAAGTGGACAATATGCAGACTGAAGATCTTCGTATTTACGTTGCCGTGATCCATGCGGGCAATTTTACCGCCGCAGCGGAACAGCTGATGCTCTCCAAGCAGTACGTCAGCCGCCGCATGGCCGCGCTGGAGGCGTCGCTCGGTTCGCAGCTGCTGATCCGCAATACGCGTAAGCTTTCGGTGACCGAAGCGGGCATGCTGTTTCTGACCCATGCGCAGCGCATTCTCGACGACATCCATGAAGCGGAGCAGGCGATGTCGACCCGACGCCAGGAGCTGCACGGCACGTTCCGCATCAGCATGCCGATGTCGTTCGGCATGAGCCACCTCTCGCCGCTTATCGCGCAGTTTCTGGCGCAGCATCCCGCCCTGCAGTTTCACATCGAGCTGGCCGATCGCTACGTCGATATGATCGGCGAAGGATTCGATATGGCGATTCGCATCGGCGCGCTGGCGGATTCGACCCTGATTGCGCGCCGCCTCGGCGAACAGCGGCGTCTGATCTGCGCCAGCCCCGCTTACCTCGCGCGCGCGGGCACGCCCGCTACGCCGGACGACCTCGCTCAGCACGCCTGCCTGCGCTACGGCCGAGAAGCTCTGAGCGGCTGGGAACTTCAGCAGGCGGGCAAAAGCAAGAGCGTGACGGTGCAGGGCCCGATGCTGAGCAATAACGGCGAGGTGCTGCGCGATGCGGCGATCGCCGGGCTGGGACTGGTGCTGCTGCCGGGATTTATCGTCGAGCCGGCGCTAAAGCGCGGCGAACTGGTGAGCGTTCTGGAGGCATATCAGCCCGCGCCGCTCTGCCTGAATGCGGTCTATCCGCAGCATCGCCAGCGCAGCGAGGTGAACCGCGTGCTGCTGAACTTTTTGCAGGAGCAACTGGGAAATAAGGCGGGCTGAGCAGCCCGCCTGCGATTACAGCGATACGTAAAGATGCAGCACGCGCACCAGCTGGGTCACGAAGCCATATTCGTTATCGTACCAGGAGACGGTTTTCACCAGCTGCAGGTCGCCCGCTTCGCTGATCTCCGTCTGGGTCGCGTCAAATATTGAGCCGTAAGGCACGCCGATCACGTCGGTGGAGACGATCTGATCTTCCGTATATTTGAAAGATTCATTGTTCTCGCAGGCGCGCTTCAGCGCCGCGTTGATCTCGTCGACCGTGACTTTTTTATCCAGAATCGACACCAGCTCGGTGACCGAACCGGTTTTGGTCGGCACGCGCTGCGCATGCCCTTTCAGCTTGCCGGTCAACTCTGGGATCACCAGCCCGATCGCCTTCGCCGCGCCGGTGGTGTGCGGGATAATATTTTCCGCTGCGGCGCGCGAAGAGCGGAAATCTTTGCCGCGCGGTCCATCCACCAGCGCCTGAGTGCCGGTGTAGGCGTGAATAGTGGTCATGGTGCCGACCTTGATGCCGAAATTGTCGTGCAGGGCTTTCGCCATCGGCGCCAGGCAGTTCGTGGTGCAGGAGGCGACGGAGATGATTTTGTCTTCGGCGCTGATGGTGTCGTGGTTAACGTTATAGACGATGGTTTTCATCTCGCCGGCCGGCGCGGAGATCAGCACCTTGCCCGCGCCCGCGTCCAGGTGCGCCTGCGCTTTTTCCGCCGAAGTGTAGAAGCCGGTGCATTCGATAACCACGTCAACGCCCAGCGATCCCCACGGAATGTTCTTCGCCTCTTTCTCGGCGAAAACGGTAATTTTCTTGCCGTTAACCAGCAGCGCGTTGCCGTCCACGCTGACGTCGCCGTGGAATGCGCCGTAGTTGGAGTCATACTTCAGCAGGTAGGCGAGCATCTCGGGCGAGGTGAGATCGTTGATCGCCACCACCTCCACCGCTTCCTGCTGTTCCAGAATACGTCTTAAAACCAGACGGCCAATACGTCCAAAACCGTTGATGCCAATCTTCTTCATGGTGATCTCCCAATTCCGGTAACACTGCGTGTTGAGGGTAAATAGCGGGTGAATCTGCGCATCAAACCATTACTGCATAACAACATTGCACTGCGGTGAAGCAGGAGAGTATAGCCTGAGCGGGATAGCGGGATTTGTCAGCAAGAGGCGCGAAGAAGGAGATGACAGGCAGAAAAAAACCGCCGCTGGCGGTTTAATCCTTGAAGCGTTTACGTCTGAACATGGCGTTCTGTTTACTGCGGTTCACCTTTCGTTTGGCGTAGGCCATGATGGTGGTCCAGTCGGGATCGGCGGTGTTTTTCATATAGTAGCTCAAGGCATCCGCCAGCTCGCTCCAGGCTTGCACCTGCTGCTGCGCGTCGCTGGTCAGGGTGGTTTTAAGCGTATCGATAAGCCCGTCGACCTTCTTTTTTACATCCGGCAATTTTTCGCCTGTCTGGTACCCTGCTGCAATGCGTCTTAATTCAAGCGCATAATGATCGACATCGACCTCTGTTATATACAAACCTACCTCTGCTCTTTCTGGCCTGGCCCATAAGCATAGCGGTTTCAGCCGTATGCGTTACGCAAAAACGGCAGAAAACTTACTGCCGTTTTGCTGACGCTCTCTCTCAGCCTCAGAGCGTACGGAAGACCGCGACCATATGGCGCAGCTGCCCGGCGCGTTCAGCCAGATCGTCCGCCGAAACCGCCGACTGCTCCACCAGCACCGCATTCTGCTGGGTCACCTGATCCATCTGATTAACGGCGATATTGACCTGCGAAACGCCGCTGCTCTGCTCTGCTGACGAAGAGGAGATATCGCGGATCAGCTGCGAGGTCTGCTCAATAGCGCTCAGGCTCTGCTTCACTTTCTCGCCCGCGCTTTGCGCCATGTTCATTCCTTCCTGCGCCTGGCCGACCGACTGCTCAATCAGGCTTTTAATCTCCTTCGCCGCGCTGGCGGAACGCTGCGCCAGCGCGCGCACCTCCG
>Ga0157358_1000013_pt1 | contig 69974 bp, 53 predicted proteins | sample AttcapACBM2_FD_111484 | JGI IMG/M metagenome (GOLD analysis project Ga0157358, IMG submission 111484) | Fungus gardens microbial communities from leaf cutter ant in Botucatu, State of São Paulo, Brazil - Atta capiguara ACBM2 | ecosystem: Host-associated > Fungi > Mycelium > Unclassified ... | reverse complement strand
TGGGCGCCCTATTTCATGCCACAGCAAAAAGTGAATGTGTTACTCATCGACACCCTGCACGCGGATCTGGTTGATCCTGCCATTGGTGCCTGGCGTAACATCAATTAATTACCGCGCAGCCTGGCGAGCAGGCCGTGTACAGAGAGTTCACTATGTCGGCAAATGAAAATCCGAAAACCATTCCGAATGCCCTGCCTGACGGATACCGTTTTAACGAGTTTGAGATCAAGGAAGTGATTGGCGGCGGCGGCTTCGGCATCGTCTATCGCGCCTGGGATCATCAGCTTGAACGCACCATCGCCATTAAAGAGTATATGCCGGTGTCGCTGGCCGTCCGTGCTGCGGATCTCACCCTGGAATTGCGCGGTGAGCGTTTTCAGAAGCTCTTTAATGCCGGTCTGAACAGCTTTATTCAGGAAGCGCGCCTGCTGGCCCGCTTTAACCATCCGGGCCTGCTGCACGTGCTGCGCTTCTGGGAGCAGAACGGCACGGCCTATATGGGCACGCTCTATTACAGCGGCATGACCCTGAAGGAGTGGCAGCTCACCAGCCCGGAGTCGATCTCTGAAGCCTGGATACGCCGCCTGCTGCCTCCGCTGCTGGGGGCGATCAGCACCATTCATCAGGCGGGCTATCTGCATCGCGATATCTCGCTCGACAATATCCAGATTCAGGAGAATCAGCTGCCGGTGCTGCTCGATTTCGGCTCGGCGCGCAAAGAGATTGGCAACCTCTCTGATGAAACGGAAATCATGCTCAAACCCGGCTTTGCGCCGATTGAGCAGTACAGCGAAGAGGGGGAAGTTGAACAGGGCCCGTGGACCGACATCTACGCGCTGGGCGCGGTGCTGCACAGCCTGATTACCCATAATCCGCCGCCGGTCAGCGTGGTGCGCTGTATTGAAGATAACTATCAGCCGCTGGTGGAACGTCAGCCGGAGGGCTACTCGCTGCCGCTGCTCCATGCGATTGACTGCGCGCTGGCGATGAAGCCGGGCGATCGCCCGCAGACGATTGATGCCTTTGCGGCGCTGATTGATCTGCCGGTCAGCGATGTGGAAGCCGTGGTCAACAGCTTCCCGGTTCCCGGTGAACCGCCTGCTGCGCGGGTGGAGGAGCCGGTCGAGGCCGCGCCGCCGGTGGTGATGGCCATGAATCACGCCGCGGCGTCTGCTGAACCGGTGACACCGCGCACGACGCGCCGGCTGTCGCCCGCCCTGCTGGCACTGGCTGCGGTGGCGGTGCTGGCGACCGGGGCCGCCGTCTGGCTGGCGAACCGTCACAGCGCCGCGCCGGAGGCGGCAGACTCCTCAGCGGTCGTCACGCAGGCGCCCGCCTCTGCGCCGTCAGCGGCCGCCGTTCCCGCCGCGCTGGCAACCGTCTACCTCAAGCTGGAGAGCGGCGAAAGCGTGGTGCTTAACGGCCAGCCGGTGGAGGTCAAACCCGGCAGCAGTGGCTTTGCCGCGCTGAACCTGGCGGCGGGTCAGTATAAAATCGATATTCACAATGGCAGCGTGACCCACTCTCAGTCTCTGACCATTGATAAGCCCGGCACCTGGCTGATCAATCCGGGTAACTGAGTTTCGCGGGCTTGCAGGAGAAAAGAGAAAGGGCGCACGAGGATGCGCCCTTTCTCTGTTAAGAAGGAAAGCGGTGTGTCAGGCCTGTTTCAGGCAGGCTTGCTGTAATGTCCGCACCTGATGCGCCAGTCGGCTCAGCCCCTCCTCCTCCATGCCGCGGCGGGTCAGCTCCTCCTCCAGGGCAAACAGATACTGCGCATTCGAGCCGAGCGGGCCGCTGGCCACGGCAATTAACGGCGCAACCGCATCCGGACAGGAGTCCGACTCATATAAAGGATGACGCGGGTCCATAATAAAGGTCAGCGCCGTGACGCTGCGGCCATCATCCAGCTGGAGCTCACACCAGGTAGGCAGGTAGCAGCCGGTGACCATCTCACGCTTCCACAGCAGCGTCAGCTCTTCATGCAGGCGCGCTTCCGGCAGGCGAAAGGCCAGGCCGCTGGTTCTGCCGCCCTGCTTCAGCGCCAGCATGCGCCCGGGATGGGAAGCGGTGCCGCGACCGGCAATCAGTCGCAGACAGAACGCGCGATGCCAGCCTTCCAGCGAACCGGACGCGACCTCATCCGCCTCAAAGATCGGGTTCCACATCAGGGAGCCATAGCCAAAAATCCAGACCGGGCTGTGATCGGGACGGCAGGCCAGCGTGGCGGCCAGCGACGCCGCACGCTGCTCGCAACTCCAGAGCAGCGTCTCTTCGATATCCCCGAACGACGTTTTACAATCCGCTTTTAACAGAAATTCCCGGGTAAGCAATGCGACCTCCTCAACATCAACGGCGTCCTGCGCACCAGCTCCTGTCACCTGATCGCCAGAGGCTTCTGGCGTTTCGGTCATGAAATTGACATTAATCTATTTTCGCGCGGGGTTTCAAGCGTGAGGCGGGTCGCAGCTTAAAAAAAACCAGATAAACCTGATAGCGCAGACGAAAAAAAGGGCCAGCTGATGCCGGCCCTCAGGCGGTGCGGAGAAGCAGCAGGATTAATGCTTCGGATGCCACTTGTCGTCATCGCCCTTTTCATACTCTTTTTTGACGGCGGACCAGGCCACTTTATGTGCCACCTCTTCCCGCGAATCATCGCCGCGTCGATCTTCCGCCTCTTTATACTGATCCCAGGCGCTGTTGAACGCCTGCTGATAGATATCCTGGGCGTGGGCGGGCAGAACGTGTTTAACGTTGTCAGGTAAATCGCTTCGGCTGGCGTAAGGCATAACGGCTCCTCTGTTGACGGATTCCTGTTAAGCCTGGCGCAACTATGCAAAATTTCAAATGGTCACTTATCCCTGTTTCAGTCTGAAAACCGTCTACAGGCGCAACAAAGGCAAATTAACTGCGGATTTCCAGGCACAGAATGCCAGGATGGTCTGGCTGATCGCGAATGTTGCAGACTGATTATTATTAGATTATTCGGGATAACTTCAGGTTAATGCAGCTTCAATCGTTTATTGCATTTTAGTAAAAAGCAGTAAATTTTTCCCTGTCGGGCCGGTGAAAAGATAAACTGCGCCCTGCTCCAAAACTGATTATATTTCTAACAGCAGTTCGCGCTGCGTCGGACAATCATTAACCAGAGAGGATGGTGAATGCCTTCACATGAAAAAACACGTCACAAGGAATTCTCGCTGATATTTCCGATTATCACGCTGGGTATCCTCTATTTTTTTGGTGCGCAGACCTCTTTTCCGGTGGTCGTCGGGATTAACCTGCTGGCGCTGGTCGCCATCCTGAGCAGCGCGTTCAGCGTGGTGCGTCACGCCGACGTGCTGGCTCACCGGCTTGGCGAACCCTATGGTTCCCTGATCCTGAGTCTCTCGGTGGTGATTCTTGAAGTGAGCCTGATCTCGGCGCTGATGGCCACGGGCGATGCGGCGCCGGGGCTGATGCGCGATACGCTCTATTCGATTGTCATGATTGTGACCGGCGGGCTGGTAGGCTTTGCGCTGCTGCTGGGAGGCAATAAGTTTGCGACCCAGTACGTCAATCTGGCCGGCGTGAAACAGTATCTGATCGCGATATTCCCGCTGGCGATTCTGGTGCTGGTCTTCCCCAACGCGCTGCCCGGCGGGAATTTCTCTGTCACCCAGGCACTGCTGATTGCGGCTATTTCAGCGGCGATGTATGGCGTTTTCCTGCTGATACAGACGAAAACCCACCAGAACCTGTTCGTCTATGAGCATGAGGATGAGAGTGACGACGGTGACCCGCACCACGGTAAACCCTCGGCGCACAGCAGCATCTGGCACACCGTCTGGCTGATCGTGCATCTGATTGCGGTGATTGCCGTGACCAAGATGAACGCGAATACGCTGGAAAATCTGCTGACAGAGATGAATGCTCCGGCGCAATTCACCGGTTTCCTGGTGGCCCTGCTGATCCTCTCGCCGGAAGGCCTGGGCGCGATTAAGGCGGTGCTGATGAATCAGGTGCAGCGCGCCATGAACCTCTTCTTTGGTTCCGTGCTGGCGACCATCTCCCTGACGGTGCCGGCGGTGACCATCATCGCCACCCTGACCGGACAGGAGCTGATTTTTGGTCTGGAGCCGCCGCAGATGGTGATTATGATGGCGTCCCTGATCCTGTGTCAGATCTCCTTCTCCACCGGCCGCACCAATGTCCTGAACGGCGCGGCGCATCTGGCCCTGTTTATCGGCTATCTGATGACCATCATGCTGTAACGGCACCGGACGTCAGGCGAAAAAAAAGAGCGATTTCTCGCTCTTTTTTTATACCGCAGACTTATTTGCTGGTATCGAGTTCCGGGAAGCTTTTCACCAGATCGTCAATTGCTTTCATCTGCGCCAGGAATGGCTCCAGCTTATCCAGCGGCAGTGCGGAAGGACCGTCACACAGGGCGTGGTCCGGGTCCGGATGCGCTTCGATAAACAGACCGGCAATGCCGACCGCCATACCCGCACGCGCCAGCTCACCCACCTGGGCACGACGACCGCCTGAGGCCGCACCAAACGGATCGCGGGTCTGCAGCGCATGGGTCACGTCGAAAATGACCGGGCTGTTTCGGGTCACTTTCTTCATCACGTTGAAGCCGAGCATGTCCACAACCAGGTTGTCGTAGCCGAAGTTGCTGCCGCGATCGCACAGGATAACCTGCTCGTTGCCGCCTTCTGCAAACTTATCCACGATGTTACCCATCTGGCCAGGGCTGACGAACTGCGGCTTCTTGACGTTGATCACAGCGCCGGTTTTCGCCATCGCTTCCACCAGGTCCGTCTGACGCGCCAGGAAGGCGGGCAGCTGGATCACATCGACCACTTCAGAAACCGGCTGCGCCTGAGCGGCTTCATGCACATCGGTGATGATCTTCACACCGAACGTCTGCTTCAGCTCCTGGAAAATCTTCATTCCCTCTTCCAGGCCCGGGCCACGGTAAGAGTGAATCGAGGAACGGTTCGCTTTATCAAAGGACGCTTTGAATACGTAAGGAATACCCAGCTTACCGGTGACGTTCACGTAGTGTTCGCAGATACGCATCGCCAGGTCACGGGACTCCAGCACGTTCATCCCGCCAAACAGCACAAACGGCAGATCGTTTGCTACTTTGATATCACCAATACTCACGACTTTCTGTGTCATGCCCTTTCCTTTTCAGTGGGTCCGCTTAGTGCAGCGTAACCTGTTTTTGTTCGATTGCATGAATCTGAACTTTGATCATTTCGCTGACCGGGTCTTCAGGACACTGCTCAACGAAGTACGTTAAATCATTCAGCGCGATATGTTCGCACTCCAGCTGCGCGTAAATCAGACCGCGATCGCGGATCTCATAGGGATCGTCAGGATCAATACGCAGCAGCACCTGACTGACGTTCAGCGCCAGCTCCATCTTCTTCTCTTCCATCAGCGCCGCTTTCAGGGTATCGAGCATCTTGCGCATCACGGTGACGGTTTTGGCTTCGTCGAGATCGTCATCATACAGGCGTGCGGTCGGGCTGATATTGCCCTTGAGCCACACTTCCAGCGTGTGCCGATCGAGGGTTTCCCCGTTAAACGGATTGATCATCCACTTATCGCCATCAATCCAGTCCGCACGCAGAATCAGCTGTGTCGGGAAGATCACCGGCATCAGCGGCAGGTCCAGCTCGGCGGCGATGTGCAGCAGAATGATGCCCAGTGAGACCGCGGTGCCCTGACGGGTCCGCAGAACGTTGTCGATCCACAGCGCATCAGAGAGATTGTAGACACCGCTGGCACCGCCAAATCCCCACTGGCGATAGAAGAGCTCCAGCAGCTTTTCGAGCTGCAGATCGGCATCTTCCGTGTGGCTGACATAATCACGGGCTTCGGCGACTAACGCCGCCAGCTGCGCTTCCACCGAGATCGCCGGAAAATCGGCGCGGATGGCTTGCGTTGCGCCAATCACCGCTTCACACAGCGGTGTCTGGCTGAAATCTAATTGTTCGGTCGAGGTCATGCTATCCCCATAACGGCATTTTAGTCAGCGCCAGCGTAATGATGGTCACCAGGGCGATTAACGCCACCAGAAAAGCGATCCAGCGGGTGCGATCAGTGCGTGGACGGCGACTCAATGCCACAAATCCTAAGGCGATGTAGATGATAACCGCTAAAAGCTTCTCCGTCAGCCAGCTTCCTTGCGGTGTGAAGGGATAGAAGTGAGTAATCATCACCAGCGCGACGCCGCTCAGCAGTAACAGGGTGTCATTGACGTGCGGCAGAATGCGGACCCAGCGCCGCGTCAGCAGGGGTGAGCCGCGCCGCAGCCAGTAAAAACGCAGCAGAAACAGCGTTACGGTGATCCAGACCGTCACCAGGTGAAGATTTTTAATCAGGGGATAAAAAGCGATCATGCTGCGTCCTTTTCTCAAGCGCTTTCAGGTAAGAAGTTGTCCCAGGGTCACGCGCGGGTTGCCGCCGTAATCTTCAAGGGTTTCGACGGCCTGATAGCCGTTTTGCTGCATCAGCGCTGCCACCGCCTCGCCCTGCTGCCAGCCATGTTCCAGCAGCAGCCAGCCTCCCGGCAGCAGCCACGCGGGGGCCTGCTCAATCAGCGTACGCAAATCGGCCAGCCCCGCTTCGTCGGCGACCAGCGCACTGCGCGGCTCAAAGCGCACGTCGCCCTGCGCCAGGTGACTGTCGCTGGCATCGATATAGGGCGGGTTACTGACGATGAGCGCAAACCGCTGCGGCGGCAGTGAGCGAAACCAGTGACTGAGCAGAAAGGTGGTATTGGTGAGGTTAAGCGCCTGCGCATTCGTGCGGGCCAGCGCGACGGCGGCGTCAATCCGGTCCACGCCCGTCACATGGCAGTCGGGACGCTCGCTGGCCAGCGCCAGTGCAATCGCCCCGGTGCCGGTGCCCATATCCAGAATCGCCGCCGGGGTGGCAGGCAGACGCGTCAGCGCCTGCTCCACCAGCAGTTCGGTATCAGGACGCGGGATCAGCGTGGCGTCATTGACGCGCAGCGGCAGCGACCAGAACTCCCGTTCGCCCACCAGATGCGCCACCGGTTCGCCCCGGGCACGACGAGCCAGCAGACTATCCAGCTGCGCGCGCTGTGCTTCCGTGAGCACGGTCTCATCGAAGGCGATCAGCCAGCTGCGCGATTTACCGGTCACGAAACTTAACAGGATCTCCGCGTCACGCTTCGGGCTGTCGCCACCACACAGCGTGGCGGTCGCCTGTTTCAGCCAGTGACGAATATCCATTAATCCTGACCAGCCAGCGCCGCCAGCTGATCCGCCTGGTACTCCTGCACAATCGGTTCGATCAGGCTGTCGATTTTGCCTTCCATCACTTCATCCAGACGGTAGATGGTCAGGTTGATGCGGTGGTCGGTCACGCGCCCCTGCGGGAAGTTATAGGTACGGATGCGGTCGGAACGATCGCCACTGCCCAGCAGGTTGCGGCGGGTGCTGGCTTCCGCCGCGTGACGGCGGGCCATCTCGGCGGCGTGAATGCGCGCGCCCAGCACGGCCAGCGCTTTGGCTTTGTTTTTATGCTGTGAACGTTCGTCCTGACACTCCACCACGATGCCGGTTGGCAGGTGGGTAATACGAATTGCGGAGTCGGTGGTGTTGACGTGCTGACCGCCTGCGCCCGATGAGCGGAAGGTGTCAATCTTCAGATCGCCGGCATTGATCTCCGGCAGTTCCGCTTCCGGGATCTCCGGCATTACGGCGACCGTACAGGCCGAGGTGTGGATACGACCCTGCGATTCCGTTTCCGGCACGCGCTGCACGCGGTGTCCGCCAGATTCAAATTTCATGCGGCCATAGGCACCGTCTCCGGTCACCCGGGCAATCACCTCTTTGTATCCGCCGTGCTCACCGTCGTTGGCACTGACGATCTCCACACGCCAGCGGCGGGCTTCAGCATAGCGGCTGTACATGCGGAACAGATCGCCCGCGAAGATCGCCGCTTCATCACCGCCGGTGCCGGCGCGCACTTCAACGAAACAGGCGCGTTCATCATCGGGATCTTTTGGCAGCAACAGCACCTGCAGCTGCTGCTCCAGAGTTTCGCCCTTCTCGCGCGCTGCCTGTAACTCCTCCTGCGCCATGTCGCGCATTTCGGGGTCATCGAGCATCTGCTGCGCGGTTTCGATATCTTCCTGCACCTGCTGCCAGTCGCGGAAGCAACGGGTTACATCGGTCAGCTGAGCATATTCGCGTGACAGCGCACGGAAACGCTCCTGATCGGCAATCACGCCAGCATCCCCCAGCATCGCTTCCACTTCTTCGTGGCGCTCCTGCAGGGCTTCCAGCTTGGCAACTATAGAGGTCTTCATTAAATGTGGGATTCCCGTAAACAGGTGGCGACAGCAGTGTGCCTAATCGAGACCCAGGCTGTCGCGTAAAATCTGCAGGCGTTCATTATCGCCGTCGCGGGCGGCCTGCTGAAGTGATTTGGTTGGGGCATGTATTAAACGGTTGGTCAGCTTGTGCGCCAGTTCCTGCAGAACTTTCTGCGGATCGGTGCCCTGCTGCAGCGCCTGCAGCGCACGGCCTTCCAGCTCAGCGCGGATCTCATCCGCCTGAGAGCGATATTCCCGGATGGTGTTCACCGCGCCCTGCGAGCGCAGCCACGCCATAAATTCGCCGCTTTCCTGCACCACGATGCTTTCGGCCTGCACTGCCGCCGCTTTGCGCTGCGCCAGGTTCTGCTCGATAATCGCCTGCAGATCGTCCACGCTGTAGAGATAGGCGTTAGGCAGATCGCCCACTTCCGGCTCGACGTCGCGCGGGACAGCAATATCCACCAGCAGCATCGGCTTATTACGACGCGCTTTCAGGGCGCGCTCCATCATCCCCTTACCGATAATCGGTAACGGACTGGCGGTGGAGGAGATGATAATGTCCGCCTCGGCCAGACGGGCGTCGATCTCCGCCAGGGTAATCACCTCGGCACCCACTTCCGACGCCAGCGTTTCGGCGCGCTCGCGGGTGCGGTTGGCGATGATCAGATTTTTGACCTGGTGTTCGCGCAGGTGGCGGGCCACCAGCTCGATGGTCTCACCGGCGCCGACCAGCATGACATTGACGGTGGAGAGTGATTCAAAGATCTGACGGGCCAGCGTACAGGCCGCGAACGCCACCGAGACGGCATTGGCACCGATGTCGGTTTCCGTGCGCACGCGTTTCGCCACCGAGAAGGTTTTCTGGAACATGCGCTCCAGTTCGCTGCTCAGCGCCTGACCGCGTGAGGAGTCGGCAAACGCTTTTTTCACCTGACCGAGGATCTGGGGTTCGCCCAGCACCAGGGAATCGAGTCCGCTGGCGACCCGCATCAGGTGGCTGACCGCCTCATTATCCTGATGCCAGTAGAGGCTGTTACGCACATCCTCTTCATTCAGCTGATGATAATTGCACAGCCAGCTCACCAGACGCGCCTGTAAATCCGCCTGCTGCTCTACACTCAGGTAGAGCTCAGTCCGGTTACAGGTGGACAGCACCACACCGCTCTGCACCATTGGCTGTGACAACAGGCTGTTTAAGGCCTGCTCAAGCGTCTCCGGCCCGAACGTAACACGTTCGCGCAGAGCAATGGGGGCGGTCTTGTGGTTGATTCCGAGAGCGAGCAGCGTCATGGTGATTTTGGTTGGGATGTCCCAATAATGTCAGGGTTTTGTGAGGCGCATTCTACAAGATGCGACAGATCAAGAAAAGCCATACAAAGGCTATGACTGTAATAAGATTAACCCGATCATACGCAATTTGCTGCATAACAGCATTGACGGTTAAAACCGTGACGGTTAGCGTTATCCGTTGCCAATAATAAATGTGTCCGAGGAGATGACCACTTGATGCTTACTTCACCACGCAATCTGTTGCGCCTTTTGCCCCTTGCCAGCGTGCTGCTGGCGGCCTGTAGCGTCAACAAACCGCAGGGTCCGGGCCCCAGCGTCACCGCGCCGCAGTGGCAACAGCATCAGCAGGCGGTCTCAAAGGTCACGCATTATCAGACCCGCGGCGCCTTTGCCTACCTCTCCGATAAACAGAAAGTGTATGCCCGCTTCAACTGGCAGCAGACCGCGCCTGACCGCTATCGCCTGCTGCTGACCAATCCGCTGGGCAGCACCGAGCTGCAGCTGGATGCGCAGGGCTCGGTCGTGCAGATTGTCGATAACAAGGGCAAGCGTTACGTCAGCAACGATGCACAGAAGATGATTTCCCAGTTAACCGGCATGGACATCCCGCTGGCTAACCTGCGTCAGTGGATGATGGGTCTGCCAGGCGATGCCAGCGACTATCAGCTCAACGAGAGTTATCAGCTGCGCAGTCTGAACTACAGCCGCGACGGTCAGACCTGGCAGGTCTCCATCGCCGGTTACGACAGCAAAGTGACTCCGCCACTCCCTTCCAGCCTGGAGCTGAAAGAGGGTGACCAGCGGATTAAACTGCGCATGGACAGCTGGACCGTTCAATGATCACCCACTGGCCCGCCCCGGCAAAACTGAATCTTTTTCTCTACATTACCGGCCGTCGGCCCGACGGCTATCACAACCTGCAGACGCTGTTTCAGTTTCTCGATTACGGTGACGAGTTGCAGATTCACGCTGACCAGAGCGGTCGCATTCAGCTGCTGACGCCGCTGGCGGGTGTGGCAGACGAGGACAACCTGATTGTGCGCGCCGCGAACCTGCTGAAACAGGCGGCGCTGCAGAGCAATCGCCTCTCTGCCAGCGCGGGTGCGCAGATTGCTATCGAGAAGAGACTGCCCATGGGAGGCGGCATCGGCGGCGGCTCGTCTGATGCCGCTACCGTCCTGGTGGCGCTGAATCATCTGTGGCAGAGCGGCTTTTCGACAGAAGAACTGGCGGCGATGGGTGTGACGCTCGGGGCCGATGTTCCGGTGTTTGTCCACGGCTTCGCGGCGTTTGCGCAGGGCGTGGGTGAAGAGCTTCAGCCTGCCGACCCGGCTGAAAAATGGTACCTGGTTGCGCACCCTGGCGTGCATATCAGCACGCCGGTGGTGTTCGGCGATCCCGACCTGACGCGTGACACCCCAGCGCGCAGTTTATCGACACTTTTAGCCTCCCCCTTCGCCAACGATTGTGAAGCAGTGGTAAGAAAACGTTTTCGCGAGGTTGATGAGCTTGTTTCCTGGCTGCTAGAATACGCGCCGTCACGCCTGACTGGCACGGGCGCTTGTGTGTTTGCTGAATTTGACACCGAGTCTGCTGCCCGCCAGGTGCTGGAGCTTGCCCCGAATGGGGTGCGCGGATTTGTAGCCCGGGGCGTTAACGTGTCGCCGCTACAGCGTACCCTGCGAGGCGATTAGCAAAAGCGTGACAGTGTCACCACGTTCCGGACACTGCACCTTTTGCATCAACACACCCGTGTGAACGCCCATGACCGTGCACGCCGGTTACGGTCATGTCGTTCATTCTCTGGACGCAAAGCCTGAGGTTCTTCTCGTGCCTGATATGAAGCTATTTGCTGGTAACGCCACCCCGGAACTAGCACAACGTATTGCCAACCGCCTTTACACCAGTCTGGGAGACGCCGCTGTCGGACGTTTCAGCGATGGTGAAGTGAGCGTACAGATCAACGAAAATGTACGCGGTGGTGATATTTTCATCATCCAGTCCACCTGTGCCCCCACCAACGATAATCTGATGGAACTGGTTGTGATGGTCGACGCGCTGCGTCGTGCTTCTGCTGGTCGTATTACCGCAGTCATCCCCTACTTTGGCTATGCCCGTCAGGATCGCCGCGTGCGTTCTGCGCGTGTGCCGATCACCGCTAAAGTTGTGGCTGACTTCCTTTCCAGCGTCGGTGTTGACCGTGTTCTGACGGTTGACCTGCACGCCGAGCAGATCCAGGGCTTCTTCGACGTCCCGGTTGATAACGTATTTGGCAGCCCGATCCTGCTGGAAGATATGATGCAGATCGGACTGGAAAACCCGATTGTTGTTTCTCCCGATATTGGTGGCGTAGTACGTGCCCGTGCTATCGCTAAACTGCTGAACGACACCGATATGGCTATCATCGATAAACGTCGCCCGCGCGCGAACGTCTCTCAGGTGATGCACATTATTGGTGACGTTGCTGGCCGCGACTGCGTGCTGGTCGACGACATGATCGACACCGGCGGCACGCTGTGCAAAGCGGCTGAAGCGCTGAAAGAGCGTGGTGCCAAACGCGTGTTTGCTTATGCAACCCACCCAATCTTCTCCGGCAACGCGGTTGAAAACCTGCGTAAATCGGTGCTCGATCAGGTGATTGTCTGTGACACCATCCCTCTCTCTGAAGAGATCAGGGCGCTGCCGAACGTGCGCACACTGACCCTCTCAGGCATGCTGGCTGAAGCGATTCGCCGCATCAGTAACGAAGAGTCCATCTCGGCGATGTTCGAGCATTAATCTTCGCGGAAACCGGGCCCTGTGCCCGGTTTTTTTATGCCTGTTCCTGCCCGCTTAACTCTCTTCTTTTTCTGAGATTAGCGCGATAAATTTTTCCGCTCGCTCCGGTTTGCAACGCCACGCACTCTTTTCATCAACGGCCTCTTTTCCCGCTTCTGCCCGCTGCCGTTAAATGGTAATTTGCTGCCCATTTCTCATCAGAACCCGGCCATCATGACTCTCGATATCTATACCCTGTTTATTTGCGAGCTCTATGTGCTGGGCTTTTTAAGCCTGATCATGATTTTTGCCTGGGTCGGATCGCAGTACGATCGCGTGCTGGGCTTTACCCTGCTGTCGCTTGTCCTGACGCTGGTGGCGGTCTTTTTAAGCAGCCTGCGCAGCAGCGGCTTCCATTTTCTGCCGGTGGCCGTCGGGAACGTGCTGGTGATGCTGGCTTATGGCGGGTTGCTGAATGCCTTTCGCCGCTTCTGTGACAAACCCATCGGCAGCCACTGGCTGCTGGGTGCCCTGCTCTGGGCGCTGCTCTGCTGTTTCCCGGCATTTTACGACAGCCTGCCGAAACGGGTAGTGGTGCTCTGTCTTGCCTGCGTCGCCTATACCGCCGCCCTGATCCAGCTGGTCTGGCTGGCTCGTGACACGCTGAAAGCCACCTTCTGGCCGGCCCAGCTGCTGCTCTGGATCCATCTGCTGTTCCATCTGGCCCGGCTGTTTCTGGATAGCGCCGTTGCCAGCGGGCTGCCAGGCGCGATTGGCGGGTCGGCTTTCTCGGTTTACGTTATCCTGGAGTCGATTCTGTTTGTTATTGGCCTCACCTTCACCATTCTGGCGATGGTGAATGAACGGATGCAGCAGACCCTGAAACATGCTTCCCTGCACGACCCGCTGACCCGCGTCTGGAACCGCCGCGCCCTGTTCAGCGAAGCAGAGAACATTGCGGCGCGATGCCATCGCCAGAACCGGCCCTTCAGCGCCATCCTGTTTGACCTGGACCATTTCAAAAGCATCAACGATCGCTACGGGCATCAGCAGGGCGACCAGATTCTGATCCACTTTTGCGAGGTGGTGAGCGCACTGATTCCGGCGGGGGGACGTTTTGCGCGACTGGGCGGAGAGGAGTTTGCGGCCATCATTCCGGCGACGGCACAGGAAACAGAAGCGTGGTGTGAGACAATCCGGCTGGCGGTCTGTGCATCACAACATAATGCGATTGCCTATTCGGTCAGCATTGGCTTTGCCACGGCCACACATCATCAGCAGGGTTTTGAAGCGTTACTGGTGCAGGCGGATGCGGCGCTCTACCACGCCAAGGCCAGCGGCCGGAACCGCACCGCGCAGCATCCGCTGCCTGCTGCCATTCTTTAGTGGTGTGAGTTATGTGACCGGCGGCAGCGCTGGTCATAGTGACGCACCCAGTAATAACGATCTTCTATCTTTTCCCGGCCACTGACCCGGGCGCCCACCAGCCAGAGCAGCGCACCAATAAAGATGCTGAAGATAGCGCCCTGCGCCAGAGACTGAGGGAGATCGAGCGCGGGCAGCTGGTTCATAATAGAGAAACCGACGCCCAGAACCATGGTAACTAATCCCAGTACCATTAGCGTGTTACCCGCTACACGGCAGTGATGATGTTTCATAATGCACCTCCATCCATAAGAGCCAATAACCGCACACAATGTTAAGTGTCATAAGTTTAGGCAATGGCTCAGCCCCGCGATGCGGGCTGGATCACACATCAACCATAAAGCTTCGCCTGGTCCTGATTGCAGACTGTTGATTCCGATAGAAAATGATTAATCACGCTGATGAACCATTTGACTGCTTCTGCTTTGTCATCTCGCCTGTCGCGAAGTAAACTAACGCCCTTTCGCGATAACAGCAGGATAATCATTGTGAGCAGCATTAAACTGATTGTGGGACTGGCCAACCCTGGCGCTGAATATGCCGCCACGCGCCATAATGCAGGTGCCTGGTATCTGGATTTACTGGCGGAACGCCACAATCAGTCTCTGAAAGAGGAAGGCAAATTTTATGGCTACACCGCCCGTCTGGCGATAGCCGGAGAGGATGTCCGCCTGCTGGTGCCGACCACCTTTATGAACCTGAGCGGTAAAGCGGTGGCGGCAATGGCGACCTTTTATCGCATCGCGCCTGAAGAGATTCTGGTAGCGCATGATGAACTTGATTTACCGCCCGGCGTCGCGAAATTTAAGCAGGGTGGCGGCCACGGCGGCCATAACGGTCTGAAAGACATCATCAGCAAACTGGGCAACAACAACAATTTCCACCGCCTGCGCATCGGTATCGGCCATCCCGGCGATCGCAATAAGGTGACCGGATTTGTGCTGGGTAAACCGCCCGTCAGCGAGCAGAAGCTGATTGATGAAGCCATTGATGAGGCGGCGCGCTGCACTGAGCTGTGGCTCAAAGAGGATCGCATCAAAGCCATGAACCGGCTGCACGCCTTCAAACCTGCTTAAACGCCCGAATCGTCGCGATTCCGTGTATAATGCGCGGAATTTTTCAATTCTTCTCCGACAGCTCGCCATCGGGCGCACTGTCCATCCAGTTATAAAGGGTATCAAACCATGGGATTCAAATGCGGTATCGTGGGCCTGCCGAACGTCGGTAAATCCACTCTGTTTAACGCGCTGACCAAAGCGGGTATCGAAGCGGCTAACTTCCCCTTCTGCACCATTGAGCCTAACACGGGCGTGGTGCCCATGCCTGACCTGCGTCTCGACCAGCTCTCTGAGATTGTTAAGCCGCAGCGCGTGGTGCCGACTACCATGGAATTCGTCGATATCGCGGGTCTGGTGAAAGGCGCGTCTAAGGGTGAGGGCCTGGGCAACCAGTTCCTGACTAACATCCGTGAAACCGAAGCGATCGGTCACGTGGTGCGCTGCTTTGAAAATGACAACATCATCCACGTCGCGGGTAAAGTTAACCCGGCGGAAGATATCGACGTGATTAACACCGAGCTGGCACTTTCTGACCTTGATACCTGTGAGCGTGCGATTCAGCGCGTGCAGAAGAAAGCCAAAGGCGGCGACAAAGATGCGAAAGCCGAGCTGGCTGCGCTGGAAAAATGCCTGCCGCACCTCTCTGAAGCGGGCATGCTGCGCTCTCTGAATCTGGATTCCGATGAGAAAGCGGCGATTCGCTATCTGAGCTTCCTGACCCTGAAACCGACCATGTACATTGCTAACGTTAATGAAGACGGTTTTGAGAACAACCCCTATCTGGATCAGGTTCGCGCTATCGCAGCAGCGGAAGGTTCAGTGGTGGTACCGGTGTGTGCCGCAGTGGAATCTGATATCGCCGAGCTGGAAGATGAAGAGCGTGACGAGTTCATGGCGGAACTGGGACTGGAAGAGCCGGGCCTGAACCGCGTGATCCGCGCCGGTTACGCCCTGCTGAATCTGCAGACCTATTTCACCGCAGGCGTGAAAGAAGTGCGTGCCTGGACTATCCCGGTGGGCGCAACCGCCCCTCAGGCCGCCGGTAAAATTCACACCGACTTCGAAAAAGGCTTTATCCGCGCGCAGACCATTGCATTTGATGACTTTATCGCCTGCAAGGGTGAACAGGGTGCGAAAGAAGCTGGAAAGATGCGTTCAGAAGGGAAAGAGTACATCGTGAAAGATGGCGATGTGATGAACTTCCTGTTTAACGTCTGATTAAAATCTGCTGTTTCATGGGGTTTTCATTGAGTCTCATGAAGTCCGTATGAATCGATAAAATCCACGCAATTGCGTGGATTTTTCATTTAACAGTGTCTCGAATCATCTCGTCGCAACGCAGTTAAAAACGAGTAGGTTGATGAGTACGATTTTCTTCCCTCTTCATTTAAGTGAGTACAATAACGGCATAATAATTAAATAACGCCCCGATATGCTCACCATACCCAATGCCGCGCTGCCAGACCGAAAGAAAACCTCCATCGATTCAAAGACTTTAATGGCCTCTACCTCGAAGTGAAACACAATGGCAAAAAGGCATGGTGCTATCGATTCAAACTCAACGGAAAATCAAGCATGTTTGCGTTGGGTGAGTGCCCGAAGGTCAAACGTGCCAAAGCTCGCGAGAAATGTGAGCAAGCGCGTAAATAAGTCGCGAATGGAGTTAGCCCGATACAGACTCGCTAATTAGATAAGATCCGTAAGGTCAACGACGCATCCAACACCTTTGAGTTAATAGCCAAAGAGTGGTTGCAGATGAAAGACTGGGCCGAAATCACCAAAACACGCCGACTGGATATGCTTGAACGTGTGGTTTTCCTCGCAATAGGTAAGCTCCCAGTTAAGGAGATCACTCCACATCACATTCTCAAGATTCTTCAGGAAACGGCTAAACGCGGTGCTCCGTCCGTTGCCGCTGAAGCCCGCCGCACCATTTCATCGGTTTTTGAACTAGCAGTAGCGACGCTCAGAGCAGATAGCGATCCTGTCTGGCCAGTGCGTAAGGCGATTCCGGCAAATAAAACGCAGCACAAACAGGCATTGTCTCCGCAGCAAATCGGGAAGTTATTAAGCTGTTTTGACAACAGTCGCGGCTCATACCAGGTTAATTATTGCATGTGGTTAATGTGGTGGACGCTAGCGCGTCCAGCCGAAGCCACCGAAGCCACCGAAGCAGCATGGGCCGAATTCGATCTTGATAACGCATTATGGATCATTCCGGCAACGCGCATGAAAGCTCGTAAGGAACATGTTATTTCCCTTCCCTCCCAAGCAGTCAACATGCTCAAAACGCTGCAAGGATTAACAGGGCATCGTTAGCATCTATTTCCAGGCAGAGATAATCCGCTAGGGCCAATGACATCGCACTCACTGCGTCAGCTACTTAAAAGCCTCGGCTGGAGTGGTACTTATAGCCCACATGCTACCAGATCTACAGGCAGTACACGTTTAAACGAGATGGGCAATCGACCTGATGCTATTGAAGCTCAACTTGCACATGCTGATACTAACAATGTTCGCCGCACATACAACCATGCAACTTATCTTGATGAGCGTAAAGTGATGATGCAGGAATGGGCGGATAAACTTGATCAATGGGCAAGCAGTGCTGACAGCAGTGCTGATGTTTCGCAAACGATGATGCATTAGTGTTTTGTTATTGAATAATATAGATATTTATTTATTATTTAAACCTACAATCATGCCTATAGAATATGTGAGCAGTGAATATCAGATGCTCATAGTTGCTGCAATTTTTGTTCAGCACGCTTAGCCATATACTTCAAAGCCCTGCAGGCCCCCTCCCACTTCATTAATCCTACCCACTATTAGTTGATACGCGACTAAGTGAGTAAACTCTCGACCAGAGGTCGATTTCTCATGACAAAACCAGCATCAACCAGCGAAACAGCCAGTAAATAGTACACACCCGAATTCCGCGATGAGGCACTGAAACTGGCTGAGCGTATTGGTGTCGCTGCCGCCGCCCGTGAAGTCAGCCTGTATGAATCACAGCTCTACAACTGGCGCAGTAAACAACAGCAGCAAATGACATCCTCAGAACGGGAGAACACACTGACTGCTGTAAATGCCCGCCTCAAACGCTAACTGGCTGAGCAGGCAGAGGAGCTGGCCATTCTCCAAAAGGCCGCCACAGACTTCGCGAAACGCCTTAAATGAAATATGTCTTCATCGAAAAGCATCAGGCCGAATTCAGCGTCCGAGCCGTGTGTCGCATGCTCCGAATTGCCCGAAGCGGTTTGTATGTGCGGCTCAAACGTCGCCATCAAGCCGGCCCAAACCAGCAGTTCCGGCTCATCTGTCATGTGGCTGTCAGTCAGGCATTCACTGGGGCATAGCAGCGTTATGGTGTGCCTCGTCTCGCCGAAGAACTGCCTGAATACAATTTCAAAACCATCGCCACCAAACTGCGCAGTCAGGAACTGCGGGCGAAAGCCAGCCAAAAGTTCAGCCCAGTCAGTTATCGTTCATACAATCCGTGGTGACCAGTACTGAACAGCGGATTATCAAGTATTGCTGAAGCGGCATAGCCTGCACAGCTGCATGAGCGCAAAAGGTTTCTGCTACGATAATGCGAATGCGAAAAGCTTCTTTCATTCGCTGAAAGTAGAGTGTATTCACGAGGAACGCTTTATCAGCCAGGAAATAATGCGGACGACGGTGTTTAATTATATCGAGTGTGATTACAATCGGTGGCGTCGTCACAGTGCCTGTGACGGTCTCAGCCCGGTACAATTTGAAAACGAAAATCTCGCTTAGGGCTGTGTCCACATTACATGTGGTGGGATCACATACCTTTCCAAAAAGCTTTCGGTGTACAGCATGTAAGTTCTACGAACGTCTGCTGAGTGCCAGAAGTGGGCACCGTGAAGATGCCTAGAATAATAACTACTTAGAGTCGATTCAGTACGATATCTCCACACCTAATGACTAATATGCTGTGATGTTGGCAACTTGCCCTAATATCATCTAATAACGTAAAGTGAGCACAAACAGACGAAAATTACCTCTTGCAGGTCATAATGGGTATCTTGGATGATCAAAAGCCATCTTTCTAGGTTGATGGGGGAGCGGAGACTCAAAATTTCAGATGTTTCGCGAGACACTGGGATAAACAGGGGGGCCCTGACGAGGATGTATCACGAGACCCTGGTGAGGATTGATTTAGAAACGATTAATACTCTCTGTGAGTATCTCTCCGTTTCTGTAGGCGAGCTGCTCGAATATCAAAAAGGCGAGAACAATACATGAGTAGTAAGCAGGCAAAAACCATGATTTCCTTGTTTAGCGGAGCCGGAGGCTTAGACTTAGGGCTGAGCGCAGCCGGATTTACTAACAAGCTCTGCGTAGAAATTGATCCCATTGCACAGCAAACTCTCGCTTTAAACCACCCCAAGTGGAAACTTGCCTCACCGGGTGACATTCATGCATTGGCTCCCAGTGAATTGTTAAGACAGTCAGGACTAAAGCCCAAAGAGTTGACCCTGCTTGCCGGTGGGCCGCCCTGCCAGCCATTTTCCAAGTCTGGATATTGGGTTACAGGCGATACTGATCGACTAACCGACCCGAGAGCTAAAACCCTGAAGGCCTATCTCGATATCGTCCGCGAAGCACAGCCGGAAGTGATATTGCTTGAGAACGTCAAAGGCATTGCTTATTCCGACAAGGATGAAGGGTTACAACTGTTGGTAAATGAGCTGAACAAGATCAATCGAGAGAAAAAAACTAATTACCATCCACATGTAATATCTCTAAACGCAGCTGACTATGGTGTTCCTCAGTCACGAGAACGTGTATTTATCGTTGCCAACAGAGATGGAAAGCATTTTAAACTGCCTGCGCCAACGCATTTCGATCCTGATAAACTAAATGGTCATGGGCAACCTCATTTAACTACGTGGGATTCGATTGGCGATTTGGATGTCGATATTTGGTTGGATGAGGTTAAACCTTCAGGCAAATGGGCGGAGCTTTTACCAACAATTCCTGAAGGCCAAAACTACCTCTGGCATACCGCGAAAATGGGTGGGCTTCCCTTATTCGGTTGGAGAACTCGCTTTTGGTCATTTCTTTTAAAGCTCGCGAAAGACAAACCAAGTTGGACGATTCAAGCTCAGCCAGGCCCAGCAACAGGACCTTTCCACTGGAAAGGCAGACTACTTTCGATTCGTGAACTAGCCCGCCTACAAACTTTTCCTGATAATTTTCAGTTTTCCGGAGATCGACGTGCGGCGCACATGCAAATTGGAAATGCGGTTCCGCCGGCAATTGGCGAATTTTTTGGCTTGGAAATTCGGCGCCAGTTCTTTGGTGAGGGTGTTCGTAAAAAGCTGAATTTGATTCCTAAAAGACGTAACGATTGCCCACCACCGGAAAAGCCTAAAGCAGTACCGAAAAAATACTTGTCTTTAAGTGGCACTCACGATGCCCACCCAGGAACAGGAAAAGGTCCAAGAGCACAAAAACGCGAACAAAAGGAACAAGCAAATGCCTGATAGCAGCAAACGAGAGTCGCGCTCACGAATTCTAGAAGCTCTCGAGCGGGAATTAATGGGGCCAACAACAGCTGACGAATCAATCAATGAATTTCCGACAACCCGATATATCATAGGTCGTTTGGCACCCCTCAAGTCTGAAATTCCCGACTATGAAAAAGATGAACTAGCTGCGGGCAATGACGATGATGAGGGTGGAGGGTACGAATCACAACCTCCGCTCATTGTAGGCTTTAGCCCTTCATCTATGGGACTGTCCTTTCTGGTTTCGCTGGAAACAAAAACCATCCATGCCAATGCTTTCTGGGGCGACTATCGCCGTGAAAAACATTCATCTGAAGGCCGCACCTATTGGAAACGCTATCAGCGATCCGTTTTAGTAGAGGGCATACCGGTTGATAAAATTGGCAAACTGAGTCCGATTCCCTTATCAAAATCCAATGCGCCCGCGTCAGTCACTGTTACTCCAGATGGCTTTAGACATCAAGGAGAAGATGGCGACGGTGATGGTCAGGTTTTTCTGGAGGGTGTTGTTCACCATGTTGATGGCGCCAAGGCGGTCAGTTTATTTCTGGTAAATCGCCGACCTAAAGGTGACGATTCTGACAAAGCAAAAGATCAACAATGGTTAATGCAACCAAAACTACAGGTGTTTGGGGCTGACAAATACCCGATCTTCATCGCCAAAGATTTCGATAAAGACATATCCAAAGATCCTGAAATTGCGGCAGCCAATATGCTCTATCGTGATGCCAAAGAATTCGCCACAGGGCACGGGGTCGCTGCAGGATGGGATGGCCTAAACGTCACCCGTGACCGCGCCAGCCTATTATTCACGGATTTTATTCCGAACTTCGAAGTGCCAAGCCTGATAGCCCAAAGTGGAGCGATTTCCGGTCTTAACTTGGATATGTGGGAGCTAAGCCAATGCGCAACGCCCAATGATTTGTTCCAAGCTATCGAACCGCTCGTACTGACCTACGAGAAATGGGTGGCCGATAGAAAAGCGGAAACGCAGAGAGTGCCCTTTAACTCGACGCCTGAAAATATTGATACGTCTAAGGTGCTTATTGAGTGCTGCAAAGATGCTGCCCGAAGAATGCGTGAAGGACTGGAGCTAATCAGAGACGAGAATAATGCGTTTGAGGCATTTTTATTTTCCAATCACGTTATGTGGGATCAGCGCATTCACGCCATTTGGGCAGGCCGCACAAAAGATAGTGCTGATGGAAAAACAGTTGGTTCGCCTTTCGACGAAGATATTAATAATTCGGGCAACCGTACTTGGCGTCCGTTCCAGATGGGCTTCATCTTGCTCAACATCGCCAGTATGGTGAATAAACCCAAATCCGGAGAGAAAGTTGCAGCAGACCGCAAACTCGTTGACCTACTTTGGTTCCCAACGGGTGGTGGTAAGACGGAGGCCTATCTCGGGCTCGCGGCATTTACACTGGCCTATCGGCGCTTGCGCGGCGATGTTAATGGCCTAGACTCCAGCGCTGGCGTTTCCATCATCATGCGCTATACCTTGCGCCTACTTACGGTCCAGCAGTTTCAACGAGCCACGGCACTAATCTGCGCCTGTGAATTGGTGCGTAAGAGTAATACTGAAAAGTGGGGACAGGAACCCTTTAAAATTGGCCTTTGGGTGGGTAAAGCAACTACGCCAAACGATGCCAAAGCATCTGGAAAGGCGTTGGAAGATTTAGACGAAGGCAAAAAACCACGAGATGGTAGTCCGGTTCAGTTGGTGTCGTGCCCTCGCTGCGGCACCTCACTGGTAACCCAGAAAGGCAAACCTGAAAATCAAACTTACGATTTTGATAATGTGCGGCTAAGAACACTTGTTCGGTGCCCCAATCCAAAGTGCGAATTCTGTGCACGTAAGTCAAATGATCAAGGTTTACCAGTTGTTGTTGTCGATGACGAAATCTACCGCGAGTGTCCTTCACTGGTTATTGCTACAGTGGACAAATTTGCTCGCATGCCCTTCAAGGGCGAAACTCAGGCACTCTTCGGCCTGCGCGACAGATATAGCCCAACCTACGGGCATCTAACGCCAGGGCATGGTGAAAAGCCAAACCAGCGTGTCGTCAAAGACGCTCAACGAGCACGTCGGTTGGTGCCACCAGAATTGATTATTCAAGACGAATTGCACCTGATCTCTGGCCCACTGGGTACCATGGTCGGCCTATACGAGACTGCAGTAGATTTTCTCACCCGGGTGGAAGTCGAAACTGGTGTTTCGATACCGGCTAAGATTATTGCCTCTACTGCGACCATTCGCCGAGCTCGCGAGCAAATTCGTCAGCTCTACAACCGCGACCTATCGATCTTTCCTCCTAGCGGTTTGTCATCTAAAGATTCCTTCTTTGCCAAAGAGCAGGAAATTAAAGAGGATGACGACAAAACTGCCGGCCGCCTCTATGTCGGATTGAACGCCCCTGGCTCCAGTACCAAAACCTTGTTGGTGCGTGTTTATGCAGCGCTGTTAGCAGCGGGTGAAGCCGAAATTACGCGAGACCATGAAGCCGCAGACCCTTATGCAACAGTTGTTGGCTACTTCAACAGTCTGCGCGCATTGGGCGGCGCTCGTCGTCTGGTTGAAGACGACATTAAGAAGCGTCTTCGCTATTTATCCCAGCAGCGAGGATTCCCGCAACGCTATATCAATGATCCTGATGAGCTGACCAGTCGACTGGATTCCTGGCGTATCCCTGGTCTGTTAAAACGTCTTGATAACAGATTTCCACGCGAGCAGGGTAAGCAGCACCCAGTTGATGTCTTGCTGGCCACCAATATGATTTCAGTTGGTGTAGACATTGACCGCTTAGGTCTCATGGTCGTAACTGGCCAGCCTAAAAGCACCGCTGAATACATTCAGGCAACCAGCCGCGTAGGTCGCAAACACCCAGGATTGGTCATTACCATGTATAACTGGCTGGGTGCGCGTGATCTTTCACATTACGAACACTTCCGAGGCTACCATGCAGCGCTTTACCGGTATGTGGAAGCCATCAGTGTCACGCCTTTTTCTTCTCGCGCATTAGATCGTGGTTTGCGTGGCGCCTTCGCTGCGATGCAGCGTTTGGGTGGCCAAAATATGGCGAGAGAAATGCAGGCTCAGAATTTTGATCCTGCAGTGCCTGGAACAGATTTAATGATCACCGACATTACCTTGCGCGCAGCTGACTTGGTCGGCAAGAAAAACGCCAAACTGGTTAACGAACGCCTGATGTCCAGCCGAGATGATTGGGCACACTATGCAGATGACCTGCTGCGCTATTCTTGGCTGAAAAGTGGCGAGCGCCCACCAAACAATGCCCGGGTTTTGCTGAAAACGTCGGGTACTGATAACGAAGGCCAATGGTATACCCCCGGATCACTGCGGGAAGTTGAGCCAACAGCGGCATTTTATCTGAGTGATGAGGAGTAACACGGATGTCGAGTAAAAGAGCGATTGGCGACGTTCGTCCCAGTCAGGTAATCACCACATTTGGCCCCGGTGCGATTGTCGATCTACAAACTTTGTCGGTCATCGTCTCTGGCATAGATACCTGGCGACCTCAGGAGGAGTTGGTGATTCGGGAGCCTCGATTAGAGCGAGCCCTAAGAGTAAGCCGATTCTTTCAAGCTGAGCCTGTAAGTAGTGGGTTTGGATATAAAAAAGGAACCGTCCCTGTTAGTGTTTTTCCAAGGTATCAAGTATGTAGCAACCCGAATTGCGCAACTTTGTCTGAGTATAAAGGTTTGAAATATGGATACCCCTCTTCGGAGAACAGAACCGAAAAACTGAAAAAGGAATATGGCGGAGATCCTAATTTCAATCACCTATGCCGTTACAACGACATCACGCAAGAAATTGAGTGTAAAGCTCCAAACTGTTCGGGACGTGGTAAAGGTAAGCGGGCGCCTACTGTACCTGCGCCATTCGTTGTGGCTTGCCCGAGTGGGCATATAGATGATTTCCCATGGCATGCTTACGTGCATCGTGATGCTGGTGATCCGTGCAGGCAGCGTATGCAGTTGGTTTATTCTGGTACGACCGGCTCGGTTTCAGATATATGGGTCTATTGTGCTTGTGGAAAGAAACGAAGCGTAAGTGATGCGTTTGGCGAAAACCGCAGTATTGCCTTGGGTGAATGTACCCGCAAGCGTCCTTGGCTGGGGATAAAAAACAAAGATCCGCATGAGTGTAAACACGCCGGTCAGCTACGGGCGATTCAACGCGGTGCCACAAACGGATGGTTCCCCTTGGTGCGAAGCGCCTTATCAATTAAAGAGGCAGCCAGCCCGATTGGCCAGGCATTGAAGAAATGTCCGCAACATCAGATTGAAAAGATCGATTCACAGGAAAAACTGCAAACACTGCTGGATATGGAAATGTTTCCAGCGCTAACTGAGTTCAAAGCCGAAGATATTTGGCAAACCCTGTTGAAAGAGCGTGGCGAAATAGAAACTGATGAGATTGATTTGCGTCTGCCGGAGTGGAACGCCTTCCGCAATATCGAAGGCAGCAACCAAGGCGATCAATCCGACTTTTTTCTCGAAGCCGGCGAAGTGCCCGATTTCCTCGCTAATAAAGTTGATCGCATCGTTCTGGCCCGCAAACTTCTGGAAGTGCGCGCACTCACCAGCTTTACACGCATCGATTACGCTTCGGGCATGGATGACGACGGTATGGGAGCCTCTCGTGCGCCTATCTATAAAGAGCGGCAGGATTGGTTGCCAGCCGTCGAGGTACGTGGTGAAGGTATCTTCTTGGAGTTAAAAGAAGAAGCCTTAACTGCCTGGGAAAAGGAGCCTGCCGTACAAAAGCGCGCTGCCGCCATCGAGCAAAAATACAAAGAATGGGCCGCTGAGCGGGGTGTGGATGCAGATGACTTCCCCGGCGCGCGTTATGTGTTACTGCACAGTCTGGCCCATGTACTGATGCGCCAATTGGCGTTGGATTGCGGCTATTCCGAATCGTCGGTTCGTGAGCGTATCTACAGCAGTACCGATCCCGAGCGCAAAATGGCCGGAATACTGTTGTACACCGCCAGCGCGGATTCCGAAGGCAGCTTAGGTGGTCTGGTGGATCTTGGCACTAAAGAACGTTTCCCGAATTTAATACACAACGCATTGGAAAATGCTAAACGCTGCTCATCAGACCCTCTGTGTGCAGACCACCAACCCGATGTACATGCCACCATTAACGGGGCTGCTTGCCATGCCTGCGTGCTGTCACCAGAGACTTCTTGTGAGGCATTTAACCGCTTTTTGGATCGCAACTTCCTGGTGCCCACCATGGCATACAGCAATATGGCCTACTTCAAATAACGGGGAGTAGCCATGTCTGCTATCAGAGATAAATCTGCCTATGTTTTAGCGCAGGCAGTACGTCAGTTGATAAATGCAGGTGCCTTTGGCGAGGTGCTCTCTGAGGTGGAGAGGTGTGTACTAAGCGCACAGTCGGGCTCCGCCACCATCGCCAAACTTGCATCTGGGCGTGGTGCAGTGCAAAGCGCACTTTCAAATGTGATCGCCATTTGGGCTAATGAATGTTCGGCACTCACTAATGGTGCTTTTGCCCTGCAGTTGGCTGCGCTGAAAGAGGCTGTGCTGCTAACAGAAGGCGAAGCTACGCAAACCGAAGTGGTCTGGACCGGCCCCAAAGTGGAAGGTTCGTACCTGCGCGCCACCCGTCAGGTGGTACAGGATATTATCTCTGCCGCGGAGTCAGAACTTTTGGTTGTGGGCTATTGGTTGGCGGGAAAGGAGGATTACGAAGGCATCATCAATGACATCATCGAGTTGATAGCTCATGCCGTCGCGCGAGGTGTAAAGGTCACCATGGTGCTGGACGAGGGCGAAAAAGGCTACGGCAAAAACAACCGCGATACCTTAATCGCCTTGTGGCCTAAAGGGGTTGCCTTGCCAAAACTGCTTACGTGGAGAATCCCCGCTGACGATAAGCACCTTAAACTACACGCCAAGGTGCTAGTCGCCGATCGTCACGACGCCTTAGTCACTTCAGCCAATCTCACCATGTATGCGCTGGATCGCAATATGGAAATGGGCGTTCGGGCGCAGGGGCAACCCAGTGAACGGATTGCCGATCATTTCGAATTATTGAGGTTGAAACAAGTACTCATCGATTATTTAGGTCAGTGATGAACTTGCTTTTCGTGAAGGCCTAACAGTCTTTTGATAATTTCATCTCTGGTAGCCATTTTAATGGTATAGCCAAACGGACTGTGGGGAAGCCATCCAGCATTTCTGAAATCAAATTCCAAATCCAAATCGTCAAAGCCATAAGCCTTAGCTACAAGTTCGTTGTGAAAGACTATAGATCTACGAAAATCCTTTATCACCTCATCTTCACAAGAGTGGTCATCGACCAATTTTTGTAGCTCTCTAAGGGATAGTTTTTTTTCTCCGAGAATATTTCTCCTATAGAAATAGAAAGATTTAGCATTGTCTTCAATAGAATTTAACGCATCTCGGTCAGGAAAGGGGAAGTTGTCAAAAGAGTCGCTAATAGAATAGCGCAAATCATTTTTCATTGTTGTGGAAAATCTTTCCGCCCAAACCTGATGAAAAACTGACTGCAAAACTCCAAACACAGAGTACTGATCTGTGGAAAAAATTACGACAGCGTCAGAAGGGATCCATGCATTATCGATTTTTTCTACAAGATGTAAGTTACTGACTCTTGAACGACCGAAAGAAAACTGTTTCTTTTTTAACAGCTCGAAAAATCCTTCTCGACGATCCCAATGAATCCAGTAGCGACTCTCGTGTATTTGACCTTTTAACTTATCTCTCTCAGGTTTTACTGTTTTTGTAACATGGTTAAATACTTGTGCATATGTCTTTGCGTCCTCTATATCTAGATCCCCGAAATCTATACAAAAACGACTTGGAATTGATCCGGATGTGTTGTTTATGTCGTCACCTACTAAGTATGGCTTAATGACATCATTGTTTTTTTGATCAACCAGAAAAAGATCTGCTTGATCAGGTGATAAAACAAATCCTTTGCCATAAACGTATACCCCTGTTCCGCACAGGCCGGAATTCCTATTAATTGGAGCCGGAGTTTCGTTACACGCGATCGAATCTAAGTATGAAGATATAAGCTCACACTTGACATCCCCCAAAGTCCGATCACCAAACCATGGCCCTCTTTTAGCGTGAATGATTGAAACAATTACATTAGCTTTTCCTGGCCATGTCAAAGACGGTATTGCATGATACAGCTCGAAACCTGAGTTCAACATCCGAAGCAACCCCAACTCTCTAGTATCCCCTTGAGAAATAGTGTTTGTCGTAATAAGTCCTATACTCGAGAGTTTCGAGCCTCTAAGTAAGTCGAAGGAACATCTAAGCAAGAAGTATGTGACTAAGTCACAAGCACCTTTGTTTCCATTTTTGTATAGACTTAGATAGTCAGCGGTTTCCTTTCCAAGATTTGTGCTTATTTTCTTTCCCCCAATAAATGGAGGATTACCAATCAGAGCATCAAAACCACCACTTTCACGATGAAAAACCTCAGGAAACTCTGTTTCCCAACAAAATGGATTAATAGGATTGTCACCGGTAGTAAGTCTTAAAATTATTCTCTCTATTTCAGCCGGAGCCTTTTCATTCTTTTCCAAGACCTCCATCCAGTAACGGTATTCGATTAATTTGGCTTCACGCTGCTTGGCGTTAGAACCATCAAAAAAAGCCGCAATCGCCAAGGCTGCCTTCATGCGAATACAGGCAAGAGCCTCTTCGGCCATGCGGTTTACTTTTTCTTTACTGACGAAATCTTGATCGGCAATGTTATGAATCGCTTTGCGGTGTTGCTCTGCCTCCTCGACTTCTTGCTCAGGCTTACTCGCAAGCAGCGGGCCGAACTTATTACTAACCTGCTTCCAGGTGAATTCACTAATCTGCGCCGGATTAAGACCAACAAGAGAGTTCCCATGTTTGAGTGAATGATCTAGAAAAGTAAAAGGGCGATCATTGGATAATGTTGTTAACCAAAGCGATAGCTTAGCCATTTCAACTGCGAGCTTGTTGATATCAACACCGTAGATACAATACTCCGCCACATAACGACGAGCGAATACAACACGTTCCTCACGAGATTCCGGCATCAGGTTTTCGCTGGCCTCCCCCTGCGAAAGGGTACCAAAGGGCATGGTTAAAATGCTGTCTGGCTGTGCAGCTGCTATGTGCTCCCAAGCATCCACAAGTCGCTCAGCCAAATAACGGGTGGCTTGTACCAAAAATGCACCGGAACCCATGGCTGGGTCACAGACCTTAAGGGCCAGAATCTCCTGCGGGTTTTTAATTAACCTTGGTTCAACCAATAAACCGGGTTTTTCTTCCACGTTCACATAGACCTGATGTTCTAAAGTGCGGCGTACCACCGGCTCGGTCAGAGTTGGCGGCGTATAGTGAGCCCCGCTGGACCGGCGTTCTTGGCCGTGGGTGACGTACAGGCCACCGGGCCGCACTATGCCCAGAGGTTGCAGAAAGCGTTGAACCGGTTTTGCTTGGGCTAGCAACTCAGCATCATCGGTGCCGAGGTTCACCAATGTTTGTCGCTCTTCGTTGCGTTCCAATACCTTCTTAATAGTGCCTACCGTTTTACTGGTGAACTGGGCCAAGGCTTTGATCAGCGCAGCTTCGTTAAGCCCGACAAACTCGCTTGCATTCACGGGAGCGGGTTCGTCGATCTTCGGGCCTCCTTGCAATAGCAGCAGAGTTTGGTTGATTGGTGCTCTGGCCACGCGGCGATCAAGCAATCCTTCATACATATGGCCAATTTGCTCGACAGCCAGCGTACGATAACTCACCAGTTGGCGCACACCATCGGCTTTGGCATATTTCAGGCTGCGCAGAATATCGCGAATAGCCACATCTCTGACTTTAGGCGGTTCCGGCAGCTCTGTTAGCCATTTACCATTCTTCGCCCGGCCCTCCAACAATGGTGAACGGTCAGAGTCAAACAATTGGCCGCCGTGAGCGGCAATGCGGATATCCGGGTCTACACTGCCATCATGTAATATACGCGCGCTAGCTAACAGGCGTGCATAGGCAGCATAGGAATGTTTTAATTTTTCTGGCGCCAGACGGCTAGTTTCCTCAAGCTCAGTGAGTAGGTGCAATACGCCATAGGCCCTGTCGTAAGTGACATTACCATGGGGCAGCAAACCATTTTCTTCGGCATAGAGGGTAAACAGCAAGCGCATGATAAAGGCAACGCTAGACTCAAATACTTCCGCTTCGCTGTATCCCTCCAGAAATTGGCCCCCCAACTCGGCATCGGTTCTATCCAGTTCATGTACCAGAATTTGTAGGGCTTCGCGTACTTGATTACCCAACTGATCTGCCACATCCAACTGGCGCTGACGGCTTTTTTTAATCAGTTCAAGAATGACCTGATCGCGGGGTCCTGCAAAGAAACGTGATTCACCTAATAAATCCTTAAACGCCGCTAGAGTATTTGTGTCGTCATTCCAGGTTTGAACTGTCCAGGTCATCCATGAGGTGGATTCCGAAGGTGACGCCACCACTAAGCGCCAGGCTTCGCCATTGGTAAGCAAGCCGAGTTCAGCACCTGTTTCACGCAATAAGCGTTCGAATTTGGTGGTGGGCGATGCCTTCCAGCGGCCTTTGTCTTGCAGCCAAGGCTTATCCAGTGATTGCTCGCGTGGCACTTCCAGCACCAACATCACCATGTTGCCTTCATCGAGCAATACGCGAGTTGGGCGTAGAACTTCCTGCTGTTCGTGCAGGTTAACCACCCTGTCGGCTGGAATTGCCGCCCCTACCTGCCAGTAGTCTTTGTCTTTGAGACCGAGAAAGTCTTCGAGGATAAAGTTAATCCAGGTGGGCTGGCCATTTCCTGCAACCATACCCTTAGGCAGATTCCAGATTTCCCGCTGCTTTCTGAATACTGCAATTTCTGCCTTATCGAGCGAGCGAAAATTGCCTACATCAGCGATAACGGGTTCGCTTAATACGACGCCGGTAATTTCAACACTGGAAAGCCAGCGGTGCTGCCGGTTTGCGATACGTTTATTGATTGCCATCAGTAAATCCCCTTAGGCAAAATTACCTCTAGTGCAACCGGATACATTTTTTTGTTTGTAACCTTATACAAATTTCGTAGGCGTTTTGGCTCAGCTTCTCGTTCTTGTTCAAGCTGTTCAAGTCTGTATTGTAGGGCAATTAAATCCTGCTCTCGCTGATCTTGCTCTTCGTCATCAAACACAAACTGTAACTGCATCTCCAAAGAGCGACTCTGCCAATCTTTGATAGCCTTACGAATTGCCATAACTCGTTCTGTCGATAGGCTTTGTGCATGTTTACGGGCCACCTCGCCACGCTCATTTAGAGTAGTGATTAATACTTTAGTTTCTTCTGCGGCAGCGTTCGAAAGCTGTTGCGTAATAGCTTCAATAAGTGGTGCAATAAGTGCCTTTACGCTCTCTAGATGGCCCGTAAAATAAATCGCATCATCCGGTCGAGCAACTGCTTGCGGGACAAGAGTGTTCTCCTGAAGTAAGAGCGAACAGCGGACTAATCCTTCGTGGAGTCGATTATTTTCTGGCCCCAGCAATACTAAACGTCCCCAGGCAATGAGGACAGGTACAGTAATCTCGGAGGATTCCGTGATGGTCACACGGTTTAACTGGTTTTTGGTTGATTGAACTCCCCACATCTGCACACGAAAGGTAGAAATTGCCCGTCGCATGAGTGGGTGATCAAGGTGAATAATACTCACCGCATCATCTGCACGAGCATTGTCTCGATTAAATGAAAAACGTTTTTGTAGGTAGTCTGTGCTGACGTAGGCTTTACATTCTGTCCAAGCCGTTGGCACGTGTATTAATGAAAACTCGCCATCACCCAAATCCATGATTGCTTCAGTACAGCCTTCCAGATTCAACGCTTGGCATAGCAGGTCAAGCTGATTACTTTCAGAGATATCAAGTGCACTGCGAGCTCGGTTCAAAGCATCGATCATTTGCGTGACGCTTTCATTATCCCGAGCTTCTAGAGCCATTTCTTCTCGTGCAAGCCGTCTGCGAGCGTCATCATCAATGGCAGCAAGGTTAACAGCTTGTCCCAGCGCTTTTTTTCTTACGTTATTGGCGATTAAAGCACCAACGCTGCCTAGATCATTTCTTATAGTTTCGACTTTATCGACGATAAGTTTAAGAAACTCGGAGTCCTCTTGGTTTTTAAACACAAAGTGATGAATGCGAACTTCGTCTGCTTTTTGCCCGTGACGGTCTACACGGCCGTTACGTTGCTCAAGTCGGGTCGGGTTCCAGGGGATTTCATAATGAATCAGATTCCGGCAGTGCTTCTGAAAATCGGCGCCTTCAGAGGCAGCATCCGTAGCGAGTAAGATACGGATATTAGTTTCGTTGTTTGATGATTGAAATTCATTGTTGATTTTTTGCCGATCGGAGTCTTTCATGCCGCCAATGATGGTTCTGGTGAAATCAAGGAATCCATGCTTTTCAAGAATCCGTTCTAAATAATTGAGCGTGTGCTTATATTCTGTGAAGATGATGACACGTTCGCCATTCCATTGATCATCATCGCGAAGACTTCTATTGATCCACCCGATTAGCGCTGCCGCCTTGCTATCTTCCTGAATTGAAAAATGTGATACCTGCGTATCAACAATTTCAAACATACGCTGAAGCATTTCCTTCTCATCTGCTGACAGCTCTGAAATCAGTTTGGAGGCGGCTCTTGTCGCAGCCTCTAGGTTGTCCTCTTTATCTTCATCATCGCTCCAGTCTTCCAATTCTTTTTGCTCGAAGCTGTTAAATAATGATTCGCCAATACCAAGCTCACCCTTAATGCCAGCATTTTCTGTGTGTACGATAAGACTCTCGCGTAGCGCCAATGGTGAAGATAAAGCTCGTTTTTTCAGCAACGTTAGGATGAACTGTAGAGGGCGTTCAGAACGTTTGTCGACAGAGGTCAATCGGCTTTCAGTGTAAGTATTTAGAAGATTGAATAGACGTTGTTCTTCATGGTCTAGTGTGACATACAGCTGTGGGTCTATTATTTCATCTCTAGGCATGATTACACGCTTTGGAAAACGCAGCGAGCCGTCTGGGTTGGTGATGTCTTCTTTCAGACGTCGAATCGTAACGGCTGAGAGCTGCGTCTTATCAAGGCCAGTGCCACGAGAAAAACGAAGATTGTCCAGAATCTCCAGTAGGCCTGTAAAACTCTCACGATAACCATTATGGGGTGTAGCGGTGAGAAATATCTTGTGTTCGAATTGTTCAGAAATCGAACGCAACAGCGATGTGCGCTCAGAGTCTCGGACATATTGTTTTTTGCCAGACGGTGCTGCGTTATGAGCCTCGTCGAGGATCAGCAAATCCCAGGGCCTGTTGTTAGGACTTTCCTCTAGTCTTCGCCGAATAAACTCATCAAACAAACGGCGCGGGTGCTCTGTTTTGAGATAATCAATTGATGTCACAAGACGAGGAAAGCTGGCCCAAGGGTTAATACTAGGTCCGTACTCCTTCCGCATTTTTAGAACGGAATCTCGATCGATGATCTTGAACTCGAGGCCGAACTTTTCAGCCATCTCATCAACCCACTTAATTCGTAAGTGCGCCGGACAAACAATGAGTACACTACTTGCTCGATGGCTATGGATCAGTTCTTGAGTGACTAAGCCCGCTTCAATGGTTTTACCCAGACCAACATCATCTGCCAGCAAAAGTCGAACCCTAGGCATATTGTTCGCGCGGATAACAGGCGCCAACTGATACTCTTCCATCTGTACACCACCACGGAAGGGTGCTTGCAGCATATCGCCAACAGCCAACGAGCTTGCGCTCCACTGAAGAGAACGAATAAATGCATCAAAGAGGATCGGATCGTCGTGACCTGTGATACAAGGCAAAGAGGTTGATTCGACAACTGCTGGAGCGATTTCTCGTTCCCAAATCACCTGGATATTTTCGCCAAGTGCATCATCACTCAGACATTCCAGAGAGAGCCTATGTATCACATGTTTTGTTTGAGCTTTGGTGATATTTACTGCGGTTACTGCCCATATCTTGTGGCGTAGTTTGACGATTTGGCCCTGCTCGGGCGCTGCGCCGATCTCTGACATAATTTTTATCTGTTCTGTTCAAGATGAAAATAGATTGACTAAGCTTCAATCCGAGATAAGTGCTGCGATAGTACAGTAATTTCTGTTTTCATTCACCTTGGCTTCTCCGTTCATATTGTTGTGGCTTACTGAATTCTGCGCCCCAGTTTAATTCTGATGCAGTAGCCCTTTACTCCTTTTCTTTCATTGTGAAACCATGCCAGTCCGGCAGTGAAAGCGCGCCCGTTTGACCTGCTCCGCGTTGATTAATACACCGCGATGTCAGTAATGTCTTCATAAGCCACATGAGGACATCCTCATGAAGAAGCGTTTTTCCGACGAACAGATCATCAGTATCCTCCGCGAAGCTGGAGCCGGGGTTTCTGCCCGTGAAATCTGCCGCAGGCACGCCATTTCCGACGCCACCTTTTATACCTGGCGTAAGAAGTATGGTGGTATGGAGGTGCCCGAGGTTAAGCGCCTGAAGTCGCCTGAAGAAGAGAACGCCAGACTCAGAAAGCTGCCTGCCGAAGCCATGCTGGATAAGGAAGCACTCCAGGTGGCTCTGGGGCGAAAGTACTGACGACAGACCAGAAGCGGGAAGCCGTTGAGTTTATGAGTGATGCGACCGGTCTGTCACAACGTCGTGCCTGCAGGCTTACAGAGTTTGTCCCTGTCGGTCTGCCGCTCGCCCGGCGGCTGATGCGCATTTATCAGAGCGCATCACTGAGCTGGCACTGGAGCGCAGGCGTTTTGGCTACCCGCCGCATCTGGTAGTTACTGCGCCGTGAAGGCCTTCATGTTAATCACAAGCGCGTGTATCGCCTTCATCATCTGAGAGGGCTGGGCGTAAAACGCAGACGGCGTCTTAAAAGCTGGCAACAGAACGTCTGCCGCTGCTCCGCCCGGCGGCACCCAACCTGACCTGGTCGATGGATTTTGTCATGGACGCGCTCGCCACCGGTCGCAGGATCAAGTGCCTGACCTGTGTGGACGACTTCACGAAGGAATGCCTGACGGTCACTGTTGCCTTTGGGATTTCAGGCTTGCAGGTGACACACATTCTTGACAGCATTGCGCTGTTTCGAGGCTATCTGGCGGCGATAAGAACTGACCAGGGGCCGGAGTTCACCTGCCGCGCACTGGATCAATGAACTTTTGAGCATGGTGTTAAGTTGCGCTTATTCCAGCCGGGCAAGCCAGCGCAGAACGGATTTATTGAGAGCTTTAACGGACGATTTCGCGATGAATGTATGAATGAGCACTGGTTCAGCGATATCGTTCACGCCAGGAAAGTCATTAATGACTGGAGGCAGGATTATAACGAGTGTCGTCCACATTCAGCACTGAATTATCAGACGCCATCAGAGTTTGCAGCAGGTGGCGGAATAGAAAATGTGAAGGTAAACAAACCGACATTACTAACTGATGGTTGTATCTAATACTAGGGGCAAGCCAATAGTGGCCTCGCGACAAACGTCTTTGATGGTGCCTCCGGCTTCCAAGGATTTAAGAACGGCGACGTTGTAATGTTTAGTAAATTAGATCTTACACATAAAGATCTCCTTATGAGACATAACCAGTATGTCAGAGGGTCACTAAAAGTGAATGGCTCGTTTTGCAGGGATAATTACAACCAAAGGGAGTAACTCCGATCGGCGAAAAGCTCAAGCCTCTTTAAACATAGCAAACATCACGTGAGCAGATGCCTGCGTCAGTTCAGGGTTTGAGAAGTACGGCAGCATTATTTTCTTGCGGGCAAGGCTGCGCATCCCGTCCGGCAGTGCCTGGCTGCCGGACCTCTATCTACACCGACTTCATTTACCCTCATCAATCGCGCTTATCACGATTGAACTACCGCCAGAATCGCCGGAAAGATAGCAGCGCAATGCGTAAACCAGTGCCACATCTTCGCTGGAAATGACCGATTCGATAATCTCCAGGTGAATACGTGACTTTAAGGCAATATTTTTCTCCAGAGCTTTACAGGCAATTGCATCTGTCAGCGCCAGTAACCGCCGCGCAATCGCTGAACCCGGCACCAGCAGTTGTCGGATTTCCTCATCCTGCGATTCGCGGCTGCGTAACAGCGCCAGCAGCACTTCCAGATGCCGGGTAAGGATACCTGGATCCTGCGCACGCCCAGGCTGGCCTAACCGTTGTAAGTCAAACTTCAGGCAGTTTTCCGTACGCAGCAGCAGAGTCGCTATCTCTGCTTTATTAAAGCGAAAAATAAGCTGGCGCGATCGCCAGAGCGCGACAGCCAGGATCTCCAGCGTAACGGAACTCACCCATCGCTCTTGCCGTTGCGGGGCGATCAGCGCCGCCAGCAGGTGCTGCTGCCACTCCCGCTCTGCACTGCCGATGGCGTAAGCGATATTGTTTTTCTTAGCGGATAAATCGCCCTGCGCCGTTACTGCCATCATCAATGCCCTCACAACGCTTTCCGGCGCGTCAACGTGGAGATAGCAGAGAAAGTTAAACAGCTCTTCTTTCAGGCTTTCAGGCACATTATCCGCGTCCATTAGCACTTGCGCGCTGGCGATGCCGCTCATCACGATGCGGCAAAAATCAGGCGGCATCTCCCCGGAATTTAACGAAAAGGCGTTATTCCAGATGGTCAGCGTTGGGAAGCGCAGGCTGCTCTTCAGGTGGGTAATAGTGTCTTTAGTTATTGCACGCCCAGACGCAATCTCTTTGGCTACAAATTCATTGGGTTCTTGCTGCGTTAACAGATCGAACGACAGCGAGGTAGCCTGCGCATCAAAGGACTTAAAATGTCGTTGATGAAAGAACACCTTGCCGTAGTCGTAACGACGCGTGAAGAAGCAATGGCCATTTTTATCCTGCCGCCAGGGGAAGGGTGATGACCCATTGTCAGCAAATTTCCTTATGCTATCGGCACTGGCGCTGAAAAAACGCTGCAATTCGTCAATTATCGCCATATTACGCTGTGTCCAGTCCGCAAGGTCGGTAACGGTGCCTTTGTTCTGGTCAGGGAACTGTAAAAAATCCGCCCAGCGTTTCGCCGCCGGATTCGCGGGCGCGGCAGCCAGCGCTCTTTTCCCCTGCTGATGATCCGCATCGTTTAGCCATTTGACCTGCGCTGGCCTGAAGCGACCGGTGGCATTTCCCGTCGGCACGAAGACCAACTCGTAGGGTATCTCCTCACCGTAGTGATATGTCATTTCTAAGGTGCATGAGGTGTCCTCGGGCAACGGAAAGGCCGGTGAACGCAACTCCGCAACATATTGCTGCAACTGCTGCCCCTGTCCCTGGCGTAGCGGAAAACGGTAATATGGCCGCCCGGCTGGCAGCGTGAAAGTCTCCGTCACCTGAATGCGCATGCTGCGTCCGCGCATTGGGGTTACCGTCTGATTATCGACCAGCGCGAAATCCGCCCACCAGTATTTGCCGTTGGCAACGGGCTGCGGAATATCCATCAGCGACAACACCGGCAGATGGTCGCGCCATAATGGCGTCTCCCCCGCCTGTTTTTGCCACTGTGTCAGGGTACGCGCGCCCGCGGTTAGCGACCATCCGCCGCCAATCCAGTTAACGTTTGGCGGCAATGTCTCGCTTTTAATATTGCGGTTCAGCGCCAGGATGTGCACCCTACCGCCTTTGAGCCGCAGCGCCAGTTGGCTAAGACACTCATTAATCAGGGACGGCGTAATACTGACTTTTGCGGCCTCGGGACAGACAGTATCCGTCATGGAAACCGGCAAGTGGAACCACTGCCGGTTCACAAGCGACAGTTGGCCGGCTTCCTGCATCAGCCCCTCCGCGCCAAACAGCGAGAAAAGCGCCCCGGCATGGGGGCAACCTTGCGCCGACAAATGCTGAACAATGGCCGTACAATCATATCTTTCCAGAATAAAAGCAGGATGGCGTTCCCAGGCGATGCCGCAGGCTGATGGGATCTGCCGGACCACCTCCGGCAGCGCAATCGCCTGAACCGGCGTAACCGACAGGCCGCCTTCGAACACATCAAAAATCAGTACCTTGTCCCCCGCCGCGACCACATCGCGCGCAAAGCGAGGAGAAGATTGCCATGCCAGTAGCGCTGCGATGCTTTCCGGCAAGGGTACGGAGTTTGGGAAGGTGGCATTAATATTGCGCGCCAAATGCTGCAACTGAAATTCGTTACTCCAGTCAGGTGCCAGCCAACACAACCGCTCAGCCGGGAGCCATTGCTCCAGTTGCTGGATAAAGGCACGAGCCGCTTCGCTCTTTTGCGTTTCCGTGAGCGGCGAGTCCGGGAGGAAAAGGCTTCGCATACTGACCGTCTGTTGCTCGCCGCCCAGTCGTAGCGCGCTGGCCCGGTCGCAGTTAACCGTCTGACCAGGCCAAAGCTGTTGCATCAGGCGAACAGGCAAGGGCCGCAGGTACCCGGTTTCGCCTCCGATGACAGGGCGGGCAGCGCACAGTTGCACAAACATCAGCTCCTGCGGCTCCACATCCCATTCCGGTTCCGCAGGCGCTGCGATCTCTCCGGCTATTAACCGCGCCAGTGCAGGCGCGACCTCAGTTAGCGCCTGGTCTGCCAGCGGAAAGCGCAGCGTTTTCCCCGAAGGCGACTGTGTCACCACAATCTCGCTATCGCCGTAGCTTACGGTAATCTGCTGATGTTTGCCTTCTAGGGTAAAACTCTGCTTCCCCTGGCGAATATCAAACACGTCAATCGCAGCGGCTTCGTTGATATTGTCCGCGCACGGGCCCTGCTTGTTTTGCCCCACGACAAACTGGACCTGCTGGCCCGGTTGCAGTGCGGAGAAATTCAGTACGCGGTCAAGGTTACTTTGATGGAAAAAGTAATCCTCCCCCTGCCGATCGGTAATAAATCCAAATTTTTTAACCTGATTAACGGTTTTAATTTTTCCCCGCTTGCGGCCATCGCGCAGGGGAAACAGGCAGCCCTGTATGGGCAGCACGGGTTTAACCGCAAAAGTGTGGTAATCGAAAGCCAGGGGTTGTTGAAGCAGACGGAATCGCCCGGTGCGATGCAGCGCCGCCAGGGTTTGCCATTGCAGCGCCAGCATCAAATCCTGCCGCATTCGCGCAGCATCTGCGGCGATATACTCATCCAGGCTCAGAAGCGTCTGCCAGGCATCCCATACCTTGCGATAACGCCGGTCCTGCAACAAGGTGTTGTTTGGCGGCACGTTCTGCCACAGCCCGATCTCTGCCGCCTCATCGCCGCGCAGCCAGCGCTGAAGATGAACCAGCAGAGTTTCGCACGTCTCTTCTTCTGCGCCCTGGAACACCGTTCCCCGCGCCTGTAGCAGCTCATCCAGGCGTAGTAATACGCTTTTCAACAGCCGGTTTTCTGCCGTATCCACGCTACTGCGCCGCTGTACCGCCATCACCCGGCGCTGATTGCCCAGCTTTTGGCGTAGCGTGGTTCCCTGCTGGCGGCTAAGCCACTGCACGCTGACGCTATCCATCTCTTTGGCGGCATACAGCGGCATGACGGCGTGGTCGCGAACGATCTTCTCACGCATCTGCCCCAGAATACCCTGCAAGGGTGCCAGCAGATCTTCTGCCAGGCGTTGCAGGCGATCGCGCCGCCCCTGGTCTGGCGGCAGACCCTGCGTGCCGACCCTGTTAAGAAACTCTACCGCGTCGGTCGCCAACAGCTCTCCGCTTGCCGGATCGGCATGCGTAACCCGCGATAGCCAGTTACGCAGCGCGACCAAACGTTCCGCCTGCGTTCGCTGTGGCGCATCTGACGCAAGCGCCTTAATAAGCGCCGCTTGCGAATCAATTCCCTGCGCCATTTATTCCTGCTCCGCTGGCGTACTTTCAAACGGCAACGCATCATCCAGTAAGTAATTCGCCGAGCTCCAGATAAACTGGCCATAGCCAAACCGGCAAGCGTGCTCAAAGTCATCAATGATGTTGTAACCATCCCGGATCAGCAGGTCACGGATCTTATCCAGGCACTCGGTTTTAGCGGTTCCCCGGGTTTCAATACCGCGCAGCTTGGGCATTACTTTCTGCACCAGTTGATCTTCAAAAGCGATCTTCATTGCCGCCTGAAGCGCCTGCGTGTTTTCCTGCTGTCTCGCCGCCAGCACGTCAGGGTAGTTCGCCATGTAGTATTCAATCGACTGCCAGACGCGATGGCCCAGCGCCCGCCCGACGGCAGCCAGCGCCTGGTTAATCTCCTGAATCAGCGCCTTAAACTGGTCGATTTGTTCATCAGTAAAATCACTCTGTTTGCACCACCAGTTTTCCCATGTTCTGCGCGGTAACAGCGGGCTGGCTGGCTCCAGAGGTTTCAGCACATTACGTCGTTGCAGAATAGAGGGGCGCGGGAAGTTAATGACGATACCGCGATCCAGCACCTTGTCCGAAAGTGATTTGGTGGTTTCATCCTGGTTCATGGTGCCGGCCCACAGCACATTGCGCCCCAGCTGCAATGGATACTCCATTACGCCCCCCAGCGAAATGCTCAGCGTTGGCGCATCGCTGCCTTTCATGCCGCGGCGCTGCTCCAGTTTGCTAAGGAACTCTGCGAAATAGAGTTCTACGTGCGCCAGGTTCATCTCATCCATCAGCACCAGGCTAACGGTATCCGCCAGGCCAAGCGGATAGTCATCACTGCATGGTTTCTGCGATTGCGCCAGCAAATGCAGTAGCGGCTTACCTTCGAATCGCTCTTCCATGACGTTAAACCAGCCGAGCATCGCTTCCTGGCTGTCCCAGTTCGGCTGCACCGCCAGGTTCATAAAGTTGATGCCGCCAAAATGCGCATAAAGACGCGGCAGCTCAGATTTACCGGTGCCACTGACCCCTGCCAGTACCGTCAACGGGGACCATTCGGCAGTTTTCAGCGCGGTATGGAAGGCGTAAAGAATACGGCGCGGGAACACCAGCCCATAATCGGCGCAGCGTTTGCCTATCCCATTTAACCAGTCGATTTCCGTGATAACGCTGGCCTTATCAGCACGCGGCAACGGCAGTTTAAAGTAAGGCGTTTCAATTTCTTCTCGCCATTTCACCAGTTCATCACCGCGCTCCCGGGCGTGTTTATACCGATCGAGCCTGTCGATAAGGTGCTGGTTATGCGCCTCTAGGTACGTATTGGTTTGCTCCAACGTTTTGTTGCGGGTCGTAGCGCTCTCCAACTCAATTAACACCCGGTCGTAATCCCGGCTGCGTTTGCGCAGATTTTCATAATCGTCAGCCAGATTTTGCTGCTGAAGATCAAGCGCCTCTTTCTCGCTTTTCAGCCGCTCGAACTCTTTGCGCATCGCCAGCGACGGGCGCGCCAGGAGCTCTTCACGCAAGTTGCTGACTTTCAGTTCGTACTCTGTCAGCTGCTGAAGTACCCGCTCCGGCTCATCTCCGCCCAGTCGCCGCGCAAGCTCGTCATAACACTGTTTTAGCGCGTTGCTACGGCCGATCTCCTGGCGCAGGCGTTCATTTTCATCTGCGAAATCAGCGATCTGGCGGTCAAACGATAGCTTGCGCTGCGCCACACGCGATTTCACTTCTTCTTCAAGCAGATGCTCACGCTGGTCGAGATGCGCTTCACGCGCATCCAGGCGACGCGCCAGCAGGTCATGTTGATTCGCCTCTTCTGCAAGCCGCTGCTGAGACTGGTTAACGGCGGCAATCTGCGTGTCCAGCGCAGCGCGCATCTGTTGCAGGCTGGTATCCAGCGCCTGGCGGCGTTGCGCCCGTTCCTGTTCCCACTGTTTATCGTAGGCTTCCCGCGCCTTCGCCAGTTGGTGATCGTATTGCGCGCGCCGCTGCGCCAGCTCATCTTCAAGCTGCGCCGTACGCGCCGTCCTCTCGGTATCAAGCTGCTGCTCGCTGTTCTGGCGCGCCTGCGCCAGTTGCGCATGCAGCTCAGTTAATTTCTGCGTGTGCATTTCATAGATCTTGCTCTCAAAGTCGTCGCGTCTGGCGCTCAACTCCCGCTCGGCGGCAGACAGCGCGTTTTCCCGACGCGCTAATGCTTCCCTTTCCTGTTCAATCATCCGCCATTGATGCTGTGTGTCCGGCGAAGGTTGCTCCATGTTTGCCGGTTCGGCGCGAAGTAACGCATTTTCTTCCACTTAAAATATCTCCATCATCAGGTTCAGCGTTGTCAACACGCGTTGTTGTAATTGGTCTATTTCGGCAGCGCTGAGCAGACTGGCTGGCGCTTCGTTGCCATGCCCGCGTAACGACACCAGACTGGCGACGAAATGAATAAAGTCGCCATCCCGATGGCAAAGCGCTTTCAGTTCTTTTTCCGGCACCAGAATAAACATCCCCAATAAATTTGCGCCCAGCGTCGGGCCACTACCCAATACGGCCTGTTGCACTTTTTCATTGGCCACCGTGACGACGGACGTGGGTAATTCACTGACCGATGACGCAAAACCGGCATCCACCATTCGTTGCAGCGCCACGCTCTTCAGTTCTCCCTGGACGAGCGCCGTTTGGCGGTAGCCTTTGCCGACGTGGGCTAACGCCAACTCCATTACCGTGGCGATGCAGGTACGAAACGCCGCTTCCGTCTGCAACGGGTCTACCGGAGGCGTGGTCAGTTGAATCAGCCGGATCAGCGCGTCGCGCAGCATCTTATCCAGGGTATGGGCGACGCTTATCCCCAGCGCGTCATCCAACACCAGACTGGCAGCGAGAGACTGCTGATTGAAGTCTTCGGATGTCGCGGTGTCAGTAGCGGATTCCTCGGGGGAAAAATCCGGGAAAAGCGTCAGGATCGCGGTCTCAGTGCGTTTCAACCACGCTTGCAGGTTTTCAATGTCCAGACGCAACATTTGCGACTTACCGTGCATTGCCTGATCCCGTCGCATTTTTGATTGCAGTAGAAACTCAATCCAATCCGGCTCCTGGCGCGCAAGTGCGCGCAGAGGATGGCGGGGGCGTTCGTGCGCGGCGGCAATGACCAACGCCAGTAAGGGCTGCAATTCAACGTTATTATCATGAAGGGTAAGGAATTTTCCGCTTTTAACCCTTAACATTCCCGCCGCGCTGCCCGGTAAATTCAGGCCGAGATCCTCGGCAAACCCGACCAGTATCGATTGATTTTGTTCAGGGCGTTGCATACTGAACAACTTCTGCCAGCGATCGGCGGGATACTGGGTAAGCAAAATACGCAGCGACCATTCAAACGCTTCATAAAGCCCGATTGCCGTATCGCCGATGTTTTGCATCAGCCTTTCTTCATTGCCGTCAGGATCCGCATGAAGACGTTCGCTTCGCTTGATAAAGCTCTTAGCCGCCGCCAGCCTGCGCGCGACCTGGTGATACTTACCGATGCTCTGGGCACGGGTATACGCGGTCCGGATGTGGTCCGCGCGCTGCTCCGGCATACGCTCGACCCGCGCGCGTTTTTTCAGCCCGGTTATCCACGGCATACTTTGCGAGACGATGTATCGCGCCAGGGCGTCGTTGAAGCCGAAACCAAAGCCATCGGTGACGATCAAATTGCCGCTCCCCTTACGGATTAGCGCGCTACAGTGCAAGAAAACCAGCTCGGCGCTATCACTTATCTGAATGGCTTCCGCCTCCGGAAGCGAGGAAAATGGCAGTTCAACCTGAGGATTTAGATAACGGAGATCTTTATGCCTTCTTGCGAATCCGCGCATCGCCCGCAGCACCTGATTGACGCTCGGTTTTTCCGCATGCGCCGCCGCGCCGCCTGGCGAAATCCGTATGGCGTGAATGGCATTTTTATCGGTCTGGCGTTGCAGAAATCGCAGGTTTTCTCCGCCATCCCAGTGCTCCACTTTTCTGAAAACCGGCTGTTCGGTGGTGATCCACTCCATTAGCTCGCCATTCAGCGCATCGACCAGCACCCACGCCACGCGGTATTCCACATCGCCGCCGTGCGGATCGTGCTGTTCCGCCAGCAATTTATGCGCGCGCGGGGTTAACTGGCGGCATGTATCCAGCAGGTTGAGTTGGTGTAGCCGCTGTTGAATAAACGTCACCAGTTCGACTTCAAGGCACGTCAGATCCGCCAGATGCGCCGCTTCCGTTGACGACACAGCCATCAGATTCAAAATCAGCTCTTCAAACACATTCAGCACGCGGTTTTTTTTGTGCGGGATAGATAACGTCCAGGCGTGGCAGGGCCACAAAATATCCTGCCGGGCAGCGAAACTCACCGTCGTAGTGGTATCAGAGAAACTGATGATTTTCGGTCTGTAGTCTGTTGGTTGGCGGCTCATAGCACGACTCCTTCCGTCTGGCAGAACTGGTAATAATTTCTCAGCGCGGGTACCGCCGCTTCGCCGTGCGCGCTACATACCGTGTCGCTATCGCCCACAATCGCCAGCACCCGTTTCTGGCGGCTCATGCTGACGCACAGCCGGTTTTCAGACATCAGGTGGCCAAATATCTTTTGCTGCTGTTTGCGCGGATTCGCTTCCTTACGGATAAAGTCAGGTAAATGATGCATATCTTCGCTACGCACCATGGAAAGCAATACGACGTCAAACTCCATCCCCTGGAAGCTATCTACGGTACCGATGCGTACCCGCTCTTCATCATTGGAAAAAAACCTCCATTCGTCGTTAATTTGCCATTCGCCATTGACAAAACTGCTGATCCCTAAGGATTGCAGCGCCTCATGCAGCGCGTTGACCTGGGCCCGGTAAAAGGTAATCACGCCGAAACTCAGGCCTGGATGAGGCGCGCCGGTCAGCGCGCTCATGTATTCCGCGCTGGCTTCCTCACAACGCAGCCAGTCCGCCAGTTGTTGAGCAATTTTTAACGCTTCGCAGTTGCGAGTGTAACTGCCGGTAGGCAGTCGAGTCGCCTTGCCCTGTCGGTGCGGAACGTCAATCCACGCCATGGCCCTGCCCTGCAAACCCGGCAGTTGCTGCTGGAAATAACGCGCAGAAAGCGGCGAGCTATAGCCCTCTTTATGCTGCTCATAGAAATGCTCGCTGACGAATTTGCCCAGCAGAGGGTGGGTACGGTATTGCGCGTCGAGGGTCACCACACGTCCGCGCTTATACCCCTGTTCAGCATCCAACCGCGTCAAACGCCTTTTTAAGTAGGAGAACATACTTTCGCGCACATAATCATTCTCGCTGGTTTGCGTTTCGCCCAGCATATTTACGATATCCTCATTCACAATATGGGGAAGTTGCCGGTGATCGCCCACCAGAATGATGCGTTTTTCCGCCTGCGACATCGGGATCAGCAAGTCGCGCGGGCTGGTACGCGCCGCTTCATCAATAATAACGGTGTCGTAAGTCAGCCGCTCGTCGTCAGAGCGTTTTTTCGCTTTGCGGATATCTCGCCCGTCCGCTTGCTGGGTAGTGGCGGCAAAAACAAAGTTGTAGTCTTCAATGGCGGTTAATACGCCGTCGGGGTTGTCTTCAAGCTGGTGCAAAAACTCAGCTAAAATCGCATCGCGTTTGCTGCCGCCGCTTAATTCCGACTTCAGACAGAGTTGCACCTCTGCGACGAGTTCCGTTACGCTCTCCAGCGTTTTATCCCGCCGATAGTCCGGCATGCCTCTGGCGCTCAGCAGTAACCGCTCTTTTAACGCTTTTAGCGCGGCTAAAAAGTCCAGCGGTTCTCCCGCCCGCCAGAACGCAGCCCGCTCAAGCAGCGCCCGATCCTCTGTCGTCAGTTGCTCGCCCAGTGTTTCCAGCAACACCAGCGCGCCGGTTGGGCCATCATCGGCAAATCCCTCAGGGCTGACGCGCAACGCGCGAACAGAACGCTGCGAGTGGAAGCTGAGCGAAGCTGATTCAGCCTGTAATGAGCCGAGAATAGCCCGCGCGGCATCGACGATCTGCGGCGTAATCAGGCGGCGCGGCAGTTGCAGAATATTATTGAGCAGCGCCAGCGTGTTGCTGCGTGAAGGCGTTCGGGCATAAATTGCCGTCAGCTCGCACAGTTTCCGCTGATGCTCAGTCTGGACAATCTGCGGATTTTTCTCGCGAATGCGTTTGGCGATGTTGGCGCACCAGGCTTCCGTGCGGACGGTTACCGCATCCGCGCCATAGCCGTGATCGCCTGAGCGCTTGCCAAACTTCACCGCCGGAAGGGCATTGATGCTCAAGCGGGCGATAATATTTTCCACGGCATCGTGCTGGAAACCGGAGACCAGAATCTGCCCGCGCATGGAACGCGTCTTATCGAACTCCTCATTCAGGCGTTCGATAATCGCCGTAACAACCGTGGTTTTCCCGGTGCCCGGCGGCCCCTGAATTAATGCGATATCCGGGGTATTGAGCGCCACGTCGATGGCCTCGATCTGTTTCTCCGTCGGTTTATGGCGGAAGATTTTGTCTTCAACGAAAGGCGTTAACGGCTTCAGGCTGGGGCTATAGCGCAGCGGCGGTAGGGTACCGTTCTCCTCAATCAATAACCCCAGCAGCGGATTGGCGCTACGGCCTTCGATGATCGCTTTGCGGCTCTGCATACGGCGCTCAATCTGGGTTTTATCGCCACCGATGGACAGGGTTAAAAATTTCCCTTCGGCAGGCTCTACCTGCAATTCCAGACTGATACTGAACGTAGAAAGGTTAATAATTTTCAGCGGTTGGCTACCTGAAAAAGACTGATGTTCCGCCAGTTGCTCTTCCAGATGCCGGGCATAATCCTGCCAACTGGCCTCGGGGTAGCGCAGATAAAACGGCTCTTCATCGGTAAGCTCAAGCCGATCGTTTTCGGTTAACGCCTCCGGCAGTGACGAAACAGAAAAATTCATTCCTCCCGACACTGGCACCGGCGGCCAGCGAAAATCAATGCGTCCCACCGCTCTGGCGCGCGTCAACAGCATCTCGCCTTCAATGTCACCATACTGATCCCAGCGTTTTAAATAACTCTCTTCCTGCTGGCTGAGCTTTTGCATCGCGCCCGCTGCCTGAGCGCGCAGACGGCCAGTTTGAGTATGATCCGTGAACATCAATCGGCCTTTGGCCAGCCGCAGCGCGCCGTTCGGCCTCGGATTATCGCTGGCGATGACCTTGCTGGCGAGCAGGATATCCGTTGTAAAATCCTGCTGACGCCGTTCAACCGCCAAACGGTGTCGTTCGCCATGCAGCATAAATGCCTGCTGCGGCGGGGCGTCTTTCGCCACGGATTCTGATGCCAGCTCAGTGCGCGCCGCCGGGCCGCTGGTGAAAACAAACCAACCCTCGCCGTTAATCTGCAGTTGGTATTTTTGTACCATCAGTCTGGCCAGTTCGTCGATATTTTTACAGCGCATTCCGCTTTTCCTGGCGCTGTTGAAAATATGCTCGTCAAGGCCAATCTCAATATCGCCCCAGTCCACGGTTTCCCCATTGAAGAAACGCACGGTCAGCCTGGCGGCGCGGCCCCCGGGGAAGATCTGCGCCGGGTCAATGTGCGCCAGGCTGGCGCATCCGCGCCGTAAATGGGTATTCAGCTCGCTGGCTGCGCCACGGGTCTCGACCACGACTTGCTGCATCACGCCACCAAAATAGAGCTGATAACATTCGGCGCGGCTGGGATCCGCATGAAGCGTGCCGGTGCCGGGCAGGATGACTTCATCCGAATACTCAGGCTTGATCACCAGCTCAAAGACAAGCTCATTTTTGATATCGCTTAATTTCATTGGTCTGCCTCTTGCACCACACACCTGATCAGGCGGGGAGTCGTCATTTCAGTAAATAGCCAGAAACCTGACGCGGCATCAGCATATTCAATGCCAAGCTGCGCGCTAACCGGGTGAAATGCCCCGTCCGTTGCCGCTGCCAGCGTCATTGTTGCCCCGACGGCTTTTTTGACCGTCAGTCGCGGGCCGTCGAAGCAAAGCACCAGCGCGTCGTCATCGGCAGTGCGGACAGCAAAATCATCCACCACGCGGCGCGGCAGGGTGATTTCAGCGCCTGGCATAATCTCACGGCAGAAGCGCCAGTCTGGTTCGCCGAGGGGCGCATCAGGCCCCTCCCAGCGCCACGATTCCAGCACCAGCCGCGCCGGAAGCGGCGTCTGGCAGTACGGACAGGTTTTGGTGAAAGGCGTATCGGGGTAGTAGTTCATGCCGCAGCCCGCGCATTCCAGCGTGATGTCAGCCGCGGCGGCCAGCGCCTGCGGCCAGTGCCAGATTGCCGGACGGCGCCAAGGAGCCAGGCGGCCTGCGCTGAAGGTGTCGTTAAACAGCGTTTGCAACGCGGGGCTCAGCACCAGTACGCGCGGCAGCCCTGAGTCGGTTGCGTTACTGTCATCTTCTTCATCACCCACCCACGGCAACTCTCCGGCGAGTGCCCGATCTTCTGGCGTGCGCATATCATCATCGGTATCGGACCAGTCCAGATCCTCGCCGAGCGCCTGACGGCCCATAAACGGGTGCACCGTGCTCAGCAGATAGAAGGCGACGACGGCGAAGGCGTGACAGTCGCTGGCCGGGCGGCCGCCATCGCGCTGGTTAACCAACTCCGGCGCGCCGTAACGCGGGGTATAAATCGCGCTACCGCACGAGGGGCGATCAAAGCGCAAGTTATCGGCGTCAATCAGCCAGACGGCATCGCCCGCCGCCGCACTGCGGGAGATAAACATATTGCCGGGCGAGATATCGCCGTACACCAGACCGTAACCATGCAGTCGCGCCAGCAGCGAAGCGCTTTGCAGCAGAGCATTCAGCCGACGGCGCAGGCCGCCGGTACGCTGATAATGCACCAGTTTTTTTGCGTCTGCGGGTTGCATAGCTGTCATCCAGTGGGGGGTGGCGTCATCGGAGATATCCTGCAACGCGGCGGTATACGGCCAGAAATGCTCGAAGGGTTCCATCTCGCCCAGTAGCGGCATTACGTACCCTGCCTTATTTTTCAGCAATGCGATGGGCATGGAGATATTTACGCCATCGGGCAGCGGTAGCAGGCGCACCCACTGAAAACGCTGCTGATACCGTTGGATCTGAACTGGGTCGGTCAGCGGTTCGCCATTGGCATCGGTAACCAGTTTAATCGCCAGATCGGGATCGTCAGTGCGGAAAACCACGCCCTGGCCGCCCTGTCCCAGCACTTCGCTCCGGGCATGATCGAAGCCGTACTCATCAATAAAAATGTCGTTGCTCATTGCGCGGCTCCTTCAGGTTTCAGGCACAACCCGGCCAACGTTTTATCATCCGTATGCCCCGGCACCGGCCAGGCCGTCATCCAGCGCCGCAGGTCGCTTACCACGTTGCGCGGCGTCCGGGCCGCATACTGCCAATACAGTTCGTGAATAAAGGCGGTGAACGCTGACGGTAAAATGTCATCGGCAATGCCGTCGGAGCAGAGAAATACGGCACTAACCTCCTGTGGATTAAACACGGTGACCTGCCACAGCTCCGGTTTAAATGCCAGATGCAAACTCGCGGTCAGGTTAGAGAACGCAGCCTGTTTATCCTCGCAAAGCAGCGTGCATCCCTCGTCGGCGGCGCGATAAACGGCAATCGCGCCATCGCCCAGACGCCCGACAATCACCTTTTCCGCCGTGTGGATCGCAAACAGGCAGGTTGTGGAGCATTGTGATGCCGACAACGGTGCGATGTTGAGTAGCCAGTGGGCATGGATCAGCCGCAGCAATGCGTCAGTCCCGGCCTGCGGATGGCGCTGAAAACACCGGGCCGCCGTGATGACCGCCGCGCAAGCGGCGCGCGACCCCAGATGCGAATAAGGTTTGCTGCCCAGACCATCACATACCGCCAGCACATGGCCCCAACGGTAGCGACGCGCCATCCAGGCATCCTGGTTAGGGATACCCTGTTGCTGATGCAGTGGGCCAGCGACGCTCGCTCCCCAGATTTGCCAGTCAGTCATTCCAGTCATCCTCCGCGTCCTCTGCGGATTGCTTACTCACGGTTCCGATGCGTATCTCGTTAAGGGAAGCGGGCATCAGGAAACGTTCGCGTTTATTCCTCAATACATGAGCTATCGCCGCCGCAATATCTTCTGCGACAAACACTCTGGCGTTATCGGCAATCTCTTCCAACCGTTGCGAATCGGCGTCAGGGCCTGTCGCCACCGGGCAGAGATACAGGGCGGTTTGAGGCGGGAGCGCCGCCTTAAAGGCGCGTAGCGTTTTGCCGCTCGCACTGCCGTCGGTCAACAGCAGAACCCGCTGCAAAACGTCGTCCTGTTGAAGCGTGGTGCAAAATGTTGCCAGCGCCTGCCAGTCGGCCTGGCCTGCGGCGGTAAACGGTGGAATGTCCTGAGGCGGGTCGAGGGGTAATGGCGTGACCTGCTGTTCCCACAGATAAAATTTGAGCATAACGGCGGGGGCGTTTGCCGCCGTCCATTGCCGGATAAAACGGCACAACGTCTGTTGAAGCATTATTTTACCCATCTCCGACATGCTGCCAGAGACGTCAACCACCACATTCAGGTGTTGATTCATGCGCTTTCGCTCCCAAAGCGCTGCAACAGCGCCTCTTCCATGCCATTGCTGTAATACCAGTCGATAGTGAGATCCTGCGCTTTCTGGCGAGTGACCGGATGGGGGGCTTTGAACGAGGAGACCAGAATGGCTTTGCCATCTCCACCGCCAAATTTCTTGCTGATTTGATGCAGCTTGACCACCTGTTCCGACGTGACGCTGCCGGATTTACACTCGACAATGGTCAGCGTGTAGCCGTCGGTAAAGATAACGTCGAACTCCTGATAGAGTGCGTGGTCGCTGTAGTTCTGGGCATACTCGCTGAAATGCGGGTTAACCTCAGTTTGCGCAACGGATACCTCCAGCCCGAGGCGTAAATCTTTAATCACGCCCTGGTCGAGCAGCGGTTTCAGCAGAGAGTAGACGTACAGTTCCAGCCATTCTCCCATTAAGAACCGAGCCAGTCCGGGAAAATAGTCGAACTCAACGCGTTCGCTGCCAATCGTCAGGCGCGCCTGATAATCGTCGGTCAGTTCGGCATAGATCTGCTCGGTGCGCAGGATAAATGCAGAGGGCGTTTGCTGGTCTGCATGTGGTTTCAGCTCGCGATACTTACTGACGATTTTATGACGCTGTTTCCACAGCGCCCGCGCCAGCGTCAGCTTCTCCGCCAGGTGCTCTTCCCCGACGCGGCCCGGTTTTGATATCTTCAGGCCGTCGCCATTCAGCAGTAAAAAGTCATCCACGCTATTGAGCGTCGCCAGCGGCTGCTTGCGGTAATCATTCAAAAACACCACCTGCTTACTTTTACCTTCAAAGTAAAACGGTGTGGCGTTGACTTTACGGCAGGCGGCCAGCGCGCCGGCGAACATCAGTTTGGTGCCGCCCGTCAGGTTAAAACCAATGCGTAATCCGGCGGGCAGTTGCGCGATACGCTCCAGCAGCGTGCTGCGTACCTGCTCTGTATCCCACGGATCGATAGCAAGCTCCTCAAAAACGGCGCTCCCTGTAAATTGCCGCAGCGCTGCGGCGGGGAAACGAGATGTATTGACGAAAATATGGTGAAGGCAGGGAAATTGCCGGATAGCCAGCAGACCGGGGATACGCTGCTCGCCGAACAAATGGAAAATGACATCGAAGCCACGGGTATTTTCATCTGGCAGGTTACGCTGGCGGCCATGCCACTCCAGCCATTCATCAGGCAGCGCAATGGTTTCTGGCGCTTTCCCCGGCTGCGAGGCGGTAATTAACCGTTTTTTCAGGTTGGGATATTTTAGGGCGGCGAAGGCCCAGGCAAAAGCCATCACCGGCGTGCCGGGGCTAAGATACAGCGTCACGCGTTTATCGTTGGGCATCTGCGCCAGTTGAGTAAGCGCGTCGGTCGCGGCCTCATAAATGCCCTGGGTGTCATTGAGATGGGTGAGCGGCACGGGGCGAAAATCGATCGCTGTGCTGCGCCCAGCCTGCGCCAGACGCTGCGTTAACCAGTCAATAAACAGGCGGTGCGCCTGGGGCGTATTCGCCAGCGCGCCGATGTCGCCGGGCTGCGTCAGCGCCGCGTTATTATCCGGCGACGCAGCCCGCGAATAGCCCAGGATCAAAACGTGGGAATATGCCTCCGCCAGCAGCGCAGACAGCACTGGGCCCTCTCCCCCCTCAAGGCTCTGCGCGGCGCGCAGATCGGTGATACCGTACCAGGTGATTAACCAGCTTTTCATTTGTCATCCTCACTGATAAAGGGGCGGAAAGTGGTGACCTCCGAGGTCGTCCGATCAGCCCATGCCGCGCGGTTATCCGCCGTCAATCCTTTGAATTTGACAAGCGAGCCGCCCGAGAGGAACGCGCCAGCATCGTCTTCATTCATGGCAAATCCGATACGTTGCTCAAACAACGGCGTCAGTTCTTTACAGAGCGTGTTGCAACGTCGCCAGTTATCGGTGAAGGCAAAGGTAAAGCTGCCGTGACGCGGGCCGTTTTCCAGCCATGCGCGCAGCAAATCTTTTGGCGAAGGCGGTTCATCTTTCTTTGGCGCGCCGCGAAACGACATATCGCTGTGGAAAGCTTTTACTTCATCCAGCCCTTCAATTAACAGCACCCTTCTGGCACTGACGGGATCGCTGAGCAGACCGGCCAGTTCGCCGCTGTGCTGGCAGTGGCGCACCGGCACATCGCCTGCGGAAAAAAGCGCGTCCGTCGCCACGCCGTTGGGGTTAAACCAGACGATTTCATCAATCTGGCCCGACGTCGCTACGCTGCGGAGCAGCGATAACAACAGCCCTTTTTGGATCCGCCGATCGTACCCGGCTATTAACAGGTTGGCCGCGCGGGGGCCGCAAGGGATCGCCAACGGCGCTTCGCTAAAGTCCAGGCACAGGCCTGGCAGCAGGCGTAACTGTTTATCGCTACGTTCAGCAAACCACGCCGGATTCGGCATAGCGGGCAGATGGCTGCCGTTAAAGACGCGCGTGCGGGTACAGTAGCCTTCTGCTTGCGCTCGCGCCGCCATTGACGCCAGGTGATGTTGCAGTAACTGGCGCTGCGCCTGCGGGATGGTCAGCCGCTTATTGGCGGTAACCGCCCCGTTGGCATTATTAATAATGCCCTGCGGCGGGCTGTTTAATTCTGCCGCCGCCCAGTTGCCGTTGCCGAGGATCATCGCGGAATCCTCCTGGCTACAGGCCAGCGCCAGCCGACACCCCATTTGACTAATAAGCTGCCCGGTCGACCCCGACTGCAAACCTCGCAGCGTCTGGGTTGCCAGCAGAAGATGAATGCCGTAGGCCCTGCCCTGACGCAATAATTGATTCAGCAGCCTGTCCGCTTTATCCGCCACATCGCGCCCGGAGGAGAACAGGATCTGGAATTCATCCACAATCAATAACAGACGGGGCAGAGGTTCGGAACAGATCGCACGGTATTCGCCGATGTCGCGCACGTCGTGCTGTTTAAACTGGCGCGCGCGGTTATCCAGTTCCTCACAGAGATGCGTGAGTACGGTGACGCCATATTCCGGACAGCCTTCGGTCGCGACCAGGCTGGCATGCGGTAACGGCGGCGAAGCATATGCGCTGAATTCCGTGCCTTGCTTGTAGTCCAGCAGCCAGACGCGCAGTTCATCAGGCCCGTAGGCGTGGCATAAACCATGGATCAGCACATGCAGCAGATTCGATTTCCCGGAACCAGAGCGACCAGCCAGCAGGACGTGATGCTCCGTATGGGTTCCACCCAGCGCCAGACACACCGGTTCGCCCTCGTCAGACCAGCCGATGGGCGCGCTAATGCCCTGCGCGCTACTGCTGCGCCAGTAGTCCTCCTCGGCCCATAATTCGCCGAGTGGACGTTGTGTTCCGGCATGCTGCTGATAGCACTGCGCCAGCTGGCGCAGGAAATTGTCCAGTGCCTGCGGCTGAGGCCAGAACTCGCCCTCTTCGCTGACGGTAATAATCGCATCGGTTTGCGGGACGATATCGCCCTTCACCAGCGCGTCAATCGGCCTGGCACAGGTACGCAGCGCGTCTCTGAGCACAGTGAATTTACGATCTTCAAGGCGCGCGACATCCGCGACCATCACTGGCAACACGCCACAACGCGGACCATGCTCAATCAGGCGCGTCAGAGACCACAGGCTGCGATCGGATAATTGTTCCGGCAGGTCAAAAATCAACAGCAGTCGATACGGCAACAGACGATCGCGCCGGGTGGAACGATACGCGGCCCAGTCAGCGGCTTGTGCGGTGAACTGGTTTTGGATCAGGTTTTCGACTTCGTCGGTCAGTGCCGCCAGCGCGTGCTCAATCTCATCGGAACGCGTCAGAATACGCTGCGCCGGCACCAGTTTTTTGATGGCCAACAGAGGACGGAACGGCTCAAGCGCGCGTCCCAACCCGGAGGGATCAAACGCGGTAATTTCCAGTTGGCCTACCGGCACAACATGCAGCAAACGCAGCAGCAGTTGATGGATCTGGCGCATCGTTTCATCGCCTGGGGCGCGCCATAGCGTATTCGGCAATGGGAAAGGCACCAGACGCGGCACGTAGCCGCGCCAGTTTTCATAACGGCAGTGCAGGCGTCCAAACGCCAGCGCATCGGGGCAACTCTCCCCCTGATTAATATGTTGCTCATCGAGCACATTGAGATGCGGTTGGCGATGGCGCACCCGCTGGCAGAGTTGATCAAGCGTATCCAGCGCCGCCAGCCAGCTCTGTTCGAAGTGCTGGTTCACCGCCGCCAGGCGTTCAGTACGTTTTTGGTAATTGGCGAGCGCCAGCTTTTGCCCGGGAAAATCGCTCTCCACGGTGCGTACATGGGCATCGCGTCGGGCGAGCGTTTTTTGCAACTGACATAACGCGTCAGCGATTCGCTGGCGCAGAGAGTTATTGCCCGGCGTTGAGTATTTCATTTCCCTTGCTCCCGATGGTCCTTACTTCAGCGCTGATGCGGTCTATCGCAGCGCCCTGTTCGCAGCTGCTTGCCGACATGTGCTGCAACGCCGTTAAATTCGCCAGCATAGGCGTGAACACATCGTCAATAATCGACTGTCCAAAACTGTCGTTAATCGTTCCGGCGAATGATGTCATGCGCACAGAAGCCAGCGAAACCAGCTCCTCAAACATCTTCTTCTTCCTCAGCTTGAGGAAGTTGTAGCAGCAGCGAACCCGTGGACCGCGCCAGCGCCATAAGCGCCGCTACCGCAGCCAGCGCTTCGTCGTTTTCCGGGCTGGATAAAGCCTGCGCCAGCTGCGCAATTTGCGGCTCTTCAAGCACGAAACCGGCGATAAAATCGCTCTGTGTTTCACGCACCCGCGCCAGCATTCGCCGCCATGTCGTTTCCGGCACCCAAAGCAGCGGCTCTGGCTGCGCCAGCCTCAATAGCTGTTGGGTAAGTTTGTCAGCATCGCTAACGTCGCCCGCCATCATCGCGCATTCCAGTTGGATGCTGAGCGCTTCTGCTTCGGTGCGCCGCTGCGCGGACAGGAGCGCGAGATTAATTTTCATCAGCGCCTCCGCTGTTCTGTTGTTCTTCTGTGACCATCAGCCAGCAGGCCTTATCAATTTCCGCTTTTTCAGGCAGCATGCCGATAAGCGGCGAGCCGGACTGCCTCAGCGCTTCGCGCAATTGGTCCTGCTTCTCTTGCGGCAGCTTTTTAATATCGCGCGAACAGATCGTCACCGAGGCATTAGCCTGCTGATGGCCGCCTGACTGGAATACCATGTGATCCTGTTGCCCGAGCAGGTACGCCGTACCACCGCATTTCACTTCAATCGCGATGGAGCCGCCCTTTGGCGCGCTCATCCCCGCACCGCGCCCCAGGATGACCGGCACATTGAGATCCTGAAGCACAAGGTCAGTTTTGGTGTAGCGGCCATCGGCAAACCGGGTTTTGCTCTGGGTACTCACGCTGCCTGCCAGCGGGCCAAGCGCTTTCTCAACGATTTTTTCACCGCAATACCCGCTCAGGTGGCGACGAACTTTCAGTTGCACCGCCATGACTTCCGCCGTGCCCGCCGCGTTGGCGAGCTGACGGCGGTAGTCGGCGATTTTGGCGCGAAATTGCGTGTCGCGTTCAGCCAGATATTGATAGAAATAGCGCTGCTGCTCCGGAGTCAGGTTGAGCCGGGCATGCAGATCCTGTGGGGTCACCACCTTTTTCCCATCAGGTTTCCAGTTCATCCAGGCGTGAAACTCGGCGGCGGCAGGATGCGTATTCAGGTACGCGCTGAGCGCTGCGCGGGCATTTCCCAACCGGCAACGGCCCGTTTCCAGCAGTTGCGCGGCCTGACTCAGGCGGGCGGCACATTCGCTGTGTACGCTTTGCGCCAGTTGACTGGCCATATCCAGACACTGATGTGCGAGCTCCCGGCGTTGCTCCAGCGCCATACGCTGCTGTTTGGCCGCCGCGACGCCTTGCTCAGCGCTAAATAGTGCCGTTTCAGCGCCTTTTACATCGGCTTCGGCTATGGCGATCCCTTGCTCTTCCTGGCTGCATATCGGCGGGTAATAATGGCCTTCGGCATCGTAGCGGCCGCCAGCTTCACAGAAGGCGAGCGCTGCATGGGCATTGCTCAATTCTCCCTGTGCCGCCATCAATGCCTGCTGGCACTGAACAAACGCATTTTCCGCCTGCATCTCCTGTTCGATGCCCGCGTCCAGCAACGCAGTGCTATTTTCCAGCTCCGCCTGCGCCACCTCACACCGGGCATCAACACAGGCAATCTGGGCCTGACAGGCGGATTCCATCCCCTGATAAAGCATGTCCAGATTACCGATTGCCTCTTCCAGGTTTTCGACCTGCCCCACCGATACGTAGCTCATTCCCTTACCTTAACTTTGTAAGTATTCTCTTAAGCGAGACGCCAGCGCATGGATCCAGGGGATTTGCTCTGCCGCACAGGATTCAAAGCGCGATAGCTGTTGCATTAACAAATTGAAGTCTTCTTCAAAGCGGGCGCGCTTTTCATCCTGCCAACTCTCCCCCACCGTCGAGAAACTGTGGTTCAGGCTTCCCAGCGCCTCGTTCAGCGTCTCAACAAATTCGCTCAGGGCATAACCGAAGCGATCCAGCTCATCGGGATCGCCAATGGCTTTAGACATAGCTACCTCCGTAGGGCGGCTTACCAGTAATTGTTGTCATCGGCATCCGTCACGCTGACGCCCACCGTAGCGGATTGCACGCTGCCGCCATCCAGCGCGATTTGCTCAGGGGTCGGCACCGCGTTGGGGTTGGCAGAGACGCTGCGCAGCGTGACGGACATAGTGACCAGCCGGAAAAACTCGCGCAGCCGGGAGGCGCTTTCTGCGTAGAACAGCGGGTGAGTCGTGTTTTCCACAAAACGGCCTAATACCGCATCATCCGCATCGCTGCCAATCGACATCGCCATGCGGTGGCATTTTGCGGAGCGCCCCTGGCCGATAAACGCCGCCAGCGGTTGCTCCCATCGGTCTGTGGGGTGACCATCAGAGACCAGTACCACCACCGGACGATAAGCGCGCGATGGAGTGATGCTTTTATCTTCAATCATCGCCTTCGCCATCTCCAGCGCCGTACCCATCGGGGTTGAACCACTGGCGGTCAGCGGCCGCCACTGCACTTGCGAAGCTGGAGTGTAAGGTGTATGCAGTTCAACGCCGTCGCCGAAGGTAATGGCGGAAAACAGGATCTGCGTCTCCATTTTTTCCTGGCTGGCAAACGACGCAATCATCTCTTCAACGGCCAGATTGAGGCTGCGGATTTTGTCGCCGCTCATGCTGCCGCTGATATCAAGCAGCAGTACTACAGGAAGGGGTTTCGCGGCGGGCGCGGTGAATTTGCTGGGATCGAAGACCATTTCTGTTACTCTCCTCACGATAAAGTTGTCGAATGCGTTATCGGTTCACCGGGAAAAATATTTAGCCTCACCAGACAGTTACGCTAACTTTTTTTGCCAGGTATCACGTTTTTAGTCACGCTATCGGTTGAACACCACTTTACGGATCGGTGGGAGAGAAGAAAGGTTAATAAGCTTATGAAGTTCACCCGGCGGAACGCGAAAGGTGTGCCGGGCGCAGGGCACAAGGCATGGGTTAAGGTAACAGCGTCACTGCGACCGGATGGTTGAATAACGCCAGCGCATAACGATGCTGAGTTCTCTCGCTGTAAGCGCTGATTTCGATATTTCTTGCCGTTTGCGCGGGAAGTTGACTCGTAAGCTTCTGATTGATTGTCGACCGGACTGTCTGAATAAACTCTTTCTCCATACCGCGCAGCCTGACATTCCCCCCTGCGGAGAACGCTTCGTAGCTGGTATCAAAAGTATTGAAAACCCGAGGATCTTTCGCCAGTACGGCATAAATCCGCAAAAAATCCCGGCTGTGCTGTTCCTGTTCGCTGAAGTCGCGATCGACAATAATCCCCTGTTTACCCTTGCTGTGCAGCCAAAGGTAGAAGGCGAACTCCTTCGGCGTCAAAGCGATGTTATTTTCCTTAACGCCAATCGTTCGGCGGCTTTTATCCAGCCTGACAGAAAGCTCGCCGCGGTGGGTTTCGTTAATCAGCGCCACAATCTGGCTGAAAGAGTGACTGCTCATGGAGTCAATCAGCGTCGGGGAGACGGATTCGCGCATCCGCACAAAAGGAATTTCCACTAATCTGACCTGCGCATTCTTTGTATCCACCTCGCACTGCCCAAATTGACCTGCGACCCAGCGGGTGTCTATGGTCGGGTACCAGAAATCGCGCACAAATTCGTAAGGCTCATCGACAAAAACATGGCTGAGCGTATCCTGCGCGCGGCCAAGCAGAGACATCGCATAGCCAAAATAGAACGTCATGGTTTTGCGTCCCCCGGCGAGAGAAGCGTGAATGGCGCAGTTGGCGTCCTGGGTCAGTCTGAAGACCTGACGGATGATAAAATCCGCGGCGGCTTCCTGCTCTTCCGGGGATTGGGTGTCCTCTAATTGCTGGCCGTATTTATCCTCAATGAGCCAGATATGCTGCTCATCGAAACAAAACTCCGGCAACTGATACTCGTCTTTTAGCGCCTGAAGATGGCCATCGCGAAATAAGCCGTTGACCAGCTTTTGCCGGGCACCGCCGGTGGTGATGACAAACACTTCATCGGGGAAAGGCTTACCGCTTTGATGGAGGGCATACAGCGTTTCGGTCAACACTTGCGGGCTGGCGCCAATCGTGGCGAGGAGAATATGCTTCATAACATGCCGTTGTCTGTTATCGTTCAGGAGTCTGGGCTGACGTTACTGGCAATCAGGACATCTTCACTCGGTTTATCATCGCCTTATGATAATGATCAACGAAGTGAAATAACAACTCATCTCACTTCTTTTTCTCAGAACATGACTCAGACACGGTTAACTTTCCTCATTTAGCACTCTCAGAATTACCGCGATAAATCGCAGGTAAAGGTTTTTTCTGGAAGATTTTGCACAGTTGCTCACTGAATATATCTAACGACTGGTCCGGTTAACGGACTATCCGTTCCCCGGAAAGCTCACGTACGGTCATAAATTCCAAGTTTGCTGTTGTTATCTAATTCTCTCTTTACTGCTTAATGACGTCATCAAAATTCATACTACTTGCACCAACCAAATCATTGTACAAGACGTCCTACCATGCATTGCAGAGTATCGGGGGACAGGAGGCAACTGACAAAATCGCAAAGAGTTTAGCTGCTGACTGCTCACCAAACGTTCAATACACAGCCACCAGCTATATCTTTTAAACAAGTACCCCCATAAGTACGAAAGAGAGAAATTGGGGATTTTAACAAAGACAGAAGCTGTATAAGTAATTGATTTAAAAGGTACGATAATAGAAGTATAACCTTCAACCTTCGCAATACGAATGCGTGCTAAGTTTAAAATGAGTACAAAAATGAGTATTTATAAAAAAACAAATTAAATAAATTTTAAAAATCAATGACATAAACAAACAATCGCCGTTCAACGTCTGATTAAAAATTGTTTTTTTCATGGAGTTTTATCAAGCTCATGAAATCTGACAGACTCCTTTAAATCCACGCAACCGCGTGGATTTTTCATTTCATAATGACCAGACTTTTCTCGTAACACCGACACTCAGGCCTCTTCCTGAAACCGTTTCTTACCCCACCCCCGCCAAAAAAACCCCTATTCTACCAGCAGTGATTTCAGCCGGCTGAGCCAGGCCTCCGTGTCGTTCAGCAGCGCACAGCTGAGATTTTCAATGGTCATGTGTTGCGCCATTGAGGCGCGGCGCAGCAGGCTGTAGGCATCATCCTCATCCAGCCCCAGCGCGTTCATCACCCGCAGTTGTGCGGAGAAGAGAAACTTACGCGCCCGAAGTCGCTCCTCCTGCCGCCGGAGCTGCGCGTCGAGCTGGCTGATGTGCGCGGCATGGTTGAGCGCCAGGGTAAAAGCGGTCATCACACCATCAAAGCGCACCGGTTTACGCATATAGCTGTCGATCTTCTGTTCAGCAATCCACTGCAAGCGCGAGGGCGTTTCAATGGCGGTAAGCGCTACCTTTGGTAGCGCGGGCCACGGGAGCGGGTTCGTGGGGTGAAACAGCGTGGAGTTATCCCCGTCGAACACCAGTAACTGCTGGTCAGGCAGCTGGCTCTCGTCCGGAAAGACCGTACAGAAAAGGCCCTCAATGCCTATGCGGCTGAACTGCTGCGCCAGATGGTGGTTATCACGGTCGGAACAGCCGATCACACACACTTTTAATCCGCGCATCTGTACGTTTTTTCGGCTCATTCGTCACCTCTGCGCGGCATGAGGCTCGCGAGATCCACCCTAGCCAGCCAGGGATCGGGTTTCACCGCCGCCTCCGCCTGCCAGAAACTCTCCAGCCTGCCGTTGTGGCATCGCGCCAGATGCGGCGTCAGCCAGCAGTGATTATTGTCGGCGTCGAGGCGGATCCGTCCGGCGGGCGAATCCATCTCATCCTGCAATACCGCATTGCGCACACCGTCCACATCCGCATTGCCGTAGCGTGCAATGGCTCTCGCCAGCAAATGTCCGGCCAGCCAGGCACTCTCGCTGTCCACTGACGGCGAAACCTGCTCACCAAAGCGCTGATGATAGCTGCTCAGAAAACGGTGGTTGGCGGCGCTGTCAATCGACTGAAACCAGCTGGCAGAAACCAGATATCCCTCTAACGCCTCTGCGCCAATTAACTGCACTTCCGGTTCACACAGCGTCAGGCTGAGCTTCAGCACCTCGTTTAGCCACGGCTGCTGCTGGCAGGCCTGGTGCCAGGCGCGATAAAAGCTGTAGGCGCTTTTGCCGACCATGGTATTCAGGAGGACTTTCGGGCGGCAGGCGATAATATCCGCGATTAACGCCTCCACGTTTTCGTCCCCCATCGGCAGTAATTTACTCTGCAATACGCTGCCGCCCGCGGGGATGACGGCTTCACGGGTCAGGCGATCCATCTCCCATGACCAGACATAGTTAGAGCCAATGTGATAGATCTCCGCCGCCTGCTGCTGTAACAGCCAGCTGAGCATCGGCAGGATATGCTGGTTGGGGCTGGCCCCCAGGTAAATCACGCTATTGCTGCTCTCAAACCCTTCATAGCGTGCGGAATGCCACAGCAGCGCGTTGGCACCTTCGATCAGCGGCAGAATGGTCTTCCGCGCCGCAGACGTGTAGCAGCCAATCACATGACGCACCCCGTGGCGATAGAGTAAGTCGTGGCAATAGTCGTAATAGAGATCCAGCGACCCCTGCGGATCGCGGATCACGGGCGCCAGGGTAAACGGATGGGCGGGATTGGCGTTTATCTCCTCAATCGCCAGCAGGATGCCGTTGAGCATCTCTCGCCCTATCACCGCATAATCGCCTGACACTGAATAGAGAATACCGACCGGAATAACGGGTTTAGGCAGCGGCTGAGTGGCAGTCATAATAGCTCCTGAATCAGCGCGGCCCGCAGGCCGCGTCTGTGGCTCATTTCGGTGATTGAGCAATCAGCGCAGTGTAGAAATGCGGCTGACGCATCAGCACCAGGTCTTTACGCCTTACCACATGATCGGGGTAAGGATCGCCGGCTGATCCCGTGGAGATATCCAGCAGCGCCAGCCCCTTCGCACCGGTCGCTTTCGCTTCCCTGCGTGGAAAGGCAAAGGTATCCGGCCCGTATATCCCGCTCAGGCCAAAGCTTTCGCCTGCGGCGGCGGGCCAGTTGGCAAAAGCCAGCCAGACGTTATTCTCTCCCGCCCGAACGCGTGGCAGCAGCCAGTGGTAAGGATCGGCGCCGCGCGGGATCGGCCAGACATGCGGTATCGCCGTGCCCGGGTGCGCCATGGGCAGAGGTGAATGAAGCTGCGCCGGGCAGGCGATGATGTCGCAGCCTTCCAGCGCCAGAATGCGGGCCGCTTCCGGCAGCAGCAGATCCTCACCCAGCAGAATACCGACGCGCCCGCAGGGCAGATCGCACGTCACCCACTGATCCCCTGCGCAGGCCCAGTGCCGATCCTGGTCGCTGAGGTGAATCTGGCGATAGTGCGCGTTGACCCCCTCACTGCTCACCAGCAGCGCGCTGTTGTAGCACTGCTCCCCTTCCCGCTCGGCGAACCCTGCAAGCAGCGCGATATCCAGCTCCATAGCGAGCGCGATCAGCGCCTGTACAGGCGCATCCTCCCGCGACAGCGCGCAATGGCTGCCGTCACCCCCGGTCAGCGCGCGCTCCGGCAGGATCAGCAGTTCCGCGCCCTCTGATTTCGCCTGTCCGGCCCAGTGCCGGATCTGTGCCAGATTGGCATTCACCTCGTCTTGCGGGCGAAACTGCGCCACCGCAATACGGGACGCTTTGCCCTCAGGCAGGGGGTCACGCCCATATAAGCCAAAAAAGTCCGCGGGGTTCCAGAGGAAAGTATTGGTCATCAGCCGCTGATAAAGCTCAGGCCGGCGCTTGTTAAGCAGTAGATTCTCCGCCGGAAGGGGTAACTCAGCGCTGAGTATCCGATCGCCACTGTCGCAGCTGGCCAGCACATCTCCCTGGCTATCCACAATGCAGCTGCCGCCGCTGAACTGCACGCCCCGCTCCCATCCCCAGCGGTTACTTTCAATCAGCGCACAGCCGTTCTCCCAGGCGCGCGTGAGCCAGTAAGGCGCAGGGGTACGTTCAGCCAGCCAGTTACTGATGTGGCAGATAATCTGTGCGCCCCCCAGCGCAGCCAGCCGGGCAGTTTCAATAAAGTGAATATCCATACAGACCAGCAGCGCAATGTTGCCGATCTCAGTCTGAAAGACCTGATGCCCGCCATCACCGTTAGCCGCCCATTTCGGTTCCGAAATATAGGGATGTGTTTTACGGTGGACGCCAATCACGCCCTGCGGGCCGACCAGAATGGCGCTGTTATAGTAGAGGTCGGTTACCCTGTCCCGCTCAGGCATGCCAAAAACCAGAAAGCAGTTAAACTCACGCGCAATCGCAGCGAATGCCTGGCTGGTGGGGCCATCGGCCGTTTCTGTGTAGGGGGCGACCTCCGCACGATCCTGCCAGCAGTAGCCGGTAGTGGCCATTTCCGGCATCACGATTAAGCGTGCGCCGTCACGTGCCGCCTGAGTGGCTGATGCCAGCAGCCGGGCGACGTTTTCCTCTTTTCTGAACTGCGTAGGTTCAAACTGAATGGTTGCAACGTTGATGCGCATTATTCGGCCTCCTTGCTCAGTAAGGGTTTAAACACCGGTTTCGGCCCCTGGTAAGCATCAGAGGGTTTCCAGCTGGTTTGCATATCTTCCGGGAAGGTTTTGAAGTAGTAGCTGCCGCGGGTCGCCACGCTGATAGCGACATGCAGCACAGGGCCAACCAGCATGGCAATAAATGAGGCGTACACCATCGGATAGAGGCCCAGCACGCCTGCCGCGCCTGTTGCCACCGCGACGCACAACGCAATGACGCCGGACGGATTCCACATCCGCAGATACGCTTTGCGATACTCCACGAAATCGGAAGGCGCAAGGTGCAGCACTTTGCGGCAGATAAAGTAATCCGCAAGGATAATAAAGACCCAGGTGTTGGTGAGAATGCCGGTAATGGCGAGGAACGTGCCGGTATACTGCAGGATATTGCAGATATAGAACAGCACGCCGAGCAACCAGACCAGCAGCATCCACCACTGACGTCCCGGGCGATAGTTAAACGCCATATCCATGGTGTTCGACAGGGCAATCGAACCTGAGTAGAGATTCAGGACGTTGATGCGGATCTGGGTAATCACCGCAAATAACACGCCGGTCAGCCCCATAATCAGCGGGAAGACGAAGCCCGGATCGAGCGCCAGCGACCAGACATCCTCGCCCTGAATATGCGGCATCAGGGTGTAGGCCATAAAGGCTCCAAACAGCATGACGACAACAATCGGGATCAGCATCCCCAGCATGATCGTTGCGGTGCCTTTATGCGTGATCCCCGGACGGGCAAAACGACCGTAGTCAGTGGCCATCAGTCCCTGAAAAACGATCTGCCCGTTGGCCATATTCATCACCAGCCACAGGGCGTTACTGTCCGCTTCCCCTTTCGGCTGCCAGCCGCTGAAGCTGACCGCCGGATAGTGGTGCGTTAACTGCCAGATACAGAAGCCAAACAGCACAATGAAAATGGGAACGCCCCAGGTTTGCAGGAACTGCATGGATGACATGCCCTTCCAGACAAACCAGATGGCGGCCAGCCCCATCAGCGCAAAGATAGCGATACCGGTCAGGGAGTTGACCGGCACGCCCGCATAGTTGGCGATGGCGTGAGACACAATGGTGCCTTCAAACAGGAAATAGAAGATGAAGTTGACGGCGTAAATCAGCGAGGTGAAGGCGGAGCCCATATAGCCAAACCCCAGCCCGCGCGTCATCAGGTTGAGTGAGAGCCCCTCTTTACTCGCCATCTTCATAATGCACGAGCCAATCAGGGTGGCGAACACCACCATATAACCAATGGGCAGCAGCAGCATTGGCCAGCCGACCTGGTAGCTCATGTCTGCCCCGAGGCTGAACCAGAACATCGCGGTAGAGTTGCCCAGCAGCACCAGAATAATGGCCGGAATCGGCCAGCGATAGTGCGCCGGCACACGGCCTACCGCGTAATCCTCAACGGCCTCTGCTTCGGTAATATCCTGCGGCCCCTGAAACCATGCTTTTAACTTATTCATAGATTTGCTCCAAAAAAAAGCCCCGCCGGCAGCATTGCCGGCAGGGCTTCTTCGCCTGAAATCGATGTTGTGGAGTGGCTGCTCGCCACAGGCCGCTTACCAGGCTACGGTGCCTGTTCCTGCCCGGCAGGATGCGGTAACGATAAGGAAGCAATTAATGAGCCAACTGTTAAAAGCGGCGCAGAAAGGCGGTAGAGAGGCGGATGGCAGGCGAGAGACGCCTAATGCCGGTGCAGCGCGCACCATGGTGATCCAGATTTCGTGAGCCATCCGGGTTAATGATGGCGGAGAACGGAACTGCGACGCGGGTTCAGGCAACGATAAACTGCGTTTCACACTGCCGGGCAATCTCCCACAGTCGGTTGCGGATCACCTGCTTGAGCTGCAGCGTGGACTGCGACTGAGGCAGGTCGCGACGGCTGATCAGCATCACTTCAAACGGCAGGGGCTGGGCCACGGGCAGCAATTTCAGCTGGTCGGCATAGCGGCAGGCGGTGAAGAGATCCACGACGCCCACGCCGCCGCCCGCCAGCACCATATCCGCGATGACCGAGTAGGTTTTGATCGATAACGACACGGCGGGATTCAGTTTTTTATCGCGCAGCGCACGATGGAGCACGCGCCCTAAGGGGTCCTGGGCCTGCATCATCAGCAGATTGTTGTCGCATAACCACGCCAGCGTAACGGGGTCAGCCTGGGGATGATGACGTGGCAGCAGCGCCACCATGGAGGAGTGAAACAGGGGTTCAGCCAGCAGAGCCGCGTCGACCTGCTGACCGAAAACCAGGGCAAAATCGAGCTGATTCTCCAGAATCATCTGGCATAAGGTACTGAAGTGCTCGGTCACCAGTTCAACGCTGACAGAGGCCATCTGCTGTCGCCAGGTCACCAGGGCAGGAGCCATCACCATCTGACCAAATGCGTGAGCCGCCCCGACGCGCACTAACTGCCCTTCGCCGCGCCGCAGCTGTTCGGCGAGCTGGGTAATGGATTGCAGGCGCTGACAGAGTTCGTCGATTTCCGGCAGCAGGCGCCGCCCCTCTGCTGTCACGCTCATCCCCTGAATACGGCGTTCAAACAGCGCAAACCCCAGCTGCTGCTCAGCGTGATTCAGCACCCGGCTGATGTTCGGCTGCGACACATTCAGCAGGCGCGCCGCTGCGCTGATGCTGCCGGTCTGCACGATGGCCTGAAAGACCTCTATATGGCGGAGCCGCATAATTTTTACCCTGGATGGAATAGCGAATAAAGGCGCCTTCGCTAGGTGGCCTGATCAGGTCCTGGCGGAGGAGAGGCGAATCGTCTCCTCTTGCAAAAACTGTACCGCAAAGCCAGAGAGGAGGCAGTTACCCGCTTCACAGACAGGGTTACATCTATGGGGTAATGTCGCTACGACTGAGTCGTCGCCAGATAAGAGAAAGCACTGAGCAGGCTGATTAACGTCGCCATTTTCTCCGCCCGATAGCCGACGGTGACACCATCAAGACGCGTGACGCCGGGGATCAGGCAGAACAGATCGGCCAGCACCGGTCTGCTGGCCTGCAGCCGCATCGCGTAAGGTGCCGTCAGGCGGGTCGTGCTCACCTGAGGCTGATGCTGCAATGCGGTGCGTGCCGCGGCAGCGATCGCACGCTGCGCGGCGTGAGGGCTGATCGATTCCGCGCAGGTGTGGGAAATGGCGCGTTTGACACAGACGTAATCGACCGTCGGGTAATGTTCCGCTATCCAGCCCTGCAGCTGATCGTCGCCCGTCACCAGCAGCAGTGGCGTGCCCTGCTCAGCCGCGGCGGCGGCGTAGATATCGGTCTCGCCCATCACCAGACCATTGATATGGATACGCCAGAATGCCCGGCCGTTGATGGTATGCGCCAGCACGCCGGGTTCACCCGCGGCGCTGTGATAGCCCACCAGAAATAAGCCGTCGAACTGCTGCTGTTCAATGCCTTCCACCATCGACAGCCCGCGAGGTTTGCCCTGCACCAGCCGGGCGCGGGAATCGATATTTTCCGCCCGCAGGTTGGTCATCCGGGCATGGCTGTCTGCGACCACCACGTCCGTGGCGCCGCCCGCGAAAGCGCCCTCAATCGCAGCATTGACTTCCTGCTCCATCAGCCCCCGGGCCAGCTGGTACTCCGGGTTGCCTGGGGTGCACTGCTCCGGGCACATGACGCCCGCAATGCCTTCGATATCGGCAGAGATAAAAATTTTCATGAGGTTAACCTGTCCAGTATCTGAGTCAGTGAGGGCCGATGATGACCCCGAAAGCCGGTCACGGCCTCCGCGCTCAACAGGGCGTCGAGTACAGCCTGTTCGGTGGCATCGGCCGCGGCGGCAAGCAGCGGCTCCAGCCGCTCCTCCTGTGGTGGTTGCGGCAGCGGTTGCGTTGAAAACGCCACCGCAATGTCGCCCGAGCCGTGGCCCCAGTGGCTGCCCAGCCGTCCCAGGCCGGCACCGGCGCGCTTCGCGAGGCGCTTTAACTGTCGCGCCTCCAGCGGTGCATCCGTTGCCATGATGATGATGACAGAACCGGCATCGCGCTGCGGCGTGTGGCCTGGCAGCAGCGGCGCAATCATCTCACCGGCCCGCACGCCATCGAGCGTCAGAGCCTCCAGGGCACCAAAATTGGCCAGCACCAGCACGCCAAGCGTGGCGCTGAGCGAGGGGATCAGCCGCGAGGCGGTGCCGATCCCCCCTTTCAGGCTGAAACAGCTCATGCCGCGTCCGGCACCGACGCTGCCGCGTGCGAAGTCGGCTGAGGCGGTCTGCAGGGCCGTCTGCGCCATCGCCTCGCTGACAGCAAGTGCCTGAATATCGTTGAGCCAGCCATCGTTACACTCCAGCGCCAGGGGATTGACCGTTGGCAGCGTTCGCCCCAGCTCCGGGTTGCGACGGATGGCATCCCGTACCAGCGTGGTAAACAGCGTGCCGACCGCCAGCGTGTTGCTGAGCAGAATCGGCGTCTGCAGCACGCCAAGCTCCTCGATCTGAACCAGCCCGACCGGTTTGGCAAACCCGTTCAGGACCTCTGCCCCGCACGGCAGCGGCGTCAGAAACAGATTGTCCCCCGGCGGCACGATAGCGGTGACGCCTGTCTGCGTCTCGCCTGCATTCAGCGTAGAGTGGCCGACCCGCACGCCCGCCACGTCGCTGATGCGATTAGCAGGTCCGCAGGCGCTGCGCGGCTGACCCAGCTGACGCGTCTCACGCCAGCGCTCCAGCAGCAGCGTGCGCTGCACATGTTGAAAATCCATCGTCAGCCCTTGAGTTTGGGATCGAGGGTGTCGCGCAGCGCATCCCCAAGCAGGTTAAAGGCCAGCACGGTCAGAAAGATTGCCAGCCCCGGAAAGACGCTCATATGCCAGGCCCCGGCCATCATCATGCTGCGGCTCATCGCCAGAATATTGCCCCATTCAGGCACGTCAGGTTCCGGGCCCAGTCCGATAAAGCTCAGGCCCGCCGCCGTGAGAATACTGGTGCCAATGCGCATGGTGAAATAGACAATTACGCTGGAGAGCGTGCCGGGCAGAATATGCCGCAGAATAATCACCCGGTCTGGCGCACCGGCGCAGCGCACCGCCTCAACATACGCCGCCTGTCGTAGTGAAAGCGTCGAAGCACGCACGATACGGGCAAAGACCGGTACGCTGAACACCGCGACCGCGATGATGACATTGTTCAGGCCCGTTCCCAGCAGCGCCACCACCGCAATGGCCAGCAGCATGCCGGGAAAGGCGAACAGCACGTCGGCGCCGCGCATAATCAGCATATCGATCCAGCGGCCATAGTAGCCGGCCAGTAAACCCAGTATCACCCCGGCGATCATGCCCAGCGTGACCGACAGCACCCCGACATAGAGCGAGATGCGGGCGCCGTAAATAATCCGGCTCAGCAGGTCACGCCCCAGCTCGTCGGTCCCCATCCAGTGGGCGGCCGTTGGCGGCGACGATAACGCCATCCAGTCCGGTGCCATCGGGTCCCAGGGGGCCAGCCAGGGCGCAAAGAGAGCGACCACGATCAGCAGCAGCACAAATCCGCCCGACACCAGCGCCAGGGGATTACGCACAAAGGCGTGCAGGAAGTCGCGCCAGGGTGAACGAATGATCTGTGGCGGGTTTTCAGTCAGTGATGACGAACTCATCTCGGCTCCTGTCGCAGACGAATGGCCGGATTGACGACTGCATAGAGCAGATCGACCAGCAGGTTAATCACGATAAATTCAAACACGAACAGCATCACCAGCGCCTGAATGACCGGCTGGTCCTGCGCCTTGATCGACTCAATCAGTAACCAGCCCAGACCAGGCCAGTTGAAGACGCTCTCCACGACGATAGAGCCCCCCAGCAGAAAACCGAACTGCAGGCCCAGCATGGTGATCACCGGGATGAGTGCGTTGCGCATCACATGTTTCCACGTCACCAGCCGTTTTCGCAGCCCTTTCGCTTTTGCGGTGCGCACGTAATCTTCCTGCGCCACTTCAAGAAAGGCCGAACGGGTAAAGCGCGCCATCACGGCCGCCACCGACGACCCCAGAGTGATGGCGGGCAGGACAATATCGCTGGCCCTGTTAAAGCCGCTGACCGAAAAGAGTCCAAAGGGCATCGCGACGAACTGGATCAGCAGCAGCCCCAGCCAGAAGGCGGGCATGGAGATGCCGCCGACGGCCACGCTCATCAATGTCCAGTCCTGCCATTTCCCCCGTTTCAGCGCCGCCAGAACGCCGAAGAGCAGGCCGAGGATCACGGACCAGGTAAATCCTGCGAGGGCGAGCCACAGGGTCGGCATGAATCCCTGCGCGATCACCTGCCGCACCGGTTGCTGCGTGCGGTAGGTGATGCCGAGATCGCCCTGCAGCAGGCTGCCGACCCAGTGGAGATACTGCTGCGGCAGCGGATCGTTCAGTCCGAGATGCTGACGTGCCGCCTCTACTGCCTCGATGGGCGCATCCGGTCCGGCATAGATGCGCGCCGGATCGCCCGGCAGCAGCTTGATAAAACCGAAAACCAGCAGCGAGACCACCAGCAAAACCGGGATCATCTCGAGCAATCGGCGAAGGATATATGCAAACATGCGATTCCCTGAAACAGAGGTGCGACGGGCCTTTCCACGCCCTTCTCCCGCATGGGGTCAGGGGCGTGGAGGAAGAAATCGTCTTATTTAAAGGACGCCTGAGTGAAGATAAAATTGCCATCAGGCAGCATTGAAACGCCGCTCAGGTTGCTGCGCTTGCCCACCAGGTTGTCTGGCGTGCCAAGAAAGGCTACCGGTGCCGCTTTCCATAGCGCCGTCTGGGCCTGCGCATAGGCGATGCCACGCTTCGTCGCATCGGCCGTCACCAGCCCGGCGGCGATCGCTTTGTCCACTTCCGGGTTGCTGAAGTAAGAGACATTATAGGAGGTCGGCACCCAGGACTCGGTGGCAAACAGCGGGCGCAGCGCCCAGTCCGCATCGCCGGTAGAGGTCGACCAGCCGCCATAATAGAGGTCAAACTCCGCCATTTTCGGATCCTTTACGCCCCACAATTT
>Ga0157358_1000012_pt1 | contig 72191 bp, 69 predicted proteins | sample AttcapACBM2_FD_111484 | JGI IMG/M metagenome (GOLD analysis project Ga0157358, IMG submission 111484) | Fungus gardens microbial communities from leaf cutter ant in Botucatu, State of São Paulo, Brazil - Atta capiguara ACBM2 | ecosystem: Host-associated > Fungi > Mycelium > Unclassified ... | reverse complement strand
GTTTAGCCAGCACATCAGGGAGTCAGATTTGTTACGACACTACACGAAACAGTCCGGTCAACTGTCAGGCGGGAAAGAGTCATGAATGCAACTGTCACGCAGGATCAACCAGAGAAGAAAGGTTTGAACGACCTTTTTGCTCGTTTAAAGGCAAATCCTCGCATCCCGATTATCATCGCTGCGGCGGCTGCCGTTGCCATTGTAATCGCCATGGTGCTGTGGGCCAAACAGCCTGAATACCGTGTGCTTTACAACAACCTCAGCGATGAAGATGGCGGCGCCATCGTCACTCAGCTGACCCAGATGAACATTCCTTATCAGTTCGATGATAAGGGCGGCGCGCTGATGGTGCCCGCTGAGAAAGTGCACGAGCTGCGTCTGCGCCTGGCCCAACAGGGCCTGCCGAAAGGCGGCGCGGTCGGCTTCGAGCTGCTGGATCAGGAAAAGTTCGGCATCAGCCAGTTTAGCGAGCAGGTTAACTACCAGCGCGCGCTGGAAGGCGAACTGTCCCGTACTATCGAAACGTTAGGCCCGGTCAAGAACGTACGCGTACATCTTGCCATGCCAAAACCGTCGCTGTTTGTGCGTGAACAGAAAGCGCCAACCGCATCGGTTACCCTGACGCTGCAGCCCGGCCGTGCGCTGGACCAGGGTCAAATCAGCGCCATCGTGCATATGGTATCCAGCAGCGTTGCCGGCCTGCCGCCGGGCAACGTGACCGTGGTCGACCAGGCCGGTCATCTGCTGACGCAGTCCGATAATGCCGACCGCGATCTGAATGACGCGCAGCTGAAATACGCCAGCGATGTGGAAACCCGCTACCAGCAGCGTATCGAAGCGATCCTGAACCCGATTTTGGGTAACGGTAACGTACACGCTCAGGTAACGGCGCAGATTGATTTTAATGCTCGTGAGCAGACCGACGAGAAGTATCAGCCCAACACCGATCCTTCTAAACAGGCGATCCGCTCACGGCAGAGCAGCAACAGCGAGCAGTCCGGCGGTCAGTCCGGCGGCGTGCCCGGCGCACTCTCTAACCAGCCTGCGCCTGCCAACAGCGCGCCGGTGACGACGCCAGCTAATGGCGCAAACGGTGCGAACGGTGCAAACAGCACCACGGCGAACAACGCCACGGCAAACCAGAACAGCAGCACGACAAAAACCGGGCCGTTAAGTAGCCGTAATGATGACACCACGAACTACGAAGTAGACCGCACCATCCTGCATACCAAGATGAATGTAGGTGAAGTACAGCGTCTTTCTGTAGCCGTAGTGGTGAACTACAAAACCGACGCGGCCGGCAAGCCGATAGCGCTGACCGATGCGCAGCTGAAGCAGATTGATAACCTGACGCGTGAAGCGATGGGCTATTCAGAGCAGCGCGGCGATACGCTGAACGTGGTGAACTCCCAGTTCAACGATACGCAGGAAATCGGTGGCGACCTGCCATTCTGGCAGCAGCAGTCCTTTATCGACCAGATAATGGAAGCCGGACGCTGGTTGCTGGTACTGATTGTGGCCTGGATCCTTTACCGCAAGCTGGTTCGTCCACAGCTGCAGCGTAAAGCGCTTCAGGAGAAAGCGATGGTGGATGCCGCGACCCAGGCAAGAGCGGGCAGCGATGACGATGCCGTCTCCGTGAAGCTGTCGAAAGACGAGCTTGATCAAGAACGTAAGTCTCAGCACCGCATGAGTGCTGAGGTAATGAGCCAGCGTATTCGTGAGATGTCGGAAAACGACCCACGCGTGGTGGCTCTGGTCATTCGCCAGTGGATGAAGGACGAACTATGAGTCTCACCGGTACCGAAAAAAGCGCCATTCTGATGATGACGATTGGCGAAGACCGCGCGGCCGAGGTGTTCAAACACCTTGGCGCCCGCGAGGTGCAGCACCTGAGCGCCGCGATCTCTAACATGCGTCAGGTTTCTCACAAGCAGCTGACCGAAGTACTGCATGAGTTTGAAAACGATGCCGAACAGTTTGCGGCGCTGAGCGTTAACTCTAACGACTACCTGCGCTCCGTACTGACTAAAGCGCTGGGCGAAGAGCGCGCAGCCAGCCTGCTGGAAGATATTCTGGAAACCCGCGAAACCACTACGGGCATGGAAACGCTCAACTTTATGGAGCCACAGGCGGCGGCAGACCTGATCCGCGACGAGCATCCGCAGATCATTGCTACCATTATGGTACACCTGAAGCGTTCGCAGGCGGCCGATATCCTGGCCCAGTTCGACGAGCGTCTGCGTCACGACGTGATGCTGCGTATCGCCACCTTCGGCGGCGTGCAGCCAGCGGCGCTGGCCGAGCTGACCGAGGTACTGAACGGCCTGCTCGATGGTCAGAACCTCAAGCGTGCGAAGATGGGCGGCGTGAGAACCGCAGCGGAAATCATCAACCTGATGAAGACGCAGCAGGAAGAAGCGGTTATCGAAGCGGTACGCGACTTCGACGGCGAACTGGCGCAGAAAATTATCGACGAAATGTTCCTGTTCGAAAACCTGGTGGAGGTCGACGACCGCAGCATCCAGCGTCTGTTGCAGGAAGTGGAATCGGAATCGCTGCTGGTGGCGCTGAAAGGCTCCGAACAGCCGCTGCGCGAGAAGTTCCTGCGCAACATGTCGCAGCGTGCGGCAGATATTCTGCGCGACGACCTGGCGAACCGTGGCCCGATGCGTATGTCGGCAGTGGAAAGCGAACAGAAAGCCATCCTGCTTATCGTTCGTCGTCTGGCGGAAAGCGGCGAGATGGTGATTGGCGGCGGCGAGGAACAGTATGTCTGATAAATCTTCACTTCCCTGGCAGCGCTGGCAGCCCAACGATCTTGGGCAGCCGAATAAGCCGCTGATGGCCTCGTTCGACGAGCCGGAAGCGCCGCTGGCGGATCTGACAGACGATCCGTTCAGCCAGCAGCAGTCTGAGCTGGAGCAGATGCAAAACCAGGCGCGCAGCGAAGCGCAGGGCCAGGGCTATGCCGAAGGGCATCAGCAGGGGTTCAGTGAAGGACAGAAAGCAGGCTATGAAGCCGGCTTTCAGCAGGGGCTGGCCGAGGCGCAGCAGCAGCAGGCGCCGCTTCAGGCCCGTATGCAGCAGCTGGTCTCTGAGTTTTCCCACACGCTGGAAGCGTTGGACAGCGTGATCGCCGCCCGTCTGATGCAGCTGGCGCTGGAGGCCGCTCGCCAGGTGATTGGCCAGGCGCCGCACGTCGACGGCACCGCCCTGCTTCGTCAAATCCAGGGCATGATCCAGCAGGAGCCGATGTTCAGCGGTAAACCCACGCTGCGCGTGCATCCGGATGATTTACAGCGTATTGAGCAGTCGCTGGGCGCCACGCTCAGCCTGCACGGCTGGCGCCTGATGGCGGACAGCACTATCCATCCCGGCGGCTGTAAAGTCAGCGCCGAAGATGGCGACCTTGACGCCAGCATCGCTACCCGCTGGCACGAACTCTGCCGCCTTGCCGCGCCGGGAGAACTGTAATGACCACCTCTCGCCTGTCGCGCTGGCTTGGCGCGCTTGACTCTTTCGAACAGCGTCTGGCCAATGTGCCGGACGTTCGCCGCTATGGTCGCCTGACCCGCGCCACCGGCCTGGTGCTGGAGGCGACCGGCCTGCAGCTGCCGCTGGGCGCGACCTGCGTGATCGAGCGCATGGACGGCAACGGCGTCAGCGAAGTCGAGAGCGAAGTCGTCGGTTTTAACGGCCAGAGGCTGTTTTTGATGCCGCTGGAAGAAGTAGAAGGCATTTTGCCCGGGGCGCGCGTGTATGCCCGCGTGGCCGGCGACAGCCAGCACAGCGGCAAACAGCTGATGCTCGGCCCGGAGCTGCTGGGACGCGTGCTCGACGGCAGCGGTCGGCCGCTGGACGGGCTGCCTTCGCCGGAAACCGGCTATCGCGCGCCCTTGATTACGCCGCCGTTTAACCCGCTGCAGCGTACGCCGATTACCGACGTGCTGGACACCGGCGTGCGGGCCATTAACGCCCTGCTGACCGTGGGTCGCGGCCAGCGTATGGGCCTGTTCGCCGGGTCCGGCGTGGGTAAAAGCGTGCTGCTGGGCATGATGGCGCGTTACACCAAAGCCGACGTAATTGTGGTTGGGCTGATTGGCGAGCGTGGCCGTGAAGTAAAAGACTTTATTGAAAATATTCTGGGCGCCGAGGGCCGCGCGCGCTCGGTAGTGATCGCGGCGCCAGCGGATGTTTCTCCGCTGCTGCGTATGCAGGGCGCGGCCTACGCCACGCGCATTGCGGAAGATTTTCGCGATCGCGGCCAGCACGTGCTGTTGATTATGGATTCCCTGACTCGTTACGCCATGGCCCAGCGTGAAATCGCCCTGGCTATCGGTGAGCCGCCTGCCACCAAAGGCTATCCGCCTTCCGTTTTCGCCAAGCTGCCCGCGCTGGTGGAACGTGCCGGTAACGGCATTGACGGCGGCGGCTCCATTACCGCTTTTTATACGGTGCTGACCGAAGGCGATGACCAGCAAGATCCCATTGCGGACTCCGCGCGCGCCATTCTTGACGGTCACATCGTGCTGTCGCGTCGCCTGGCGGAGTCGGGCCACTATCCGGCCATTGATATTGAAGCGTCGATCAGCCGCGTGATGTCGCATCTGATCGACGATACGCACTATGCGCGGGTTCGCCAGTTCAAACAGCTGCTTTCCAGCTATCAGCGCAACCGCGATCTGGTAAGCGTGGGCGCCTATGCCGCCGGCAGCGATCCGACGCTGGATAAAGCGATCAAGCTCTATCCGGAGCTGGAAACCTTCTTACAGCAGGGCATGTTTGAGCGCAGTACGTTTGACGACGCCTGTCTGCATCTGCAGGCAATTTTTGGTTAAGGGCTGACTGATGGCAAAACACGCATCGCCAATTGAAACCTTGTGCGGCCTGGCGCAGAAAGATCTGGAAAAGGCCGCCATCCAGCTGGGCGACGTTCGTCGCGGTCAGAAACAGGCTGATGAGCAGCTACATATGCTGCTGAACTATCAGGACGAATATCGCAAAACGCTGAACACCACCATGTCGGAAGGGATTAACAGCACCCGCTGGTACAACTACCACCAGTTTATCGAGACGCTGGAAAAAGCGATCGAACAGCATCGCCAGCAGCTGGCGAACTGGAACGGCCGGGTAGAAAACGCATTGCGCCTGTGGCGCGACAAGCAGCAGCGGCTTCATGCTTATGAAACCCTACAGGCTCGCGCGGCAGCAACCGCACTATTACAGGAAAACCGTCTCGATCAGAAACGGATGGATGAATTTGCCCAACGGGCATCATTGAGGAAAGGCGAATGATGACTTTGCCACTGGTTAACACGGCGGCGAAAACCGCGACCGCTTCCACTAACGGCGCGGCGGCGGATGCTACCGATATCGGCACGGATATTGGTGGTGCGGCTACGGCCGACGGCGCGCAAACCGGCAACGCGGGCTTTCTGTCGCTGCTTGGCAATAAGCTGCTGACGCTGGCGCAGCAGGGGCAAACAGCCCTGCCCGCCTCGGCGACGGCGGCCGTTGCCGCTGCCGACGATAAAAATGCCGCCTCGCCGAAGGCGAAACTGAACGCGCTGCTGGCCGCGCTGGATAAACCGGAAACGCTGAACTCGCTGCTACAGTCCGCGAAAACGCCGTCGGAAGACAACGCGATCGCGCTGACTAAAACCCAGGACGACAGCGAAACCGCCGCCGCCGCGACGCCCCTGAGCAGCAGCGATATGCAGGCGCTTCAGGCGCTGTTCGCCATGCTGCCGCAGGCGCAGCAGCAGCCGACCGCAGCCCTTGCCAAAGGCGGCGATAGCCTGACCGAAGGCAATATCAAAGGCAGCAACGCTAACGCTACCCTTGCCTCGCTGTTAGCCAGCGCGGGCGGAGCTAAGACGACAGCCGTCGACGGCGATGAAACCGCAAAAGACAGCGACAGCAGCATGCCGCTGAGCAGCACTAACACCCTGAGCGCAGCGGCCGGCACGCAGAAAGGCGATATCGCTACGCTGAACAGCGCCTTCCAGCAGGTGCTGGGCCAGGTGACTAAAGACAGCGATAAAGACAGTGCTGCCAGCCAGACAACGATTACACCTGGTGTTATCAGCGCTGCTTCCGCCGCCGTGACGCCAGCTACAACCTCGCTGGTTAGCGCACCGGCTACGCCGCAGCTGAGCTCTCAGCTGGGCAGCCCGGAATGGCAGCAGGCGCTGGGCCAGCAGATTGTGATGTTCAGCCGCAACGGTCAGCAGACCGCCGAGCTGCATCTGCATCCGCTGGATCTGGGCAGCATCCAGATTAGCCTGAAGCTGGACAGCGATCAGGCGCAGCTGAGCATGGTGTCGAACCACAGCCAGGTGCGCGCCGCGCTGGAGGCCGCCATGCCGCAGCTGAAGGAAGCGCTGGCGCAGAGCGGCATCAACCTTGGGCAGACCAACGTCAGCAGCGATGCCCAGGCGCAGAGCCAGAGCTTTAGCGGCCAGCAGGAGCAGCGTAATAACAGCCGTGGCAACACCTTTAGTCTTGCTGCCGACGCCGACAGCGAGATCACCCCTATCGCCGTTCCTGCCTCCCTCCAGGCGCGCGCTTCGGGCAGTAATGCCGTTGATATCTTCGCCTGACGATCACAAACGCCAAAGCTAACGGCAAAACCCGCGTCTTTTCGCCCTATTGTTTAGCGAGCGATGCGGGATAATCTGCCCATAACGTCGTCAGAGAGCAGGCACTCCCGGCTCTTGAACATACTCACAGGAATTATCGCCCGTATGACTGAGAAGAAAGCCAAAAGCGGCAAACGTAAACTCTTGATTATCCTGATAGCGCTGGTGGTTCTGGCCGCTTGTGGCGCAGGAGGCTATCTGGTCTGGCATAAAATGCACGGGTCTGCCGACACGGCAAAAGCTGAAAAGCCTGCGCCGCCGCCTGCACCGGTATTCCTGGCGCTGGATACGTTTACCGTTAACCTGATCAACCCGGATAACGATCCCGATCGCGTGCTTTACGTCGGCTTCACGCTGCGTCTGCCCGATCAGGAAACGCTGCAGCGCGTAAATGATTATCTGCCGGAAGTTCGCAGCCGCCTGCTGCTGCTGCTCTCTAACCAGAACGCCGCGTCGCTGGGCAACGAACAGGGCAAGCAAGAGCTGGTCAAACAGATTAAAGCCACGCTTGCGCCGCCGCTGGTGCCGGGACAACCTCCGCAAAAGGTGACGGACGTTCTGTTCACCGCCTTTATCCTGAGGTAGGGCAAAATGGCCGACAGCATTCTCTCACAAGCGGAAATTGACGCGCTGCTTAACGGCGACAGCGACAGCGCGGCGGAAGAAAACGTCAGCAGCGCGGGCGACAGTGATATTCGTCCTTACGATCCCAATACCCAGCGTCGCATGGTTCGCGAACGTTTGCAGGCGCTGGAGATCATTAACGAACGCTTTGCGCGTTCATACAGGATGGCGCTGTTTAACCTGCTACGTCGTAGCCCGGATATCACGGTAGGCGCGATTAAAATTCAGCCGTATCATGAATTTGCTCGCAACCTGCCGGTGCCGACGAACCTGAACCTGATCCACCTGAAGCCGCTGCGCGGTACGGCGCTGGTGGTGTTTTCGCCAAGCCTGGTGTTTATCGCCGTGGATAACCTGTTTGGCGGAGACGGTCGCTTCCCTACTAAAGTAGAAGGACGAGAGTTTACGGCAACCGAACAGCGCGTCATTCGCAAGATGCTAAAACTGGCGCTGGAAGGCTACAGCGAAGCGTGGAAACCGATTTATCCGCTGGACGTGGAGTATGTTCGCTCCGAAATGCAGGTAAAGTTTACTAATATTACTACTTCACCTAACGATATCGTGATTACCACGCCGTTCCAGGTGGAGATTGGCAACCTGATTGGCGAGTTCAATATCTGCATTCCGTTCAGCATGATTGAACCGCTGCGTGAAACCCTGGTCAACCCGCCGCTGGAGAACTCGCGTCAGGAAGATCACAACTGGCGCGAGACGCTGGTGAAGCAGGTTCAGCACTCCGAACTGGAGCTGATTGCGAACTTTGCCGACGTCTCGATGCGGATTTCACGCCTGCTGGCCCTGAAGCCCGGCGATGTATTACCGATAGAAAAACCGGATCGCATTATCGCTCATGTCGATGGCGTGCCGGTCTTAACCAGCCAGTACGGCACCCTGAATGGGCAGTACGCGCTGCGTGTGGAACATCTGATTAACCCGATTTTGAACTCGATGAATGAGGAACAGCCCCATGAGTGACACCAATAAGCCGTCCGTTGACGACCTCTCTGCGGACGACCTTTGGGCTGACGCGCTGAACGAGCAGTCAAACTCAACCAGCACCGCGTCCGAAGGGGTGTTTAAATCTCTGGAAAGTAATGATATCGCCGGTTCGCTCCAAGATATCGACCTGATTATGGATATCCCGGTCAAGCTGACCGTGGAACTGGGCCGCACCAAGATGACCATTAAAGAGCTGCTGCGTCTGACTCAGGGTTCCGTGGTGGCGCTGGAAGGCCTGGCCGGCGAGCCGCTGGATATTTTGATCAACGGTTATCTGATTGCCCAGGGCGAAGTCGTGGTGGTTGCCGATAAATACGGCGTGCGCATCACCGACATCATTACGCCATCTGAACGTATGCGTCGACTGAGCCGTTAATGACGACCGCCAGCCAAACGCAGCAGGAGCAAGCGCCAATGAGCACGGGCCAGCAGCAACCGGCGGCGCATTCGCCGGTCAACGTCGGACAAACGCAACAGCCGCCAGGCCAGCCGGCCGCTTCCACCGGTTCAGTGTTGACGCAGGTCAGCAGCGTGTTGGCCGTGATTATTCTGTTGATTCTGGCCTGCGCCTGGCTGGCGAAACGATTTGGCTTCGCGCCCAAAACGGGCAAGCGCGGCCAGCGGGATATCTCGATCAGCGCCAGCTGCCAGGTTGGGCAGCGCGAGCGCGTGGTTATCGTTGACGTGCAGGATGCCCGGCTGGTGCTGGGCGTGACCGCACAGCAGATCACCCATCTGCATACCCTGCCGCCCTCACCGGTGCAGGAAAATCCGGAAGAGCCGCAGCCCGCTGGCGATTTCCGTCAGGTGTTAGAGCTTATTAAACGCGCCGGAAAACCAAAATGAAACGCATTCTTCCTTTCTTAGCGCTGCTGCTGCTGCTGGCGCCTGAAGTTCACGCCCAGCTGCCGGGCCTGGTCAGCCGTCCGACGGCTAACGGCGGTCAGAGCTGGTCGCTGCCGGTGCAGACGCTGGTGTTTATCACCTCGCTGACTTTCCTGCCCGCTATTTTGCTGATGATGACCAGCTTTACGCGCATCATCATTGTTTTCGGCCTGCTGCGTAACGCGCTGGGCACGCCGTCCGCGCCGCCAAACCAGGTGCTGCTCGGCCTGGCGCTGTTTCTGACCTTCTTTATTATGAGTCCGGTGTTGGACAAGATTTATCAGAACGCCTATCTGCCGTTCAGCGAAGACAAGATCAGTATGCAGGACGCGCTGGATAAAGGCGCGCAGCCGCTGCGTGAATTTATGCTGCGGCAGACTCGCGAAGCGGATCTGGCCCTGTTTGCTCGCCTGGCCAACTCCCCGCCTTTGCAAGGCCCGGAAGCGGTGCCGATGCGCATTCTGCTGCCGGCCTACGTGACCAGCGAGCTGAAAACGGCGTTCCAGATTGGCTTTACCGTGTTTATCCCGTTTCTGATTATCGACCTTGTCGTCGCCAGCGTGCTGATGGCGCTGGGGATGATGATGGTGCCGCCCGCGACCATCGCGCTGCCCTTTAAGCTGATGCTGTTCGTGCTGGTAGACGGCTGGCAGCTGCTGATTAGCTCGCTGGCGCAAAGCTTCTATTCATAATAATCGGGCGACGACGTCGCCCGGCAAAAATCGCGGCGCTGCCTGTCGCGACGATATAGGCCCTCAATTTTCCCGGAGTCGTGATGACACCAGAATCGGTTATGTCAATTGGTCATGATGCGCTGCACGTTGGGCTGATCCTGGCTGCACCTCTGCTGCTGGCGGCGCTGGTCAGCGGTCTACTGATTAGCCTGCTGCAGGCGGCGACGCAAATCAACGAACAAACGCTCTCTTTTATTCCAAAAATCCTCGCCGTCGTTGCGACCATCGTCGTGGCTGGCCCGTGGATGCTGAGCCTGGTGCTGGACTATATGCGCACCCTGTTTACCAACCTGCCTAATATGATCGGTTAAATGATTAACTTCGACAGCAGCCAGCTGATGTTATGGATGGGGCAACTTTTTTGGCCCCTCGCCCGCGTGCTGGCGTTAATCATGACCGCCCCGATCCTCAGTGAAAAATCGATTAGCAAAAAGGTTAAGCTCGGCTTAGGCCTGATGATTACCTGGGTTTTGATCCCCACGCTGCCGCCGGTTAATGTGACCTTATTCTCAATTGGCGGCTTCTGGCTGCTGATTCAGCAGATTCTGATTGGCGTGGCTATCGGTTTTACGATGCAATTTGCCTTTGCGGCAGTCAGAACCGCAGGTGAAGTCATTGGTTTGCAGATGGGTATCTCTTTTGCCACCTTTTTCGATCCTTCAAGCCGACTGAATATGCCGGTGCTGGCCCGCTTTATGGATATGCTGGCCATGCTGCTGTTTTTATCTTTTAACGGTCACCTGTGGTTAATTTCTATGGTCGCCGACAGCTTTCATACGCTGCCTGTTGGCGGAGAGCTGATTAACGGCAACGCGTTTCTGGCGTTAACGAAAGCAGCCAGTCTGATTTTCCTTAATGGAATGCGATTAGCGTTACCCCTGATAACGCTGCTGCTCATCATTAACCTGGCACTGGGTTTGTTAAACCGTGTTTCACCTCAGCTGTCGGTTTTTGCCATCGGCTTTCCTATCACCTTATCAATCGGTCTTATCTTCCTGAGCCTGATGATGCCGCTCCTGGCCCCGTTTTGTGAGCATTTATTCAGCGAAGTATTTGATTTACTCTCACAGATCCTTAGCGAACTTCCTGCCAAATAAACTTAAGTATTCAGAACCACCTCAAGAGAGGCCCTGGGTGCATTGTTAAGCGTGTAGAATGTTTTTGCACATTTTTCAAACCGCCGATACCAGAAAATTCTTAAGGAAAATCTGATTAATCGCTTCACCCAATGAAAATTATTCTTATTAAATGCCAGTTAGCGTATTTTGTTTAACGAAACGGATGCAATGTTGCTTAAATGTTAAGCATCGGAGTGAATAAAAACGTCTGTTTTTACTGGAAATTTTATTTTTTGCCGTTATTCTTGTAGCAAATCGTATTTCACAGCAGGTTTAGTGCCCTATACAGCGGCACACATTCGCGTGATGAATGTTTTTTAGGATTCGTCCTATCAGATTTCTCTGCGTTCTGCGCGATAGTGGCGAAGTTCACAAAGCAGTGCGGCAAACTTCTGTCAGATCCTCCATCTGTCTACGGATGTTTTACCGCGTTGGTAGTGGGTGGTTTGCCTAAACTAAACGGTTACATCGAGCATGGACAGGTTTGTTCAGCGTCCGCTAACAGACTTAATGCTGAGTACAAATAATAAAATTGAAAACAGAACATATTACTCTCGTAACTTACACAACGCGTAATTCATCGTTAGTTTAAACGAATAACAATTTGGTGAGGGTCGCAGTTATGCCAACAATTATAATGGATTCATGCAGCTACACACGCTTAGGTCTTACTGATTATATGTCCGTCAAGGGAGTTAAAAAGAAAAACATAACTTCCGTTACCGACATCGATCAGCTTCAAATTAAATGCCAGCAGCTCCAACCGGGCGTTGTATTTATTAACGAAGATTGTTTTATTTATGAAGCAGATGCCAGCCAGCGTATAAGAGACATTATTACGCAGCATCCTGACACGCTGTTTTTCATCTTTATGGCTATCTCTAACATCCATTTTGAGGAATACCTCTACGTTCGTAAGAACCTGATTATTACGTCAAAATCGATTAAGCCTGCTACACTCGATAACTTACTTCTGTCCTATTTCCAGAAGAAACTCAACGTGTCGCCTCGCTATTCCGCTGGCTTCGATGTTCATCCATTGACGCTAAGCCAAACCGAGTCGAACATGCTTAAAATGTGGATGTCCGGTCACGATACCATTCAGATCTCGGACAAAATGCAAATTAAAGCCAAAACGGTTTCTTCGCATAAAGGCAATATTAAACGCAAGATTAAGACTCATAATAAACAGGTCATCTATCATGTTGTGCGCCTGACTGATAACGTCACCAGCGGTATCTACGTCAACGTACGCTAAGCGTTAAAGAAGCCGGCTTATGCCGGCTTTATTTTATCCACTAATGTTAACAGGATCACACTTTTCCGTTAACCTTTCGCCTCTCTCTGCCGATGAGTTGTAAACAAAGCGAAGCCTGTCGCTTCGTTTACCCAGACAGAGAGCACAAGGACATGACACCACTCCCCCAACCCGAAGGTTCTTCTCACTTAAGTTTCTGGCAGCATCTGCGCCTCGTTCCCCTGTTCACCACTATTCTCGGTGCCATCCTGTTTCTGTTCGCCCTGTGCATCGGCCTGGCGAGCTATTATCTGATCCAGAGTAATCAGTCGCTCAAGGACGTTACCGAAGAGATCCAGGTACGTATGGCTATCTCTAACAGCTCCAATCACCTGCGTACGGCCCGGCTGAATATTATTCACGCGGGCGCGGCGGTGCGCATTGGCGATATGGATCTGTTTAACGAGAATCTTAAACAGGCGGAAAAGCGTATTCAGCTGGCTGGCGAGAATTTTAAAGCCTACACGCAACGGCGCATTAAAACCCCGGCGGACGAAGCGCTGGATGGTGAATTGACCACCCGCTTTACGGCCTATGTCAGCGAGGGCCTGCTGCCAATGGTAAAAAGCGCCAAAGACGGCAGCTTTGAAAATGTGATAACGCGAGAAACAGATTTCACGCGCGGCCTGGATAATGACTATAACGCCGTACTGCTGAAAGCCATCGCCATTCGTACCCAGCGCGCCACCGCCATTAACGCGGGCGCGGAGGCGCAAACCCGCATGGGCTTTATTATGATGGCCGGCGCTTTCGCCGCCGCGCTGCTGCTGACGCTGGCTACCTTTATCTTCCTGCGTCGCGTGATCATTGCCCCGCTACGCCAGGCGGTGCAGCGAATTGAGCGTATTTCGCATGGCGATCTGACCGCGCCGCCGCAGGCCTGGGGCCGCAGTGAAATCGGCGCGTTGGGCAGCAATCTGCAAACGATGCAGCAGGCGCTGGTGAAAACGGTCGGCACGGTGCGTGAAGGTGCGGTAGCTATCTATCAGGGCTCGACCGAAATTTCGGCGGGCAATACCGATCTATCCTCCCGTACCGAGCAGCAGGCGGCGGCGCTGGAAGAAACGGCGGCCAGCATGGAACAGCTGACCGCAACCGTGAAGCAGAATGCGGAAAATGCGCACCATGCCAGCCAGCTGGCGGGCGACGCCTCCGGGAAAGCCCGCCAGGGCGGGGATATCGTTTCCGGCGTGATCGGCACCATGAATAATATTTCCGCCAGCTCAAAGAAAATTGCTGAAATTACCACGGTTATCAACAGCATCGCATTCCAGACCAATATTCTGGCGCTGAATGCCGCCGTTGAAGCGGCGCGGGCGGGCGAACAGGGTCGCGGTTTCGCCGTGGTGGCCAGCGAGGTGCGGAATCTGGCGCAGCGCAGTGCGGGCGCGGCGAAGGAAATTGAAGGGTTGATTGCCGAATCGGTCAGCCTGATCGATCGGGGATCGACTCAGGTCAGCCATGCAGGCGAGAGAATGACGGATATCGTCCAGGCCGTACACAGCGTTACGGAGATTATGGCCGAGATTGCTTCTGCTTCTGATGAACAAAGCCGGGGCATCCAGCAGGTGAGCCAGGCCGTATCGGAAATGGATAACGTTACCCAGCAGAACGCCTCGCTGGTGGAACAGGCCTCCGCCGCCGCCTCATCGCTGGAAGAGCAGGCCTCACGTCTGACGCAGGCCGTAGCGGCCTTTAATCTTAGCGGCACGCCGCAGCCGACTGCGCCAGTGCTGAAAACCAAAGCGGCACCATTGCGTCCGGCGCTGGCGGACGGCGATAACTGGGAAAAATTTTAGAACGCGCGTAAAAAAGGGCGAATCGCTTCGCCCTTTTTCATCCTGCGCGGCTATTCGGTATGCGGTTCTACAAAAATGCCGTCCCGCTGCCCCAGCTCGTTAAAAAACCAGATCCCCTGCGGATAATCCTCCAGCGAGACCAGATACATGGTGCCTTCGCTAAAGTCCTCTACCGCCAGTACCGTGCCGGCGCGGCGCGGCCCGCCGTCGGTCTTTACCGTGACCCGATCGTTTACCTTCATTTTTTTCTCCTGGTAGGTGCGCTACAAATAAGATAGCGCATCTTACCCGGAAACCGGCGCGCTTAACGACGCGCAATGACCCAAACGGCGTGCACAATACCCGGAATGTAGCCGCAGAGCGTCAGCAGGATATTCAGCCAGAAGGCGCCGCCAAAACCGACCTGCATAAAAACACCCAGCGGGGGCAGAAGAATAGCAATAATAATACGTAAAAGATCCATGTCGCCTCCATAGCGCGGATAACAGCTTGTTTTGTAATCGTTTGTCCAGTATAGCCCGAATCTGCCGTTGCGCCTGCCGCCGCATGTAAAACAACGTAATGAACGTATATTTTTCACTTTTTTAACGTTTTACGGTGAGACTTCTGACAACGGCCCGGCATACACTGTTCCCACTGCACCAACCCCAAAGGCGCAGTCAACCTAAAAAGTAACAAGGATTTTTGCCCGCGCAGCGCGGGCTTTTTTTTGCCTTTTTTTCAGGCATTGCGTCGGTTATGCGCAAAAAAAACCCGGCCAGCGGCCGGGAAAAAATTAAAATTCGCTACAGAGAAAAATCTCTGACCCGCGTAGCCTACCGATTGGCCTTATTAAGAATTTTCTTAACTTCATAGCACATTATTTTTTTTCCTGTGAATTTATCCACCTTTTTTGTCTGAAGCCCTGTCGCCTCGCCTGCTCGCCTGTAAGTAGTTACTTACGTGAGTTATTGCTGTTTTTTAAGAGAATTCCTGGGCGAACCGCTTCGTTTGTTTGCCTGCCTTTTCTGCGCCTTCGATGGATACCGCTATACTTGAGTCACTTGCCTCAGGCTATGGAGAAACAACGATGCCGGCGCTGCATGATCCCCTGATGATAGTTACGGATTTAGATGGTTCCCTGCTGGATCATCATACCTACAGCTGGGAGGCTGCCGAGGCCTGGCTGGCGCGTCTGAAGGCGGCCGATATTCCCATCGTGATCTGTTCAAGCAAGACGGCGGCGGAAATTGAGCCTCTGCAGCGGGCGCTGGATATCGTCGGCGCGCCTTTTATTGCGGAAAACGGGGCCATTGTGAAATGGCAGCAGCAAACGCCTGTCGCTGCCGATCGGCCTTCCGCAAAAGATTATGCGGCGATCTGCAAGACGCTGCGGCAATTGCGTGAGCAGGATGGCTTTAAATTTACCGGGTTCGCCGACGTGACGGAAAAAGAGGTGGCGGACTGGACAGGCCTGACGCCGCGCGACGCCGCCCTGGCGAAAACGCGGGAAGGGTCGGAAAGTTTGATCTGGCGAGATACCAGCGAGCAGTTTACCGCTTTCCAACAGGCGCTGGCGGCGCAACAGCTGGAGCTGGTTCAGGGCGGGCGTTTCTGGCACGTCATGAATCAGGGACGCGGTAAGGGCGCGGCGCTTGACTGGCTGCTGACGCACTACCCGCCTCCCGGCAGCGGCCGCTGGATCACTATCGGTCTGGGCGACGGTCCCAACGATGCGCCCATGCTGGAGAAAGTAGATTATGCCGTCGTGATCAAAGGCTATAGCAAAACCGGCGTGACGCTGAAGCGTCAGCAACATGTTTTTTACAGCGCAGGCTTTGGCCCGGAGGGCTGGAGCGAGGGCCTGACGCACTACATTACCTGATAACAGATTTCCCATGCAGCCCAACTACGGGCCCGGCTTAAGGAACACGCGATGAGTGATTTTTTCCAGAACGGCGTTATCACCAACTTTCATAATCTCACCGCACGTCCAGTTGAGGAACTGGAGCAGGAGCTGGTGCAGTTCGCCACGCGGCGCAAGATGGGACTGATCCTGCCTTCGCTTTTTTCCGAACTGGAAGGCCCGGCGCTCGGCCATATCGTTGACGAGCTGGCTAAGGTGCCCTATCTCGAAGAGATAGTTATCGGCCTGGATCGCGCCGATCGCGAGCAGTTTCTTTACGCCCGCGACTTTTTTTCCCGCCTGCCGCAGCGCCATCGTATTTTGTGGAACGACGGGCCGCGCCTGAAGGCGATTGATGCCGAGCTGGATAAAGAAGGACTTTCCCCTTCTCAACCGGGCAAGGGTCGTAATGTCTGGTTCTGTACCGGCTATACGCTCTCTTCGGAAAGTACCAGCTGCGTGGCGCTGCACGACTGCGATATCGTAACGTATGAACGCGGCATGCTGGCAAGGCTGCTCTATCCGCTGGCGAACCCGTCTTTTCAGTATGAGTTCTGTAAGGGTTTTTACGCCCGCGTGGCCGACAACAAGCTGAACGGTCGCGTTGGCCGACTGCTGGTTGGGCCGCTGCTGCGTTCGCTGCAGAAAGTGTACGGCCATTCGGAATACCTGGACTATCTGACCAGCTTCCGCTATCCGCTTTCCGGCGAGTTCGCAATGCGCACGCACGTGCTGAACAATATAAAAATCCCCGGCGACTGGGGGCTGGAAATCGGCGTGCTGTCTGAAATCTATCGCAACTACACCACGCGCCAGAGCTGCCAGGTTGAGATCGCGCATAATTACGATCACAAACACCAGCCGCTGTCGGAAGAGGACGGCACCGGCGGCCTGCGTCGGATGAGTAACGATATCGTCCAGTCTTTGCTGCGCAAGATGGCGACAATGGGCGTGGATTTGACCAGCGACTCGTTCCGCGTGTTGAAAGCGACCTATTACCGCAACGCGCTGGATATGATGGAGATTTACAGCCATGAAGCGGCGATGAACGGGCTGAAGTTCGATCAGCACGCGGAAGAGGCGGCGGTGGAAATGTTTACTCAGTCGATTCTGGAAGCCGGACAGTCCTTTATCGAGCGGCCGAACGAAAAACCGTTTATTCCAAGCTGGAGCCGCGTGCAGTCCGCTTTCCCTGACATTATGCAGCGTATCTATCAGGCGGTGGAAGAGGATAACAAGGGCAACGTTTAGTCCCGGTCGCAGACGCGATTGCGTCCTGACGTTTTGGCTATATAGAGCCTGCGGTCGGCAATCGAGCGCAGGCTTTCAAAATGATAGTCGCCCACTCTGCCCGTCATGGCTGGAGCTCACAGGCTTCTTTTAAGACGCCGTCAGGCCAGAGCCAGGGAGAAAAGAAAAGCAGACGTGAATAACCGCCTCAGAATGGGAATGGGCCAGCTTCACACGGAGGCGCGGGAAAGCGCTTTCAGTTTAGCTGTGCCAGCGCGGCGGGAAGTAAATGATAACAGGACGAAATTTCTCGTCCCGTTCGGTCAACGCTAGCTGGCAAGCCGGTTTTGCCCCGCGCTCAGCGCGCAAAGCTCCTCTTCCCGAAACGCTTCGCGCCGCACGCTGTAGCCGTCATACCAGCGACACTCCACCATACCGCTGGCATAGCCGGTAACCACCATTGCCGGACCGCCTTCTTTAAGCTGCACTGCCTCACTGACCATGATCATGCCGTTTCTCCTGAGCTGGAAACTTCGGGGGAAATTCAGGTATAGCAGGCAATCGCGCGGCGCGCCGTTAACGGTAGGTAAAAGTTTTGTTAAAAAGGAATAAGCAGTTAAAAAGGCGAAAATTAAAAAAAGCGAGTAAGGATTACTCGCTTCAAAGAAGGGTCGAACTCAGATTTTGCAGCCTTCGCAGTCCGCTTCGTCGCTCAGGTCAGTCGGGACTTCGCTGGCTTTTTTCTCGGCGTTGGCTTCTGCCTGTTCCAGCTCGGCATCAATATCAAATTCAAAAATATCGTCTTTCATCGTCGCTCCCGGTTTGGTGAAGGGGTGTCTTTATACTGATTATGCCCGCAGTTTGCCAGCCAGATTTATCCCGCACAGCACGATCGATCCGACGATAAAACCAATCACCAGATTTGCGCCGTTGCTGATAAGCGAGCTGATAAAACCGCTGTGGCCCGCGGCCAGATGCTCAATAAAGTGATGGATGAAGGGCACGCCGTGCGCAATGATGCCGCCGCCGACCAGAAACATCGCTATTGTGCCGACTACCGTCAGCACCTTCATCATTTTTGGCGCCAGGGTCAGCAGCACGCTGCCGATACCTTTGGCCAGCGATGAGGTTTTCTGTTGCAGCCACAGGCCCAGATCGTCGATTTTCACGATACAGGCGACAATGCCGTACACGCCGACGGTGACCAGAATGGCGATACCCGCCAGGATCATCACCTGGCTCAGCAGCGGCGCTTCGGAAACGATACCCAGCGTAATGGCCACAATTTCTGCCGACAGAATAAAGTCCGTGCGCACTGCGCCTTTGACCTTTTTCTTCTCGAAGGCGGCGGCTTCCTGCTGCGAGAGATTGCGCAGCCGCTGTTCTCGCGCCGCATCGCTGTTTTTCTCTTTGCCGTGCAGGCTATGCAGCACCTTTTCCACGCCTTCATAGCTAAGGTAAGCACCGCCCAGCATCAGCAGCGGCGTGATCGCCCAGGGGATCCACGCGCTGATGGCCAGCGCCAGCGGCACCAGGATCAGCTTGTTAAGAAAAGAGCCTTTCGCCACGCCCCAGACCACAGGCAGTTCCCGGTTGGCTTTGACGCCGCTGACCTGCTGCGCGTTCAGCGACAGATCGTCGCCCAGCACGCCGACGGTCTTCTTTGCCGCCACCTTGCCCATGATTGAGATATCGTCCATCAACGTGGCGATATCATCCAGTAAAGTCAGTAAGCTACTACCCGCCAAAATTTCCTTCCTTATTTAATGTTCATCATGCTGACAGCAGGGACAGACGTTGACTTCCGCTACCGTCATATCGGCTATGCCTTCGCAATCCCACTCAACCCTCACCGGCTGGCCCGCGTCCAGGTTGTGATGCACAAATTTGCTGACCGGGCTTTCGGTCATCCCGGCGATCTCCTCCGTCGCCACCAGCTGCTCGCCTACAAAAATGCGCGCGGTAGCCTGCGTGTTGACCATGCGCTCGCCGCTGATTTTGTACAGCCGTCTGACTGTGAGTTTGATACTGGCCATCGTCTGTCCTGCTACAGGATGTTAAAGAGTGTGATCTAAGCAAGTATGCACGAGAGATGCAAATTATGTGGACTGAATCGCTTTCCGGCCGTTAAAAAGACGCTATTTCATCTGGTTGAAATCTTTTTTTAACGGTAACTTAACGACCCCAACCCGCTGTGAGAAACCTTATGTTACGTCGTGCGCCCGCTCTGCTTCCGCTTCTGGCCGCTTTGTTCGCCCTTTACTTTATCTGGGGATCGACCTATTTCGTTATTCGTATTGGGGTAGAAAGCTGGCCGCCGATGATGCTGGCTGGCGTGCGCTTCGTGCTGGCGGGCGTCGTCCTGCTGGTCTTTCTGCTGCTGCGCGGCGAGCGGCTTCCCGGCTGGCGAGCGGCAGGTAACGCCGCGCTGGTGGGGATTATGCTGCTGACCATTGGCAACGGCGCGGTGACGATTGCCGAGCATCAGCAGGTGCCTTCCGGTATCGCCGCCGTGATGGTCGCTACCGTGCCGCTGTTTGCAATGTGCTTCAGCCGCCTGTTCGGCATGGCAACCCGCTGGATAGAGTGGCTGGGCATTGCGGTTGGCCTGGTCGGCATTATTCTGCTGAACAGCGGCGGCCACCTGGGCGGTAATCCCTGGGGCGCATTGATCATTCTGATCGGCTCGATCAGCTGGGCGTTTGGCTCGGTATGGGGATCGCGCATCACGCTCCCGACAGGCATGATGGCGGGCGCAATAGAAATGCTGGCGGCGGGTGTGGTTCTGCTGGCGGGCAGCCAGCTTAGTGGCGAAAAGCTGGCTGCCGCGCCGGGCCTGTCCGGCCTGCTGGCGCTGGGCTACCTGACGCTGTTCGGTTCGATTATCGCCATCAACGCCTATATGTTTTTGATCCGCAACGTCAGCCCGGCGGTCGCCACCAGCTACGCCTACGTTAATCCGGTGGTGGCGGTGCTGCTGGGGATTAGCTTCGCCGGTGAAAGCCTGTCGCCGCGCGAATGGCTGGCGCTGGGGGTGATCCTTTTTGCAGTGGTGCTGGTCACACTGGGCAAATATCTTTTTCCCGGCAGGCCGGTGATTAAATCGGTATCTCGTCCAGACTAAGGCGCTATGCGGGGCTTTTATCCATTAGTGGATGCCCTCAGTCATCAATGGCCAGAGCACTATGCAGGGCGTTCGCGCATCAGGTGAATGCCCTGCCAGTCGATTTCGGCGTTACCCTCGCCGGCAAAAAGCCACTCTTCCAGCCTGGCGCTTATCGCCTCGTCCGCCAGCTTGTGCTTACCGCGCAGCGCGCATTCCCAAACCACCAGCACCCGCCAGCCGCTGGCGCTCAGCTGATCGATAAAACGCTTATCGCGCGTCACGTTGCCGCTGATTTTATTCATCCAGAATTCGGTGCGGGTTGCCGGCACTTTAAACAGATAGCAGTCGTGATGATGCCAGAAGCAGCCGTGCACAAAAATAATGGCCTGAGGGTTCTCCAGCACGAAGTCCGGCTTTCCCGGCAGCGTCTTATCCTGCACGCGATAGCTGAACCCGCGCTCGGCCAACAGCTCGGCCAGGCGGGTTTCAATGGCGGTATCCTGGGTACGGATAGCGCGCATATTTTTACTGCGAATTGCGGAAGTGTGAACATCAGCCATAGCATCCTCCTTGAGGTGGCTTAAGTATAGACGCCTCCGGGCCTACTTCTCCGCCTGCTTAACCGCCTGCGCTATCCAGGGCTGCAACAGTCTGGCGACGGCGGCAAAGGCGGGCACCACCACTGAATTGCCAAACTGGCGATAGGCCTGACTGTCTGAAACCGGAATGCGGAAACGCGTTTCGCCCGGCGCCTCAAAGCCCATCAGGCGGGCGCACTCTCTTGGCGTCAGGCGGCGCGGACGGCGCTGCTGGTTTTGCGGATGGTCGAAATCCACCTCGCCCTGCTCTTTGTCCCAGCCGCGATCGATCAGGATTTCCGAGCCGTCTTTGTAGTAGCGCGCGGAGAGCGTGCGCACCACGCCGTGCTCTTTATCCGGGTCGACCAGCCCGTAGCCAAAGCCGTTGCCCTTCGCCTGATGCTTTTTCGCGTAGTTATAGAGATATTTCCACAGCGACGGCGTCAGAATATATTTGGCCTCGACCTGGCTGTCCAGCAGCTGGCGCAGCGGGATCCTTTGCTGCGGATAGTGCTGAGCGAGCGCGGAAAGCGTGAATTTGGGCAGATTTAAATCGCGCCGAAACCCGACCAGCACGATACGTTCACGGTGCTGCGGCAGAAAATGCCTGCCGTCGACGATTTTCGGATCGGCGGCGCCGTTGAGATCCGCATCGGCCACGTCGTAGCCCAGCTCGTCCAGCGTTTCCATAATGATGCGGAAGGTTTTGCCTTTGTCGTGGCTCTTCAGGTTTTTGACGTTTTCCAGCACGAAGATCGCCGGTTTCTTCGCGGTGATAATGCGCGCCACGTCGAAAAACAGCGTGCCCTGCGCTTCGCACTCAAAGCCATGAGCGCGGCCCAGCGCATTTTTTTTCGATACGCCCGCCAGCGAAAACGGCTGGCAGGGAAAACCGGCCAGCAGCACGTCGTGATCCGGCACCTGCTGGTCAATATGTCGATAGGCTTCCTGCTCGCTGACCGGCTGCGCGCTTAGCGTCACGTCGCGGATATCCTGATTGAAAACGTGCGCCTGCGGATCGCAGTACCAGTTCGCCTTATAGGTTCTGACCGAGTATTTATTCCATTCGCTGGTAAACACGCACTGCCCGCCAATCGCCTCAAAGCCGCTGCGGATACCGCCGATACCGGCAAACAGATCGATAAAGCGGAAAGCGTAGTGCGGATGGTGCGCGGGCGGCTGAGGCAGCAGGCGCGTCAGCGCGTCCGCTTCCGCCTGGCTTAACGTCCCGCCCGTGCCTTTCAGCCAGCGGCTTAACGATTCCCGCGTCCACTTAGCGTGACCAACCTGCTGCAGCGTAGCCAAAAGGGTTTTGATATCGTAAACGGCCTGCAGGCGGGCGGCCAGCTGGCGATCTTCCAGTCCAGGCTGCGCCTCTGCAATAGTGTCGAACTCGCTCATAGTCTCTCCGGAAATAAACGCCTGCCAGTCTACCACTTCATCACGCTAAAACCAGGGGCAACCGCCTTTTACTGCGGGCCACGATCCGTGACATCGGGCGGCCATCAGCCTAAACTTGCCGTGTTTAAAACAATGGAGCTGAAATGATGAGCGATATTACGCGACCGCCGTTAACTCTGCCGAACGGCGCGAACAAACTGCTGCTGCACTCCTGCTGCGCGCCCTGCTCTGGCGAGGTTATGGAAGCCATCGCGGCGGCCGGCATCGATTACACCATCTTTTTCTATAACCCCAACATTCATCCACAAAAAGAGTATCTGCTGCGCAAAGAGGAGAATATTCGCTTTGCCGAGAAGCACGGCGTGCCTTTTATCGATGCCGATTACGATACCGATAACTGGTTTGAGCGGGCTAAGGGCATGGAATGGGAGCCGGAGCGCGGCGCGCGCTGCACGATGTGTTTTGATATGCGTTTTGAACGCACCGCGCTTTATGCGCACGAAAACGGCTTTCCCGTTATCACCAGCTGCCTGGGCATCTCGCGCTGGAAAAATATGCAGCAAATTAACGAGTGCGGCGAGCGGGCCGCGGCGCCCTATCCGGGGCTGGTCTATTGGGATTACAACTGGCGGAAAAAAGGCGGATCGGCGCGCATGATTGAAATCAGCAAGCGCGAACGTTTTTATCAGCAGGAATATTGCGGCTGCGTTTATTCACTGCGCGACAGCAACCTGCATCGTAAAAGCCAGGGGCGTCCGTTGATTAAGCTTGGCGTACTCTATTATGGTGATGAAGACGAGTAGCGGCTGACAGGCGTCCCTGACCGGGCAGTCAGGGACGGAAAGGCCTTTTTACTTCTTCTTTTTCGTTTTTTTCAGCAAGGCGCGTACCTGTTTCAGCTCGCTGGCGTTCAGCTGGGGATCGACGTCTTCGAGCACGCTCTGGTTGTCCACGGCCGGATGCTGCTGGGTGGTCAGACTGAGCTGTAAACGCTGGCTGACTTCCTGGCTGAGCGAAATCTGGTTTTCCTGCGCCAGGTTTTTCAGCGTTTCTTTCAAAGCGGGGTCAATTTTTAACGTTAAGCTAACAGCGTCGGTCATGCCTGAATCTCCTGATAAATGTTAGCAACACGGTAGCCTGAAAAGATCTGCTTAACCATACTGTCACAAAAATTTAATATTTCCCCCGCGCCGCGACAAATTCACGCAGCACATCCGGATCCAGCTCGCAAAACTCCCCTTTCAGTTCGGCGCAGAGTTTGGCCATATAGGTAATCAGGAAATCCGCATTATGCTCGGCAAGCCGACGCCCTTCTGCCGTCTGCATGGTTTGCGGCAGCTTAAGCAGCTTCTTCTGGAAGTGATCGAGCGCCCATTCAGCATCATTTAGCGGGCGATCGCGACCCAGCGGATCGGCGCTGTCGAACAGCGAGCGGCCCAGCGCGCCGGAAACATAAAACACCCGAGCCAGCCCGATCGCGCCCAGCGATTCCAGCCGGTCGGCGTCCTGAACAATTTTTGCCTCCAGCGTTTCCGCCGTTACGTTGGCGCTAAAGCTGTGGGCATGTACCGCATGCGCTACCGCCTCACGCTTATCGGCAGGAAAATCAGGAAACACTTCCGACAAAATTCGCCGCGTTTCAACCGCCGCCTTTGCTGAAGCCAGGTGTCTTTCAGGATGGTTCTTAGGCAGGTTGACGATATCGTGGAAATAACAGCTGGTGAGCACAACCAGTTCATCCACCGCCATCCCTTTCATAATACGCTGTGCAGTCAGCCAGACGCGCCGTAAATGGGCGATGTCGTGCGCTTTATCATCCTGCGGCCAGGTCTCAAACAGCCAGCTTTCAAAGCGGGTTTGCCAGTGGGTTAGTGTCATAGCCTTCTCCCTGTAATGTAAAATTGCAGAGACGTCAGCGGCCTTGCTTCACCGCGGCGCCACCGGCGATAAAAATGCGATCTACTTCATGTTTATAACGTTTGTCTTAACACTTCCACAACCCCTTTCCCGTTACCTTCGTCGCCCGCCATTATCAGGTGGCGCGTTTTTAACCAAAAAGATAAACGCTTATAATGTTGTTTTTGCAATAAGTTACCAGCATTTTGTTGCACAGTAAGTTAGAATCAATGCCGGTCGGTCGTTGTTTTTAGCTCGCGCCATCATCAGAAAGCTCCGATAATACACCCTTGCGGCTACTGTAAGGGATTGTAAAGGCGGCATATGTCAAATTTATGATGGCCCGGATAATCCGGCGCTAACCGGCCTTCCGAACCCGATCCTGGCCACCCGTCGCACACAGAAAGCGAGAGCGCAGAACGGGTTCAAAAATAAACAAGCACGGCTAATGATTGCATACTTTTTGTATACACTTTTCACTACAGGCTAACAGCATATGCCGGATCCCTTTTCGCCTGACGGCGGCGAGCGGGTCTTAACTAATAAGAAACAGGGGTCAAACCATGAAAGAACGCCCGATTTTGTTTAGCGATCAACGGGTGCGAGCACTGCTCTCAGGCCAGCAGCGCCAGACCCGACGCATTATGAAGTCACAACTTTTTGGTCCAGGCCAGGATAACCATGAAGGATGCTACGGGATTGATGTTCTGAACAATCACTTGCAGGGCAACCGCGTGATGGGCATGGAGAACTTGAGCTACCACTGCCCTTACGGTCAGCCTGGCGATCGCCTGTGGGTAAGAGAGACCTGGCGCGGCCCGGTGGTTCCCGTAGAAGAGATGGCCAACTACGAGCGCAATCCGGCCCAGTTTAAATCTTCCGCCTGGTGCCGCTATCGTGCCGATACCAGCGAGTTCTCCAGCGCAGGCGAAGAAGACGAGCATTTTGGCTGGCAGGCCGGCATCCATATGCCGCGCTGGGCAAGCCGCATTGATTTAATGGTGACCGCCGTTCGGGCAGAGAAAATTCAGGATATCAGCGACGATGATGTGCTGGCCGAAGGCGTGCAGACAGACTCCCATTTTCTGAATAACTTCTTCACCATGCACAACGAGGTCGTTTCGCCTAAGGATGCCTACCGCAAGCAGTGGGCATTGCAGTATGGCGGCACCAGCTGGGAAGTGAACCCCTGGGTGTGGGTTATTGAATTCGAGCGTATATAACGCTGCCCGCAGGCTCCGGCTGGTCTGGGCCGCCGGGGCCTGAATATCTCGCTTCGTCACAGAAAATCGCTGAAAAGCTTGCTTAAGTTCGCTCTGCTGTTCCATGCTGCTGTGCCCTTTTATATGGCCTGCTCGCCGGAGACTGCGCCAAGCGATCCGCCGAGGCAGGGTGAGGTTTTTCTGCTGTGGGTTGCATCATGATTAAATGGTTCCGGAAATCCAACGATGCTGTGTTCGACGCGCTGCCCTGGCAGCAGGCGTTAGCTATTCCGCTGCTTGGCGCGCTGAATGACGCCGAGCGGCAACAGCTTATCCAGCTGGCCACGCGCTTCCTACAGCAGAAACGGCTGGTGGCGCTACAGGATTTCGCGCTGGATGAGCTGAAGTCGGCCCGGCTGGCCCTGCTGTTCTGTCTGCCGGTACTTAATCTGGGTTACGACTGGCTGGACGGGTTTCACGAGGTGCTAATCTATCCCGCGCCTTTTATCGTTGACGACGAATGGCAGGATGAGTTTGGGCTGGTGCATCGCGAGAGTATGGTGCAGTCGGGCCAAAGCTGGCAGCAGGGTCCGGTGGTGCTCAACTGGCTGGACGTGCAGGATTCGTTCGATCTTTCCGGCTATAACCTGATCGTTCACGAGGTTGCCCACAAGCTCGACAGCCGGGGCAGCGACCATGCCAACGGCGTGCCGGCTATGCCGCTGCGTCACGTCGCGGCGTGGGAGCACGAGCTGAATGCCGCGATGACCAGTATTGCAGAAGAAATCGAACTGGTCGGCGAAAATGCCGCAACGATTGATGCCTATGCGGCCAGCGATCCGGCGGAGTGCTTTGCGGTCCTGTCGGAATATTTCTTCAGCGCTCCTGAGCTGCTGAACGATCGCTTTCCTGCGCTTTATCCGCATTTTTGCCGCTTCTATCGCCAGGATCCGCTTTTGCGCAACGGCGCGGGCGTAGTACATTAGCTGCGCGCCCTGTTTTAAAGATAGCCAGTTGAAAGGGCTGGACTTTTTTCCTGTTGACACGCCGGTCCGCCCTCGCTACTATGCGCCCCATCGAAACCGATTCCTCTGTAGTTCAGTCGGTAGAACGGCGGACTGTTAATCCGTATGTCACTGGTTCGAGTCCAGTCAGAGGAGCCATATTAAAGAAGCCCGCTCAAGGAAACTTGAGCGGGCTTTTTGCTTTTTGGCCCAGGCTGCTTTTAGCATTACGCCTGTCCCCACCCGTTTTAAGCGTATAGTCAGCCCTCATTTTATTTTGCTATGCCATAAAATTACACCAGGCACGGGGTAGCGACATTGCCAGGTCTCTACCATCTGAACACCTGCTATTTGCTGCTTTAACCATTGAGCAGGTAATAAATTCAGCCACGCATACTCAGCAAAAGAGCCATAATTGCTGTCAGAGCACGGCCAGCTTCACCAGCCGCCGTTTTTTTAGCGGCAGCGGGCTGACAGGATGGCTTTTTGCGCCCCTGGCATCGAGAATAGCGCCCTGAAACAGTCATTCACGGAATAAAAAGAGGTTATAACATGCAACAAGGACCCTTAACGGCTGAAGAGCTGGAATGGCTCGATAATATTCTGGCGCAGTACGGCACCGATGACGCGGTGCTTGATGCCTCAGAACTGGATGGATTGTTAACCGCCCTGCTCTCTTCACCGGAACCTGTCTCCGACGAGCGTTTGCAGGCCATTATTTGGGGCGGCGAAAACAATCTTCCGCTTTGGAATGAAACAGACCAGCAGCGTTTCACCGAACTGGTGACGCAGCATCAGAACGATATCGCCGAGCGGTTGAAAGAGTATCCCGAGCAGTTCGAGCCGCTGTTCGGCACCAGCAGCGCGGAAGATCTGGAAGTCACTATCGTGGAAGAGTGGTGCATTGGCTATATGAAAGGCGTAGCGTTAAGCGACTGGTCGGCGCTGCCGGATCACCTTAAGCCTGCGCTCCATGCCATTGCGCTACATGGCAAGGAAGAGCACTTTAGCGAGCTGGAAAAAATGACGGCGGAAGAGTTTGAGCAAAGCGTGGAGGCTATTAGTCACGCCGCGCTGGAGCTGGCCGGCAACTGGCCGCTGCACTAAAAGCGAAGACGTGCCGCGTTGCTGAAGACGCGGCACGCTAAAGCGCACAGTTCATTCCAGTAGCTGTAGCGCAGCGTCAGGCGGTAGCGATTATTTTTCACCGTAGCCCCTTGCGCGCAGCCAGCTCATCTCAAAGCCGTACAGCTGGCCGATCGGCAACAGCGATTCACTCAGCCTTGACGGATCGATGCTCTCTTCGGGTGTAACCGATGGCGTAAACCAGCCGGAAAAGGCGGCAAAATACTTTTTCAGACGAGACATAAATTTCTCCTGCAAAGCGGATAGATGCGTTAAGCGGATTTAACCGCAGGTGCGCCTGGCAGGGAAATATCCACTTCTTCCAACCTTTCCCAAAAATCAGCTTAGGGTTTTTATGGTATTCTTGTCCGCTTCAGCCGCTAAGGCTCTGGATCACGGATTAACTGATTTGCTATGCCCGCACTTGCCAAACGAAAAAACGACCCGGAAGGGTTAAAGAAACGTATTCTTGCCGGCGCGCTGGCTACTTTTGCCGAATTTGGTTTACAGGGCGCGCGCATGGAGCAGATCGCCGACCACGCCGACACCACTAAACGTATGGTGGTCTACCACTTTACCAATAAAGAAAACCTGTACATGGCGGTGCTGGAACAGGTCTACCAGGCTATTCGCCAGCACGAAACCGAGCTGAACCTGACCGAACTGCCGCCGCAGCTGGCGATGCAAAGGCTGGCGGAAGCGAGTTTTGACTATCATCTCTCCCATCCCGACTTTATGCGCCTGGTATGCAGCGAGAACCTGATGCGCGGCCGCTATATCAGCCAGTCTGCGCGCATTAAGACGTTAAATCAGAGCGCGCTTAACGTGCTGGAAGAGATCTTAACGCGGGGCAAAGCCGACGGCGTTTTCGACCCCAACGTCAATACGGTGGACGTGCACCGCCTGATTAGCAGCATCTGTACGCATAATGTCTCTAACCGCTACACCTTCAATACGCTGTTTGGCGATAACGAAAGCGAACAGCAAAGTATTGCCCGCAATCGCCAGCTGGTAGTGGATGCCACGCTGCGCTATCTGCGGCCCGGTGCCGCATAAGGTTGTACAACTTACAAATATGTTGTACAACTTTTTTACCCTGAACCGCTGTTGTTCCAGGGTGATTCAGCTACGCTTACTGAGGTTAACCCCTTTAGTTCGTCCCGCATTTTATCTTTTGAAAGGCCTCACGCCAGGAGTTGCCAATGGCAAGCGAAAATTCCGGTTACCCACGCCGTAAGCCGGATGCCGAAGAAGGCAAAATAATGAACTGGGCGCAGAACGCGACGCTGGCCGACAGCCACGCCGTCAGCGCCCCCAAAACGGAAGAAGAGCTGTGCCGCCTGATTGCTGCCAGCCGCGGTAAAATCCGCGTAATGGGCAATAAAATGTCGCCTGGCCGCGTGCTGAAACTGGCCGCCGCAGGCGATACGCTGCTGGATCTGCGTCATCTGCGAGGATTAATCGCGATGGATGAGCACAGCGCGACCTTTGCGGGCAGCACGCCTATGCATGAGATTTATGAAATACTGAGCGCCGAAGGTAAAATGTTGCCCGCGTCCCCTGGCGTTATCGCCGCGCAAACGCTGGCGGGCGCACTGGCGACCGGTACGCACGGTCAGGGTCTGCAGCAAAGCTCTATCGCCGACGAGGCGCTGAGCATCCGCATGGTGCTGGCCGACGGCACGGTGGCGGATTTCGATCGCGATCATCCTTTCTTTCACGCCGTGCAGCTGGGCGTGGGCGCGCTGGGCATTGTGACCCAGGTAACGTTGCGCACGCGATCTTCGCTGATCTACACCTGTTATAAAAATGCGGTCAGCGGCGATACCCTGGAGCAGGATATCTATGACTGGAACCATAACTATGCGCTGAGCAAAGCCTGGTGGTTCCCTAACGAAAATCAGGTGCACGTCTGGACGGCTCGCGAAGCCGATAGCGAAGAGATTGCGCAGTATCGCGCCAATAATAACGATCTGGTGAAGCAGGAACAAACCAGCGATGCGATGAATGAAACCATCGACCAGACGCTGGAACATATGCGCAGCGATACCAAAATCGTGGATGAAAACGGCAAGCCGTTCCGCACCGTCACGCGTTTTAAAGATTTCTCCGACGTAACCGGCGACGTTTACCAGGTGTTCTGTCGCGGTATTGCTACGCCGCAGATTAACGTTGAAATCGGTATTCCCATGTCGCGCGTGGGCGAGGTCATCCGTAAGATTAAAGACTGGCACAGCGAAACGCAGCCGCATATGCACTACCCGATTATCTTGCGCTGTACCGGCCCTTCCGCCAGCTGGCTCAGCCCGGCTTACGGCGTAGATACCTGTTTCTTTGGCTTTGTGGTTTATTACGCCGAAGACGGCTCGCTTTCTGAAGAGGGCGTCAGCTTTTTGCAGGCCATCGAGCGGGTGCTGGCGGCGGAAGGCGGCAGACCGCACTGGGGCAAATACTTTGACGAGTCGCTTTACCACTGGCCGGAAATTTACCCGCAGTGGCAGGCGTTTCGGCAGGTTCGCGAGACGCTGGATCCGCAGCATAAATTTGATAATGCGTTTACCGCAGCACTGTTTGATTAATTAAGGAGAATGCCAATGAAGGCATGGGCAACCCTGCTGACGCAGCCGGGCTATCTGGTGGGCGTCAGCGCGTTGAATCGCTCGCTGAAAAAAAGCGGCAGCCGCTATCCGCTGGTGGTAATGGTCACGGAAAATATCGACGCCCAAAGCCGGCAGATCCTGGAGCAGGAAGGCTGCCTGGTGCGTGAAGTGCAGCCGATCAGCCCCGACAGCAGCCTGGAGCAGCACTACGCCAACGCGCGCTTCTCCGAAGTGTGGACCAAGCTGGCCGCCTGGCAGCTGACGGAATTTAAGCGTATCGTTTTCTTAGATGCGGACATGCTGGTGGTGCAGAACATGGATGAACTCTTTGCCCTGACGCTGGCAAAAGAGAGTATCGCCGCGTGCCACGCCTGCCGCTGCAATCCTAACAAGATCCCGAGCTACCCGAAAAACTGGACGCCGGAAAACTGCTTCTATAGCTACTGCCGGGGCGTGGATCATACGGAGCAGCCTGACGAAGTGGATAATTATCTGAACGGGGGTTTTCTGGTGCTGACGCCGGATCGCGCCGTCTATGACGATATGCTGCAAAAGCTGGCGGAGGTGAAGGATTTGTCGCGCTATCTGTTTGCCGAGCAGGATTTTCTTAACGACTACTATCATCAACGCTGGCGGCCGCTGCCCTATATCTATAATGCGCTGAAAACCCTTCCCTTCCAGCACAGCGCCATGTGGCACCTGCCTGAAGTGAAGAATATTCATTACATTATCGATAAGCCGTGGGAGCGTCAGCCTAATCCTGACGATCGCTACTACTCGCTGAATAAAATGTGGTGGGAGATTGCCGGTTAACAGACCACAACGTTGGTGGTGTGCGGCAGCGCCATCATCTGATCGCCGCAGGTAAAAATCAGGTCGATCGGCTGAGGGAAAGAGTGTACCCGCTCACGCAGGTAATGCAGAACCGCTTTCGGCAGCTTTGGCGCAACGGCGCGAGACTCACGCAGGGCCGGGCCGCTTAAGCGCAGCGTCAGGCCGCCGCTTAGCGCAGGCACCTCAATAATCACGGTGGCGGGCGCGTCGCCTGGCGAAAATTCCGCAATGGCCATGTCGGAAGCGGCATGAAGCAGCGCCACCGACGCTTCCGCTTTGGCCGTGGTTCTGGCGCCAAAACGCTGTAGATTTTCCAGCATCGCCTCGTCGCCGAGCGAGCTGTCCAGCCAGAACGGCGTTTCCCGATCCACCAGCGTCATTAAAATAGCCGTTGCCGCAGGCGAAGCGTTGCCCCATACCGGGATTTGCGGCAGCGTCACTTTTACGCCGGGTTCGCTTATCGCTTTCAGAATAAGACGGAAGGCGCGCTGCGAATCGGCAAAAGAGTGGCTGAAGCTGGCAATCAAAGTCATAAATTTTCCTGTGAGATAATAGGCTGGTTGGTCGGCCCGCAGAACGGACGGCAACGGAATAGCCGTTAAGTTTTAAGCATGGCAGAAAAAAATGACAGCGACGTTAAAAATGCGTGGCGTTCTGATGAAAATCAGACTGGGCCGTCCCGTCAGCCTTCAGCGCTGCGCATCCGGCGTCAAAAACAGCATTCTTTCGCGCTTTCTGCGCGGCAGCAGGAGATTGACCAGTTTGCCCGCTCTTTTCCACAGCAGAAAAGCCTCTGCGGCTTCCTGATAGTGTTTTTCATTCAGTTTTTTTCTGACCGTGGAATTAACGAAAGCCGTTACGCCAATATTAAAAATCAGGCTGCAAAGCGCGTCATATTGATTCTGGCTAAGCGGTACGGCGACATGCTTTGCAATAGCCTGCTCGACGACCGCTAAATCTTTGCGCAGCAGCTCGGTGGATTTTTCCGCGCTGATCATCATCTCTTTGCTGACGGCAACGCCATCGACGTGGCCGGTATGCCCTACGCCAATCGTCGCTATCCCTACCGAATCCAGATAGCCGCTCAGCTTCTCGCCCTCTTCCTCTTTAATAAAGCGGATACCTTTTTCGCTAATATTCATTCTGCTTTCCGTTCTCTGTTTGCTGATTAACGCTGTTGCCTGTATGCAGCACTCGGCTGGCTGATTAATGACGGACAAACCGACGTGATTTTTAATACGCGCGGCTGTTAAACGGCGAAGGCGTATTAAAAATCACGCTGTAGTAGCCGTTAACGACTTAACAACGTGATTTGATTTAATTTATGTCAGGCGAACGGGCCGCGTCCCTTTGGCCCGCAAGGATAAATTAACGTGCCTGACGCCACAGGGTTTCTGCCAGACCCGGCGCCCAGTCAACGGCGTGGGCAACATGCGTCTGGATACAAACCCAGTTTTTACCTTGATGGGTAACGATATCGCCAGCGGTGTAAGATCCGCCCAGCACCCATGCCGGATACTGGCCGTTATCGCCGTTGTCGTCGTTGCCGTTGTCGTCGTTGCAGTTAGCCAGAGTGGTGATGCTCAGTACGTTGCTCGGAACGGAAAGCAGATCCTGAGAATCCACAGCGGCAACAAAGTAACGGTAAGTGGTTTCTGCACGCAGGCCGCTGTCGGTATAGCTGAGCTGAGAAGCCGCCACGCGAGCGATTTCATCACCTTCGCGGTAAACGATGTAGCCGGCAATGGCGTTGCTGCCTTGAGAAGAACCCCACATCAGCGCAACGCTGTCTGCGGTCACGCCCATGCTGTGCAGCTGTGCTGGCGCAGTTGGTGGCGTGGTGGAGGCGTCAGGATTTTTAGTGGTCACGATAACAGCTTCGCTGCGAACGGATTCTCTGCCTGTAGCGCTGACCGCGCTGATGGTGTAGCGGTAAGCGGTGTTTGCCTCCAGGCCGTTATCCACAAAGCTCAGCTGGGTACCGTTGAAGATCATGTTGTTGTCACGATACAGACGGTAAGAAACGCCTGCGGTTGAAGAAGCGTTCCACGCCAGCGCAATGCTGTTGGTGGTGATATAGGTCGCGTGCAGGCTGGCTGGCACCGCAGGCGCAGTTTCGCCGCCGTTGCCGTTGCCCACGAAATCCAGATCGATAACCTGGTAGAACGCGTTACCGGTATCGGCAACTTCCCATACCGCCAGCAGCACATGGTAGCCGCGACGCTGTGGCAGCTGGATTTCATGCGTGGTTGGGCCGGTCGGACGCAGCGTGGCGCCGTGGCTCCAGTAAGGCTGCTCGGTAAATTCCGCTTTAAAGAACGGCGTGGATTCAAACTGCGCGCGGCTCAGCGGCTGGTTTGGATTCCAGTCTTCGCGGGTAATAAAGTAGTTATAGCGACGAGTGGTGTGAGCTGCGGTATAGGTCCAGACGAATTTCATGATTTCGCCTGGGGTTACCGTGTGTTTTTTCCAGTGGGTGCCTGGCTCATCCAGGAAGCGACCGTCGCCCTGGTTGGCGCTGGCGATTTCGCCGTCGCGTGGTGGCACAGCATTCGGGCTGTCGTCCGGCGCTACAGCGTCACGCAGACCGCTCTGCGCAGCCGGGAAGAATTTACCCGCTTCGCGCTGGTTCAGCTGACCGGCGTTCAGTTTGCCTTCCTGCCATGCAAAGAAAGCACGTGAAGCTGGCGTGGCGATATGACCATGGCGCAGTGCCGGACCGATGTTATTTGACATTGTTTTAAATTCCGTAGTGGTTTTATTGGTGGAAATTGGCTGCCAGAGCGATGTAGCCAGCTCAGGCGTCCAGAAAAGGTTAGAGTCATGCTGCATAACGCAGATATAGTTACGTGACAGCCAGCTCACGCGGGCACCATCGATATAACGCACGCCCGCGCGCCACTGTTCAAACTGCGGTTCAGGCGTGGGTTCAGGCGTTGGCTCTGGGGTTGGTTCCGGAGTTGGCTCAGGCGTTGGTTCCGGGGTTGGGTCCGGAGTTGGCGTCGGCCCAGGCACCACACCATCACCGGCCAGGTAGCCGTAGCGACGGATAAATTCCCAGTTGTAAGGCACGTTATCGCTGGTAAAACCGGCATCCCAGTTAACGGACCAGGTCATCAGACCCGCAACAGGCAGACCAGCGGCCTCAAGGCGAGCCAGGGCATTTTTCACATCCTGTGGATTAATGACATAACCGGTCGCTGCCGCATCGTTATTGGTTGGCAGGCCGATAATGAATTTTTCGCTTGGGATCTTCAGGAAATTACGGGTACCGGTGACCAGGCTTTCAGTCAGGTAATAGAGAAAATCTTCTTTAATCGCGTCGTTGCTTTGCGACACCCATTGGTTGATTTCATCAACCCAGACGCCGTCGCCGCCCTGGTTATAGAACTGCGGCGCAACGTAATCGTAGTAGCCTTCCAGGCCGATGATATAAGGGCTGTAATGGCCGCCATTGGTCAGGTAAGGGAATTCTGGCGCCATGCTGATGATGAAGTTCTTACCGAACTTGCGGTAGTGATCTTTCACCACGCGCAGCGCAGCAGGGATCACCGTCTGGTTATCGGCAGCGGTAATCGCAGACTGCTCCAGATCGATATCCAGGCCGTCAAAGCCATATTTATCGCTCAGCGCGATAATACGCTCGGCCAGCGCCACTTCGTCCCCGGCGTGCATTTCGATATGCGCATCGGCACCGCCCATGGAAATCAGAACTTTACGGCCCTGAGCCTGCACTTTCGCGATTTCGCTGCGGAATTCAGCATCCGTTCCTTTATACGGTTTGAAATCAGGGATGCGGTCGCTGTCATCCAGCACTTTCATAAAAGCGACGGCGATAATGTTATATTGCACAGGAATTTCGGACAGGGTCATTTCCGTGAAGCGGCCCTGTTTATAACCCTGAGCGCCTACGGCTGGCCAGTTGTGCCAGAAGCCCATAACGATTTTATTTTGCGCGGAGCGGTTTCCGGCAATCTGACCTGCCGATAAATTTTTAGAAGCTGGCATAATTCCTCCATATGCATCTGCCATGATGCATATTCCATTATGTAAAATGTTCTTTTTGTTATGCAGCCAGCAAGCAAAATAATGCGCTTACTGCATGCGTTCTATTTTATTCAGCCAGGCAAAACAGACAAACTCAATAATTGCATTCAGCTATTAATAATTGAAAAGCCTTTGTTTTATATGAATTATCTATAGAAGCGCCTCGTCATTTAGTTTTATTTAAACCCTGAATAAACACCTTTGATTATTCTATTTACTTTTTAAATTACAGTATAAGAATTTATATGTTTAGCTGTTATTTAATTTTATAACCTTGTGCAAACACCAGCAAAGGCATTCCATTACATCGTCATTTCATTTGGGTAATTAATCAGGGAAAGGAGCAGTAGATGCGGCCAGAGATTCAGGTGGGCAAATAAAATAAAAATAAATATTGCGTTATTTTATGCAAGAGTAACATGAAAAAAAACCGGCCATATCAAGGCCGGTTTTTTACTAATGGGCATTAGCTGTTTATGGGTTTTAGTTCAATCGCGTAATCAAGACCGTTTACCCTTACCCGCAGGCATTCTCTGGCCGTACCAACCGACGCGGTGCTGACCACGCGGCCACGCATAATCAGGTCGTTATTATTGTTGTAACCATAGCCGACCCGATCCGTTCCTTCCCAGTGCTGCAAAAATGCCGTTACCGGCTCGGCATCCAGCACGGCCGCTTCCGCAGCAGAAACCTGCGTATAAGACTTGATAAAGCGGAAATGAACGCCGCGCGAGAAACGATCGTGGCAGTTAGTGGTGATCAGAGCGATACAGAAGCCGGTGTATTTAGCCAGCTTAACAAATATTTCCCCTCTGCTGCTGCCCAGCGATCTCACCCTGACCCGCGTCACCGGGCACGATCCTTCCGCTGCCCAGGAGGCGTTAAAGCTGCCGTTCACGTTCTGAATAGAGATTATCGCTTCGCCTTCCGGCGTGCGTGACGTGAAGTCGATTTGCGTTTCCGGCATCGCATTAAACTGAGAGGAACCGATAATGCGCATCTGCATCTGCGTGGTCCATTCCGGCATCTCAATCTCGCCCACTTTAAACCAGGTTTCCCGATCCTGACGGTTATCCATACGTTCCTGGGAAGTGATGTACTCGTAGTTCAGCGAACCTTCAATACGCGCGCCGTGGTTTTCAAGGAATATCTGCCCTTCTTCATATACAGGCAGCCAGCGCTCGCCGCTGTCAGAGAGATCCAGCCCCTCGCCGTTATGCACATTCAGCATGGTAGAAATAAGGCGCGTATGATGGCACTTGAGCGGATTTTTATTGCCTTCCAGATTCAGCGCATTGACCTTCCACTGGCCGTTGGAAAGGTCGCCGGGGAATTCGGTATGCTCAATCCAGCCGTTATGCAGCACGCACTGCGTCGCGCGCGGCAGATCGATCATTTCAGACTTCACGCCGTACTGGATATTAAAGTTGCTGAGCTCGATAGCGGTAAGGTGATCCCAGGAGCCAGCGGCGCGATCGGACCAGCGGCCATAGATAACGCTGCCGGCGCAGCGGGTGGCGTACCACTGATCGATCTTACAATCCAGCGTATCGAGCAGATCCAGCGCGCGGCCGCCCAAATCCTGGAAATGCACCCCGGTCACGCGCAGATACTGACCGCCGGGGATGATATTTTTAAAGAAACCTTTGGTTTTAGTGTTGTCCTGCCCATTAACGATAATGCCGCTGATATAGGTCCAACGGGCGTTGACGGTAAACATGTATTCGCCGTCTTTCTGGTCAGAGAAAAGACGGGTGTTAGGGAAGTAGCCGAAGTTGACGTGGGCGCCAGAGAGACGGAAACGGTTTACCTCCTGGCCGGAGAAATCAAATTTAGAGATAAAGAAGTTACCTGCCGGAAAGCGGATGCCGACGTTTTCATGGGTACGTACATTGTTTTGACGATCCATGATGCGTGACCAGTGCCACATGCGGGTAACGGATTCCAGACAGTCCGTTTTGCCATCCGGGATAGCGCCGAAATCGACCACGGTTACGCCCGCGTTATCGGTAATATAACGTTTCCAGCGCATATTTCGGGGAGTAACGATAGTCATGCCGCCATCTTCCGGCGCCGTCTTGTCGTTAAAGTCACTGATAAAAATACCGCCGCCGTAGCCGGTTCCTGCACTATAAGAAAGCACAATAGCCAGTTCGCCGTGGGCGGCAGGCTCGTGCGCCCGTAATTCATCAATAGAGTTCAGCATAGAAAAGTTATTTTCTTCATTAGCTGAATGCGCAAGATATACAATTCTGTCGAAGTCAATAGCTTTGCCATCTTTATCAAGTACGTTTAAGTTCCTGACCATTTCATTTAACTTAACCTGTTGTGATGTTAAATTATCCTGGTTGTTGTCACCAATGACACTCATTTAAAGCCTCTTTATTAAATATATATTATACGATGGTTGCATTTTCTGATGGGTTGCAGGCTTGCATTTAATGTTGGTTTAGGTTTCCACCAAAAAACGCGGTTTAAACCATATTTCTTGCTTTAGTTTTTAGAATTGACAGGATAATAATTGAAGGCCATTCATACAATTTTAAAAAATGATGCTCACGCGTAGAAATTAGCATCTCTATGATTAGCAAAATAAAAACAGTCTTATTTTGTAAATACCCCCCATCCAGAGCTTTCGTAAGTATGCTATATTTTTCATAAATTTACGCTAAGTTAACAGTTGTTAAACGATCTGGAGGTTTTATGTTTCTGTCATCTAATCTGAAATGCTTTATTGTGCTGGCGAAAGAGAAGTCATTAAAGAAGGCTTCTGAGATATTATTCGTTACCTCTTCCCCTATTTCTCGCCGGATAAAAATATTAGAAGACGAGCTGGGATTTAAATTATTTTCACGCACGGACCATGATTTCACCCTGACCAAAAAAGGGCTGGAACTCTACGATAAAATAATGCCGCATTACGATAAGATGACGGAACTGGAAGACTATTTTTCACGAAAAAGAACCAACGTTAATATTCGCCGTGGCCTGATGATTGGTGTAGAAAACCTCAATCCCTTTTTATTCAACCTGCTGGTAAAAACCCGCAAGAAGACCGAAAGCGTCTCTTATTGTTCCTGCGATACCAAAACTTCGGTGGAATCGCTGCTTTCCGGCGAGATCCACGGCGTTATTTCCCATCGGGAAATCAACGATAACGGGATCCTGTCGATGAATTTTTTCAGCGAGCCCGCCTGCTATCTCTATTCTAAAAAGTTCCCCGATTCGCAGCTTAGCGATATAAAAAACACGCCCGTCATCATTCCTACCAATGGCTTTTACGAACACTATGTGAAAAACGCGCATGCCAAAATCCTGACTATGTGTCCTACGGCGCAGGTTATTATCGTGGATGATATTTATGATTATATTTCGCTGATTACTAATGGCGAAGCCGTTGGGCTAATCAGTGAATCAATGGTGTCATTTTATCAAAGCAAAATAAGCAATTTCAGTGAGTTAAGTTACAGAGTCGAAAAATCATTCCCGGAGCTTAAAACCTATATCTACTATCTGAAAGAACGTGAGTTCTCTTTGAAATATGCGTTAGACACCGTTGACGCCGCACAGGTAAATGCGTGATAACAGAGACAGGATGTCTCTTTTTTAACATTCTTACAGGCTGAGGGACAACGGGAAACGCATCGGGAAAAAACTTTTTCCTGATCTGGCGGGTAAAGCATGGCGCCAGAATTAATGACTGGTATCATCCGCGACGGTGAAAAGCGAACTATCCCTGGCGTATCGCCAACCAGGGAAAATAAGAAAGGATAACGCCCTTCATAACATTTTTGCCGTCATTATGTCCGACAGCCATCAGAACTCCATCGTTTGACGAAAGATAAGCGAACGCAGCAGCGCGCTGCTTTTCAGGATCGGCGATTTAATAACAATGTAGCTAAAGTATTTATCTATCCCGATTTTAGCGTCCAGAACGCTTTCAATGACTTCCTGGTAATGTTCGATGCTGCGGGTAATAAAATGCAGCAGATAATCGTATCCACCGGTAATCAAATGACACGCCATCAGTTCGTCCACCTCCCGGAGCGCGTTTTCAAAACGCATAAAGTCTTCGCGCCGGTGTCCGGCCAGCGTAACCCCGGTGAAGACGGTAACGGAATCGGTAATTTTAGGTAAATTAACGTGCGCCTCGTAACCGGTAATAAACCCTGCCGTTTCCAGACGTTTTACCCGCTGTAGACAGGGACTGGGTGAAAGCCCGACAGCGTCGGCAAGGTCTACATGACTGATGCGACCGTCCTTTTGCAGCTGTACCAGAACAGGGATATGTAACGCCTCGCCGATATCCGGCTACTGGCGAAACACCGCTTACGCCGCCGGCTCCGCCACCAATGCCGCCCGGATAAGGCCGCGCTCCGGCTCTGATTGCTGGAGGATATTTATGCCATTGCCTGGCTCACCAGCGCGAACGCCCGCACGTCCTGCGGCTGCCAGGGGGTGCCTTTATACATGGTGATGGGCTCGTCAACCTGAACCATACCCAGGGCGACGAGCCATTCGCCCAGCCCGCAGGCGCTGTCGGTATCGATACGGACGAAGGCGCCTTCCAGACCGGCAAGCAGTTCGCTGACCAGTACTTTCGCCTGCTGTAGACTGGCACAGATAATAGGGCCGATAGCGAAGCCGTGCCCGAAGCGGCGTAGGCAGGCGAATCCCGCCGTTTGATCCTGCTCTTCCAGTACCAGAAAGCGGTCTGCGCTGGCAAAAAGCTCGGCGATCAGTGCCGGACGATGCTGCCCGTGCGCCCTGGTTTCCAGCTTGCTCAGCGCCGTCAGCTCTTCGCGGCGAGCGGGGCGCAGGCTTTGCGACGCCTGCGGTAGAACGCGTTCGCCCGGTGCCAGCGCGCGACATTGATGCTGAGCGATCGTTCCCGTGACCACAAACCCCAGCTTTTCATACAGCCCTTTGCCCATTTCCGTGGCGTGCAGGCGCAGCTGATGCCCTTCCAGCGCGGCCAGCGCCGTCTGCATAAGCTGTTTACCGATACCTTTGCCCTGCGCGCTGCCGGCGACGTTCACCAGACCAAGGGTGGCGTAGTCGCCCCAGCGCCAGTAAAGCACGGTGCCAATCAGCTCGCCGTTTTCCATCGCCGCCAGGCCTTCACCCAGCGCCAGCGCCTGCTGCCAGTCTTCACGGCGGTGCGGCCAATGTAACCGCTGCGTCAGGGCATAAGCGGCATCAAGATGCTGCTCGTTCATCGTTACTATGTTCATCCTTTTCTCCTTAAATCATGCCTGGCTGTTGCTGGCCGCTGCCGTCTGTCAGCCTGGCATAGCGGGACGGCGTGGGATCAATTACCGGCGCAGAATCGGTCGCTAAATCAGCGGCCAGTCGCCCGGCACCCGGTTCTCGCAGGAAAGGCATCAGGCCCCGTTCCAGCCTGAGGTTTTTGCGCCTGGTTTTCAACATGGGATAAAACTACCGCGCATAGCGCAGCCTTTGTACGGCACAGGTTAGGACGCTCAGCCATGTGCAACAGGAATTTATACTGTGGACGCGCAGCCATGTACAACAGAGGTTTATATTGTGGACGCGCGGCCATGTGCAACAGAGGTTTATATTGTGGACGCGCAGCCGTGCGCGGCGCAGGTTTTTTCTGCGGGCGGAGATAACAGGGCTTAAACGAGTCCAGAAAAATTATGATGTGGCCGGATAATGCCAGATATTGCACAACAACATTTTATGCGCTGAATAAGGGAAAGCTTATTGGGGGCGATTATCGGGCCGCATCAAGGCCCGATAATTTTCTCCGTTCATTTTTATAAATTTTCAAACATACTTTCCGACAGCGGTCAGGCCGTTGGCGCTTTACCGCCGCAAGCCTGGCTATGGCGTTGAGAACGTCGCCACATCCTTCACCATATCGTCAATAGCGCCCTTCACGTCCGCCGGGGTAATTGGCACAGTGCCGTTCGCCACGCTTTTACCGTATCCTTTACGGATAATTTTAATAACCGGCTTGCCGGTAGCAATATCAATCGCTTCCGCCTCGATAAATAGCTCGGCGTTCTGGCTGCGATGCCCGGTGGCGGCCATCGTGCCTGCTACCACGGCGGCGACCGGCACCACCTCATAAAACTGGAGATCTTTGTTTTCAGCGGTTACGGCAGTAATGGCCGTTTTCACTATCAGACCGCCAGGCTGAGGGGTGTCGACAATCTTCTTACGCCCGGCCAGCGCGCTTTTAAGACTGGATTCGGTATAGCTACGGATTTGCTCCAGCGTGGCGGCAGAGACCCGACTGTTGGGTAACGCGCGAGGATAATAAGTAACAGGCGCAAAATAGAGGCTGGTATAACGATCTGACTGATAATCGGGCGCAATCCAGCGCAGCGTTTCATGCCCGCTTGCTGTGTTTACCGGTTTTATCTCTGCATAGTTTCCTAAAAAGCCGGAATATTGCGACTGCTCGGCGGTTTTACTGGCACAGCCGGTCAATAAAATAGCGAGGAGAGCAAAAGGCAGCGTTCTTTTAGCAACAACCATACAACACCCTGAGTGGATAAACCTGCTTTACAGCATAGTCGTTCGCCGTTGATTTACTTGCTGGCAGTGTTAACTATGCGATCGCCCCGCCGCTTTGCTTTCAATAACATGCTGTACGGCGATAGCGCGCCTGGCCAGGCGCGCTAAAGGCTATTACCACTATGGATCGCATCCAATGAATAAAACCCCACCATAAAATTTTTTTGCTGCACGACACCGTACGCAAGCTACCCAGGCCCAGGGGCAAAAACAAGGCAATATTGCCGGGCGAACGGCTTTCTTTGCTGTTCTTCGGGACGCCTCTGAAATTTTAAATCTGAAAATCCAGCACCGGTTCTACCGCGTCATGCGTGGAAAGCGCCTTGCGCTTGATCTCTTCCAGCGACAGGTTGGCGTTGCACAGTTCCAGAAACTGCCAGACGTAGTTGCGCTGTAGCTGCCCACGCTTCAGGCCCAGCCAGACGGTATTGGATTCAAACAGGTGTTTGGCTTCCAGCCGGGTCAGCGCGGCCTGCGCATCCAGCTGGCAGGCCTGATCCGCCAGCACGCCCACGCCCAGCCCAAGTTCGACATAGGTTTTTACCACGTCGGAATCCTGCGCGCTGAGCACGATATCCGGCGTCAGCCCGGCGGCATGAAAGGCGCGGTCAACGCGGGAACGGCCGGTAATGCCTTGGCGATAGGTAATTAAGGGATAGCGGCTGAGCGCCGCCAGCGAAACCGGCTGCTCCTGCTCCAGCGGATGCCCCTTTGGCACCAGCAGCGCATGATGCCAGCTGAACCAGGGAAAAGCCGCCAGCGACGGATTATTGACGACCTGTTCGCTGGCAATACCGATATCGGCTTCGCCCGCCATCAGCATGGCGACAATCTCCTGCGGCGTGCCCTGATTTAACTCCAGGCGAACACCGGGATAGAGCGCGCGAAACGCTTTGATCACCTTTGGCAGACTATAGCGCGCCTGGGTATGCGTGGTGGCGATGGTCAGCACGCCGCTGGATTCGTTGGTAAAAACATCGGCCAGACGGCGCACCTTTCCGGCTTCATCCAGGATGCGTTCGGCAATAGTCAGCAACGCCTTGCCTGGCTCGGTCATGCCGAGCAGCCGCTTGCCGCGACGGATAAAGATCTCCACGCCCAGCTCATCTTCCAGATCGCGTATATGGCGGCTGACCCCTGACTGGGAGGTAAAGAGCGCATTAGCCACTTCGGTCAGGTTAAACTCGCAGCGTGCCGCTTCCCGGATGATTTTAAGTTGCTGAAAATTCACGTGCGCCTCTCCCTCTGTTATCTGTTGGTTTCAGCCATGTTAATAAGGCACATTGATAGCAACAAATAATAAAAAGAGGTTTTATATGCTTTTTAGCGATATAGAAGTGAGGCGCGCCGACGCGCGCCCGCAGAAAGGCATTAGCTCACCAGCATCAGTTCACGCTCTTCAATCGTCGGTTTGTTGAGCAGCGACAGCAGGATATTTTTTACCGCCTGCGCAGAAGGAGAAAGCGGCGAGCGCGCCGAAACGTTCAGCGACAGCGGCAGGTTCAGCGTTGGGCTGTTGATGCGCGCCATCCAGGCATCGGTGGAGCTGACCAGCGCGCGCGCTGCGGATTCCGGCAGTACGGTGACACCCATGCCGCTGGAGACGGCGGCGGTCAGCGTGGCGATCGATTCAATTTCGCCGATAATGCGGGCGCTCAGGCGGCGCAGCGAAAACGCTTCGTCAACGCGTTTGCGCACGGCGCTGTAGTCGCGCGGCAGAAACAGGTTCATTTTGGCCACGTCGGCTAAATCGATGTTTTGTCCAGGGCAGTCGGTTGCGCCAACCAGATAAAGTTCTTCTTTCATCAACGGCAGGCTGGTGATGCCGGCGGACGGCGCGCGGTCGTAAAGTACGGCCATATCAAGCTGCCCATCCATCACTTTTTCGTTTAGCGATGCGCCGCTGTTTTCATGCAGGTAAACCAGCACTTCCGGAAACTGTTCGCGCACGGTTTGCAATAAAGGCATGGTCAGCGAAGAGGCGGCGGTTCCCGGCGCCAGACCGATTGAAACCTGACCGGTCAGCGTCTGCCCGGCGTTGATCACCGCCGTCTGCGCCTGTTCGCACTGCCGTAAAATGGTACGGGCATGGGCGTATAAAATCTTCCCGGCTTCCGTAGGCGTCACGCCGCGCTTGGTACGGATAAGCAGCTGCTGGTCCAGCTCGTTCTCCAGCGTGGCAACCTGCTGACTGAGCGCAGGCTGCGCAATATGCAGCACCTCTGCGGCCTGGGTCAGGCTGCCGATATCGACGATTTTTACAAAATATTTCAGTCGTCTTAAGTTCATTTTGCCTCCGTCACGGGACGCCATTGTTACTGGCGCTAAAAAATAAGTTTTCACTCTGGTGCGGGTTAAGAATTGCAAGTGACGTGCCAGAAACTTCCGGCTGCGCTTTCAGCCCATTTGTTTCAGGCTAAGCGCCGGTAAAATAAGAGAATCTGATTACCTCTAAAGGAGTAGCGCTTTTTTTTAATGCTTTCACCAACCGCTTGCCTGCACCGATGAGGTGCAAAATATGCTGTCAGGCTGTGCATGGTAACGTTTACATGGCATAAAAAAGCGGCGGCTGAGAGGAATACAAGGGCCGGCCTGGCCCCTGCCCGCTAGCGCTTTTTACGATTGCGGTACATATCCACTGAAACGGCGCTGACGATAATAATGCCTTTGATAATGTCCTGAACGTAGGCGTCCACGCCAACAAAGGTAAAGCCGCTCTTAATCAGCCCTAAAATCACCGCGCCGATCAGCGTACCTGTAATCCTCCCTACGCCCCCCATCAGGCTGCTGCCGCCGATGACAGCGGCGGCAATCGCATCCAGCTCATAGGACATGCCCATGCTGGACTGGCCGCTGCTGACGCGCGCCGCCAGCACTACGCCAGCCAGGCCGGAAAGCCCGCCCGCGATGGTATAAACAATCACCAGGTATTTATTGACGTTAATCCCGGAAACTTTCGCCGAGGTCATATTGCCGCCAATGGCGTAAACGTACTTGCCGTAACGGGTGTGTTTCAGCGCGATATGGAAAATGACCGCGACGACCAGGAAGATGACTACCGGCATTGCGCCCTGGCCGATGGCGGTAAAACTGTCGGAAAGGAAGCTGATCGGGTTGCCCTGCGTGTAGTATTGCGCCAGCCCGCGCGCGGAAACCATCATGCCCAGCGTGGCGATAAAGGGCGGAATACCGGTTTTAGTGATCAGCACGCCATTCACCACCCCGCAAAGCAACCCCACGCCGACCCCGGCTACGATCGGCACCGCCGCAGGCATGTTGACCAGCGACGGGAACATCGGGGAAAGGCTGTCGGAGGTTTGCGCCAGGCTGGCCGCCACCACGGCGGTTAAAGCAATCACCGAGCCGGATGAGAGATCAATCCCCGTGGTAATAATCACCTGGGTCACGCCGACCGCAATAATGCCGATAATGGCAACCTGCAAAATAATCAGCACCAGCCGGTTTGGATTAAGCAAAAACGATTGATCGCGCACGTACCAGCCTGCCGCTTCAAAAATCAGCGCGATGGCGACCATCACGATAAAAATGCCGGTATCCTTCGGCATCTTTCCCTTAAAACTGCTTAAAAACGTTGCCGAAGACGGCTGTTGGCCACTCATTTTTACGTCGCTCATGGTTTCAGCCCTTATTCAGACGCCAGTGACAAAATGGATTCCTGATCGGCCTCTTCTTTATTGAGGATGCCGGTGATGCGGCCGCCGTGCATGACCATCACCCGATCGCTCATGCCGAGTATTTCCGGCAGTTCAGAAGAAACCATGATGATGGCGACGCCGCGATTCGCCAGTTCGCTGATTAGCCGGTAAATTTCCGCTTTCGCGCCCACGTCGATGCCGCGCGTCGGCTCGTCCAGGATCAGGACTTTGGGCTGTGCCAGCAGCCAGCGGGCGATCAGCACCTTTTGCTGGTTGCCGCCGCTGAGGTTATTGATGATTTGATCCATAGTGGGCGTTTTGATGTTCAGCCGACGGATCTGCTCCATGCAGTCCTTCGCCATCTGGATATGGCTGACAAAGCCCGCGCGGCTGCTGTATTCCGGCATATTGACGATGCTCATGTTTTCCATCACCGACAGCACCAGAAACAGCCCGGACTTTTTCCGATCTTCAGTAAGAAAAGCCAGCCCCTTTTCTATCGCCGTGGCAGGCGAATCTATTTTTACCGGCACGCCGTCTATCAGAATTTCGCCGCCGTCGGGGCTGGTCATGCCAAACAGGCTTTCCATCACCTCGCTGCGGCCCGCGCCGACCAGCCCCGCCACGCCCAGAATTTCACCACGGCGCACGCCGAAGCTGATGTCATCAAACACGCCTTTACGCTGTAAATGACGTACCGTCAGCACCTCTTCGCCAATGGCCGTGTTGAACTTGGGAAAAAGCTGGGTCAGCTCGCGCCCGACCATCTGGGTAATCAGCGACTGCCGCGTATAGTCCGCCGTCGCGCTGCTACCGACCCAGGCACCGTCGCGAAATACGCTGACCTCATCGGTAATCGTAAAGATTTCATCCATTTTGTGGCTGATATAGATGATGGCTTTACCCTGCTCTCTGAGATCGCGAATGATAGCGAAAAGATGCGAAACCTCGGTTTCAGTCAGCGCGGAGGTTGGCTCATCCATGATCACCACATCCGCATTCCAGGATACGGCTTTAGCGATCTCTACCATTTGCTGCGAGGCGATGCTCAAATCGCCCACCAGATCGTCCGGCGCAAGGCGAATGTTCAGCTTGTTTAACAACTCGCGGGTCTGGCGATGAAGGCTGCCGTGATCGACAAAGCCATATTTCATCGGCTCGCGGCCCAGCCAGATGTTTTCCGCCACCGTCATATGAGGCACCAGGTTAAGCTCCTGGTGGATCATCGAAATGCCTGCGCGCAGCGCGTCCAGCGTGTCCTGAAACGCTACCGCCTCGCCCCTGACGCGGATTAAGCCTTCATCCGGGCGATAAATTCCTATCAGGCATTTCATCAGCGTGGATTTTCCCGCGCCGTTTTCGCCCATCAGCGCGTGTACGCTGCCGGGCCTGACCCGTAAAGAGACGTTGTTCAGTGCCTTTACGCCAGGAAAAAACTTGCTGATGCCTTCGGCTTCAAGCGCATATGCGGTCATGATGCACCCCGGCTATTTCTGGTTCAGGCTGGTAAACTTCGCCATGTTTTCTTTGGTGATCAGCTGGAAAGGGATATCGACGTTCGATTCCACGTTTTCACCTTTTGCCAGCTTCACCGCCGCCTGTACCGCCCCCTCGCCCTGGCCTTTTGCGTCCTGAAAAACGGTAGCGACCATTTTGCCGTTTTTGATCATTTGCAGCGCGTCCGGCGTGCCGTCAACCCCCGCCACCAGCACGTGGTCGCTGTTTTTTCCCAGCGCCTGAAGCGCGCCAATCGCCATTTCGTCATTATTGGCAGCGATCGCCTGAATATCGTCGCCAGCGGTGAGCCAGTTACTGACCACATCTACCGCATCGTTACGCATAAACTTCGCGGTCTGCTCCTGAACGATTTTTAAACCAGGATATTTCGCAACAATCTCTTTCACGCCTTTGGTACGTTCACGCGTCGATTCATTGGCCAGATCGCCTAACAGGATGGCGACGTTGCCTTTGTAATTCATTTGTTTAGCCAGCGCTTCCATCTGCAAACGCCCCGCCAGCTGCGAGTTGGAGCCCACATAGGCCATTTTTCCCGTCAGTTCGGCTGCGGGACGGCGGTTAATAAAAATCAGCGGGATGCCCGCCTTGCTGGCCTGATCCATAATCGGTTTAACCGCGTTGGTGTCGACCGGATTGACGATAATGGCGTCCACGCCCTGCCCGATAAAGTTCTGCACCTGCTGTAGCTGCTGGGAAACATCGTTTTTGGCGTCTTCTACCTGCCCTTTAACGTTTTCTTTTTGAAGTTCTTTTTGCATAGAATTGCGAACGATGGTGAGGAAGTTGTCGTCAAACAGCGCCATTGAGACACCCATCTGAAGATCTTTTGCCAGCGCGACAGCAGGCAGCGAACAGACTAACAGTAACCCTGCAACGAATTTTTTCATGATAGAGCCCTTATGTGATTAGCTTGTGCGGCTGGCTGGACCTCGAATGAAAGATATTTTTTACATTCACACAACTTCACCGGTGCCTGGATAACATTTTTAAGTGGTGAAAAGGCAATGTCTTAGTCAGATTGCTCCTGGTTATTAACAATATTTATCAAAAGCTTAATTTAGTTTTTCAGTCTTTATCGCTTCGACATATAGCGGCCGACTGACTGATCAGTGCAATTATTCCATAATTAACATTTTTGAAACTTTTTACATAAAAGCACCGAAACGCACGTTTTAAAAACGGCAAACAACAAAATTTTGACACACCTCTAACATCAGCAAGGCATTCGCCGTAAAGTGCGATCTGGCGCAAGAGATTGAATTTTGCCCGAACGGGCGAGAAACAGAGCGGGTTGCTGATTTTGCGGCCGAACGCGCGGCAAAATGGCATTCGACCTTTGACACGCCCGGACGCGGCCGTTACTATGCGCCCCATCGAAACCGATTCCTCTGTAGTTCAGTCGGTAGAACGGCGGACTGTTAATCCGTATGTCACTGGTTCGAGTCCAGTCAGAGGAGCCATATTAGAGAAGCCCGCTTAAGGAAACTTAAGCGGGCTTTTTGCTTATCGACCTTGTTCTGTCTTTTACTCTTTACCTGTCGGCGTTGCGTTTTCATCAATTTTGGTTTCGCCCTGATTATGCAGTGCTCCGGGTAAACACTCTGCGCCCTGGCTCAGCAGGGTGCCGGTAAAGTGCTGACTGCATGGCGCTGCCGCCCAAGGTTAAGCATTCTCTCGTTAGCCGATTGGTAGCTGGTTTGCAGACTGGATGATTTATAAACCTGGTTTTGCGCGCAGTATGCCGCTTTTAAATGAATTTATACTGTTCAGTGTTATTCATCCCAATATCCTTCTGGCAAGTGGCCGTTCATGGGACTGTATCCGGCAGTGAAGCTACCAGAGATTTAACCGGCAAACGGGCAGAGACAGGCCAGATAATTCCCCTTTATCAACGCCACTCTTTTAACCCCATCACATCTGCTCGCTATTGTTCCACAGCGTAAGGAACCAGGCGGTTTTTCTGTTCACTTACTCTTCCTTACTTTGCAGTGAAGTCGGATCGGACTGCCCTTGCCGTGCCGGTTTGCTACCTGAGACAAATAAAAAGGAAGATTTATGTCAACATCCTTTAGTAATGCTCTTATTCCCTTGTTCAATTACCTCAAGCTAACGCCTGAGATGCGGGGCGATGAAGAAGCCTTTGAGTTAGTGATGTGGTCAGATTTATCGCTGCGGCTTTTGCATTATCCCGGTAACCACATCACCTTTAGCTGCCTGCTTCCTTTCAGGACGGCTAATGACATTACCACTGAGCTTCTCTGGGAACTCCTGCAGGCAAATTTGATGAACGAAGAGTTCCCTCCCATTGTGCTGGCGGCTTCGGCAAACAGTGACGAACTAGTGATATGGTCGCGTTTGCCGATGAACACGGCAGATCCTCAGGCCCTGATTGCCCTGTACGAAAATATGGCTTTTTATACTCATACGCTGGGACAGCGTCTGGGCATCATCAGCCAGCACCTTCCTGATGAAGTCGGAGTCGGATTATGATGCGTATATTTTCTTCTGGCAGCAGCCGCCAAACTCAGCAGAGCCAGCCCGCTCATCAGAGCCTCAGCGCGACACAAATGCAGGCATCCGGCCCCTTTCAGCATCAGGTCAGGGTGGTTTCACCACAAACGCTGCAAAGCATGGATCTGGCGGCGCAAGTCCAACAGGAAGTGCGTACGCAACTAGGGCGTGGTGGTAATCAGTGGTTGCCGCTTGTGGCCGATAAGGGAGAGAGTGCGATGCGCGGTATCATGGCCGTGCGCGCTGCGGACCGCTTTAGTCATGAAGCCAGTGAACGCTTTACACAACGGTTTCCTGACGCGGCGATCGGCCTGGATCGTGCTTATGCGAGTGGACACAGCGCCCTGAGAGTGCAAGGAGGACATTGTCAGGAATTTGCCGATCTGGCCTACACGCAAGTGGCAGCCAGAGGAGCCAATAAGCCCGTGTTTAATACTCTCTACAATAATGACCACGTCCTGGTGCTGTTAGGAGACAAACGTCAGGAAGATCCGGTAGTGCTTGATGCCTGGCAACATCTGCCGATTGTGACCACGCTGGAGAACAGCAAACTCGATCCAGGCAGGCTTGACGTTATCCAGCAGCGAAACGATCCCCGCCCCGATCCGCACGCCCAGTGGGCGCTGCGCCATGTACGTACCATGCCAATGGCGGAGATCGAGGATATATTAACCTCGACTACCTATCCGCCAGTGGGGAAAAAATTTGTCAAACATATGGTAGAAAGTGCGCGGGCGAAGGAACCTGGACGTTATGACGTACGCTCGCTGGCGAAAGATCCCAGTACCCGCTTCACTGACGATCCCGCCCGGGCGGCGAAACCTTTTGACGTCATGTCTGCCTCATCCCTATCCAGTACCCGACGAACTATTGAGAAATATGAACAGGCTGCAGCCGCCGATCCCGGGGGTTATGGCAAGGCAAAGCGTTTCTGAATACGGCATCGGTGACCGGCGCTTTACACCTGCGTAAGTGCGCCTGAACCCGGCCTCTTCTGAGTAAAAAATTTACTCGTCAGCCAGCGATTTACGACGCACCTGTAGCAACCCGTTCCGTGCTTTTTTAAGACTTATTGTTATCTCGCCTACAGAAAACCGGACGCCAGCTGATTATGTCGAAAATATTTTTCACGAGATGTCTCATATTCAACTCTATATTGAGCAACGCCATAAGAATTGCCTTATGGCACAAGGCAGTAGAAATGGGTTTGGTCTTATCTCAAGGTCAGCGATGAGGAACACCTTCTAACCTGAGGAAATTTCAACAAAATGCTGATTTATTCAGCAGCCGGTTAAAAAGGTGCAATCAGGCTTTGACATCCCTCTGCCCTCTGGATATTATGCGCCCGTTCCAACAATTCCTCTGTAGTTCAGTCGGTAGAACGGCGGACTGTTAATCCGTATGTCACTGGTTCGAGTCCAGTCAGAGGAGCCAGATTAGAGAAGCCCGCTTAAAGAAATTTAAGCGGGTTTTTTGCGTTTATGCCATCAGGTATTCTGCGCGAAGGGAATGGACTGGCGGCTGCCCTTGTTCATTCTTTAACGGCCGGCCGCTGAGTGCTTAGCCAGCTGGATAGCAAAAGTGCCAATGCCTCCCGAGCCTGCCGGAATGAAAATCTTCTGGCCCGGCCGCAGTCTGCCCCGCTCCGTCAGCGCCTGCCAGGCCGTGAGGCTTACCATCGGCAGCGATGCCGCCTGCACGAAATCGAGATTTGCGGGTTTTAAGGCGGCAGCACTTTCAGGCACGGCTGCAAATTCGGCAAGAGAGCCTGTTCCACTGTCGAACAGGCTGGCAAAAACTTCATCGCCTGGCCTGAAGCGAGTGACCTGCTTGCCCACCGCAATTACTACGCCAGACAAGTCGCTCCCCAATACTCCCGGAAGTTTAAAATGCAGAACCGGCTTAAATATTCCAGTGGGGATCATATTATCTATGGGGTTCAGCCCCACCGCGTAAATTTTTACCAGAATTTCATTGGCGTTGATCGCTGGATAATCGACTTTTTCGAACCCCAGCTCAGGATGTTTGCCATAGCGTTTAAACGTGAAGGCTTTCATCGTTTTATTCATTTATTATTTACCTGCAACGGCCGGTTGCGAAAATATTCTTTCCTGGCAAGCTGAGGCTATTTCGGCTTTGCCGGGTAATTTCGCCGGCGCACGGCTTTTCCGTGAAAAGAAAAAGACCCTGCGCCGACAAAACAACTCAAGGGATATTGCCTCGTCCTGTTGGCTCCCTCGCTTTGGCTAAAGCGCTTTATATCGCTCCGCCGCTTCCGCCTGTCTGATATCCGCCATCAGAGCCTGACGGGCAGCATCAAGAGCGTCCCAGCGCGCCGCATCCTGTAAAGGCGGAATGGTGACAAGTTCCCGACGGTCAAAGCCAACCAGCGCGGCATCGACCAGCTCGCCCACTTCCATCATTTGGGGCAAAGTGCGGGTATCAATGCCTGTCCGCTGCCAGATTTCCGTATAGGTTCCGGCAGGAAGCACCGCCTGCACGTAGATGCCTTTGGAAGAGAGCTCGTGATCCATCCCCTGCGATAAAAAGAGAACAAAGGCTTTGGTCGCGCCATAAACCGACATGCCAAATTCAGGGGCCAGGCCGACAACGGAGCCGATGTTGACGATCGCGCCTTCACCAGCTTCAACAAAGCGTGCCGCTGCCGCCCTGGCCAGTCGCGTCAGCGCCGTTATGTTAAGCGCGATAAGCCGCTCGATCGCATCAGGCTGCTGGCCGATAAAGTTACCCGACTGGCCGACGCCCGCGTTATTGATAAGAATACCGATCCGCGCGTCATCACGCAGACGAGCTTCGACAGCCGTTAAATCCTCTGCCTGGGTGAGATCGGCAGGCAGAACGTCGACGGAAATCCCCCTTTCATGACGCAAACGTTCTGCAAGGCTATCCAGTTTTGTCTTGTCGCGAGCGACCAGCACAAGGTTGTGGCCCCGTGAGGCGAACCGTTCCGCGTATACAGCACCAATCCCTGTAGAAGCGCCGGTAATAAGAACTGTCGATTGGGTCATAAGTTATTCTTCTCTGTTAAAAAATAAATGAGAGCGGCGCCAGGCGATACAGACAGAATCGGGCGCTGGCAAGGTTATGCGTTAGCGGCGCCATCGAGGCCCACAGGGGGGAAACAGGTGCTGGCGCTTCCCCTGCCAATAAACGTCCGATGACGCAAATTAATGATGGTGATCGTAATCTAAAAAGTCAATCAGTTTGATTACGATCGTCATCAATGTATACTGAGCGTGGAAATGACAGGTGGAAAGGGTAAACCGATGAAGGTGTCGAAAGAGCAGGTTCGTGAAAACCGCAGGCGCATTGTCGAAACGGCTTCGGAGCTGTTTCGCGAGCGGGGCTACGACGGTGTGGGCGTTGCGGAGCTGATGTCAGCCGCCGGTTTAACCCACGGTGGGTTCTACAAGCACTTTGGTTCCAAAGCTGATTTGATGGCAGAGGCGCTGGGCTGCGGTTTTGCGCGCTCCGCCGAGAATGCTTCAGGCGCCGGTCGGGAACAATTTGTTGAACACTATCTGTCACGGCAGCATCGGGATGCGATGGGAAAAGGGTGTGCGATTTCGGCGCTGGCGGCCGATACGGCGCGTCAGCCTGAATCAATTAAGGCAGTATTTGCGGCGGGTATTGAAAACCATCTGGCCCGTTTAGCGCATGAAGAGCAGGCAAGCGCCGAAACCCGTGCCGACCTGCTTGCTACCCTTGCACAGCTTGTCGGCGCGCTGGTGCTGTCACGTGCCTGCCCTGATGATTCTGCTCTGGCCGATGAGATTCTGGCTGTTAGCCGCTCGCGTATTCTCGGTCAGGAAGACGAGGCGAAATAAGGTTTCGATTTAAAAAAGCCCGCTTTTACAGCGGGCTTTTTGCTCTTCCCCTTGCGGCAAGTGGCATCAGCTACAGTAGATCCCGCCACGTCATAATCAGCTTCGCCGGTAACGGCTCCGCCAGCAGCGCCGCGTCCGGCTGCCAGCTGTCCCAGGCGCGGAAAGCGCTGAAATCAAGCCCGGTCAGGGTTTCCAGCGCGCTGACGGCAACCCGGTATTCATCCACATTGGGCACCGCTTCCGGCTGCGCCTGCGGCAATACGCGGCGCGGTTCGTCCAGCAATTTATCCTGGCTCACCAGCAGTGCCGTAGCCTGTGGCTTGCCCTGCGGCCCGATGCGCAAAACGACCTTCCAGAACATCAGCGGCACCGCTAAATCCGCATATTGCCTGCTTTGCTCGTTAAGCACCGGCCCGGTCAGCACGCTGATCCGCTGCTTTGACTGCAGGACGCCAGACTCAAGGATGTAGCGCTCAACGCCCTGCCAGTACTGCAAACTCTGATTAAAGCGGAAATGCTGCGGCGAGCAGTTGGTAAAGTGAAAAGTATCTTTATTGGCGCGAACCGCTTCGGCCGCGCTGCCCCAGGTGGGATCGCTGCGGCGGGTCAGATGGCCCCGATCGAACCAGCGGCTGAACTCGCTGTAAAACGCCTGACCGGTGACGAAACGGCTGTCGATGCGGCTGTCTTCATACCAGCGGTCGCCCTCCGGGAGCAGCGAAGGCTGTCCGCTGTCGCGATCGATATTGATATAGCTCGCGCCATCAATGTTGGTGGCGGTAAAAAAGGCCAGCCGCCGCTCACCGCTCATCAGCAGAGAAAAGTGCTGATAGTCGAGCCTGGCCTCTGCGCCTTTGCTGCCGTCGCGCAATGGGGCGACTTCCGCCGCGCGCGGAGCGATAATCTCCGCCATATCAATATGCGTACCGGCAAGAAAATCGGCCTGATAACCATCACGATTACCATAATTGCTCTCCGGCGCGGCGGCGCTGGCGACGGGACGCAGCGGCGTGGCGTCCGAAGTTAACGCCTGCATCAGCTGTGCCTGCATATCGGCGGACAGCTGCGGCAGCTCGCCTTTCAGCCAGTCGGTTAAGGCGCTGAGGCGTATGCCTTCATTAACCCATTTTTCGCCGTCCTCAACGGCACCGTGGTGCAGCGCCACCAGCTGCCAGCCGTCGTTGAACACGGGCGCGCCGGACGATCCGCCCTCGCTGTCGGCTTCGTAATGCAGAAACTGCTCGTGCCGCGCCAGCAGCGCATTATTACGCAGCGTGAGCTGCTGTGGCGCGCCGCCCGGATGGTGGATAAGGTTCAGGCTGATGCCCAGCGCATGTTTATCGTTGCGATCGTTAAGCGCCAGCGGCAACGGCGTCTCCCCGCTGCCGCTAAGGGCTTCGCCCAGCGCAATCAGCGTGCAGTCGAACGCCTCTGTCGGGCTGGTCAGCCAGAAACGCTCTGCATCCAGCGTGTAAAGCCGCCCGTCGCTAATTTCGCCGGTCTCGCTCTGACGGAAGCCGAACTGTACCGTCACCGTGCCTGAAGCAGGCGGTTCAGGCAGCACGTGATGGTTGGTGATAAACAGGCCGCCGTGGGTCAGAAAGCCGCTGCCCTCAGGAATGCCGTCTTTGCGGATCAGCCCTACCGCCCGCGCCGAACTCAGGCCCTGCTGCAAAAAAGAAACCGGCAGCAGATCGCGCTCGCCAATAATCAGGCTCTGCCGGGTTCGCTGCTGAAAAGCATAGCGCTGCGCGCGTCGCCGATCCGGCTCGGCCTGCTCACCCTGCGCCAGGGCCGCGCGGGTTTGTTCTCGTTGCTCTGCGGTCAGCGCCAGTCTTGCAGCAATCAGCTCGTTAATTTTCATTCGCCTCTCCATGCCAGGGATATGTGCCTTTTAACCATAGCTGCTGCCTGTGACGGAACAAGCGCTAAGCTGTTACGCCCTCGTCATGCCGTTCCGGCTACTGCGATATTTTATCGGCGTCATAGCCAGATTTTGCCGTGAAACGGTGCAAAAATATTGCGGCGTGCTGTAACCGCACAGACGGCTGATTTCGGCCACCGGCAGCGAGGTGGTTTCCAGCAGCTCCTTCGCTCTGGCAAATTTCTCATCCTGGATCACCTTATGGATCGTGGTGCCCAGCTCGGTCATAAATTTTTTATCCAGATTGGAACGAGAGGTGCCGACCGCTTCCAGAACCTGTTCAACGGTGGCGCCCCGGCAGGCGTTTTTACGGATAAACCCCATCGCCTTCACCACCATAGCGTCGATAATCGATCGGTAATCGGTAGACTGCCGGGCAATCACGCTTTCCGGGGCGACTATCACCGGTTCGCTACTTACGCGACGGCCTGAAAGCAAATTGTCCAGCAGCCTGGCCGCTTCGAATCCCATTCTGCGCGTGCCCTGCACTACCGAAGAGAGCGAAATTCGCGACAGATAACGGGTAAGCTCTTCATTATCAATGCCGATCACGCACAGGCTTTCCGGCACCGCAATGCCGATATGCTCACAGGTTTGCAGGATGTGCCTGGCGCGGGCATCCGTGACGGCGACGATGCCGGTATGGGCGGGCAGCGAATGCAGCCATTCGGCCAGCTTCTGCTGGGCCGTTTCCCAGGTGTTGCTGTCCGTGACCATGCCTTCATAAAGCATGCCGGCAAAGGCCATATCGCAGGTCAAACGCCGGAACGCCGCGGCCCGCTCCTGCGCCCAGCGTTTTCCTGCCTCGGCGGGCAGGCCGAAAAAAGCGAAGCGCTCAATGCCTTTCTCGGTAAGATGATGCAAAGCCGCAGCCACCAGCGCCTCGTTGTCCGTGGCGACATAGCTGACGCCGGGATAGTCTTCCCGATTACTGTAGGAGCCGCCCACGCCCACAACAGGCATAGCGATCTGGCTAAGCTGTGCGGCCAGCTGCGCGTCGTCAAAGTCCGCAATAATACCGCTGCCGGAAAGAATGTTCTCGTTCAGGTGATGAACGCTGAAATCTTCTTCTATATAGATATCCCAGTCGCACTGCGAGGCGTAAAAATACTCGCCTATCCCCTCAATGATCTGGCGGTCATAGGCTTTGTTAGCGTTGAACAGCAGCGAAATCCTGGCGTGCCTGGCGGGAGCCTCATTTTTCTTCATATTCAGACCCTGAAACTAAAGCGACCGCTTCAATATGAAGAGTTTTTTTGTAAAGACAAGGGATTGGGGGGAGCAACCGTCAGGTCTGCTCGGGCGATCAAAAAAATGCGGCGCGGCTTCCTCCCGTTACCGCGAAGAAGCCGCTGACTGCCGCTTAACGCAAAGCGGTGGCGTTGCTGCCAGAACGCCAGGCTTGTCGATAAACTGTGGCCGCGCCTTAAAGCGAGGCGGTTTGTTGATAAAGCGCGCTGAACAGCCTTTGTCGCTGGCGGTAGAAGTCATGGCGATCGGCACGGGGCGTATAGTGGGACTCCAGCGGCAGCACCGGCAACAGCTCCGCTGGCGAAACGCCCGGATGACAGCTCATGCGGGCAAGCCTGGCGGCACCCAGCGCCGGGCCGACATCGCCGCCCGTGCGGTATTCCATGGTTACGCCGGAGATATCGGCCAGCAGCTGCCGCCAGAACGCGCTGCGCGCCCCGCCGCCAATCAGCGTGACGGCCGCCGGCCTGACGCCCGTCGCCTGTAGCGCGGCCATTCCTTCCGCCAGCCCCAGGCTGACGCCTTCCAGCACCGCCATCGCCAGATCTTCCGGACCGTGCTGATGGGTGAAGCCCCAGAACACGCCGGTAGCATCAGGATTATTATGCGGCGTGCGCTCACCGGACAGATAAGGCAGAAAACAGGGCGATTTATCTCCCGGTTGCGCCTTTTCGGCCAGCGCCAGTAGCGCCGCTACCGAAGGCTGCCCGGTCAGCCGCGCCGCCCAGTCCAGACAGGAAGCGGCGCTGAGCATCACCGACATCAGGTGCCAGGTGTCGGGCAACGCATGGCAGAAGCTGTGCACCGCCTGGTCGGGATTGCTGAGAAAGCGCTCGCTGACCGCAAAACAGACGCCGGAAGTGCCCAGCGACAGCATCGCCTGGCCCGGCTGCCAGATCCCGGCACCAATCGCGCCGGCGGCGTTATCTCCCCCGCCCGCCACCACCGGCAGCTCAGAGGGCAGCGACCAGCGCTGACTCAGCTCTGCGGTTATCTGTCCCGTGACTTCGTTGCCTTCAAACAGCGTCGGCATCTGGTCGCGCGTCAGTCCACAGGCGGCCAGCAGCTTATCGCTCCAGGCGCGCTTGCCGACATCCAGCCACATCGTGCCCGCCGCGTCGGACATATCGCTGGCGAAATCGCCGGTCATCCGCCAGCGTAGATAATCCTTCGGCAGCAGAACATGCGCTATCTGATTAAAGATCGCCGACTCATGCTCTTTTACCCACAGCAGCTTTGGCGCGGTGAAGCCCGGCATCATCAGATTGCCCGTGATCCTTCGCGCATCCGGTACGCTTGCCTCCAGCTGCTGGCAGGCCCGCGCGCTGCGGCCATCGTTCCACAAAATAGCGGGCCGCAGCACCTCATGCTGTCGTCCCATCAGCACGGTGCCGTGCATTTGCCCGGTCAGCCCGACAGCCCGAACCGCCTTCAGCGACCGCTGTGCGGCCAGCGCCAGCATTACCCGATCGGTGGCCTGCCACCATGCCTGCGGATCCTGCTCCGACCACAAAGGATGAGGCCGTGAGACGGTCAGCTTCTCCGTGTGGCTGGCTAATACCGCGTTGTTTTCGTCCAGCAATACGGCTTTTACGCCGGACGTACCCAGATCGATTCCTATATACATGCGTCGCTTCCTCTGGCGTGAGGCTAAAAGACACTAGCGGTAGAGCGCCTGGTTGACAATATTTTCCAGCCGCTCCTGATGGCCGCTGCGGTGTTCCGGAAAGAACGCTGATTTTTCCGTATAGCGCGCCAGCTCCTGCAAAGAGAATTTCCCGGCAAGAATGTCCTGGCCCAGCGGGCCCTTCCAGCCCGCGTAGCGTGCTTCGCGAGCCTGTTCAAGCCGTCCTTCTTCGATCAGACGAGCGGCAATCCGCAGGCCCTGTGCCATCACATCCATCCCGCCAATATGGCCGTAGAACAGATCGTAAGGATCGGTGCTCTGCCGACGAACTTTGGCATCGAAATTCAGTCCGCCGGTGGTGAAGCCGCCCGCTTTCAGGATCTCATACATAATCAGCGCGTTTTCCTCCACGCTGTTCGGGAACTGATCGGTATCCCAGCCCAGCTGCAAATCACCCCGATTGGCATCCACAGAGCCAAAAATGCCCAGCGCTGCCGCCGTGGCAATTTCATGCTGGAAGGAGTGCCCGGCCAGCGTCGCGTGGTTAGCCTCTACGTTGACCTTGATTTCGTTTTCCAGCCCGAACTCCTTCAGGAAGCCATAAACGGTTGCCACATCATAATCATACTGGTGTTTGGTTGGCTCCTGCGGCTTTGGCTCGATGAGCAAAGTGCCGGTAAAACCGATGCGGTGCTTGTTCTCCACCACCATCTGCATAAACCGGCCAATCTGCGCACGTTCCTGTTTAAGATCGGTATTTAACAGGGTTTCATACCCTTCACGACCGCCCCACAACACATAATTTTCACCGCCCAGCTTTTGCGTGGCGGCCATTGCCGCATTAACCTGCAAAGCGGCCCAGGCAAAGATTTCCGGGTCCGGACTGGTCGCCGCGCCCGCACCGTAGCGTGGATGGGTAAAACAGTTCGCCGTGCCCCACAGCAATTTCACCCCGGTCTGCTGCTGTTTTTCCGCCAGGATATCCGTCATCACCGCAAAGTTATGCAGGTAGTCTTTGACGGAGTGGCCCTGAGGCGCCACGTCGGCATCGTGAAAGCAGTAAAACGGCACGTTGAGCTTATCGAAAAACTCAAAGGCGATGTCCGCTTTCGCTTTCGCCTGTTCCAGCTCGTCACCGCCCTTAAACCAGGGCCGATCGAAAGCGCCCGTGCCGAACATATCGGTGCCGGCCCAGCAGAAGGTGTGCCAGTAGCAGGCGGCAAACCGCAGGTGTTCTTTCATGGTTTTACCCAGAATGACTTCATCCGGATTATAAAAATGAAAGGCCAGATCGTTCTGGCTGTCGCTGCCTTCATAAGCAATTTTGGTAATACGATCGAAATAGTCTGCCATGGTCATTATCCTTAAAGATATGTTCAGGAATTAGCGGGAACCCCATCACTATGCAAACAACAAAGCGCGACACTCAATTATAAAATTTCACAAAGCAGCGCTGTAATATCCCAACCATGACCTTAGTCACAAAGTTGCTACCGGCGTGAACGAAGACACCCGTGATCCCTCTCATAAAAAGCAAAACGGGCATAGCGATTACAAAAAATTGTAATTTCTTTGGCGGGTCAGGAAGATTATGTTTACCTCGCGACATAGGGAGTTCAAAAAATAAACGCGTGGAAGTTTATAAAAAGCATCCGTCTTACCTCCAAATATAAACGCGTTTTATCCTGTTCCTTTCTACCCAAGAGGTTTGTTATGGCAATAGCATCCGAGATGAAGGCCAACAATCGTTATATAATCTCTGTCACGCTGGTGGCGACATTAGGCGGGTTATTATTTGGTTATGATACGGCGGTGATCTCCGGCACCGTTTCCTCCCTGGATAAAGTTTTTATTTCGCCCAGAGGATTAAGCGAGTCGGCGGCCAATTCCCTGCTGGGCTTTTGCGTCGCCAGCGCGCTGATCGGCTGTATTATCGGCGGCGTGCTGGGCGGCCCGTTAAGCGCCCGCTTTGGCAGAAAGAAAACGCTGCTGGTGGCTGCCGTGCTGTTCTTTTTATCGGCGCTGGGTTCAGCTTTCCCTGAAATCGGCCACCGCGCCGTCGGTACTGACAGCGGCGTGCCTTATTACCTGTCGGGCTATCTCAGCGAATTTGTGATCTACCGTATCGTCGGCGGGATTGGCGTAGGCCTGGCCTCTATGGTTTCCCCTATGTATATCGCGGAAATTACGCCGGCGAAAATTCGTGGCCGTATGGTTGCCTGTAATCAGTTCGCTATTATTTTAGGGCAGCTGTTAGTTTATTGCGTGAATTACAGCATTGCGCTGTCCGGCAATGCCGACTGGCTGGATACGATGGGATGGCGGCTAATGTTTCTTTCCGGCGCCATTCCTTCTTTATTATTTTTCATTTTATTGTTTGCCGTCCCGGAAAGTCCGCGCTGGCTGGCAGCCAAAGGTATGAATGATAAAGCCGCCACCATTCTGGAGAAGCTTTTTGGTAAAGCGCAAAGCCAGAAAGAGCTACAGAATATTTTACAGTCGGTTAATACCCGTACCAGCAAAAGCGCTCCGCTGTTTTCTTTTGGCGCTGGCGTCATTGTTATTGGCATTATGCTTTCCGTTTTTCAGCAGTTCGTTGGTATTAATGTGGTTTTATATTATGCGCCGGAGGTCTTTCGCTCTGTTGGCTCCAGTACGGATGTTGCTCTGTTACAAACTATCATTGTGGGCGTCATTAATTTAATTTTTACCACTATTGCCATTATGACGGTGGATAATTTTGGCCGTAAGCCGCTACAAATTATCGGCGCGCTGGGCATGGCGATCGGCATGTTTACGCTCGGCACCGCTTTCTACAGCAAAATGTCCGGCGTGGTGGCGCTGGGCGCAATGCTGTTTTACGTGGCGTCCTTTGCCATCTCGTGGGGGCCGGTCTGCTGGGTGCTGCTGGCGGAAATTTTCCCCAACCGCATCCGCAGTAAAGCGATGTCGCTGGCCGTGGCGGCGCAGTGGGTGGCAAACTATCTGGTTTCCTGGACCTTCCCGATGATGGATAAAAACAGCACGCTCAATGCGCATTTCAACAACGGTTTCGCCTACTGGCTGTATGGCGTGATGGGGCTGCTGGCGGCGCTGTTTATGTGGAAGTTCGTGCCGGAAACCAAAGGCAGGTCGCTGGAGGAGCTGGAATCCCAATGGAAAAACCCCGCTTCAGCCGGACTGAGTGAGAAACTGGCGGACTGACCGGTTCGTGCACGGGAGACGGCCCATCTTCCCGGGCGGAGTGATTACGACAGCCAGCCATGGCTAAAAAGAATATCAGCTTTGCCATAAAGAACTGCACCTTACTCAGTTGGGTGACCAACTTTTAGGGTGCAGCCCATTTACAACGGGTCTGTGGTTTTTCTTACCGGCGTTTTGTCAAAGGCACAGGCATCGGCTGCTATTTAACCGATGCATTACTTTTCAGCTGCCTTATTGCCGGAACCAGGCTGGTTGCAACGGTAGCGATAACCACGGCAGCAGCGCAACACAGCAGCACGGCGCTATTGCCGTAGCGGATCGCCAGCGGCCCGGCGGCCAGCTCGCCTACGGGAATAGCAACAAAAGACCCCATAGCGTCATAAGCGTAAACGCGCGCCAGCCTGTCACGGGGAATATGCGTTTGTAGCGCATGCGCCCAGACCACGCCAAACTGCCCGAATCCTGCGCCCGCCAGGCAAAACCCGCCCATCAGTGCCAGCGCCGTCGCGCCGGTCGCCAGCTGCAAAACAGGAACGGCACAAAGCGCCACCAGCATGACGCCGATAAACATCGCGCGCTGCGGTCGCCAGCGCAGCGCGACGCACGAGCCGAGGATCAGTCCGATGCTTTGCGCGGCAATCATCATGCCCCAGCGGGTGCGGCCAAAAGAGGCATCGGCGATCACCGGCCCTAACACCATTACCATGCCGGTAAAAGCGGCGTTCACCACTGCAAACTGCGCCACCACCGCCCAGACCCAGGCACGCGCCGTAAACTCGCGCCAGCCGTCGCGCAGATCCAGCCAGAGATTACCCGGCGCATCGACAGGCTGATAGCTAATACGGATGCACCGATAGAGCGGCGCGGCGGCAGCGAACCCCAGCGCATCAACGGCAAGCCCCCAGCCCGGCCCAACCGCGCTGGTCAACACGCCGCCGAACGACGCGCCAAACACCGTCCCGATATAGATGCCGACCTGAATAAAGGCGTTAGCCTGACGCAGCGTTGGCGAGGGGACGGTTTGCGGTACAAGCGCTGAGGAGGCAGGCAGCGCAATACCGGCCGCTGCGCCGTTCACCGTGCCGAGCAGAACCAGCAGCGGGATAGTCGCCATCCCTTCCAGCACCAGCCATGCCACCACGCCCTGCGACAAAGCAGCCACGGCGGAGGAGGAAAAAAGCACCAGGCTGCGCGAATAGCGATCCGCCAGCACGCCGCCGAACAGCAGAAAGGCAACGTTGAAAATGGAGCGCGCCGCCACCACCAGCCCCAAATCCGCTGCGGATCCGCCCATATCCAGCACGGCGAAAGCCAGCGCAACGGGCGCAATGCTGTTGCCCAATACGGTAAGGAAACGGGCCAGAAAAAGGTTTCTGAATGGCGCATAGCGGAACGCATGTTGTCGGTGCGGGAGTGCGGCTTTAGCGTTCAAACCTGCCTCCCTGCGCACCGCCTTGAGAGCGATTTCGGCTCAGGCAGGGACTGGTGCGATCCCCGCCTCCCCGTGCGCAGCCTTGATACGGGCTGTGGTTTGACGCCGCGCGCCCTGTAATTTTTCTGCTCATGCCGCCAGCTATCGCCTCCCTGCTTTTGCCTTTAACCCTGAAAAAAAGAGGGTGAAATAATAACGGCTGGCTGGCCCGTTGCCTATGCCCTTTTGCCTGCGGTTTTACACCTTGAATCCATAGTGCGAGCCGTCCGGCAGCTCAATATTCAACTGCAGCTTGCCGCCCGCCGCTTCGATATAGCGTTTTAGCGTGGAAAGTTTGATATCGCGCCCCGGCTTTTCCATGCCCGCCACGGTAGGCTGTTTTACCCCCAGCGCCTGCGCCATCTCGCTCTGGGTTTTCTGCACCCGCTCACGCAGTTCAGCAAGCTGAATATCCAGCTGTATCTCTGCGGCCAGCTTTTCCGCTTCTGCCACGACATGCGGTGCTTCTTCCGCCAGCATTTGTTCTAATGTACGCATACGTTACCTCTGGTCCTGTTCAGATAGTCAGTAAACTCCCGATCGGCTATCGGGATCATCACGCGATAAAAACGTTTTTCATTGCCTGTTTTGCCGCCTGCGCAAAGCAGCGCGCCGGTTCTCTGTGGATCAAAAGCGAAAAAGATCCGTATCGGTTTGCCACGGCACTGCACGCGAAGCTCTTTCATATTGCTGTAGCGCGAACCCTGAATGCTGTCGGCCCTGGGACGTGGCAGCTCCGGCCCTCTTGCGCGCAGTACCAGCAGCGAACCCAGCACGGCTGCCCGTTCGTGATCCTGAAGCGTGCTGAACCACCAGTCGAACCTGTCCGTTGTTTTGAGCAACCACATATGCGGCCTCCGTTAATATAGCTCCAGACCTATATAGGTGTAAAACTATAATGACGGCTTTTTTTGTAAGATGCCGCTGCCTGTTTGCTAAAACCAGAAGCGCTTTCCTGAGAAAACGTGCACGTATGCCTTGCTTGCAGTGTGAATGCAGCGCCGCTCGCAAAACTGTACCTCGGAAAGCGCAGTTTTCTGCCTGTAACGAATTCTTTTGCGGCCGATCAATAAGCGTTAGAAAGTAACTTATTAGCCTTGAGCAGCGGCTATGTTGGCTGCGCGCGATGCCAAACAGGCTAAGGGTTAAGATGACAACTTTTGAAAAACGCATTCAGGTTAATTTCAGCCAGAGCCAGATGTATAACCTTGTCGCCGACGTCGCCGCTTATCCCGACTTCTTGCCCTGGTGTCGGCAGGTCGAGATCCTTGCCAGCCAACCGGAAGCAAAAATGGTGCGCATCGGTTTGCGCTTTCAGCAGTTTCCTGAACTTAGCCTGACAACCCGCGCCACTTTCCATCCCCCCTCCTCGCTGCATCTGCGGCTGGTAAGCGGTTCCTTTCTGTCGCAGTTTGAGGGCGACTGGTTTTTTGAGGCTACAGGAGAAAAAACCTGTACCGTGACTTTCGCGGTGAAATATCGCTTCGCTAACGGCCTGCTGCGATTGACCCTCGCCCCTTTTTTCAGCCTGATGGTCAGAATGCTGCCGGGCGTATTTATTCAGCGGGCGGAGGAAATTTATTCGCACGCCTGAAGCCAGGATACGGCATCTGCGCCTGCAAACTGCCGCGCCCCTTTTTCCCAATTCTGACTATCCTTATCTTTCCGATACGCTCCTCTGAGAAGAGCGATCGCATTCACCTTTTCAGGCTTGCCTGTATTCAGAGCAATGAGGCAGTGTCGACATGAGTAAGCGCTGCGCACACTGTCAGTGACCTCCCCAATCTGGAGACGACAATGACTCAACTTTATCCTTTGCAGCTCACCGTCAACGGTGAAAGCTGTCAGCTGATGGTCGATCCGCGCACTACCCTGCTGGATGCGCTGCGGGAGCACATTGGTTTAACCGGCTCGAAAAAGGGCTGCGACCAGGGGCAGTGCGGCGCCTGTACCGTGCATATCGACGGCGAACGCGTGCTGAGCTGCCTGACGCTGGCGGCCCAGGCGGCGGGCAGAGATATTACCACCATTGAAGGTCTGGCCGCGCCGGACGGGACGCTGCATGCGGTGCAGGCCGCTTTCCTGCGCCACGATGCCTTCCAGTGCGGTTATTGTACCTCCGGCCAAATCATGTCGGCCGTCGCCTGCATCAAAGAAGGCCATGCCCGTTCCGATGACGAAATCCGCGAATATATGAGCGGGAATTTATGCCGCTGCGGCGCCTATCCCAATATCGTCAAAGCCGTGAAGGACGCGGCGGCCAGCCTGAGCCAGGAGGCCACATCATGAGATCGTTCAACTATCAACGCGCGACCGACCTCAGCCAGGCCACGACGCTGGCCAGCCAGCCAGAGGCGCGCATTCTCGCCGGCGGCACGACGCAGCTGGATCTGATGAAGTGCGGCGTCGAGCGTCCCGCCACGCTGGTGGATATTACGCATTTGCAGGATCTGCATGATATTACGCTCAGCGACGGTGAGCTGACGCTCGGCACCCTGGTAAAGATGAGCCAGGCGGCCGACAGCAAAACGGTAAAAACTTTTGCGCCCGCGCTGGCGGAAAGCCTTTCGCTCGCCGCCTCGGCGCAGCTGCGCAATATGGCCTCGCTGGGCGGCAATATTCTACAGCGCACCCGCTGCAGCTATTTTCGCGATCCGCAGGCCTGGTCCGCCTGCAACAAGCGCAACCCCGGTTCCGGCTGCGCCGCGCTGAACGGCCTGAATCATAATCATGCGGTGCTGGGCACCAGCGACAGCTGCATCGCGCTCTATCCCGGCGATTTTGCGGTGGCGCTGACCGCTTTCGACGCGGTGCTGAACCTGCAAAACAGCGCGGGCGAACTGCGTTCCGTTCCCGTTACCGATTTTTTCCGCCTGCCGTCCGATCGTCCCGATCTTGAACACCAGCTCGCGCCTGGCGAGATGATCGTCAGCCTGACGGTGCCGCGTAGCGCCGCGCTGGCCCGCTCGCACTACCTTAAAGTGCGCGATCGTAGCTCCTACGAATTCGCCGCTGCCAGCGCGGCCGTAGGGCTGGAGATGGAAGAAGATAACCTGACCATCAAAGAGGTACGCGTCGCGCTGGGCGGCGTGGCAACCAAACCCTGGCGCGCTTACCAGGTAGAGCAGGCGCTGAAAGGCCAGCGGCTGGAGGAGAAAACGCTGCGCAAAGCGGCGGAAAAAGTGACGGAAGGCGCCATTGCCCGCCAGCATAACGGGCACAAAATTATTCTTGCGCCTCGCGTTATCGCCAGGGCTTTGATGACCGTGGGAGGTCTGGTATGAGCACGCTCGAAACGTCATCGATCGGTCGTCAGCAGGCTTTAGGCAGCCCGCTGGATCGCGCCGACGGCAGGCTGAAAATTCAGGGGCTGGCGACCTACGCTGTCGAAAAATCGCTGGATAATCTCGCTTATGCGGTAGTGGTTCAGTCAACCATCGCCTATGGACGTATTACCGCGATGCATACCGAGCGAGCGCGCCAGTCGCCCGGCGTGTTGGCGGTGTATAACCACGAAAGCGGATTAACCATTCATTCAGCCAAAACCTTTGGCGAAGGCGGCGCGGCGGCGCAGGCTTTTCTGCCGTTGCAGGACGATAAGGTTTTGTGGAACGGTCAGCATATTGCGCTGGTCGTGGCCGAAACGCTGGAGCAGGCCACCGAGGCCGCCGCGCTAATTGAGACGGAATATGAACAACAGCCGCCTGTGGTGCATCCGACCCACCCCAACGCTAAACCAGAAACGGTGGATGCGTTAACGATTGACTGGGGCGACGCCATCCCCGCGCTGACCCAGGCGGAGGTGCAGGTAGGCGGCATCTATACCACGCCCAGAGAATATAACTCGCCCATTGAGCCGCACGGCTGTATCGCGCACTGGCAAAACGGCAGCCTGACGCTGTGGGAACCGAGCCAGTGGCCGGGCGGCGCGCGTCAGGTAGTATCGGAATGGCTGGCGATAGATCACGACAAGGTGCGCGTGATTTCACCCTTTGTCGGCGGCGGCTTCGGTTGCAAAGGCGGGATACAGCCGCATAGCGCGCTGGCCTGCGTGGCCTCGCGCGAGCTTAACCGGCCGATTAAACTGGCGCTGACCCGGCCGCAGACCTTTACCGCTTTCGGCGGCAGGCCGCGCACGCATCAGCAGCTGGCGCTGGGCGCCAACCGTGACGGGCTGTTACAGGCTATCGTGCACGACAGCTGGAACGAAACCGCGCTGAACGATGTGCACAAGGAGCCTTGTAATTCCGTAACGGCGCTGATGTACGCCTCGCCAAACTTTTTATCGCACCACAAGCTGATCCACCTGAATACCGTCAATCCAAGCTGGATGCGCGCGCCGGGCGAAAACCCGAGCGCCTTTGCGCTGGAAGTGGCAATGGACGAGCTGGCGTGGGCGCTAAAAATGGATCCGCTGGCGCTGCGCCTGAAAAACTATGCGGAGCAGGATCCGCAGGCCAATATCCCCTGGAGCTCTCGCCAGCTGCGCGAGGCTTATCAACAGGGCGCCGACGCATTTGGCTGGAGTAAACGTCCTCTTGAGCCGCGCAGCCTGCGCGAAGGCCGCCAGCTGATCGGTTGGGGAATGGCTTCCGGTACCTATCCGGTACGCCGTACGCCCGGCGAGGCGCAGATTGTTTTGTCCGCTGACGGCAGTATTGAGGTGCAGAGCAGCGGGGTGGATATCGGCACGGGCACCTACACTATTCTGGCGCAGACGGCGGCGGACGTGCTGCTGGTTGCGCCGGAAAGCATCACCGTGTCGCTTGGCGATACGCTGCTGCCCCGTGCGCCGGTTGCGGGCGGTTCGCAGCTGGCGAATTTGCTGACTGGCGCGGTGCATAAGACCGCGCAGGCGCTGCGCGATATGCTGATAACGCTGGCGACTGCCACGGAGAAATCGCCGCTGTGGCAGCAGCCGCCTTCCGCTCTCTCGCTGGCCGACGGTTATCTCTGGCTGAGCAACAGCCCGGGATTACGGATTAGCTTTGCCGAGCTGCTGAAGCTTAGCGGCCGCGAAAAGCTGGTAGCGCATCAGGACACTTTCGATAAAACCGCCAGCGAGGAAGATCGCAACAAAGCGGATCGTACTTCCACTATGATGCTGCCGCCTACCGATGGCGGCGTGTCGGCCCACAGCTGGAGCGCTATCTTTGTCGAAGTCGCAGTAGATGAAGACTTCGGCACGGTGCGGGTTAAAAGAATGGTCGGCGCCTTTGATTCCGGCCGGGTTTACAATCCTAAGCTGGCAGAAAGCCAGTGGATTGGCGGCATGGTGATGGGCATTGGCCAGGCGCTGCTGGAGCAGGGACAGATAGACGATCGCGACGGCTGGATAGCCAACGCCAACCTGGCCGACTATCTGATAGCGGTCAACGCGGATATCCCTGAACTGACCACGATTGACGTTGGCAAGCCGGATTACCTGGCTACCGTGCTGGGCGGCAAAGCGGTCGGCGAGCTGGGGATCGTCGGCGTGGCGGCCGCCATATCCAATGCGGTCTGGCACGCCACCGGCAAACGCATCCGCGATTTACCCATCACTCAGGACAAGCTGTTATAACCGCAGGCGGGCTGGCAAACGGCCCGCGATTTTTATGCGGCGCCAGCGCTGTTTCGGCTGGCGTTTTGCTGCCGATCGCCAGCCCTACCGGCGCAAACCGCACCGCCCCCGTCAACGATCGGCAGCGATCCCACTGCCCAAGGCGACGATCCCCAGGTTTTGATGACGATACAGAGCCAGACGGGCCGATCTTTAGTCCAGCTCAGCGCCTGGCGCATAACCCGATCGTTGAGCGACAGCAGGGCTCTCTCCTGCTGGCAGCTGTGAAGGCAGATCGATATCCTGCAAAATTGACGCATCCTGTAGCTCAATCGTATACAGGGGAAACTGCACCAGCAGGCTGCGTGCGCCCTGCTCATCGGTCAAGGCGCTGAGCGCCCTGAAAGCGCAGCGGCCAAACCCCACCGGATGCCCCGGACTGGCGCGAAAAACGGGGCGCACGATCCCCTCCTCAACCACTTTACTGGCTACCAGCCGCAGCGTGGCCGCAGAAATAAAGGGCATATCGGCCAGATGGATCAGCCAGCCGTCCCATGCCGCCGTCTGGCGAACGCCGGCGGCGATCGATTCGCCCATGCGGGTATTTTCCACCAGCACCGTCGGAATGCCCTGCTGCTCGCAGTAGTCCCGGATGGCCTGCTGCGCGGGCCGCGTCACCACGCATACCGGCAGGCCGCTCTGCTGCGCCGCCTGGCAGCTGTGAACAAACACCGATTTTACCTGCCCTGACGCATCGGCGAACGCCGCCTGGAGCTTATCGGTTGCGCCACCCGCTTCGGTAAACCGCTGTCCCTGACCGGCCGCGATAACCAGAACGCCGATCGTTTTTTCCCTGTGCTCATGCTTATCCATATCCCATTCCCCTTATTAACGTTCGGGGCTACCAGCGTAGCGCAAATTATCCCCTGTGGGGATGAATTCAGACTGCGCCTGAGCGCGCACGCTTTATTTCAGCTAACATGCTGTTAAGAAAACAATAACCGCCCAGGAGAGACTTATGACGCGGCCACCATCAGGATTAACCGTAGACGAGGCGCTGGATAAGCTGGATGCCCTGTACGAAGCAGCGGTCAGCGCGCTGCGCCAGGCGATTACCACCTATGTCAGCGAAGGCACCTTGCCGGATGCGGCCAGCCGCGCCGCCGGCCTGTTTGTTTACCCGGAGCTGCGCGTCAGCTGGCAGGGTGATGCGGCGGGCCACAAGCTGTCGCGCGCCTTTGGCCGTTTTACCCGCCCCGGCAGCTATGCCACCACCATCACCCGCCCCGCGCTGTTTCGCCACTATCTTTCCGAACAGCTTTCCATGCTTTGCAGCGAGTATCCGGTAACGCTGGAAGTCAGGCCTTCGCAGCAGGAGATCCCTTTCCCTTACGTTATCGACGGCTCCAACCTGGGGCTGGATCGCAGCATGAGCGCCGGGCTGGCGCAGCATTTTCCGACTACCGAGCTGGCGCAAATTGGCGATGAGAACGCGGACGGCCTTTACCAGCCGGGCGAAAAGTTCCCTTTGTCGCATTTTGACGCGCTGCGCACCGACTTTTCACTGGCGCGACTGCGTCACTATACCGGCACGCCGGTCGAGCATTTTCAGTCGTGGGTGCTGTTTACCAACTACACCCGCTACGTTGACGAATTCGTGCGCTGGAGCTGCGAGCAGATAGCAGATCCGGATTCGCCTTACGAAGCGCTTTCCTGCGCGGGCAATATCTGCGTGACTGCCGAAACGCCGGATCCCCAGACCACTATTTCCGGCCTGGCGTGGAAAAACCACCAGATGCCGGCCTGGCATTTAATTGCCAAAGAGGGCCAGGGCATTACGCTGATTAATATCGGTGTTGGCCCCTCCAATGCGAAAACCATCTGCGATCATCTGGCGGTACTGCGTCCGCATGCCTGGCTGATGATTGGCCACTGCGGCGGCCTGCGTGAAAGCCAGACGATTGGCGACTACGTGCTGGCTCACGCTTACCTGCGCGACGATCACGTGCTGGACGCGGTACTGCCGCCCGATATTCCGGTACCGAGCATTGCCGAAGTGCAGCGCGCCCTGTTTGACGCCACCAAACAGGTTAGCGGCATGCCGGGCGAAGAAGTTAAACAGCGCCTGCGTACCGGCACGGTGGTGACGACGGACGATCGCAACTGGGAGCTGCGCTATTCCGCCTCCGCTCTGCGGTTTAACCTCAGCCGCGCGGTAGCGGTGGATATGGAAAGCGCCACCATCGCGGCCCAGGGCTATCGCTTTCGGGTGCCTTACGGCACGCTGCTCTGCGTCTCCGATAAGCCGATCCACGGTGAGATCAAGCTGCCCGGCCAGGCTAACCGTTTTTACGAAGGCGCGATCTCTGAACATCTACAGATTGGCATCTGCGCGATAGATCTGCTGCGCGCGGAGGGCGATAAGCTGCATTCGCGTAAGCTTCGCACCTTTAACGAGCCGCCGTTCCGCTGAGCAACAGGGCGGAGGTAGAAGCCTCCGCCTGTCAGAGACTGATGTCGCCAAAGCCAGCAGCTGGTATCGCTAAAGTGGTCATTCTTATCTCCGGCGAAAAAGCATAAAAACGCCGCATTAAAACCGGGACGCGCCCTGCACCTCGATCCAGCGACGCTCCAGCGCAGAAACGGCTATCGCCTCCAACACTTTCGATACCTGTAGCCCTTCGGCAAAGTCTGGCCACATCGGATCGCCCGCCGCGATGCCGTTGATTAGATCCCGGATTTCCACCGTTTTTTGATCGTTAAAGCCGATGCCGTGTCCGGCAGAAATGCAAAAGGCAGCATAATCAGGATGCGCCGGGCCGGTCAGAATGGTTTTAAACCCCTGTCGTCCGGCGGCGTCCTCATGCTGATAAAGCGCCAGTTCCGCCATTCTCTCCTGGCTGTAGCGGATCGCTCCTTTCGTGCCGGTCACCACGTAGGTCAGCCCCATTTTGCTGCCGCAGGCGATACGCGACGTTTCAATCACGCCGTGCGCGCCGTTGGCAAAGCGCAGCAGCGCGCTGGCCTGATCTTCGTTTTCTACCTCGCGCAGCACGGCGGGATTTTTCGCATCGGGACGTTGCCCGATCACCGTCTGCATATCGCCAGAAACCTCGCGGATTTCGCCTACCAGATAATGCGCCATATTAACGATATGCGCGCCCAGGTCGCCAAGCGCGCCCAGCCCGGCCAGCGCCTTCTGACAGTGCCAGTCCAGCGGTGCCTGCGGGCTGGCGAGATAATCTTCATTATGCGTGCCGTAAAAATGCACCACCTCGCCTATCTCGCCGCTGGCGATAATCTCTTTCGCCAGCTGGCTGGTAGGGTTTTTCATATAATTAAAGCCCACCAGCGTTTTCACCCCGGCCTGCGCGGCGGCCCGCGTCATCTCCTCGGCATCCGCCACGCTCAGCGCCAGCGGCTTTTCAGAATAGACATGCTTGCCGTGGCGGATAGCCTCCAGCGCCATTTCTTTGTGCAGAAAATTGGGCGCGCAGATATCCACCACGTCGATCGCCGGGTCTGCCGCCAGCTCGCGCCAGTCCCCTGTCCAGCGGGCAAAACCCAGCGCTGCGGCCTGCGCTTTGGCGACCGCCGGGCTGACCTCCGCCACCATCTCGCGCACGATCTCGCCTTTCAGCGCAAAGACGGTGGCCGCCTGCGCATAAGCAATCGCGTGGCAGCGTCCGATATAGCCGGTGCCGATCAAACCTATCCTGACCTTTTTCATTGGGGTTCCTTACGGGTGAACGAGGCGCGTCGATGGAATGTATATTTCAAAATCCGTCTGAACAATGTGAAAATGAAATAAACGTGATCATGCTGACGAAAATTGCTGCGTTATTCAGCGGTTACATTCACGGATTGCGAGGCGCTACGCAAAGCCTGGCCGACGGCGTTTTTCGCGTCGGGCGATGCCTGCCGCTTAATTGCCGATTAATGCAGCAGTCAGCGAAAAAAGTGCAAACAGGCTTTGACATCGCAAATCGCTATAGATATTATGCGCCCCGTTCCAACAATTCCTCTGTAGTTCAGTCGGTAGAACGGCGGACTGTTAATCCGTATGTCACTGGTTCGAGTCCAGT